>Ga0310691_10000449_pt1 | contig 78437 bp, 51 predicted proteins | sample 176DNAGHGlowgp2_FD_203887 | JGI IMG/M metagenome (GOLD analysis project Ga0310691, IMG submission 203887) | Sheep rumen microbial communities from Palmerston North, Manawatu-Wanganui, New Zealand - 1766 DNA GHGlow gp2 (v2) (version 2) | ecosystem: Host-associated > Mammals > Digestive system >...
CAGCTCACAGACCAACCATGCGGCGTACCTACGGCACGCAACCCCTACGCTCGACACATCACCAGCCATTCCCGCTGCTGACTCTCGTCAGCAGCTCCATGGCTGGCTACCTTACCTGTCCCTATGGGACAAGCTCCCTTTCTATAAGATTATTATTGGTGTCAGGACATGCAGCGTGCGCTCAGTCGAGGTAGCCGGCCTTCTTCAGTTCCGTGGCGACCAGCTCGCATTCGTCCCACCACTTCTGTCCGAAGGCTCGGACGAGGGGCTCCTTCAGAAAACGATAGACGGGCAACTGGAGCGAATTCCCCAGTTCGCACGCCGACCGGCAGACGTCCCAGCGGTGGTAGTTGAGCGCCGTCATGCCGCCCACGTCGGAGAGGCGGATGGGATAGAGGGCGCAGGAGAGGGGTTTCTCAATAGCCGTGCGACCCTCGCGATGGGCGCGGTCGATGGCGCAGAGGGTGGTGCCGTCGTCGCCACGGACTGCAAACACGCAGTCGCGACCGTTGACCACGCTGGTGACGAAGGTGCCGTCGCGGTCGATGCCGACCACTCCTTCGTCGTCTATCACCTGCCGTGCCTCCGGCGTCAGTTCGTCGCTCAGCAACTCTGCCGCCTCTTCGAGGTCGGCAATTTCTTCCTCATCGACAGGTGCACCTGCGTCGCCCTCGACACAGCACTGCCCTTTGCAACGACCCAGGTCGCAGCAAAATTGCTCTCGAAACACGTCGAGGCTGACCAAAGTATCTTGAATTTCTACCATAGACCTCCCCTCAGCCCTCCAAAGGAGGGGAATTTCAGTTCTGTTGATGTATAGTTGCTATTTCTCATAAGTTTAGTCATTAGTTTGGAGTTCCCCTCCTTCGGAGGGGTTAGGGGAGGCTTTTCTCCTTTTTCATGTCCCTGCGACTCTTGCTCTGGGTGACGAGCCACACGCCGGTGAACACCAGCACGATGGCCAGTCCCTGGCCCCAGCCGAACAGTCCGACCCCCATCCACACGCTCACCAGGCACGCCACGATGGGCTGCACATAGTTATACATCGACACGACGGTCGGACGCAGCGTCTTCTGGCCGCGCATCATGAGGATGTAGGCGATGAACGTACCGCAGACGACGACGAACGCCGTCTCCCACCACACGCGCGATTCGATGCCCTGCCAGTCGAGGGCTGCCATGCGCGAGAAGGAGATGGGCGTGATCACGATGGCGGCATAGGTGATCATCCACTTCATACAGGTGATCACCGTGTAGCGCTGGATGAGGTATTTGAACAGGGTCAGATAGACGGCAAACGACAGTTGGGCTGTCAGGCAGAGCAGGTCGCCCAGCAGGTTGCTGCCCGACGTCTGCTGCGAGGCCTGCGTGCTGCCCGTGATCAGAATCAGTGCACCGATGGCGCCGCAGAAGATGCCGAGCACCTTCTTCGAGGTGACCGGCTCGCGGAGGAACAGCGCCGCCAGCACCATGGTGATGATGGGCATCATCGTGGTCATGATGCTCGCGTTGACAGGAGACGTCAGGCTCAGCCCGATGGTGTAGCAGCATTGGTTGAACACGATGCCCAGCAAGGCTGCGAAGAACAGCAGCAGGAGGTCCTTGCTGCGCACCTTCTCGCTCTTGACGAAGGCCGAGGCCAGCCAGAAGCAGGCTGCACCGCCCACCACACGGAACGTCACCATCTCCAGTCCGCCCACGCCGTGCGTCATCGCGTGCTTGCCGAGGGGAGCCATCAGCCCCCAAATGGCACAGGCGACGAACATACAGAGGTGGCCGAGGAAAGCCTCCCCCCTACCCCCTCCGAGAGAGGGGGAGTTCGGTGCTGCGGATGTAGAGTTACTATTTCTCATAAGTTATTCACTTTTCACTTTTCACTTTTCACTTCAAAAATAGGCTCCTACCTATTATATATAGGTGCGCTCCGAGGGTGGCACACAGCCCATAGTGGCTGCGCATGACGCGGAAGCGTTCGAGGAGCGAGGCACGCTGATGCTGTGTGGTCATGCCCTCGCTGAGATAGTCGGTGAGGACGGCATGCACGTTGACCATCTCCATCCCCTCGGCCTCGCACGCCTTCATCACCCGTATGCACCAATCGACATCGGCGCTGTAGCGGTACTGAAGGTCGTAGGGCTGCACCAGCCGGCGGTTGGCATAGAACGACTGGTGGCAGACGAGCATCCCGCGCAGGAACGAACGCGAGGTCAGGCGCTCGGGCACACTGAGCCGGCGGTGACGGAGGAAGCGGCCTTCGTCATCGACCAAGTCCGTCTCGCCATACACCACGCCGACCTTCTGCGGGTCGTGGGCTGCGATGCGCTGCAGGACGTCGTCCGAATGGAGTTTGTCGCCGGCGTTGAGAAAGACGATAAACGAGCCGCGTGCCCGACGGATGCCCTTGTTCATGGCATCGTACAGGCCGTGGTCGGGTTCGCTCTGCGCCGTGATGTGAAGATGGGGATTGCGTGCCTTGTAGGCCTCGACGAGACGCATCGTGCCGTCGGTCGATGCACCGTCGATGATGATATGCTCAAAAGCTGTGCTGCTTTGACTCTCGATGCTGCGCAGCGTGCGTTCGATCGTCGCCTCGCAGTTGTAGGTCACAGTGATGATGCTGATGTCAGTCCGTTCCTGCATAGATTTCGCTGTATCGTTGTGCCACCTGCTCTTCGCTGTAGGTGGCAAGGGCTTTGCGGCGAGCCTCGGCGGCGAGTTGCCCGTGGCGTTCGGGCGACAGGCAGTAGAGGATGCCGCGGGCAAAGTCGGCTGCGTCGCGGTAGTGCGCCACGTAGCCGTTGCGTTCGTGGTCAATCATTTCGGGAATGCCGCCCACTCGGAAGCCGACGCAGGGTGTGCCGCAGGCCAAGGCCTCGACGATCGTGTTGGGCAGGTTGTCCTGCAGCGAGGGGGTGACGTAGGCATCGACGGCGTTGTAGAGCAGCGCCATGTCCAGTTCCTTGCTCTGATAGCCGACGGGATAGACGTCGTAGGGCACGGCATCGCGCACCGTGTCCGACGCACCGCCCACGACCACGATGCCCAAACTGAGTTCGGGATGTTCGCGGCGCAGAATGCGGCACGACTCCACGAGCAACGAAAAACCCTTACGTTCGTCGGTGATGCGCTGCGAACCGAAGAGAATCAGACTTTGGGAGTGGGGCAGATTGAGCTTGGCCCGTGCCTCGGCCATGTCGCTCGGCGAGAACACATCGGTGTTGATGGCATTGGGAATGGAGACCACGCGCTGGCCACGGGTGAGCACCGAGCGGCGCGCCAGGTCGGCAATCCACTGGCTGCAACCCACAAACGTGATGGGCTGCTTCGCATACATGAGTTGCTTGCGACCGAAGACACGGCGTGCATAGTCGATGCCGACACGACTCATCAACGGACATTCGCGACACGCCGACTCGTACTTCGTGCAGTCGGCAGCGTAGTGGCAAATGCCGGTGAAGTACCACATATCGTGCATCGTGACGACGATGCGCTTGCCCGAACGCAGGATTTTCTCCATGTCGGAGAGCGAAAGAAACGACTGGTTGACCCAGTGCAGGTGAACCACGTCGGCACGCTGAAACTCAGGCATTTGCGTGATGTCGGTCCCTGTGTTGGCGATATCGACGCTCCAGAGCGTGCTGCGCTTCCATCCGTTGCTGAGGAAGATGAGCAGCCGTTCCCACAGGAACTTCAGCGGCAGGAGCAACGACGTGGGAATGGCCGACACTGTCAGCTGCTGCGACTGGCGGTCGCGCACCAGCATCTGCACCGTCACACCATGCTTCTTCAGTGCTTCCATCAGACGGTTGGCGGCGATGGCTGCTCCGCCAACGCGCTCCGAAGTGTTCACCAACAATACTTTCATGGTGCAAAGGTACGATATATAATTAAAAATTAAAAATTAAAAATTAAAAATTAGCCTGCCGGACAGCATACTATCCTTCCAACTCAACAGAAGAGAAGTACGCCAGCCGGCAGGCTAATTTTTAATTATTAATTTTTAATTCTTAATTTTCCATGGTCACCAACACCTTTGTCACGCTTCCGTCGGCACGACGAACGAGGTTCAACCCCGTCTGGAGCTGTGACAGACGGCGACCTGTCAGGTCGTAGATGGTCAGTTGGCCGTCGCCACTTTGTGCTTCGTACTTTGTACCTTGTAGCTCTTCGATGCCGTCGGGGACGTCGCCAGCCAGATGAAAGCGCAGGTTATAGACGACGGCACGGTGGCGTCCGTCGTTGTCGGCTGGCGAGAGCATGTAGATGGGGGCCACGTAGGTGCCCGACTGACAGGAGAGGGGACGCTGGCCAAAGCCGAGCGAGAGGCTCTTATCCGTGTGGTAGAAGCCCTCGACGTTGACAAAGATGCGGGCTGTGGGCTCGTTCCACGAAGGCTGGTTGTAGAGCGGACCAGGCTGGCCGTCAGCGTTCTCGAACCAGAAACCCTTGGCATCGCTGGCACCCTTCGTGCGGCTGAGCGACGTGTCGCTGACGGGTGCATACATCATATCGAGCGAAAAACTCGTGATGGGAAGGCCGAGCGTCGTGGGCACGTCGATGTCGGACGTGAGACCCGTCACCGCATGAGTGGCCCAGCCGTCGTTGAGTGGTTCGGTCTCGATGGTCAGATCCTGCGTCTTGAGAACATCGACGTCGGACAAGCTGACCACCACGGGCCATGCCTCAAACTTCGCCGCAGCGGCAGTGCGAGGCATCCAAACCTTCATCGTGCCGCGTCCGCGGTTGTTCCAAGCGTAATACGGGATGAGGGTGATGGGAGCCGCAGCCGTCTCGCTGCCACGCTTCACCTGAGCATCGAGCGTGATGCCCTGGAAATGATAGCCGAGGATGGAGGCGTCGGCAACGCTGGCCGTGGCCTCGTCGTTGCAGATCAGGGCGTCGAAACGCTGCGTGTTGTCGGCCTGTTCCATGCAATAGACAATGGGACCACGCTCCACAGCCACCAGTCCGGCATCGGCAGCGACAGCGTCGTTGGCCAGCACATGGCGAACGGGCATGGGCAGACTGAAGCTGACGACATCGCCCTGCTGCCATTCGCGGTCGAGGGTCATGTAGCCGTCCTGCAGCGTGTAGTCCACTGCCGTGCCGTTGACACTGACCACGACGGGTGCCGTTTCGCCATCGACATAGCGGTAGAGGTCGCTGGGCACGGGCTGTCCCTGTGCCCATCCAGGCAGACGCAGCATGAGTGCAAGGTGCTTATCGGTCAGCTGCTCGGTGTTCACCGTCAACTGGATGTCTCCGTTCCACGGATAGCCGGTCGTCTGACGCAGTCCCAGCTTGCCCCGCTCGCCGAGGTCGATGTCGGCCGTGCCCTGGGCATAGAGGTTGACATAGACCTTGTCGCCGCGGTGGGCATACATATAGCCAGGCACCGATGCGATGAAGCGGCACAGGTTGCTCGGGCAGCAGGCACAGCCGAACCATGCACTGCGCTCGTAGGTCCCGTCGCTGGCCAACGGGTTCGGATAGAAAAAGCGGTCGCCCTGCAGGTTGATGCCAGAGACGACACCGTTGTAGAGCGTGCGCTCCAACACGTCGTAGTATTTGGACTCGCCATGCAGGAGGAACATCCGCCAGTTCCAATACACGTTGGCAATGGCAGCGCAGGTTTCGCAGTAGGCTTCCTGGTTGGGCAGCTCGTAGTTGCTGCCAAACGCCTCGCCGTTGTGGCGCGCACCGATGCCGCCCGTGATGTAGTATTTCTTCTGAGCGACATTGTCCCAGATGCGGTCAATGGCAGCGAGGTAGTCGGCATCGCCGGTGATGGCAGCCACATCGGCCATGCCGGCGTACATATAGGCAGCACGCACGGCGTGGCCCACGGCTTCGTCCTGCATCACGACGGGCTTGTGTGTCTGGCTATACTCTTGACGCATCACGCCACGGGCACCGCGCAGGTCGAGGAAATACTTCGCCAGCCGCATGTAGTCCTCCTTGCCCGTCGCACGGTAAAGCTTCACCAGTCCCATCTCCACAATCTGGTGACCAGGCTCGTAGGTGAGGCCGCCCTCGAGGAAATCATGGACAAGCAGGTCGGCATTCTTCGTCGCGATGTCGAGCAGCGTGGTCTTGCCCGTCGAGATATAGTGGGCATACGCCGCCTCGTACAGATGGCCGGCGTTGTAGAGCTCGTGGCTCAGGTCCGGATCCTTCTCCCAGCGGTTCTGCCCCACCCAAGCGTGCATGCCGGCAGGGTTGCCAGCCGTGCGCGGCGTGTAGAGATAGCCGTCGGGCTCCTGAGCCGAGCCGACCAGGGCGATGAGTTCGTCCATGCGGTCGTCGAGCTCCTTCGAATAGTGAGTCTGAATCGAGTAGGCCATTCCTTCGAGGATTTTATAGATGTCGGTGTCGTCGAAGGTGCACTCCGTGTCGAAATATCCGATGTTCTCTCCGCGCAGGATGGCGGCGGCTTTCTCGAAATTCAGCATACGGTTGGACTTCTCACACTGGTCGAGAGCCACCGGTATCGTCACCGTCTGGTTCTGTTCCATGCGCGGACGCCAGAAGGGGTCGTCGAGGCTGACGTGCGAGAAATCGACATTCTGAATCGGATAGTCGCCCAGCACGAGGGGTTCAGCACTGCGGTGACCCAGCACCTCCCATTCGGTCACGCCGACGGCAGAGTAGGTCGATGCGCCGCGCTGACACTGCATCACGATCCGCAAGCGCGTGGTCGTGACGGGTTGGATGCGAATGCTGCTCACAGCGGTGCGGCTCTGCGTATAGGCCTCGCCTTCCAAGAGCTCGACAGCCTTCCACGCAGCCTCTGCCTCGTCCCAGTACTCCACGACCCACGAGGCAGGCACGAGCACATTGTCGCCCGCCACGTCGTTGTCGCTCCACCATGCCACACGCACCCGTTCGACGGTCTGCGGCGAACTCCAGCCGTAGCTCAACCACTGGCTGGCAGGGCGCACGGGGTCCCAGGTGTTCCAATGCTTGCGCTCAGGCAATTCGCCGAAGCCGAGGATTCCGTCGTTCACGCTGTAGAGGTCGGTCGTCGAATGCGTGAAGCTGGCCTCCACACGGTTGGCATCGTAAGCCAGGTTGTCGAGCGGTTCAGCCAGACCCTCCGTGTAGTCGGTCGAGCTGCCGAGCATGAGTTGACAGAACTCGTTGAGGTCGGCCAGCGGCACATGGGCATGCTGATGCCAGTAGTTGATGAACTGCTGCTGCAACGTCGAACCGTCGAACGTCTTCACATACGTGACCACGGGTTCGACCTTTGCCTTCGTGCGCGTCTCGCCTTCGGGGAAGGTCAGCGCCGTCAGTTCATAATCGGTGTATAGATCCTCCTCCGACAGTCCCAACAGTCCCTCGAGCATGAGGGCCAGCGTACCGGTGCGGTCGGCTCCCCAGATGCAGTGGAAATAGACGGGGCGACCCTCGCGCAGGTTGCGAAGAATAAATTCAAAGTCGTGCTGATAGTTCACCCACGCCGTGCGAACGCCGTCGAGATAGAACGGTTCGTTCACCACGCGCAGGTAATCTACATCTGCACCCAGGGGCGACTGCTTGATGCTCTGCGCCTGTTGGTGCGTGCGCAGGTCGAGTTCGGCACGTATGCCCAGTTCGTCGCGCAGCTGCTCACGCGCCGCAGCCGATGCGTTATACTTCTCGCCGTTCAGCTCCGAACCTCGGAACAACTTGCCGTACAGCACCTGTTCGCCGCGCTCCGTGGTCCATCCGCCCAGGTCGCGAATATTCGACAGCGACTCAATCTGATGACGGTGCACCCACTCGGGCACATCGCCTTCGCCACTCACCACCCGCAGCGTGAGGTCCAGTTCGACAGCCTTCGTGCCACTCACCACGTAGAACGTCGAGTGGTACGTGTCGCCCACCTTCGACTGGTAGGTAGCGTTATACACACCTGCCTGTCCCGTCCACAGCGTGTAGTTCTGTGCATCGGTCGTGATGGGCTGGATGAACCAACGGCTCTCACCCGTCCACGACGAACGGAAACCCTGCGCGTCGTACCAGTTGTCGTTGTTGTGACCATACGTCCCGTCGGCGAGGGGTAGGTAAGTCATGTCGGCCATGTTGCCCGTCGTCACCGTCACGCCCAGCGCCTCCGACAGCTCCGCAAACGGAATCTGCAGCGTCGTGTGGTCGTAGAGCGTGTTGGGATACTGCTCCGCCACCAGCACATAGCGCAGCGCCACATCGAGCGTACGCGACACCGAATTGTAGGTGAACGGCACCTGTGCCTCCACCGTTTCTCTTACCACCGAGCCCCTACCCGTTTCGGCATCGGCCCATACACGTCCGGCAGGCAGGAGCCACAGCGCCACCAGTGCCGCCAAACACATCAGCTTTGTCTTCATCATATCGAAAATACAGTTAGGTTGAAAATTGTTGCAAATTTACAGAGAAAACAGACATGACGGAAAGAAAAATCGTTCATTTTTGCGTCAAAAAACCGACACAAAGCAGTTTGAACGTTTTGTCCCCCCGATTTGCGACAAACGCCCCAGCCACAACCGACCAGGAATCCACCCTTCAAAACAAATAATGCAGCCGGCAGAGGGTCTGCTGGCTGCAAGGCACGACGTAGGTGAGGTCAAAGGCGGCGGTGGATGTAGGCTACTGTCCCTGCTGCTTCTGCCATTCGCTGGGCAGTTGTCCTGTGACTTCGCGGAAGATGCGCGAGAAGTGTTCGCGGTCGCTGTAGCCGAGCCGCTGGGCGACGTCGGCCACGGTGGCGCTGCGACTTTGCAACAGGCGACGGGCCTCGTCCATCTTGACGTCGCGGATGAACTGAAGCGGGGTCTGACCGGTGATGCTCTTGAGTTTGCGTACGAGGGTGGACCGCGACATGTTCATGTGCTGCGCCAGGGTTTCGACACCGAAGTCGGCGTCGCCGAGGTGCTGAAGAGTGATGGAGCGTGCGCGGTCGAGCAGCATCTGGTCGATGGTGGCGTAGGGTGAAGCGTGAAGCGTGGAGGGCGAAGCGTTTTCACCAGTAGCTACTTCACCCTTCACGCCCTGCGAAGCGGTCGCTTCACGCTTCGGGCGTTCGGTGACGTACTGGTGCATGGCTACGAGTTCGGCGCTGTCGCTCCAGATGCGTTCTTCCTCGCGACGGGTGCGGAGCATGAAGTAGCGAACGAGAAGGATGATGAGCAGCAGGGCTGCCAGGACGTAGAGTGCGTAGGCCAGTGTGGTCTCGTACCAATGTGGGGTTCGCAGAATCTGATAGGTGGCGATGTCGGAGCTCCAGCGTCCTTGCCGGTCGGTCGTGCGCAGCTGTAGGCTGTGTCTGCCTGCTGTAAGGCGTTGCAGGTGGAAGGAGTTTTGCCCAACAGCCAGCTGGTTCCACGTTCCGTCGTCCAGGCGATAGGCGTAGCGCTGGGTCGATGCGTGCAGGTGGTCGAGGGCAGAGAAATGGAACTCGATGTTCTGGGCGTCGCTGGGCAAGGTGAGGGGCTGATGGATGCCGTCGCCTCGTACGGGTGGTTGGCCGTCGCCGATGCGCACGTCGGTGAGGCTGACGTGGACGGGATGTGGCGTGCCTTCGAGCTGGCTGGAGGGTCGGCAGACGAGCATTCCGCCGAATCCGCCGACCAGGATGTCGCCTGTGGGCTGGTGGAGGCTGATGGCGCGGGGCATGAAGCGGCGCAGCGTCTGGGGTGCGGAACCTGCACTGACGAGGTGACAGACGTCGTTGGCGAGGTCGTACTCGATGAGCCGCTGGTTGGTGAGTATCCAGAGGTGACCGTCGTTGTCGGGGACGATCTTTTCAATCATATCGCCGTTGAGGGCTGCGATTTGGAGGGGTTCGACGTGCCATTTCCCGGGTTTCACTTTCAGCACTTGTCCTGCGCCGGTGCCTATCCAGAGTGTACCGTCGGGGGTAGATGCGATGCAGAGCAGGTCGGCCTGGAGGGGTATTGTTTTCTGTTTTTTTCCACGGGTTAGAACGGCTATGCCAGTGCCGGTGATGGTGGCATAGAGTGTGCCATCGGGGGTCTGGGTGAAACTGGTTGTGTGGCCGGCGTTGGGTGACACGGGGTGGAGTGTGCGGTCGGAGGGGGTGTAGCGGAAAATGCCGTCGTAGGTTCCGATCCACAGGCTGCCGTCGCGGTCTTCGAAGAGGGTCTTGGCGTGCTGACCGTCTGGCAACTGGAGTGTGTGGACGAGCTGCATCTGCATGCCGTCGCTTCGCACTCCGAAGACGTAGTCCGACGCTGTGACGGTCCAAACCAGGTGGGGCTGAGCAGAGGGAATCAATTCATGGACAAATTCGAGCCGAGCGTGGCGGGTGGTGGGACAGTCGGCAAATGTCGTCAGCTGGCCTGTGTCGGTGTCGTACAGACACAGCCCTACCCGTTCTTGCGAAATCCAGTAGCGGCTGCCTTCGTCGCGACAGAGAGTGATGAGCAGTATCGACCGCGAGAAACGCTGGGCGAGAGGTGGCACGTCGTAGCGCTCACGATTGAAGGTCTCGAAGTCGATGACGAAGCTCTCGCGGTCGTAGCCTGCCACCCAGATGCTGCCGTCGCGGGTGCGAATCACCTCGTTCAGCATCTTCAGCCCTGGTGTGTAGCCTTGCAACTGACGGCTAAGGTCAACGGGGTGCAAAGACCCTGATGAATCGATGTCGAAGGCGTGCAGGTCGTCGTTCGACGTCACCCAAAGCCGTTTTCCGTCCTGCTGAGCACGCAGGTAGAAATAGTGGAACACGGGCTGCCCGAAGGCGTTCTTGACTGGTGGCTGCACCGTGTAGCGTTCGGCCACGGACTGTGCCTGAAGGTCCATCCTGACGATTCCCCTGTCACGGCTGGTGAGCCACAGGTAGCGCCCTACCTGCTCCATGTCGCTCACGGGAAGGTGGGCTGCAAGGGTGTCAATCGGATTCCAGCTATGTTTCTGCGGGTCGTAGCAGCACAGTCCTCGCTGATTGAAACCTGACAGGAGGGTGCCGTCGGATGTTTGGAAGAAGCGTGAGGAGACGTCGTCGGCAGTCTTCACAGGACGTGCGTCTGTACTGATGGCGTAGGTTTGATGGGCTGTCGAGAGGTGCACTGTGCCGTCAGATGCACAGAATATCTCCTGTACCTGCTGGTTGAGCAGTGTCTCAGGACAGTAGGGGCGCACCTGACGGTCGGTCTTGCTATAGAGAAACGCACCGCTGGGGGTGCCGAAAAGAATGCGGTGGAGGCTGTCCTCAGCGATCGTGAGGATGAGATTGCTGCTTAGGGGCTGGGGATGCAGAAAATCGTTGCGCAGCAACTTGATTTCGTAGCCATCGTCGCGGCAAAGTCCATCGACGGTTCCGTACCAGAGATAGCCTTCGCTGTCTTGAAACAGACGGTGGACACTGAGCACAGGCAGTTTGGCTATTTGCGGAATGGGACGTAGAGTTGCACTGTAGCTTGCTTGTGCTCTCGCCGAGCAAACCCCTGTCAGGCCGATTAGGAATAGGAGTATTTGAATTTTGATTTTTGATTTTTCAATTCTCAATTTTCGATTTTTAATTTTTAATTGTCATTCGTCTGTCTTTTCGTCTTTCTCCTCTTCGTTCTGGAGTGTAGGATACACGATGCGGGTGTGGTAGATGCTGCGCAGCCGCTCCTTGAGCACGGTCTTGGCCTGCGCGATGTCGCGGAAGGTGATGTCGCTCTCGGTGAAGAAACCGTCGGTGACTTGCTGGTCGATGATGCGGTCGACGAGCTGGTCGATGCTCTCTTCGGTGTATTCGGGCAACGAACGCGAGGCGGCTTCGACTCCGTCGCACATCATGAGGATGGCTTCTTCGAGCGTGGCGGGGTTAGGTCCTGGATAGGTGAAAGGTCCGCGGTCGATTTCGGCGTCGGGATGGGCGTTGCATTCGGTGACGTAGAAGTAGCGAACGAGGCCTGTGCCGTGGTGGGTGGAGATGAAGCGGCGGACGGCCTGCGGCAGGTTGTGCTGGGCGGCGAGCTGGAGGCCGTAGGTGACGTGACGGATGATGACCTCGGCCGACTTCTGTGCGGGCAGGTGGTTGTGAGGATTGGCTCCGGACTGGTTTTCGGTGAAGAAGACGGGACGCTCCATCTTGCCGATGTCGTGGTAGAGGGCTCCGGTGCGGACGAGCTGCACCTTGGCATGGAGGCGTTTGGCGACGTCGGCGGCGAGGTTGGCTACTTGCATGGAGTGCTGGAAGGTGCCTGGCGCCACTTCGGTGAGCTGACGGAGCAGGGGGTTGTTGATGTTGGTGAGTTCGACGAGGGTGACGTCGGACACGAAGCCGAGTCCGCGCTCGATGATCCAGAGCAGGGGGTAGGTAAAGAGGATGAGGATGCCGTTGATGAGGAAGTAGGTGAGGGCGCTGCGGTCGATGTCGGTGAGCTGAACACCGAGGGTGAGCTGGTAGGCGGTGTAGAAGACGATGTAGGTGAGGGTGATGACGGCGGCGGTATGGATGATCTGGCTGCGCTGGTTGAGCTCGCGCAGGTTCTGGATGGCGATGATGCCGGCGACGACTTGCAGGATGATGAACTCGTAGGGGTAGTTGAGCACGAGGGAGATGAGGATGACGGTGGCGGTGTGGAACATGTAGGCGGTGCGCGAGTCGAGGAACACGCGGACGATGACGGGCAACATGCACACGGGCAGGGCGAAGATGTGGAAGAAGTGGTGGGACACCATCCAACTGCCGACGACACAGAAGAGTGTGAGCAGGGCGTAGAGAAGGACGGCGGAGCGCTGGTCCTCGAGATAGTCGCGGCGGAAGAGGTGGAGGTAGGACATGAGGACGCTGAGGATGAGGAGCACCATGACGACTTGTCCTGCTATGATGTAGGGACGGCGTTCGTTGACGGCGTTCTGCTCACGCATCAGCCGCTCGTAGGAGCGGAGCTTGAGGTAGGTTTCGGAGGTGACGATTTCGCCGCGATCGACGATGCGCTCGTTAGCCATGACGAAGCCGATGCCGGTGGAGAGTCCCGAGAGCAGGGTGTGCATTTCTTCCTCGCTCTTCGATGCTTCGTAGCTGAGGTTTTCCTCGAGCACGGTGTTGAGGTTGAGCTGCGTGACGATGTGAGCCTCCCCCCGTCCCCCTCCGATAGAGGGGGTGTCGTTTGTCACTTTTAACTTTTCACTTTTGACTTCGTTTAAGCCTTCGCCTTTCACGCCCAGCGAAGCGGTCGCTTCACGCTTCAGCTGTTCAGTGATGTAGCGGTAGGCACGCTGACGGGTGTAGATGTCGGCAAGGGGAGTGCTCTTGGCGACGTTGTCGATGACGACTCGCACGTTCTGGACGCCGGCATCGGTCAGGCTGTCGAGGATGTTGGCATCCATGATGCCATGCTGATAGATGCTGTCGAGCAGACTGGCTGCCTGAAGGAGAAGCGGACGCAGGGTGCGGTCGCGCTGTGCCTGGACGGTACGACCATCGGGCAGGGTGATTTGCATGGACAGGAGCCGTGAACGCATGGCGGGTTGCACGGTCGGGCCCATCATGAAGTAGGGTTGGAAATGGCGGCGAAGGCTGTCGTGCTGGGCACTGATGGCCGAGTCGCTCATCTGGATGTTGAACTTCTGCGTGGCATAGAGCGTGCCATAACGCCACGGCTGCCCAATGCGGTATTCGTAGCCCCAGGCGTCGGTGCGGGGCATGAAATAGACGATGAGCAGGGTGGATGCGACGACAAGCAGTACGCTGAGCAGCCACACGTTGACTAATGCTTTACGCTGTTGTTTCTTTGAGCCTTTCACTTTCCACTACGGCTTCGCCGCTTTAATTATTAATTATTGACCTCCCCCGCCCCCTCCCCAAGGAGGGGAGTTCGGACCGGCAGGCTTTTAATTTTCAATTTTTAATTTAAGATACTCCTTAAAGTCGGCGAAGTCCTTGCTCATGGGGACGCTCTGCTTCGCGCCCTTCATGAAGGCGGCGAGGCGGGCAGGGATTTCAACGGTCGTGCCGATGATGGGCTCGACGGTGTCGCGGAACTTGGCAGGGTGTGCTGTTTCGAGGAAGATGCCGACGTGGCCGGGCTGCAGCTGTGATTCGAGTGCACGCAGGCCGCAGGCACCGTGGGGGTCGCAGAGGTAGCCAGTCTCGGCATAGGTCTGACGAATGGTTTCGGCAATCTCGGCATCGGAGTAGGTGGTACCGCTGATGTCGGCTGCGATGGCGTCGTGACTCTTGCCGTAGAGGTCGTAGATGCGGGCAAAGTTGGAGGGGTCGCCCACGTCCATGGCGTTGGCGATGGTCTGAACCGACGGCCGTGGCTGGTACTGACCCGTCTGCAGGTATTCGTAGAACACGCTGTTGGCGTTGTTGGCAGCGATGAAGTGGCTGACAGGCAGGCCCATCCGTTTGGCAAACAGACCGGCGCAGATGTTGCCGAAGTTGCCGGAGGGAACGCAGATGGTAACTTCTCCCTTCTCACCCAGCGAAGCGGTCGCTTTACGCTTCAACTGTGCATACGCCCAGAAGTAGTAGAAGGCTTGGGGCAGGAAACGGGCGACGTTGATACTGTTGGCCGAGGTGAGACGCAGGTGCCTGTTCAGTTCTTCGTCCATGAAAGCGGACTTGACCAGCCGCTGACAGTCGTCGAACACACCGTCAACCTCGATGGCGGTGATGTTCTGACCCAGCGTGGTGAACTGGCACTCCTGAATCTGACTGACCTTTCCCTTCGGGTAGAGCACATAGACGTGGATGCCTTCGACGCCGAGAAAGCCGTTAGCTACGGCCGAACCTGTGTCGCCAGAGGTGGCAACGAGAACGTTGACTAAACCTGAAGTGGTCGCTTTACGCTTCACGTAGTACTGCAACAGGCGTGCCATAAAGCGTGCACCGACATCCTTGAAGGCGAGCGTGGGACCATGAAAGAGTTCAAGGGCGTAGATATTGTCCTTCACTGGGACGATGGGGCAGTCGAACTGCAATGTATCATCGACAATGCGCCGAAGGTCGGCTGCGGGGATGTCGTCGCCGAAGAAGGCACTGGCCACCTCGAAGGCGACCTCCTGAAATGTCATGTCCTGAATGTGGTCGAAGAACTCCTGCGGCAACTGCTTGATGTGTTCCGGCATGTAGAGTCCGCGGTCTTCGGCCAGACCTTTCACCACGGCCTTCTCGAGCGTGGCAATCGGAGCTTTTCCGTTTGTGCTGTAATAGTTCATATCGTCATGAAGGTTTTGATGAATTCGTCTTTTTCCAGTAATCCGTATGCGCCATGAGTGCAGTCCACCTCGTTGTAGCGCTCGGTGGCGTCGGGCTCGATGCCATGATGCCAAACGACAAAGGGCACGGGCTCATTGACATGGATGCGCAGTTCGACGGGTGTGGGATGGTCGGGCAGCACAGCCACACAGACTGGCTCCTGCATCTGCTCGATGGCGGCGAGAATAGGACGGATGAGCCGCTGGTCGAGATAGTTGATGGCACGGAGCTTGAGGTCAAGATCGCCGTCGTGTCCTGCCTCGTCGGTGGCTTCGACATGCACAAAGACGAAGTCATCGGTGCGCAGGGCGTCGATGGCAGCCTGTGCCTTGCCCTCGTAGTTGGTGTCAGCCAGTCCTGTGGCTCCTGGCACCTTGATGATGCGCAGTCCGGCATACGAACCGATTCCCTGGATGAGATCGACCGCCGAGATAACAGCACCGCACTTCACCTGTGGGAAGCGTTCGGCGAGGGTCTGCATCGACGGACGATAACCGCCACTCCAAGGCCAGATGCTGTTGGCAGGACGTTCGCCAGCTGCCACTTTCTGCTGATTATAAGGATGCTGCGACAGGATTTCCTGCGAACGCAGGATGAGGTCGTTGAGCAGGTCGGCCGTCTGCTGGCCAGTCATCGTGTGCAGGCCGTCGGCACGGTCTTCCCAGCCCTCCTCGCTCTTGACCAGCAAGGGACGCCAAGCTTCGTTCGGGTGGTCGTGCGGCGGATTGCAGACAATATGTTTGTTTCCGCCTTTGATGACCAAGAGGTGCCTATATTGTATGCCGCAGACGAACTTCACACGGTCGCTGCCCAGTCGTTCGTTGAGAAAATCGATGAGGACAGCCGCATCCGTTGTCTGCAGGTTACCACCGTTGTGAGTGATGATGCGTCCTTCGCCGAGCGTGATGAGGTTGCAGCGGATGGCCATCTCGTCGGGCTGCAGGTCGTAGCCAATGGATGCCGCTTCGAGGGGTCCACGACCTTCATACACGCGGCTGAGATCGTAGCCGAGGATACTGGTGTTCGCCACTTCGCTACCTGGCGGAAAGCCTTCGGGAACGGTCGAAAGCATACCGCTGCGGCCGTGCTGCGCCAGCCAGTCCATGCAGGGTTTGTCGGCCACCTGCAACAGAGTCTTCCCGCCAAGCCGCTCGACAGGATGGTCGGCCATGCCGTCGCCAAGGATGATGATGTGCTTCATATATTCGCTATGCTCATAATGTCCGCAAACACACCAGCAGCGGTGACGCTGGCACCGGCACCGTAGCCCTGAATCTGCATCGGGTAGTCGTGGTAGCGCTCAGTGGTGATGAGAATGATGTTGTTGGAACCTTCCAAGTTGTAGAAGGGGTGCGACTTATCGACCGCCTTGAGTTCGACCTTGGCATGGCCGTCGTCGAGCGAGGCAACGAAGCGCCAGCGCTTACCCTGGGCTTCCAGCTCGCTGCGACGCTGTTCGAAGTCGGCATCGAGCGTGGGCAGCTGTGCCCAGAACTCGTCAATGCTTCCTTTGAAAAGGTTGTCGGGGATGAACAGATGTTTCTCCACATCGCTTTGGTTCAGGCGGTAGCCGGCTTCGCGACCCAGGATGACCAGTTTGCGGATGACGTCCGTACCACTCAAGTCGATGCGCGGGTCGGGTTCGCTGTAGCCTTCTTCCTTGGCACGGCGGACAGTCTCAGACAGCGGCGTCTGCGCCGAGAGGGTGTTGAAGATGAAGTTGAGCGTGCCGCTGAGCACGGCTTCGAGTTTCAGAATCCTGTCGCCCGAATTGATCAGGTCGTTGATAGTGTTGATGATGGGCAGACCCGCACCGACGTTGGTTTCGAAGAGGAACTTCACGCCACGCTTCCGCGCCGTGCCCTTGAGTCGGGCATAGTTCTCATAGTCGCTCGACGCAGCCACCTTGTTGGCAGCGACCACCGAGATGCTGTGTTCGAAAAAGTCGTGGTAGAGGCCTGCCACGTCGCTGCTGGCCGTGCAGTCGATGAACACGCTGTTGAAGATGTTCATGCCGATGACCTCGTCGCGCAGATGGTGGAGGTTGCTCTCGGGCGCATTCTTCAAGGCGTCGCGGAAATTGTCAAGGTCGAGGCCCTCACGGCTGAACATCGCTCGGCGACTGCTGGCGATGCCGACCACGTTGAGCTTCAGTCCGCGCTCCTTCATCAGACGTTCGCGCTGGCTGGCAATCTGCTGTATCAGACTGCTACCCACCGTGCCCACACCACAGATGAAGAGGTTGAGCACCTGGTATTCCGAGAGGAAGAAGGAGTCGTGAATGACGTTGAGCGACTTGCGCAGCAAGCGGCTTTCGACCACAAACGAAATGTTTGTCTCGCTCGCACCCTGTGCACAGGCTATCACACTGATACCGTTGCGGCCAAGCGTTCCGAACAGCTTACCCGCAATGCCAGGCGTGTGCTTCATGTTCTCACCGACCACAGCCACCGTAGCGAGGTTTTTCTCCACCTTCATCTCGAACATCGCACCCATCTCGATTTCCTTTTGGAACTCCTCGTTGAGCACTTCGCAGGCACGGTCGGCGTCTTCGTTACGCACACCGATCGAGGTAGAGTTCTCCGACGAAGCCTGACTGACCATGAACACCGAGATGCCCTCGTCGGCCAAAGCCGTGAAAATGCGGCGGTTCACGCCAATCACACCGACCATCGACAGTCCGGCCACGGTGATGAGACTCGTGTCGTTGATCGACGAAATGCCCTTGATGGCCCGTCCACCATCCGACGCCTCCTGCTCGATTACCGTACCCTCAGCCTCGGGATGGAACGTATTCTTTATATATATAGGTATATTCTTGATGCAGACAGGATAGATTGTGGGGGGATAGACCACCTTCGCACCGAAGTTGCACAGTTCCATCGCCTCGACATACGACAGACGGTCGATGGTGTAGGCAGCCGAGATGACACGCGGGTCGGCCGTCATGAAGCCATCCACATCGGTCCATATCTCCAGAGCCTCGGCATCGAGCGCTGCAGCAATGATGCTCGCTGTGTAGTCGCTGCCGCCACGCCCCAGGTTCGTCACCTCGCCAGTGTGTATGTCGGTCGAAATGAAACCAGGCACCAGCGCCACCGGTCTGCGTCCCATCCGCATTTCCTTCAGAAAATCCTTGAAATGCCGACGCACCGAGCCGTTGGTCTCGCCAGTCACGAGCAGGTTCTTCCCCTGCTTCTTCTCTGTTTTGATGAAGTCGAGGGCATTGTGCCACGTAGCCCCCTCGATGAGTGTCGCGACTATATGTGAAGACATACGTTCGCCGTAGCTGACGATGGCACACTGCGTCTTCTCGCTCAGGTCGCGAATCAGATAAACACCCTGGTAGATGCTCTTCAGCTCGTCGAGCAGCGCATCTACCACCTGTAATAACTCTACTTGCTTCTCAGTGTCAGGAATCACCGCGTCAATCATCCGGTGGTGGCGACCGACCATCTCGTGATACAAATCGAGATAAGCCGCATCACCCTTCTGCGCCAGTTCGGCTGCACGGATCAGTTGGTCCGTCACGCCGCCCAAGGCCGAAACCACCACGACAACTGCGTCTGTCGAGGCTTCCACGATTTTCTTGACATTGAGAATGCTCTGTGCGGAACCTACGGATGTCCCGCCAAACTTCAAGACTCTCATATGTTACAAGTTCTTCTATAAAAAAGTGCGTATGCGACTGCAAAGGTACGACAAAAAAAGCGAAAAGCGAAAAGTGAAAAGCAAAAAATGGAAGGATTGTAATGGAAAAGCGCGGAAAGGTATCAAAATGCAAACACGCGGAATAGTCTGTTTTTGTTCCGTGGCAGAATAAAAATTAGCGATAGTTGCTGAACAAGCGGTTTCCCTCCATCATGCGCAGGACTGTCTCCTCCAGTTCCGTGCGCTTCACAAATTCGTTCTGCTGCCAGAAACTGGCGTTATATACAGTGTGGTTGATAGCCGTCTTGAGGTCAGTCTGCGCTCCGATTTCGAGCGAGAAGTCGGGTTGGGCACGGCCCGACAGTTCCTGCTGACCGAGGTTGTAGAGCACACTGCGCAGCCGTACAGGTCGTCCGATGAACGTCGTAGTGGCGGTGGCACTCACGGAGGACAACTGCGAATAGCTGTCGCGCGAGTTGAGGGCGTCGTGCGTCTTGGGGTCGAAGAGGTCGCCTACCCGACGGAAACTGAAGTTGAGATGGGCGACGAAGTCGTGTTCCTCGCCCGTGACGATGTCCTGCATGGTGAGCCCCAGCAGGTTGCCCTCACAGCGCAACACACCGAGGGTCTTCATATCGACATAGACGACAGCCTGGAGGATAGGACTGGAGACGATGGGGAGCGGGTCGAAATAGAGGACATAGCAGTCGGGGGTGGAAGGCGAAGAGCTGCGCAGGGTGTTGTACGTCACTTTGTAGTACCGCAGGAAATTCTCGCGCAGCGGCTGAATGATGCCATGGATGCCGGCTTGGATGTCAGGGGTGACGATGGCGAGCTGGGAGAGGGTGAAGAAGTTGGTGACGTACTGATAGCGGATAATCGAGTCGCTGGGCAGGCCGGCATAGCGTCCTTCAAGCAACTGAGCCGTGGGGAAGCAGAAGGAGGTGCGTCCCCAGAAAAAGGCTTCGATGTATTCGTTGCAGACGCTGTCGGTCTGTGTGACCTGACGATAGAAGTAGTTGCCCCGCTCCTTGCGCGACCGTCGGAATTCCTTCAAAGCCTTCTTGACCACGCGTGTAGCCAACCTGTCGCCCGAAGGCAGAATGGTCACGGCGGCGATATCGTAGATGGCTTCCCGCAGTCGCACGACCGGTCCGAGGACACGCACTGGCAGATAGACCGTTTCGTAGCCGACGAACGAGATGCGCACATGTGCCGTGTCGGTCACCGTCAGTCGGAAATCGCCGTCAGCATTGGTGATGGTACCCTGTCCGCTGGTGGCATAGACGTTGGCATAGCCGACTGGGACACCCGTCTTTGCGTTGACCACCCGTGCCTCGACCGTGTGGGTCTGCGCCTGCACCTGTACCACGGCGACAGCCCACAAAAGAAACATATATAATAGATGTTTCATACCGCAAAAGTACAACAAATATCTTAATCTGCAAAGTGCAGAGGGAAAAAAGTTTTATATCAGTGCATCGTCCCTGACCCTCGTCTTTTTGCCACGATATATATTATAGTACAACAAATGAAACAGTCCCCTTCCCCTGCCCTCACCAGGGGGTGGGATTTATTTCAAATTTGCCCAAACACCCCCTGCTGCGAGGCTGTGGATGTCAGAAAATGCGTGTTTCTGCAAATATGAAATAAGGTTCTGCATTTATGAAATCTGCCTTTGCATCCGATGCTCTATCTTTGCAGACGTAATGCGTTTATTCTTACTATTTATTAACCTCTAAACAATGTAAAAACATGAAAAAGTCAATGAAAAACTTCCTGCTCATGGGTGCAGTTACCCTCGCAGCAGGTGTGTTCACTGCGTGCTCCGACAGCGACAGCGGTTCGGCGCCTGTCAACACGGGCTACGTGCCTGTCACGCTGGCCGACGGCATGAACAGCCGCACGCTCTCTGGTATCGTGACGGATGCCACGGGCAATGCCCTCAGCGGCGTGACTGTGACATCGGGCAGCGAAACAGCCAAGACGAACTCGGTCGGTATGTTCACCCTGTCGAAAGTACAGGTGAAGGGCAACCGCATCATCGTCGGCTTCGAGAAAGAAGGCTATGTGTCGGTGACGCGCGCATGCGACACGTATAAGACTGAGAACTGGAACATCACGCTCATCGGCAAGAACGAGGCTGGACGTGCCACGACGACCACCCTTCCTGCTGCCAGCGGCGGCACTGTGGCTGTAGGCAAGATGAAGGTTGATCTGCCTGCAGGTGGATTCAAGGTCGAAGGCGGCGCTGCCTACAGCGGAACCGTCAATGTCGAGATGGCCTTCGTCAGTCCCGACGAGAAGGACTTTGCCGACATGATGCCTGGTGGCGACCTGCGTGCCGTACGTGCCGGCGGCGACGATGCCGAACTGCTCAGCTATGGCATGGTTGCTGTTTCGCTCACGGGAACCAGCGGTCAGAAACTGAACCTGGCCGATGGCAAGACCGCCAATGTCAGCTTCCCCATTCCCGAAAGCCTGAAGGACAAGACGCCGGCCACGATTCCGCTCTGGAGCTTCAACGAGACAACCGGAAAGTGGGAAGAAGACGGCGAGGCTAAGCTCGTAGGCGACCACTACGAAGGCACAGTGAAGCATTTCTCGTGGTGGAACCTCGACTATCCCTCGGAACAGGGCATCGTCGAAGGTGTCGTAACGGATAAAAGTGGGAAGGCTGTCGCCAACATAAACGTCCACGTGGGACAGCGCGTCACGACCACCAACGCGTACGGCTACTATCGTCAGGCCGTTCCTGCCGGCGAGGACTTCGAAGTCACGGTCCGTCCCGAGGACTATGGCGATGTGGGTGGAGCCACCATCACCGTCAAGGCTCTCGAACCCTACGAAACGCGCAAGGTTGACCTCACGCTGAATACGGTCTATAAGATTACCGGCCGTCTGCTCAACGGCACCACACCGCTCATCGGTGCCCTTCAGCTCAGCTACGGCAGCAAGACACGGCCTGCCATCATCAACAACAGCGACGGCACGTTCACCATCTATGCTCCCCAGAGCTATACAGGTCCTGCACAGCTAAACATCACCACCGGCGCCGGACGTAAGACCGTTGACATCACCATTGCCAAGGCCGACGTCAACCTGGGCGACATCAACTTCACCACCACCCCCTCGGCCAAGAACTCCATCACGGTCGTGCCGCCCGACTCCAAGGTTGCAAGCTTCGTCATCGAACTGCCCGAACTCTTTGCCGAGATCGGTCACGATGGAAGCATTCTCATTCAGGCTCCACATAAGGAAGACCACGACTGGGATGGCGAAAGCGAAGGACTGAACATGTTCTTTGTCGAGCTGCGTCCCAGCGAGAAGGCAGGTGTCTATACCGCATTTGCCGAGTTCATGGGAATATTCGGTGGCTACTTCTTCGACTCCAGCCGCTACGACTGCACCGGCGAGGTGGTCAAGATCGAAGGCGACAAGCTCATCTTCACCATCAGCGGAACGGGCAACCTCGACCGACGAGACGGATCTGGCGACTACAGTGGCACCTGCACCTACGCGTCGGGCCAGCTGACCGCCACCATCACGTCGAAGTATGAAGTGATGTTCGACGTCATGCCGCGCGAAGTGGGCTTCCCGAGCTTCACCCCGCAACTCTCGACCAAGGCTCCTTATGCCGTCCTTCAGACCATGAGCGCAGGCACCTACGGCAAGGGCGGACGCGTCTGCTACAACGGTACAGCAGCCGATGTCGAGAACCTCAAGGCTCAGGTCAAGGCAGCAGGACTCCCCGAATACACCAACACCGACGGCCTGCCCATGACCTATCTGAACCACACGACCGGCGAATATGAAATCGATCCCAACCTCTACCGCTACTACAAGGACGGCAAGTATGTTCAGATTCGCTACAATCCGTCGGCTGAAGCCTTCGACTACAGCGTGCTGAAAACTTCTCCCTTCCAGGGACTGACGCCGCAAATCAGCATCTATGCCTACGATAACGTAGCCGAAGATGCCATCAACGGCTGGGGTGACTGGGTTTACGAATCTGCCAAGAAGCGCAAGTAATAGCAGATTCATCATAGCCCCTAAAACCCAGTCCCTACAGACCCACCCCCAAGACCTACAGACCCACCCCCGATGTCGGGGGTGGGTCTGTAGGTCTTGGGGGTGGGTCTTGCTATCTATTCCCTCACATCGGATCGACGTCGTAGTAGATGTTCAGGTTCGTACACAGCGGACGCTGCATCATTTGTTGCTGAACGGCGAGCAGACATTGGCGCACCTGAGTCACCGAAGCTGTGAGCGGCACCTTGAGAATCATCTTCCGGATGTGGAACGACGAGATGCGGCTCACCGGCGGACGGTCGGGACCCAGCAGCTGGTCGGAGAAATGCTTACGAAGCGCGGCTGCATAGTCCTCAGCCACATGGTTCAGAAGGTCGGCATCGCGGTGGCGCAGATAGATATAGATCAGGCGGTTCTGCGGTGGATAGTGAAAGATTGTACGCTCCTCCATCTGCTCCGCATACATGGTGTCGAAGTCGTTCTCCACCACATGCTGCACCACGGGACTGTCGGCCGAGCGTGTCTGTAGGATGACTTTTCCCCGACGACCCTTTCTGCCGGCACGTCCTGCCACCTGCATCAGAACGTGGAACGTGCGTTCGTAAGCACGGAAGTCGGGCTGGTTGAGCATCGTGTCGGCGTCGAGGATGCCCACGACCGAGACACGGTCGAAGTCCAAGCCCTTCGTCACCATCTGCGTGCCGATGAGGATGTCGGTCTGGCCTGCGGCAAAGTCGCCGATAATCTGCTCGTAGGTCGAGCGCGTCGTCGCCGTGTCGAGGTCCATACGGGCGATGCGGGCTTCGGGGAAGAACTTCTGCACCTGCTCCTCGATGCGCTCCGTGCCGGTGCCAACCATCTTGAGCACTTCGCCACACTGCGGGCAGCGTTCGGGCAGCACGTAAGTCGCTCCACAGTAGTGGCAACTGAGGGCGTGCGTGCGCTTGTGGTAGGTAAGGCTGACGTCGCAGTGCTCACAGCGGGGCACCCAACCGCACTGACGGCACTGGACGAACGAGGAGAAACCGCGCCGGTTCTGAAACAGGATCACCTGCTCCCCACGCTCCAGCGCTGCTGCGATTTCGTCGATTAGGCGCTGCGAGAACGCTCCCTTCATGCGCTTCTGAAACTTCAGCCGTGCGATATCGACGACTTCGATGTCGGGCAACTGCATGTCGGCGAAGCGCTGAGTGAGCCGCACGTAGCCATAACGTCCCTGCCGAGCGAGGTGCAGTGTTTCCATCGACGGGGTGGCGGTGCCGAGCAACACCTTCGCCCCATGCTGACGTGCAAGCATGATGGCTGCCGAACGTGCGTGGTAGCGAGGTGCCGGTTCCTGTTGCTTGTAACTGGTTTCGTGCTCCTCATCGACGATGACCAAACCCAAATTGTTGAAAGGGAGGAATACTGACGAGCGGACACCGAGGACCAGAAAGGCCTTGCTTGTAGAGAGGAGATTCCTATACACCTCCTCGCGTTGCCGGTCGGTGAACTTGGAGTGATAGACCATCATGGCGTCGCCGAACACACGGTGCAGACGCTCGGTGATCTGTGTGGTGAGCGCGATTTCGGGCAGCAGGTACAGCACTTGCCGACCCTGCGCCAGCATCTCGCGGATGAGGTGGATGTAGATTTCGGTCTTGCCCGACGAGGTGACGCCGTGCAGGAGGGTGACGTCGGTTTCTCTCCACGACGAGAGGATTTCATCGTAGGCCTGCTGCTGAGCAAGGGAGAACTGCGACAACCCCGTTGCCGCATAGGAGGACTGGATTTTACCGTTTTTCGTCTGCCTTTGCCGTTTAGCCGGCTTGGTTTCCTTCTTCATGCTCCCTGGCATGGCGGCCTTATACACATCGCCGAGGGGTGATAGGTAGTAGGCGGCAATCCACTGCCAGAAGCGCAGTTGCTGGGGCGTCACGCTGCGCTCGTCGTCGAGCACTTCGAGCACAGGCTTTACGAGGCTGACGCCCTGTGGCGGGGTGGTATGCACACGGAGCACCACCCCGACATAGTGTTTCGTCTTGCCGAGCTCGACCAAAACTCGGAAACCTTCACCCACGTGCTCCTCCATCTGGGGAGGAACAGCGTAGGTGAAGGTTTCGAAGGGTACGGGGAGTATGACGTCCGCGTAGCGCATCAGAACATATAGGCCAGCGAAATCTGGTGCGTGTTGTTCTTCAGGCTTTTCTTGATGATGTCAGCACCGACAGTATAAGTCACGTCTGAAGTTTTGCCGACAGCGATGTTGTAGTTGTAGGCAACCTGCAGGTGACCGAGCAACTTGGCACCCAGACCCACATTCCAACTGAATTCCGACGAACGAAGGGTGCAGTCGGTAACTGAACTCAGGTTGAGTTTCTTGCCGCCGATGTTGAACGAGAACTGCGGACCTGTCGTCACGAATACGCCGGCGACGGAGCCGAGGCCGAGGGTGTACTTCAGGTTGATGGGGATGTCGATGTACTGCAGTGTCTGGTTCACTTCCTGACCAATTTCCGTAAACTTCATTCCCTTGTTGTTGTATAGCAGTGAGGCGTCAACGCCGACACCGATGATGGGCACGGTGAACTCTACCATGGGACCTACGAAGAAGCCTGTCTGATTTTCAGACGACACGACTGAATAGTCGAGCGAGGGCTTCGTGATGTTCAGACCGGCCTTGATACCGTAACTAAACTGTGCACTGGCAGGCAGTGCGATAAACAGTGTGACCACTGCGATTGCAAAGATTTTTTTCATAACGCGTTAAGAATTAAAAATGGTGATTTGTTGATTGAATTCATTTGCAAAAATACGTGAATCTGCGCGAATTGCAAAACTTTTCACTGTTTTTTTTTACTATTTTGAGGAAAAGTCGATGGCCTGGCCCGTGCAGCAGTTCGGCTCCTGGATGTTGAGCAGGGCGGCCACGGTGGCGGCGATATCGACGATGTAGTGACGACGGTTGTCCCAACCGTGCGGCACGTGCCAGCCGAGGAACGCCAGGGGTATGTGTGTGTCGTCGGGACTCCACACCGAGTGGGTGGTGCCGAGGCGGATATGGTCGGGCTTAGCCAGCTCTCGCGCCGAGGCATAGTCCTCCATCACGCCTGGCTGGAACACCAGTTGCACCTCGCCGCTGCGGCCTGGGCAGTAGCCGTTGACGCACATGGTGCGAACAGGCTCGGGCACGGTGGTCGGCACTTGGTCGGCTGGGAAGGCATAGGCCATGAAGGGCAGCGAACGCAGGTAGCGGCAGGTGGCATCGACGATGTCGGCATAGCGGGGGCTCTGCTTCGCCGCGGCGGTGAAGTGTACCTGCATCGAGCGGATGCACTCCACGGGTTTCTCGCTGAGCGACAGTTCCTTGCAGACCGCCTCGTTGATGTCGTCGGCGAGTGTAGCCGAGGGCCAGGTGCCGGCAGGCAGGCGGTGTTCGTGCATGAACTCCGTGTTGTGGAATCCAGCGTGGTCGGCGGTGAGGAAGAAGAGCCACTGTCCACGGCCCACACGTTCGTCGAGGAAGTTGAAGAACGCCTCCAGATCGCGGTCGAGCCGCAGGTAGAGATCCTCCATCCAGATGGAGTTGGGCGAGAGTTGGTGGCCAATCATGTCGGTCGAAGAGATGCTGACGCACAGCATGTCGGGCACACCGGCAGGGTTGTGGCCCAGCCCTTCACCCTCGACGGCGGCGCGGGCCATGTCGAAGGTAATCGTCATGCCCCAGGGGCTTTGCTTCAGACTTCCGTCCAGCCGATCCTCCCATCGCTGGTTTTTGGGGGCACTCTGCACGTAGCTGGCTTCGTCGTAGAGGAGCGGCCAGTGTCCTTTGCTGAGGTTCTTCATGTACTTCTCACCCAGCTGCTGCGCGTTGAAGTCGCTCACCCACTGTGGCAGTTCCTGCATATAGTAGGTGCTGGTGATGAAGTTCATCGACTTATCATCCATCCAGTAGGCAGCCGTCGCGCTGTGACCGGCGGGCAGGATGGAGGCACGATCCTTGAGGGCCACGCCCACGACCTTCGAACGGAAGTTGGTGGCCAGGCGCAGTTCGTCGCCAATGGTCGTACACTTCATGTTGCGCGGCGACTCGTTCGAGCCGTAGGCACGGGGGTCAGGACGTCCCTGTCGGTCGAGGCTTCCCACGCCGCGCACGGTCGAATCGTTGGTGCAGTAGGTGCGTCGGTCGTTCAGGTAGATGTGGTTGCCGGTGATGCCGTGGAAGGCCGGCACGGTGCCAGTCCACACCGAGGTGTGACCCACGGCGGTGATGGCAGGCAGATAGTTGATGAACGTGCGATTGCAGTTGTAACCTTCGCGCATGATGCGTCGGAATCCGCCGTCGCCGTAACGGTCGGCAAAGCGCGTGAGATAGTCCCAGCGCATCTGGTCGATCACCAGTCCGACCACCAGTCGGGGCTGTTCCAGCTCGGGAATGGTCTGCTGTGCCCGCAGCGTCGGCGCAGCCAGCAGGGCGAACAGGCACAGGGTCCACGTCCGCAGGGTGTGTGTTGCTTCTTGTTTCATGTCGGTAAGTGACAAACGGATGGTTCGTTCTGTCGTTGCAAAGATACGCTTTTTCTCCGAATAATCCGTCATCTTCGCACAGAAAAAACACAACGTCACCGTACCTGCACCGACGTGCAAACTGGCGTCGGGCGCAGCCGAAACACTGCCTGACTGCCGTCCAAAGCGAGGCAAACCGCAGAATAAACTCAAAATATCGCTGATATTTTTACAAATACCATTGAGATTTCTACAAATACCACTGAGATTCTTGAAAATATCAGTGATATTTTGAGTTTATTCCGCACAAACAATGGGTTTCGTCTGCGGCAGAGGCTGGTTTCGGGCGCAAACCAGTTGATGCCACACCCTGCTCAACATGAATTTATAGGGTGCTTCACTTCGTTTTATGCCAAAAAATGCGTAACTTTGCAGCCGATTTTGACGAAACCAAAACCGTAACGAAGCATTTTTTCCTGTGAAGAATCAACTCTATAAGACTTTCCTGCTCACGCTCATCGTGGTCGGCGCACAGCTCGGCCTGTTCTACATGCCGCGTCTCGCCATCGGCGACACCCTGCTCCGACGCGTCAACATCCTCAGCGACATACAGCAGCGCGACAGCACGGGACGCAACCTCGCCGAGTCGGCAGCCGACGAAGCCGAAGGCATCCGAGAGGAGGTGCTCGACCAGTCGAAGGTCGCCGTCGCCGAAATCGAAGTGGAGGACAGCGTGCCCGAAGGCATGGTCGCCATCGAGGACTTCGGCAGTCAGGACGGCGGCACACGCATCATGGACCACTTCTACGCAGCCCTGCGCGAGGCTAAGAACCGCCCCGTGCGCGTGGCCTATTTCGGCGATTCGTTCGTCGAAGGCGACATCCTCACGAGCGAGTTGCGCAACCTCCTGCAGACGGCCTATGGCGGCAACGGCGTGGGATGGGTGGACATGGCGAGCATCGTCGCCGGTTTCAGGACCACCGTCACCCACTCGGCACGCGGCTGGGCCGACCACAACGCCAACGACCAGGGCGGTTACAACTCGAAGCTGGCGGGCCTGGCCGGACGCTACTACCTGCCTGCATCGACCGGCACAACCACTCTCACCTGCCAACGTCGGCTCTATCCCGACCATCTCAGCAAGGCCGACCAGGCCACCGTCTTCTTCACGCCTGGCAGCACGCTGAGCATCGCTGCCCGTGTGGACGACGGCGAGATGCAGACAATCTACGGCTCCGGCAATGTGCCGACACAGCCCGAACCCGTCTATGTCACCAAACTCGTGCCCACCGACAGCGTCGATGAATTTGGCGATACGGTGATGAAGGAAGTGCGCGTGAAACAGGAAACGGCGGCACCCGTCGCCGACGCCTCCGCCAATGCCAGCACACAGGTCGTGGCCGAGACGCTCCACGGACCGCTCAGCAGCATCAGCGTCAGCGCTCATGGCAACGGCCGCCTCTACGGCATCGCCCTCGACGGGTCGCACGGCCTGTGTGTCGATAACTTCGCCATGCGCAGCGGCAACGGATGGTTCCTGCGCGACCTGCCGATGGAAACCCTCCGCCAGTTTGCCAGCGTCCGTCCCTACGACCTCATCATCCTGCACTACGGACTGAACATCGCCAACCGCAAGTCGAAGGACTACAGCTACTATACCAACCGCATGGCCGAAAGCATCGAACACCTCCGCCAGGCGTTCCCCTCGGCAAGCATACTCGTCATCAGCGTAAGCGACCGCGGACAGCGCGGCAGTGACGGACAAATCCACACCATGCCCGGCGTCACGGAGCTCATGCAGTTCCAGCGCAAGATGGCAAGCGACGCCCACGTGGCGTTCTGGAACCTCTACGAAGCCATGGGAGGCGACGGAAGCATCGCCCGCATGAAGGAAGAAAAGGAGGCCAACCTCGACTTCACCCACATCAACTTCAAGGGTGGCACCCGACTGGCCCACACCCTCTTCGACGTCCTACAGAACGGCAAGGAGAACTACGACCGCCGCCACTGACCGGCAGCCGTCCCCTCTGCCCCTCCTCCCTCGTAGGCCGCAAGCGCATTGCGGCTCACCCACCAAACTCCCCAACCGAATGCCCAAAATCCTACAACTCCTCTTGAAACACAAAAAGGTCTATATCTGCGTCGTCGCCGTCTATGTCGCGCTGTTCGTACTGACGGCATTCACCATCGCCCGAAAGACGGTGAACCTCGGCGAACTCGGCACGCTGGCCTACCCCATTCACCACACCACGGCCCGCAGCACCCAGGCGTTCCAGCCCACGCAGCTGCCCACGACCTTTCGCGGTACCAAACCCAACGTCATCTCCTACCCCGAAGCACTCACGCCCGTGTTCCAGCGTCTGCACCAGGGCGAGGCCGTCCGCGTGCTGCAAATCGGCGACAGCCACGTGCGCGGAAACTACTTCCCCAACGCCGTCGGCGAAACCCTGCAGCGCCTGCTCGGCGGCGGCGTGCTCGAAGGTGTTGACATGGATGTCGCACCCGCCATCGACGGCGGCATCAGCTTCGACTATCTCGCCAAGAACGGTGCCCACGCCAGCCTCTACTGCGAGCCCGACAAGATCGACGACATCTGCGCACGACGTCCCGACCTGCTCATCGTCAGCTTCGGCACAAACGAGGCTCACGGCCATTTCGACAGCGCATTGCACCAGCAGACTCTGCAGCAGTTGGTCAGCCAAGTCCGCGAGCGCTGCCCCGACGTCTGCTTCCTGTTCACCACCCCGCCAGGCTCCTACGTCACCACCCAGGGCCACCGCTGGCGCGACCGCCGCGGACGTTGGCACTACAATACGTCGCACGGTGCCAATCCACGTACCGAGACCGTGGCGAAAGCCATCGACGCCTTTGCCCGCGAACAGCACCATGCCGTCTGGAACATCTTTGAGATAGCCGGCGGAGCCGCCCATGCCGCAGCCAACTGGCGCAACGGAGGCTACATGCAAGCGGACTGCATCCACTACACCGCCCAAGCCTACACCCTGCAAGGCCAGCTGCTCGGCGAAGCCATCGCGCAAGCCTACTTCCAGCAGTCCCTGGACCAACACTGAGCCGTCGCAGCACCTTTTAACTTTTAACTTTTAATTTTTAATTTTCACAGTGTTCAACATCGACTGGAGCCTCCTGCTCCAACAACTGACATACGACCCATCGTCGCCGATGATATTTAGCAGTGGCATCTTCCTGTTGCTGTTTCTCGGATTCTCGCTCGTCTATCTGGCACTGGGCAAACAGACGACCCTGCGCCTGCTGTTCGTGACCGCCTTTTCCTATTACTTCTATTATAAGAGCAGCGGATTCTACTTTTTCCTCCTCGCCATCGTGACGGTGAGCGATTTCTTCCTCGCCCGCATGATCAGCCAGGTGCGCGACGTGAGTCGCATGACCGCCCGCTTCCTCATTTTCCTCAGCCTGCTGCTCGACCTCGGACTGCTCTTCTACTTCAAGTACACCAACTTCTTCGGTTCGCTGTGGGCCAGCGTGACGGGCGGCAGCTTCACCGCACTCGACATCTTTCTGCCGGTCGGCATCTCGTTCTTCACGTTCCAGTCGCTCAGCTACACCATCGACGTCTATCGTGGTCAGCTGCGTCCGCTCGACTCGTTGCTCGACTACGCCTTCTACGTCAGCTTCTTCCCGCAGCTCGTGGCGGGCCCCATCGTCCGTGCACGCGACTTCATCCCGCAGATACGCCGCCCCCTATGCGTCACCAATGAGATGTTTGGGCGGGCCGTATTCCTCATCATCGCGGGTCTGTTTAAGAAGGCTGTCATCTCCGACTACATCAGTGTCAACTTCGTCGAGCGCGTCTTTGCCCAGCCCGATCTTTACAGTGGGTTGGAAAACCTGCTCGCCGTGTATGGCTACACGCTGCAGATCTACTGCGACTTCTCCGGATACAGCGACATGGCCATCGGCCTTGCACTCATGCTCGGTTTCGAGTTTCCCAAGAACTTCGACTCGCCCTACAAGTCGCAAAGCATCACCGAGTTTTGGCGCCGTTGGCACATCAGCCTCTCCTCGTGGCTGAAGGACTACCTCTACATCTCCCTCGGCGGCAACCGCAAGGGGAAGTTCCGCCAGTATGTGAACCTGATGCTCACCATGCTGCTCGGCGGCCTGTGGCACGGTGCTTCGCTCAATTTCGTCGTCTGGGGCGGGTTCCACGGACTGATGCTCGTCGTCGATAAACTCTGCAATGCTTCATTTCTGAAAAAGCAGAAGGAGAATACAGCCGGCATATCTTGGTGGCGAGTGTTGCTGACCTTCCATCTGGCGGCCTTCGCATGGATCTTCTTCCGCAACCAGACTTTCGAAGGCTCGTTCCTGATGCTCAGTCAGATCTTCACCAACTTCCAGCCGCAGATTTTCATGCAGTGGTGCGAGAGCTACTGGGCGGTGGGCCTGCTCATGCTGCTCGGCTATGTGCTGCATTTCCTGCCCGCACGATGGTCGGCCAATACCCAGCACTTCGTCACGCGTTCGCCGCTCGTGCTGCAGGCCGTCTATGTCATCGCCGTCATCTTCATCGTCATCCAGGTGAAGTCGAGCGACGTACAGCCCTTCATCTATTTCCAGTTCTGAGGAAAACAGGGCGCCGCGTGCGTCTCCTCACACAGCGAAGCCCGCTGAACGATACGGTTCAGCGGGCTTCGTCGTGTGGTGGAATGGGCAGACGAGGTCAGCGCAGCACTTTCTTGCCACCCACGATGTAGATGCCGTGGGGCAGTGTTGTTAGCGCTGTATCGAGGCGGCGTCCCTGCAGGTCGAACACTGCTTCGGCCGGCTGTGCTCCGGACTTTGCACTTGGTACTCCCCCGATGCCGGTATAGGTGTAGAAGTCGTCGAGCGAGGCATAGAACCCGATGTGGGTGATGGTGCAGAACATCTTCAGCGAGGTCAGTCCGAAGATGGTCTGTCCGTAGCAGAAGTTCCAACGGTGGCCACGGCAGTTATCGTCGATGCCCGAAGTGGTGAGGTCCCAGGCGATGATGACCTCGCCGTCGTCGGCTGTGGTGACAATGGTGGGCTCGACACTGGACCCGCGGTTCTTGCCGTTGAGCCACCACAGGTAGCTGGCCCCCGCAGCCGTCGAGAGGTTGGTGCCCTTGACCAGCAGATACTTCTGCTCCTGGTTCACCATATAGGTCTTTTTCGAGGTGTCGAGCATCAGACAGACGTTGTTGGCACCGGTGCCTGCATTGATGCGGAGGGTGTTCTTCTCGGCGTTGGGGTAGAATTTGTTGGCTGCCACACGGCCCGCATCGCCCGTTGTCCAGTCGCTGGCCACGAAACGGTAGTCGTTGCTGCCGAAGTCGGAGAGCAGACGAACGTAGTACAGGCCTGGGATGGGTGTCGTGCCCGAGGCCACGAAGCGGAAGGTCACCTGCTGCTTGGGCGTCCCGTCGGCATTGGTCAGCAGTTCGGCAGGCACGGGATACTCGTCGTTGTAGAACCCGTTGCCCTCGGCCAGGCTGTGGAACGACGGCACGGTGAGCGTCGTGAGTTCGGTGCCGTCGATATAGACTGTGCCCACGCGACCGGCGTCGGCAGTGGTCATGCGCAGCAGCAGGGCGACATTTTCGGTCTGCCCTCCCGTTTCGAGGACATACTCAAACCAGCCGCCGCTCTGGGCATCGCGGTAGAATTCGCCGTTGTACGAACCTTTGCCCGAGTCGCTCGAATACTTTCCCTGGTGGCCTGCCTCGCTCTGCTGTTCGCCGGTGGCGACGAAGTCGAGCGTGCGCGACTCGAGCAGCTGCTCCTGTTGGTCGGCCCATGCCATGTCGGTCTTGGCAAATTCCTCCTCGGTCTGCTGGTAGAAGTAGCAGGAATAGCGGGCGTGGTGGATGGTGTAGAAGGGTCGGAGCTGCAGGGTGCGCCACTTGCCGCGGTTCACTTCGAGATTGAACGTGAGGGGTTCGGCCGTGGGACTGATGCGCGAGAGCACGTCGGCACGCGGCCCGATGAGCAGGGGCGACGTCGAGATGCCGAGGCTGCGGGCACGGGCACCAGGCGCGTGGTCCATGCGTCCCTCGCCGCCATACTCGTTTTGCAGGGCTTCGAAGGCAAGGCCTGTGGCGTTGGCCTCGTCGGCACTGGCGACGGTGGTCTGCGCAGCGAGCAGGATGGGACCGTACTTGAAGGCGATGTAGTCGGTGTAGTTGGGGCAGGCCTCGTAGCGGAGCTCCATGGGCAGGGCGACGGTCACGACATCACCGGCAGCCCACTCGCGCTCAATCTTGACGTAGGACGCCTTGCCCTTGGTCACCGTGATGTCAACAGGCGTGCCGTTGACGCTGACGGCATAGCCGTTGGCTGCCCAGGCAGGATGGCGCAGGGCGAGGGTGAACGTGCCGCCCTTCTCAATCGTCAGCTGCGTCTGCTGCTCGTAGGGGAACTGCGTCTGCTGGGTGACGACGAAGTCGTCGGAAACCAGTCGCGAGGCAGTGAAGAGGTTGACATAGAGCACCGAGTTGTCCTGCGAGTGGGTGTAGATGAAGTGTGCATACTTAGCATGGTTCTCCATGCCAGTGCCGACGCAGCACCACATTCCCTGGTTGACGCGCGAGTAGATGCGATAGCCCTGCGGACGGAGCGTGGTGAAATAGACATAGCCGCCCGTCGTGGGGTCCTGGGTGGAGAGGATGTGGTTCCAGGTGGCAGCCTCGTAGAAGTCGGCATAGCGTGCGTCGTGGGTCGCGTCGAAGAGGTCCTCCGACAGTTTGAGCATGTTGTTCGTGTTGCACGACTCCGGTCCGTCGAGGTTGTCGATGTACTGCGACGCACGGTTGGCGGCGAGGAAATGCTCACCCACCGAGTTGCCGCCGATGCACACAGTGCGGTTCTGCGCCACGTCGAGCCAGAAGTTCAGGGCCGCCGTATGGTATTTCCGGCTGCTCGTCTTCGTCGCAGCGTCCTCCACTTGGTAGATACGCTCGAAACCGATGTACTTTGGCACCTGCGTGTTGGCGTGTTTCCCGTCGAGGAACGTCGTATTGAGCGTCTGCATTTCGTTCACCATCCACTGGTGGCTGTACTTCTTGGCAGCCTCCAGATACTTGTTTTCGCCGAACAGGAGGTAGGCATCGGCGAGCGGCTCGTTCATTCCGCCGTGCTCCCAGCCGAGGATGTCCTGCATCTGAGCCTCGGTCAGGTTCGACACCACCAGCACACTCCAGTCGCACATCTTCTTATATAAATCGCGCGCGAGGGTCGAACCGGTGTAGAGCCAGGCGTCGCGCAGACCTGCCAGCACCTTGTGCTCGCAGTAGAAGGGCACCCACCCGCCGAATTGCTTGAACGGCGCGAGGTTGCCGGCATAGAGCCCTGTCCATATCTGGTTGATGGGTTGTCCGCCGATAAAGCCGTACAGACCCTGCGTGTTGCCGTCGTAGGCCGACTGGCAGTCGTCGAGCACGTCGAGCATATAGTCCAGACGCGACTTCAGCCGTGTGCGCATCGCCTCGTCGTCGCTGGCGGCATAGGCGAGGGCAAGGGCAGTGAGGTAGTGGCCGCCGACGTGCCCCTCGAGGCTCCAGTCGGCCTGTCCCCAGTTGGGGAACGAGGGATGGGCAGCGACCCATCCGGCATATTTACCCGTCGAGAGTCCCGCCTGGCGGACAAAGGGCGTGAGCAGCCGATCGACGTCGTACTGCATGAGCAGCTCGTCGTTGAGGTTCATGGCCGTGCGCATGGGTCCGTCGAGCAGACGCACCTGCGCCAGGTCGAAATGTTCGGGGTAGATTTGGCTTTGTGCTTGTGTAGCAACGGGCAGCGCCATGAGCAGGGCTGCCATCAGCGAACGAATGTTCCGTTTCATACCATCGTAAGTTTAGGTGTCATTATTCGAAAGATGCCACAAAGTTAGACAAAAAAAGTGAAAACCCGAAAACAAAGTGCTAAAAAACAACTGGCACACTGCAGAATCGGCTCATCGGCACAGCTCTGTCAGGCATGAGGCATCAAAGCACGGCGAATGCGCCATCGGAACACGACGAATGTGCAGACAAAAGTCGTCACAGCCGCAGAGGAAAGTCCTCCCTGCCGCAGACAAAATCGGACCGCAGCGCGGAATCAACTCAAAATATCATTGATATTTTCAAAAATTCCACTGATATTTTTACAAATATCATTGATATTCTCACAAATTCCATTGATATTTTGACTTTATTCCGCGCAAGGGCTGAGTTTCGGGTGCGCAGCTGGCAAGTTCGGTGGGCGGGACGGCGGAGTTTGGTGGGCGGAAGGGCAGTGCCGAACGTGCGCCGTGGGTGGCGGCAGACAGCGGAAGGGGCTGAAAATGTGCACACATCTGACAGCCTGACAGCGCAGAAAGTGAATCTTTTCGGAAAACTTCGGCGAGCGGAAAAATCCGAAAGTTTTCCGTTTTGATTGAGGTTAACCTTGATTTACAGCGCATTAACAAAATTTAACATGCAAAAAGTTTTCCAAAACGTACGACGTATTAGAAATTATCGTATCTTTGCAATCGATTTCGGGACTTCGCGCACGACACCATGAAAGAAGTCCGCAGAAAGAGAGCATCATACACCCATAACATCTATATCATCTATGATTCAGACAGTACTGAAGCGCGACGGACGCACCGTCGGCTTCAACGAACAGAAAATCATGGCCGCCATCCGCAAGGCCATGATGCACACCGACAGGGGCGAGGATGAGCAGCTCATCCAGAAGATCACGGACCACATCGCCGTGCACGGCAAGCCCCAGATGACGGTAGAGGAAATCCAGGACCAGGTGGAGGTCGAACTGATGAAGTCGTCGCGCAAGGACGTGGCCCAGCGCTACATCGCCTACCGCAACCAGCGCAGCATCGCACGCAAGGCCAAGACGCGCGACATCTTCCTCGAAATCATCAATATCAAGAACAACGACGTCACTCGCGAGAACGCCAACATGAACGCTGACACTCCGGCCGGCATGATGATGAAGTTTGCGAGCGAGTCGACAAAGCCGTTTGTCGACGACTACCTGCTCTCGGACGAAAGTCGCGACGCCGTCGTTCACAACTACCTGCACATCCACGACAAGGACTACTACCCCACGAAGTCGCTCACGTGTGTGCAGCATCCGCTCGACCACATCCTCAACGGCGGTTTCGCCGCCGGCCACGGTTCCTCGCGACCTGCCAAACGCATCGAGACAGCCGCCATCATCGCCTGCATCTCGATGGAGACGGCGCAGAACGAGATGCACGGCGGTCAGGCCATCCCTGCCTTCGACTTCTATCTCGCACCCTTCGTGCGCGCATCGTTCCAGGAAGAGGTGAAGATTGCCTCGACCCTGTGCGAGGAAGACTGCAGCGACCTGCTCGACGCGCAGTTCGACGACTACGAGGAGCGCCCGCTCGACGGCCTGCAAGGCAAGCAGCGCGTGCTGCAGCATGCCATCAACCGCACGGTGGGTCGCGTGCACCAGGCCATGGAAGCCTTTATCCACAACATGAACACCATCCACTCGCGCGGCGGCAACCAGGTGGTGTTCTCCTCCATCAACTACGGCACGGACACGAGTGCTGAGGGACGCTGCATCATGCGCGAAATCCTGAAAAGCACCTACGAGGGCGTGGGCAACGGCGAGACAGCCATCTTCCCGATTCAGATCTGGAAAAAGAAGCGCGGGGTGAACTACCTGCCCGAAGACCGCAACTACGACCTCTACGAGCTGGCCTGCAAGGTGAGCGCACGCCGTTTCTTCCCCAACTTCCTCAACCTCGACGCCACCTTCAACCAAGACCCCGACTGGCGTGCCGACGACCCCCTGCGCTACGAGCACGAAGTGGCTACCATGGGTTGCCGCACCCGTGTGTTCGAAAACCGCTTCGGACCGCGCACAAGCATCGGACGCGGCAACATCTCGTTCTCGACCATCAACATCGTGAAGCTCGCCATCGAGTGCATGGACGTGAAGAACGAGGAGGAGCGCATCAACCTCTTCTTCTCCAAACTCGACCACATGCTCGAGGTGACGGCCAAGCAGCTCGACGACCGCTACCAGTTCCAGAAGACGGCCTTCGCCAAGCAGTTCCCCCTGCTCATGCGCAGCCTTTGGATCGGCGCCGAGAAGCTCGGACCGAACGACACCATCGAGAGCGTCATCAACCAGGGCACGCTGGGCATCGGATTCATCGGCCTGGCAGAGTGCCTCAAGGCCCTCGTGGGCAAGCACCACGGAGAGAGCAAGAAGGCACAGGAACTGGGACTGAAGATTGTGGGCTACATGCGACAGCGAGTCAACGACTTCTGCGAGCAGTACCACCACAACTACTCCGTGCTGGCCACACCCGCCGAAGGACTCGCCGGCCGTTTCACCAAGCGCGACCGCAAGGAGTTCGGCGTCATCCCGGGCGTCACCGACCGCGACTACTACACCAACTCCAACCACGTGCCCGTGTACTACAAGTGCAGTGCCCGCCACAAGGCTGAGGTCGAGGCGCCGTACCACGAAATGACGCGCGGCGGCCACATCTTCTACGTCGAAATCGACGGCGACGCCACCCACAACCCGCAGGTCATCATGAGCATCGTCGATATGATGGACCAGTACAACATGGGCTACGGAAGTGTGAACCACAACCGCAACCGCTGCATGGACTGCGGCTACGAAAACGCCGATCCCGACATGCACGTCTGCCCGAAGTGCGGCAGCAAGCACATCGACCGCCTGCAGCGCATCACCGGCTATCTGGTCGGCACGACCGACCGCTGGAATGCCGGTAAGCTCGCCGAGCTGAACGACCGAGTGACCCACGTCGATAGCGGAAACCAACTCCCCCTGTTCGACAACCAACGACTCTGACACGACGAATCAAGGTTTTTAAGGTTGGAAAGGACATACATCCGAAAGCAACTACCCATATCCTCCCCCGTCCTTTCCAATCCTTAAAATCCTTGAATTTCCGATTGTCAATTTTCAATTTTTACTTTTCAATCGTATGATCCGCCTGATAGACATTGTCGAAGACACGATGGTCGATGGTCCTGGCCTGCGCACCAGCATCTACTGCGCAGGCTGCCAGCACCAGTGCCCTGGCTGCCACAACCCAAACACGTGGAGCATGGAGGCCGGACGCGACGTATCGACCGAGGAAGTGATGGAGGTCATCGAGGCCGATCCCTTCGCCCACGTCACCTTCAGCGGCGGCGACCCGATGTACCAGCCCGAGGGCTTCGCCGAACTGGCCGACGCCATCCACCAACGCACGGCAAAGACCATCTGGTGCTACACGGGGTTCACCTACGAAACCCTGCTCCGTATGCCCCGCCAGCGACGGCTGCTCGAACAGCTCGACGTGCTGGTCGATGGGCCGTTCGTCGAACGTCTGAAAGACCCCGACCTGCAGTTCCGCGGCAGCTCGAACCAACGACTCATCGACGTCAAAGCCTCGCTCCGAAGCGGACAGACCGTGCTCTGGACCAACCCGATGGCAATATGACTTGTTTGAAAAACACGGTAGAAAGAATGCAGTGCTGAGCTGCATTCTTTTTGTATATGCGTTGTTTTTTGTTAAAAAATTAGGAGGATATAACGGAAAACCTTATCTTTGTGCCGTAATTTGCGGTAACGTGGGCCTACCTATAGGTATAGCTACGGCTGCAACACCGACGTTCACCATCTGTTCCAACACCACACGACACCTTACCATGCCTGACTACGATCCGCAAATCCTCTCGTTGCTCGGCGCGATGCGGCCCATCACGCTCGACGAGATGTCGTCGATACGGCTCATGAACCGCATCGACACGAAGTTCGTGTGCTCCAAGCGCCAACTCGTAGAGATGCTACACCTGGTCAGGGAAAAGTACTATGTGCAGGAAGTAAACGGCGACCGCGTGAGCCCGTACCGGACTACCTACTTCGACACAGACAACTATGCGCAGTACATGCAGCACCACAACCGCCACGCGAGCAGGACAAAGGTGCGCGTGCGCACCTATCTCTCGTCGGGCAACCTCACGTTTCTCGAAGTGAAACGGAAGAACAACCACCTGCGAACGAAGAAAAAACGCATCGAAGTGCCCAGCCTCGAGGCCGCACAGCAGGTGCAGGGCGCTCCCGAACTGGTTCGTGAACGCACGGGACTGGACTTTCTCCAGATGCACCCCATCGTGCAAAACCACTTCGAACGCATCACGCTGGTCAACATGGGGAAGACTGAACGCCTGACCATCGACTTCAACGTGCGTTTCCACAACTACGAAACCGAGCTCGACCGCGACACCGGCAACATCGTCATCATCGAGCTCAAACGCGACGGCAACGTCTATTCGCCCATCCTGTCCATCCTGCGCGACCTGCACATCCACCCCACGGGATTCTCGAAATGCTGCATCGGCATGGCCATGACCGACCCGCAACTGAAACAGAACAACTTCAAGGAGAAGCTGCGTCTGCTCCAGAAAATCAACAAGGACGAGACCTACCGCATCCGATACGACGAAGACATCTGCTAGCATACAGGCACGGCCGGCACGCAAAGCCCTGCCTGACCACACCAAAACGTAATCAACAACAACTCAATAACACCAAACACCATGAACGAATTTTTCCTTTCGCTCTCGGAAGACAGCTGCCGACTGATCGACCTTATCCTGCGACTCATCATCAACACTGTCTTCTGCTTCATCATTGCCCGCGCTCTGTATTTCCCCAAGAGCCGGCGCAAGGACTTCTTCTTCACCTACCTGCTCATGGGCTTCGCCATCTTCATGCTCATCCATCTGATGAGCGACTCGAAGATCAAGACGGGCATCGCGATGGGACTCTTTGCCATCTTCTCCATCATGCGCTACCGCACGGAGAGTGTACCTATCCGCGAAATGACCTACCTCTTCCTCGTCATTGCCATGGCAACGGTCAACGGCGTGGCATGGGAGGCCAACATCTCGCGCAAGACAACCGACTTCCTCGGCCCCGAACTCGTGAGTGCCGGCGAACTGCTCCTCACCGACCTGCTCTTCGTGCTGGCCATCTGGCTCGTGGAAGGCGTGAACTTCGCCAAGGGACTCCAGTCCAAGTTCATCCGCTATGACAAGATTGACCTCATCACACCCGAACGCCACGACGACCTCATCGCCGACCTGAAGAAGCGCACGGGGCTCGACATCACCAAGGTGTCCATCGGCTCCATCGACTTCCTCAAGGACATGGCGCTCCTCAAAATATTCTATAAGGACAACGACGACGAGGGCGAAATCCTCGACAAACTGCCAAAACTCTTCCAATGATGAAACGTCTGATCCTCTGTGCTGTGCTCACCGGCTGTGCACTCACCGGCCATGCACAGGCCACCGACTACAGCCAAATCGGCATCCCGTACAACCCTGACAGCCGCTTCGGCGACTACATCAGCCACTACAACGTCAACCAAGAGTTCGACGAAGAGGGCAAAAACTCCGACTTCGGCCTCGACCTCAGCCTCGAAGCTGCCAAGAAGTTCGGCACACGCTTCAGCGTCTCGCTCGGTGTCAACATCCGCACGCAGAACAACAGTCGCGACATGCAGCGCCGTATGCTCTCGCTCGGACTGGGCTACAAGCTCATCAACACCAAGAAATTTGACCTGAAGGCAGGCTTCGACTTCGACTACTACGGAATGAAAAAGCTCACCGAGACAGAATATTTTGAGAAGTTCGAGGACCACTATTCCACCGACGACGTCACCGGCGAACTGAACCTCGATGCCCTCGGCAACCCCATCCACAACGGCTACAACTACCGCAAGGGCTACAAGGAGACGGACAGCTACTGGCGCGGACGCGAACGCTACTCGCTCTCGCTCTCGGCCAGCTACAAGCCCAATAAGCGCTGGACCTTCACCCTGAAGGAAACCCTGCAGTACAGCCACTACAACACCACCGACTCGCTCAATCGGCTTCGCGTGACCACCGATCGCCACAAGTGGCGCTACAACGGAACACTCGACGATTTCTGGATTAAGGATGAAGACGAGGGCGACATGACAAAAGTCTATTACGACAAGTTCTGCCAGACGTCAAGCAGCGAAGGAGTGGTGTCGGAGACGACGCCCGAGCGGGAACTTCCCTTCACCGACGTGGACAACAAAGCACCGCGTGCCGCCAAGGACAGGCTAATGCTCCGCTCGAAACTGACCGTCGAATACGACATCTACGGCCTGCCGCTCGTGCCCTATGCCAGCATCGACTACGGCTGCGGCCTCAACTACACGGCATCGAAGTGGAAATACACCCTCGGCATGGACTGGAAGGTGACCAAGCAGCACAGGATTTCCGTCTTCTACCGCTTCCAACACGAGAACGACGATGACGAGCCCAACGGCCACTATCTCGGACTCGGCTACAAGATAACCCTTTAACCTAAACCCCTCAAAACGCAACAGAAAGATGAAAAGAACGTTTTTTGTGGCCATTGCCACGCTCATGAGTCTCACTGCGTTGGCCGACGACTACACACTCTACATCACCACGCCGGCGGCCGTGAGCACTTTCGCCTACGACGATCTTCACCGCATCACCTTCGCCGACGGCAATGTCGTCGTTGCCACCCATAGCGGCGACGTGTCAACGTTTCCCATTGCCGACATCAGCAGGATGTCGTTCGAAGCACCAGTCACCGGCATACAGACCGCCCGTCAGAACAGCGGCATCGCCTTCGACGGACAGAAGCTCAGCCTCGACGGCACAGCCGGACGCGTCGAAGTGTTCACCCCGAGCGGTGCGGTCGCACTCCGTGCCAACGCAGCCGACGGACAGTCCATCGACCTCTCGCAGCTCCCGCGCGGCATCTACGTCGTGAAGGCAGGCGGCAAGGCTACAAAGATTATCAAGAAATAGCACATTGACCAGGAAAGGAACCAGAAGATGAAAAAGATATACAACACACTCGCTGCACTCGCCCTGCTGCTCTGCGCCGGCAGTGCTGCGGCACAGGAAACCACCGACGGCCCCCGCTTCTACGTCTGTGAGGGCTACGACTCCGAAGGATACAGCCTGGCCGACTACCCCGACTTCGGTTTCTCCGACGACGGGACACAGCTCACGCTCGGCAAAGACGTCTATGACATTGCCGACATCGACTCCATCACCTTCACCAAACCGAACTATCCCGCCGTCAACATCGTGTGGAACGGTTCGTCGGCTACGGTCAACATCGACCCACGCATCAGTGGCGTGACCTACACGACGAAGGGCGGCCACGTGGCCATCAAGTGTACCAACACGACCGAAGAACTGCTCTACGTGCTCAGCGGTTCGTCGAGCAACGGCTCGTTCTACCTCGAAGGCGACTACAAGCTCCGCATGCACCTGAACGGTGTGAGCCTGACCAACCCCGACAGCGCAGCCGTGCGCATCCGTTGCGGCAAGCGCATCGAGGTGAAAATGATGAAGGACACCGAAAACACCTTCGTCGATGGCATCGGCGGCTCGCAGGATGCCTGCTTCCTGACCAAGGGCCACTTAGAATTCAAGGGCCGCGGCACGCTCAACGTGATGGGCAACAGCAAGCACGCCATCTGCGCCAAGGAATATCTGCAGTTCAAGTCATCGACCGGTACGGTGAACATCCTCAGCGCCGTGAAGGACGGCATCCACTGCGGCAAGGGCGCCAACGCTGCCACCGAGCAGGACTACGACCCGTCCAACAACTACTTCATCATGAACGGCGGCACGGTGAACATCACTAAGTGCGGTGCCGACTGCGTCGATGCCGACGACTTCGGCTCGATGTTCATCAACGGCGGAACGCTCACGATGAACGTGTCGCAGACCGACGGCAACGGCATCGCCTGCGACTCCGTCTTCACCATGACGGGCGGCGAAATCCAGTGCAACATCGGCGGAGTGGTGTGCAACGGCATCCGCTTCTACTATCGAGGCGATTTCAAGGGCGGCGTCGTCAACATGAACGTCACGGGCAACGGCTCGAAGGGCATCCGTGCCAAGCGTTCGACGAAGGCTACCGACACCGTACTCAAGGGCGGCTACGCCAACTTCGACGGAACAAACGTCATCATGACGGTGGACGGCGGCACCTACACGCAGGACAGCTCAAACTGCTACGGCATCTATGTCGAGCGCGAGATGACCCAGAGCGCGGGCGACATCCACATCACCGTCAGCAACACCGAGGCCGATGCCATCTACGCCAAGAAAGACACCCGTACAGGTGGCACGCGCACCATTGATTGACACACATCGAATGAGCGTCCGTGCCACCCCGTGCCGGACGCTCATTTTCTTTTTTCAAAACTGTTTACCATGGAGAAGCAAGCGCAATACATCAGCAGCATCGAAATCAATGCGCTGTGGAAGGGCGGCCGCCACGTCAAGTGGACGCTGCGCCCCGACGTCAACATCCTGAGCGGCATCAACGGCGTCGGAAAATCGACCATCATCAACCATTCGGTGCGCGGACTGCACCTCATCGACAGCGGTGAGCTGAAGCCGGGCGACGTAGGCAGCGGCGTGACCATCACCCTCTCCCCGTCCGACGCCACCAGCATCCGCTACGACGTCATCCGCTCGTTCGACCGTCCGCTCCTGCACAGCGACCTGCTGGAGAAACTGGCCGACTCGCGCGTGAAGACCGAGCTCGACTGGCAGGTCTATAAGCTGCAGAAGCGCTACCTCGACTATCAGGTCAACATCGGCAACCGCATCATCGAGCTGCTCACCTCGGGCGACCCTCAGGACGCGCAGAAGGCGGCGCAGGTGTCGCAGCCCAAGGCCATGTTCCAGGACATGGTTGACGAACTTTTCCACGACACGCACAAGACCATCGACCGGCGTTCGAACGAGATTCAGTTCAACCAGAACGGCGAAGTGCTCACGCCCTACCAGCTCTCCTCGGGCGAGAAACAGCTGCTGGTCATCCTGCTCACCGTGCTCGTGGAGAATGGCGAGCCCTACGCCCTGCTGATGGACGAGCCCGAAATCTCGCTCCACATCGAATGGCAGTCGCGCCTCATCGAGCTGATTCGCCGACTGAACCCCAACGTCCAGATCATCCTCTCCACCCATTCCCCCGCCCTCATCATGGATGGCTGGACCGACGTCGTGACCGAAGTGGAAGAGATTACCGCATGAGCAAGCATCTCACACAAAACATCAATTCCAGCTACCTCGACGCAGCCAACGCCCTGCGTCCTGGCGGCAAGAAGAAGAAACGCATCATAGCCTATGTCGAGAGCTACGACGACATCTTCTTCTGGCGCAGCGTGCTCAGCGAGTTCGAAAACGACGAGCGCGAATTCCAGGTCATGCTCCCCTCGCGTACCAATCTCTCGCGCGGAAAGAAGCAGGCCATGACCAACTTCCTCGGCGAGGGGCTGGGCAAGAGCATGATTGCCTGTGTCGATGCCGACTACGACTGGGTGATGCAGGGCCACACGTCCTATTCCCAAGCCATGCTCAGCAATCCCTACATCTTCCACACCTACGTCTATGCCATCGAGAACTACCAGTGCTACGCCCCGTCGCTGCACAACGTCTGCGTGATGGCCACACTCAACGACCGCAACGTGTTCGATTTCGAGACCTACCTGACCGAATACAGCGTGATCGTCTATGACCTCTTCGTGTGGAGCGTGTGGCTCTACCGCCGGCAGCTCTACCGCGACTTCCCGCTGAACACGTTCTGCAACTTCGTCAGCGTCAACAAGTTCAACCTCTTCAACCCCCACACCGCCCTCGAAGAGCTGCGGCGCACGGTCAACCGCAAGATGGCATGGATGCAGCACCGCTACCCCAAGGCCAAGGAGAGTTTCAAGCCGCTGAAGGAGGAACTCATGGCGATGGGTGTGCGGCCCGACAACTGCTACCTCTTCATCCAGGGCCACCACATCATGGAAAACGTCGTGATGGCCGCCCTCGACCCTGCCTGCACGATACTGCGCCGCGAGCGCGAAAAGGAAATCAAACGCCTGGCACAGGGCCGCAAACAGCAGATGGACAACGAACTGGCCAGCTACCAACACAGCCAGATGCCCGTCATGCAGATGCTGCGCCGCAACACCGAGTTCAAGGACAGCGAACCCTACCAGCGCCTACGTGCCGACCTCAGACGTTTCTTAGGCATCAAGGAAGAGACCGCCGAATAGGACGACGCATTCGCTTCGTCCAAGCGTTTTTTGCATATCCGCTGGCTGATTTCCCCTCCTTTTCAGTCAGCATTTTTTACGTCCAAATCGTAGCAAGTTCGTGGCAGTTTTGCGCACTCCACACCCCTGTCATACCCCTCTGAGAATCGCGCAGAAATCACCGACCGAAGGCTCGGCCGCAAATTTCGCAGCCACGACGCGTTGATTTCCAACCCATTTTTCACTTTTCACCCTTCATTTTTCACTTTTCACCTTTCACTTTTCACCTTTCACTTTCCACTTTTCTTTTGTCCGCCGTCTGGCTGTCGGTAGTCGGCGGACGCAGCGTCGGCAGACGGCGGACAAACCTATCGGTAAACGGCGCTCTGACGGTCGTCAGACGGCGGACTGCCGACGCTCAGACGGCGGACAACCGACAGGGTAAACGGCGCTTTGCCGACGCTCAAACGGCGGACAACTGACGGTCCGTCGGCGGACAAAAATGAAATAAATCGGGATTCGTGACGTGAAAATGCGTTTCGCAAAGCGGAAAAAAGGGATTTTTAGTCAGAAAACTACACTTTTGGGATTTTTTTAGAAGACAAAACGGGACAAAACGGGACAACAAAGGACAACATCTTCTTAATCAATGAAATAATAAAGTTGTCCCAAGTTGTCCTTCGTTGTCCCATGTTGTCTTCTAAAATATTGCCTCTCCAAAAATTTTATCCCAATTTCTTTCAGTTTTCAGGCTTCGCCTGATCGGGCGGGCATGGGAACCCGCCCCTACGACAATCGGCATTTCAATTTTCCAGACTTTTCACCCAAAAATTTTCGTGTTTTTCGTTCGTTTTCGTGTTTTTCGTTGTTTTTTTTCGTTCTTTTCGTGGTTCAAAATTCTATTTCCTCCAAATTTCTCCCACAAATTTATGCCTCTAAAATGTCAAAATTCCCCCGACGTTAACATTTCAGACTTCAGGCCAAAAACCGAAAAAGCAAATTTTTTCAAACTTTCATTTTGTATTCCGCTCACTTAATCGTAACTTTGCAGAAATCTATACACTAAAAAAATATTCTTATGGCAAAAGCACCAGAATTCAAGTATGCACCGATGTTCCAGCTCGGCAAGGACGACACGGAATATGTGAAGCTGACCGACCAGTACGTAAGCGTCGGCGAGTTTGAAGGGAAACCTATCCTGAAAGTACAGCCCGAGGCACTGGAGTTGATTTCCAAGGCCGCGTTCCACAACGTAAGCTTCTTCCTGCGCCGCTCGCACAACAAACAAGTGGCCAAGATTCTGCGCGACCCCGAAGCCTCAGCCAACGACAAGTATGTCGCACTGACCTTCCTGCGCAACGCCGAAGTCTCGGCCAAGGGACAGCTGCCCCTCTGCCAGGACACCGGCACAGCCATCATCCACGGCGAGAAAGGTCAGCAGGTGTGGACAGGATTCTGCGACGAGGAATATCTGTCGAAGGGCGTCTATGACACCTACACCGAGGACAACCTGCGCTACTCTCAGAATGCGCCGCTGTCGATGTACGAAGAGGTGAACACCAAGTGCAACCTGCCCGCCCAGATCGACATCGAAGCCACCGAAGGTATGGAGTACCGTTTCCTCATGGTGACCAAAGGCGGCGGTTCGGCCAACAAGACCTACCTCTATCAGGAGACCAAGGCCCGCATCCAGAACCCTGGCACACTGGTGCCCTTCCTCGTGGAGAAGATGAAGAGCCTCGGCACGGCAGCCTGCCCGCCCTACCACATCGCTTTCGTCATCGGCGGCACCAGTGCCGAGAAGAACTTGCTCACCGTCAAGCTCGCCTCGACCCACTACTACGACTCGCTGCCCACGACGGGCGACGAGACAGGACGTGCCTTCCGCGACGTCGAACTGGAGCAGGAACTGCTGAAGGAAGCCTACAAGATCGGACTCGGCGCCCAGTTCGGCGGCAAGTACATGGCCCACGACGTGCGCGTCGTCCGCCTGCCCCGCCACGGCGCATCGTGCCCCATCGGCCTGGGCGTCAGCTGTTCGGCCGACCGCAATATCAAGGCTAAGATCAACAAGGACGGCATCTGGATTGAACGCATGGACGACAACCCGGGCGAACTGATTCCCGAAGAACTGCGTCAGGCCGGCGAAGGCGACGTCGTCCGCGTGGACCTCAACCGCCCGATGAGCGAAGTGTGCAAGCAGCTCAGCCAGTATCCCGTCTCCACTCGTCTGTCGCTCAACGGCACCATCATCGTGGGCCGCGACATCGCACACGCCAAGATCAAGGCACGCCTCGACGCTGGCGAACCCATGCCGGAGTACATGAAGAACCATCCCATCTACTACGCCGGTCCCGCCAAGACACCGGCAGGCATGGCGTGCGGCTCGATGGGCCCGACGACAGCCAACCGCATGGACCCCTACGTCGATGAGTTCCAGGACCACGGCGGCTCGATGATCATGCTCGCCAAGGGCAACCGCACGCAAGCCGTGACCGACGCCTGCAAGAAGCACGGCGGCTTCTACCTCGGCTCCATCGGCGGCCCTGCTGCCATCCTGGCGCAGAACAACATCAAGTCGATCGAATGTGTCGAATATCCCGAGCTCGGCATGGAGGCCATCTGGAAGATTGAGGTCGAGGACTTCCCCGCCTTCATCCTCGTCGATGACAAGGGCAACGACTTCTTCAAGCAGTTGAAGCCCTGCGCCGGTTGCACAATCATAAATGACTAATAGCCAACACTCCAATCAGACATGGAAGACGTAAAATTATTTTTGGAAGAAGCCGAGGAAGCCATGGAGCTCGCTGCCATGCACCTCGAAGAGAGCCTGAGCCGCATCCGTGCAGGCAAGGCCAACGTACACATCCTCGACGCCATCCGCGTCGATAGCTACGGCAGCATGGTTCCGCTGTCGAATGTCGCCTCGCTCGCCACACCCGACGCACGCAGCATCACCATCAAGCCGTGGGACAAGTCGATGTTCCGCGTCATCGAGAAGGCCATCATCGACTCCAGCGTCGGCATCATGCCCGAGAACAACGGCGAAGTGATCCGCCTTGGCATCCCCGCACTGACCGAGGAACGCCGCCGCGACCTCACCAAGCAGTGCTCGAAGGAGGCCGAAACAGCCAAGATCTCGGTGCGCAACGCACGCCGCGAGTGTATCGACAAACTGAAGAAGAGCGTGAAGAACGGTGTGCCCGAGGACGTGGAGAAGGACGCCGAAGAGAAAGTCCAGAAGACCCACGACAAGTACATCAAGCGCCTGGACGAGATGCTCGATGCGAAGAACAAGGAAATCATGACCGTCTGAGGTCTGTTCCTTCCGACATCGTATGCACGGACTCGTCATCCGCAACACCGGCAGCTGGTACACCGTACTGGCTGACGACGGCTCGACATGGGAAGCGCGGGCGAAGGGGAACTTTCGCCTGCGCGGCATCCGTTCGACCAATCCCATCGCCATCGGCGACGGCGTCACCTTCCACACCGTCGAGAGCGAAGCCCTCATCACAGCCATCGACGACCGCAAGAACTACGTGATCCGACGGGCGACCAACCTGTCGAAACAGTCGCACATCCTGGCCGCCAACGTCGATCAGTGTTTCCTCATCGTCACGCTCCGCCAGCCCGAAACCGCCACAACGTTCATCGACCGTTTCCTGGCTTCGGCCGAGGCATACCGAATCCCTGTCGTCCTGATCTTCAACAAAATCGACCTGTTGACCGACCAGGACGACAGGGAACTTCTGTCTGGATTCTGCAACCTGTACGAGACGGTGGGCTACGCTTGCCGCACGGTCAGCGCCGAGACCGGCGAAGGTGTGGAAGAACTGCGCACCCTGCTGCAGGGCAAAATGACCCTGCTCAGCGGCAACAGCGGTGTGGGAAAATCGACACTCATCAACCGACTCTTCCCCACCCTGAACCTCCGCACCGCCGAGGTGTCGGACGCCTACAACACAGGGCGCCACACCACCACCTTCTCCGAGATGTTTCCGCTGCCCGACGGCGGCTACATCATCGACACACCTGGCGTGAAAGGCTTCGGCACTTTTGACATGGAGCGTGAGGAAGTGGGACACTATTTCAGGGAAATCTTCCGTTTCTCCCACGACTGTCGCTTCAACAACTGCACCCACACCCACGAACCTGGCTGCGCCGTGCGCGATGCCGTCGAGCGCCATGATATCGCCGAGAGCCGCTACGCCTCGTATCTCTCGATGCTCGACGACAAGGACGAAAACCGCTACCGCCAATGAACCATCTCCAGCCAATGACCCGCCACCTCGCCACTCTCCTCCTCTGTCTCCTATGCGGCAGCCACGTTGCTGCCCAGACCTATGAGCAGCTGATCGAACGTGCCCTCGGTGCAGCCAGCCACGACAGCCTGCCGCAAGCCGAGCAGCTCTTTCGACAAGCCCTGAAGGCATCGCCGAACGACTACCGCAACGCCCTCGTGTTCAGCAACCTCGGGAAGATTCAGGAACGTCAGTACTGGCAAGACCCTCGCCAGACGAAGAAAGCCGAAGAGGCGATCGAGTCCTACACACTGGCCCTCAACATCACGCCCGAAGCGATACCCCTGATTCAGGACCGCGCCACCCTCTACATGCGGCTCGAGCAATGGGGCAAGGCGGTGATGGACCTCACCACCATCCTCGACCTCACCCCCGACAACACGGATATGCGCAACTATCGCGCCTACTGCTACCACAAACAGCGCCTCTTCACCGAGGCCCGTACCGACTACACCCGCATCCTCGAGCATCAGCCCGACCACCGTCTGGCCCTACTGGGAATGGCAATGCTCGAGCACGACACAGGACATCTGTCCGAAGCCCTCCAGCGCATCACCCTGATGGTCGAGGCTTCGCCCACCGATGCAGAGCTCTACAGCATCCGCAGCGGGATGTATGCCGAGAACAAACAGGCCGAACTGGCCATCATCGACCTCGACCGCGCCATCTTGCTCGACTCAAAAAACACCAACTACCTGCTCGCACGGGCGTATCTACACCTGCAGCAAGGAAACCGACGCCTGGCACTCACCGACTTCGAGCAGGCCATCGCCCTCGGCGTTCCCCGCGCCTCGCTGAAGAAAGAACTGAAAGCCTGCCGATAAAACACACGCCGACAAGCTCACAGCCTCGCGCGCACGTATATATATTATAGTGCTGATTGCCCGCCGCTGAAGTTTTTCTCGCATTTTACCCGATTATTCAAGAAAAATTCAGTAACTTTGCAGACGATAAAAAGTCTGCACCGACAGCAGTACACTATACCATTCTTCCCCAAACATTGCACAGGACATGAAAGCCGTGATATTGGCAGGTGGGTTCGGATCGCGACTCAGCGAAGCGACACATCTGATACCGAAGCCTATGGTCGAGATTGGAGGAAAGCCCATCCTCTGGCACATCATGAAGACGTACAGCCACTACGGCATCAACGACTTCGTCATTTGCTGCGGCTATAAGCAGTATGTCATCAAGGAGTATTTCGCCAACTACTTCACCCACAACAGCGACATGACGGTCGATCTGGCGACCAACACCGTCGACATACACAGCAACCACTCCGAGCAGTGGCGCGTCACGATGATCGACACGGGACTCAACACCATGACCGGCGGCCGTGTGAAGCGCATCCAGCCTTACATTGGCAACGAGCGCTTCTGCCTCACCTACGGCGACGGCGTCACCGACCTCGACATCGCCGACACCATCCGTGCCCATGAACAGAGCCGCGCCGCCATCTCGATGACTGTTTACAAGCCGGCCGGCAAGTTTGGCTCCGTACAGATTGACCACCAGACCGGCATGGTGACCTCGTTCCTCGAAAAGCCCGACGGCGACGGCAACTGGATCAACGCCGGCTACTTCGTCTGCGAACCGGAGGTGTTCGACTACCTGCCCGAAGGCGACGACAGCTGTGTGTTCGAAAAGGCACCCCTCGAACGTATGGCCCGCGAAGGAAAAATGCACGCCTACAAGCACCGCGGCTTCTGGAAACCCATGGACATGATGCGCGACAACACCGAGCTGAACGACATGTGGAAACAGGGCAATGCCCCCTGGAAGTGCTGGTAGCGTCCTGTCCACCCATGCTGCGTCCCCGTCGCAGCGACCCTCACTCCCCCAACCATCCCTCTTTCATCATGCATAAAGAAGAACTGAAAAAGCAAATCCTCGAACTCACGCGCGAGTACTACAAAGTAGCTCACGCCGAGCTCTCCGAATTTATTCCTGGGAAAACACGTATCAACTACGGCGGCCGCTACTTCGACGCCGACGAAATGGTCAACCTCGTCGATTCGTCGCTCGACTTCTGGCTCACGGCCGGCCCTTGGGCCACACGCTTCGAGCACCGCTTCGCTGCGTGGCTGGGCGTCAAGCACTGTTCGCTCGTCAACAGCGGATCGTCTGCCAACCTTCTGGCCTTCTATGCCCTCACCGCGCCCGAACTCGGCCCGCGACAGATCCGTCGTGGCGACGAAGTCATCACCGTCGCTGCCGCCTTCCCCACTACCGTCGCCCCCATCATGCAGTACGGTGCGGTGCCTGTCTTTGTCGATGTCACACTGCGCGACTACAACCTGAACGTCGGACAACTCGAAGCAGCTCTGTCCGACCGCACCAAGGCCGTCATGGTGGCGCACAGCCTCGGCAACCCCTTCGACCTACAGGCGGTAGTCAACTTTTGCAAGAAGCACAATCTGTGGCTCATCGAAGACAACTGCGACGCCCTCGGTTCGGAATACTACATCGACGGGCAGTGGCGCAAGACGGGTACCATTGGCGACATCGGCACCAGTTCTTTCTACCCGCCCCACCACATGACCATGGGTGAAGGCGGAGCCGTCTATACCAACAATGCCGAGCTCCACAAGTTTGTCAACAGCTATCGCGACTGGGGACGCGAGTGCTGGTGCCTCGGCGGCGTGGACAACACCTGTGGCTACCGCTTCAGTCGCCAGTTCGGCCAGCTGCCCATCGGCTACGACCACAAATACGTCTATAGCCACCTCGGCTTCAATCTCAAAGCCACCGACATGCAAGCCGCCATCGGTTGCGCACAACTCGACAAACTCGACACCATCGTCGCCCGCCGTCGCGAGAACTTCGACGTGCTCCGCAGCGGACTCGACGGCACACCTGGCCTCATCCTGCCCGAGGCTCAGGCAAACTCGCGCCCCTCGTGGTTCGGATTCCTCATCACCGTCAAGGACGACGCAGGGTTCACTCGCAACGACCTGACCCAACATCTTGAGGAAAAGAAGATCCAGACGCGCAACCTCTTTGCGGGCAACCTGCTCAAGCATCCCGCCTTCGAGCCGTACGTCGAAGGCAGAGACTACCGCGTCGCTGCACCGCTCACGACGACCGACACCATCATGAACCAGACGTTCTGGATTGGTGTCTATCCTGGCATGACGCCCGACAAACTTAACTACATGGTGCAGACCATCCGCACCTTCTGCGAAAACAACGCCCGATGAACGCCAACGACACATACGTACGACAACAACTGCAAGGCCGTCGCGTGCTCGTCACCGGCCACACAGGCTTCAAGGGTTCATGGCTCTGCATCTGGCTCCGCGAGCTGGGCTGCGAAGTCGTCGGGCTCGGACTTGACCCACTGACCGAGCGCGATAACTATGTGCTCAGCAGCATCGGGCAGAAAATCCTGGCCGACCTGCGCGCCGACATACGCAACCGTCAGCAGCTCCTCGACATCTTTACTGAATACCAGCCCGAAGTTGTGTTCCACCTCGCAGCCCAGCCCCTCGTACGCCTCAGCTACGACATCCCAGCCGAGACCTACGAGACCAACGTCATGGGCACCGTCAATGTCATGGAAGCCATCCGCCACACGTCCAGCGTACGGGCGGCAGTCATGATTACGACCGACAAGTGCTACGAGAACAAAAACCAGCTGTGGGGCTACCGCGAGGACGAACCCATGGGAGGCTACGACCCCTACAGTTCGTCGAAAGGAGCCTGCGAAATCGCCATCAGTTCGTGGCGCCGCAGTTTCTTCAACCCCGCTGACTACGGTCGGAAGCACAGGGTCAGCCTTGCCAGTGTGCGTGCCGGTAACGTCATCGGCGGCGGCGACTGGGCCAAGGACCGCATCGTGCCCGACTGCATCCGTGCCCTCGAAGCCGGACAGCCCATCGACATCCGCAGTCCACACGCCATCCGTCCCTGGCAGCACGTGCTCGAACCGCTCAGCGGCTACCTGCTGCTCGCTGCCAAGATGCTGGAGGCCCCGACAGCCTACTGCGAAGGCTGGAACTTCGGTCCGCAAATGGAGAGCACCACTGAGGTGTGGGACGTCGCATCGCTCATCGTCCGCCACTATGGCCAGGGCACACTGCGCGACGTGTCCGACCCCAACGCCCTGCACGAGGCACAGCTCCTCATGCTCGACATCAGCAAAGCCCGCTTCCGTCTGGGCTGGACTCCCCGCACCGACATCCAGGAGTGCTGTCGCCTCACCGCCGAATGGTACCGCCGCTACCGCACCGAGGATGTCTATGCGCTGTGTGTCGAGCAGATTAACCAGTTCCTGTCATGAGATACGTCGTCACTGGTGCCACAGGCTTTATTGGTGCAGAGTTCGTCAAACTCGCCTTGGAACTCGGACACGAAGTTGTCGCAGTATGCCGTCCCAACTCCACACACCTCGACCGGCTTCCGGCCGACAGCGATCTCACGATGGTTCAGCTGCCCATGTCCGACTACCAGTCATTGCCGCTCTACATCGACCACGCCGACGCTTTTGTCCACTTTGCCTGGGACGGCACAAGCCGCGAAGGCCGCACGCAGACTGACGTACAGCAGCACAATGTCTGCTACTCGGAAGAAGCCATCGAGGCAGCCAGCCGGATGGGGTGCCGCCTGTTTGCCGGAATCGGTTCGCAAGCAGAGTACGGCGTCACTCATGGCCCCACTGACGTTGACACGCCCTGTCAGCCCTTTTCAGAATATGGAAAGGCCAAGCTGATGTTCAAAGAGTCCGCTTTTCATCTCTGCGAACGGCTGGGCATCCAATACCTTCACTTACGAGTTTTCAGCATTTTTGGCGAGAACGACCATCCTCACACCCTGCTTGTCAACGCACTGGGCAGGATGCTTCGCAACGAAGCGTTGGAACTCTCGTCGTGCGTACAGAACTGGAACTTTCTGTACGTTCGCGATGCCGTGAAGCAAATCCTGCTACTCACCGAGAAGGCATACGGAGACCGCAGCCTGCGCCACGAGGTGTTTCACGTGGCTTCGGCCCACACCCATCCCCTCAGCTATTTCCTGGAGCGCATGAAGGTCCTGCTCCATTCCGACAGCCCTTTGAACTATGGCGCCTACACGCCTGAACACGCCGTAGAGCTCAACCCCGTCATATCGAAGACACAAGCCTACATCGGCTACACCGAAAGCTACACCTTCGACGAGGCCATCCTACTGACAGCAAACAGAATTATGGAGAACCAAACACACTCGACTGCCACCTCTGCCTCAGACACCAGAAGATGCCTGGTCTGCGGTGCTCCGCTCGACACAGCTCACCCGCTGTTCGTGTGCGACAATATGCCTGGCTCGGCACAAGACATTCCCTCAGCCGACGAACTGCAGCAGGACCACGGCATACAACTTAGCCTGGTGCAATGCCGCCAGTGCGGTCTGGTACAGATACCTACCGAGCCTGTTCACTACTACAAGAAAGTGATACGGGCAGGCGGTGGTACGACGACGATGGTGAACCTTCGGCGGGAACAGTACGCCGAACTGCTGGACCGCTTCGACCTGAAGGGTAAGAAAATCCTGGAAGTGGGTTGTGGAAAGGGCGAGTTCCTGAGGATATGGAAAGACTTCGACGTCAGGGCTGTAGGAATCGAGTTCGACGCCGAACTGGTGAGACGAGCAAGGAGCGAGGGGCTTGAAGTGTACAAAGCCTATGCCGACCATGCGCACACCCATTTGCCCGAAGCCCCCTTCGATGCCTTCGTACAGTTCAATTTCCTGGAACACCAGCCCTATCCGAACGAGATGCTCCAGTGCATCTACAACAACCTGACGGACGACGTGGTGGGCCTTGTCACCGTTCCCAGCCTTGAATACATTCTCCAGTACGACGGCTATTACGAGCTTATCAAGGACCACATCGCCTATTATACGAAAGATACCCTAAGTTTCCTGTTCCAGAAAAACGGTTTCGAGGTCATCGACTGCCACACCGTCAACCGCGACACGCATGCCATCACGGTTCGGAAGCGCCGACCGACCGACGTATCGTCGTGGAAGGCCAACTTCGAAAACCTGCAATCCGAACTGCACAGCTACGTTGACTCGTACGCTGCCAAGGGAGAAAAGGTCGCCGTTTGGGGCGCATCGCATCAGGGTTTCACACTGATTCCATCCCTGGGTCTGTCGGACAAGATAGCCTACATCATAGACTCCGCCCCCTTCAAGCAGGGTAAGTTTGCCCCAGCCTCGCACGTTCCCATCGTCGATCGCGCACACTTCTTCGACGAGCCCGTAGCTTCCATCCTCATTGTTGCGCCAGGCTACACCGACGAGATCGCACACATCATCCGGACAGAGCTCAGCAGCGACATCGACATCCGCACGCTTCGTTCGAACCATTTGGAAAAACTGACATAGCCCATGCAAGCATTCTGCCTCAAATCTCCAGGCGTCGTCGGCTACTGCGACGTAGCCGAACCCACGCTCGGTGGGGAGCATCCCTACGGTGCCATCATCCATCCCGTGGCGGTTGCCCCTTGTTCGTCCGACGTTCATACTGCCTTCGGAGGCGGTTCGCCCAAAGCCCCCAACCTGGTGTTCGGCCACGAGTCGATCGGCGAAGTCGTCGAAGTCGGTCCCTTCGTCCGTGACTTCCGTGTGGGCGACCTCGTGGCTGTCCCCGCCATCACCCCCGACTGGCGCGAAGTGGACATCCAAAACGGCAACTATGGACATGCCGGTGCCCACTTCTCCGGCCACAAGCTCGGACGCTCCGAGCCTGGCGTGTTTGCCGACAAGTTTCTGATACATGATGCCGACACGACCCTCGCCCACATCACGCCCGACATCACACGCAAGCAGGCACTGATGAGCGTGGACGTGGTGACGACGGGTCTGACGGGTGCCGAAGCCGCCAACATCAAGATAGGCGACACCGTATGCGTCGTCGGCATCGGCCCCATCGGTCTGATGGCTGTGGCTGGCGCGAAGTTGTTGGGTGCCGCACGGATCATCGCAGTGGGCACACGTCCGCGCTGTGTCGAGCTGGCACGCCACTATGGCGCCACCGACATCGTTTCGTACCGCGACGGCGACATCGCCGAACAAGTGCTTGAGATGACCCATCAGCGCGGTGCCGATGCCGTCATCATCGCCGGCGGAAACGACGAAGTGTTCACACAAGCCTTCAACATGGTGTGCTACGGCATCGGAACCGTCTCGAACGTCAACTACTTCGGCGGCACAGGCAATCTCGGCTATCCCAAGTTCCATGGTGGGCGTGGCATGGCCGGAAAGACACTCCACACCTCACTGGCCAAGGGTGGACGGGCACGCCTGGAGCGCATCTTCGAAATGATACGCTACGGACGCCTCGACCCCACACCGCTCATCACGCACGAGCTCAATGGTTTCGACCGAATCAAAGAAGCCCTGATGCTGATGAAGGAGAAACCGAGCGATTTGGTCAAAGTGATGGTAAACATCTAACAAAAAACAAGTAATGATAAAAGTCAGCGATTTCATCTTCCAATATCTCGTTCAGCGCTACGGCGTCCGCCATTGCTTTCTCGTGACCGGCGGCGGAGCCATGCACCTGAACGACAGCATCGGACACACCGAAGGACTCAGCTACGTGTGCAACCACCACGAGCAGGCATCTGCCATCGCCGGCGAGGGTTACTACCGTGCCAGCGGACAGTTGGCGGTCACCTGCGTCACGACCGGCCCTGGCGGCACCAACGCCATCACGGGTGTGCTGGGTCAGTGGCTCGACTCCATTCCCGGCCTGTATATTTCGGGGCAGGTGAAACAGAGCACCACCATCGCAGCCTGTCCCGAACTGCCGCTCCGACAGCTCGGCGACCAGGAGGCAGATATCAAGAGCATGGTGCGCAGCATTACGAAATACTGCGTCACCATCACCGACGTGCGCGATGTGAAATACGAGATTGACAAAGCCATCGCCATCGCCCTCGGCGGGCGGCCCGGCCCCGTGTGGATCGACGTGCCGCTCGACATTCAGGGCGCGATGGTCGATGAACGCGACCTGCGCGACTTCGACCCTGCCGAACTGGCTGACCCCTACGACCACGACCTCATCGACCGGCAACTGCACGACCTCCTTGAGCGAATCGACCAGGCGCAGTCGCCCGTCATCTACGTCGGCAACGGCGTGCGGCTGGCCCGCCGCGAAGCGCAGTTCATCACGCTCGCCGAACGGCTCGGCATCCCCGTCGTCACGGCCATCAGCGGCAGCGACCTCATCTGGCACGACCACCCGCTCTGCTTCGGAAAGCCAGGCATCTGCGGCGACCGTATCGGCAACATCATGGTGCAGAATGCCGACCTGCTCATCGTCATGGGCACCCGTCTGTCCATCCGTCAGGTCAGCTATGCCTACGACCTGCTGGCGCCCCGTGCCTACAAGGTGATGATCGACGCCGACGCCGCCGAACTCTCGAAGCCGACGCTGAGCATCGACCTCAAGATTCACGCCCTGCTCGACGAGGCCATCGACCGTATGCTGACGCTGACCGCGCAGCGGAGTCTGCCCTCGTTTGAGCCTTGGCGACAGTGGGGACGCAGCATCGAGGCGAAGCTTCCCACCCTCTTCGACGACAACCCCGACTGTCCGGGCTACACCAATTCCTATCGCTTTGCCGACGAACTGTTCCGTCAACTCACCGCCGGCGACGTCGTCGTCACGGGCAACGGCACTGCCTACACCTGCACCTTCCAGGCCATGCAGGTCAAGAAGGGCGTGCGGGTGTTTGCCAACCAAGGTTGCGCAGCCATGGGCTACGGCCTGCCGGCAGCCATCGGCGCCTGCGTGAGCAACGACCGCGGACGCACGGTCTGCGTCACGGGCGACGGCTCCATCCAGATGAACCTGCAGGAGCTGCAGACCCTCGTCACCTACCGCCTGCCGCTCAAGCTGTTCGTGCTGGAGAACGAGAGCTACCTCGCCATCAAGACCACGCAGAAGTCGTTCTTCCACGGCCACTTCACCGGTTCCAACCCGCAGAGCGGCGTCGTCTGTCCGAATTTAGAGAAAATTGCCGCTGCCTACGGCATCCCCTACGTCAGCATTCGCGAAAACGGTGAGGCACTCACCGCTGCCATCCGCCAGACACTACAGACCGACGGACCCTGCATCTGCGAGGTGCACATGCACCCCGAGCAGACGCTCTTCCCCAAGTCGGCCTCGTTCATGGACAAGCAGACCGGCCGTATGTCGTCGGCTCCGCTCGAGAAGATGGCACCCTTCATGCCCGACGAGCTCCAGCAACAATGCATCTATCGCCCATGAATCCCATCCGCAAAGGCATCATGGCGTTTCAGCGCCTCATCCCCAACAAATTCATCCGCTTCCTCTTCGTCGGCGGCCTGAACACGGCGTTCGGCATGGCCGTCTATTGCCTGTGCATCTTCGTCGGCATCCCCTACTTCGTCGCCACACTCGTGAGCAACGTGCTGGGCGTGTGCTTCAACTTCGTGACCACGGGCAACATCGTGTTCGAGAACGGCGACCCGCGCCTCATCCTGCGCTTCGTGCTGTGCTACGTCGCCGTCTATCTGATCAATACAGCCGTCGTGCGGCTGCTCATCCTCTGGGGCGTCAACGACTATTGGGCAGGCATCGTCGCCACCCCCGTGGCCGGCGTCTGCTCCTTCTTCCTCCTGAAATCATTTGTCTATCGAAAAAAGACTGATAAAACGACTGTAAAACCTCAACAAATATGAAGCATATCAGCATCGTCACCCCTTGCTACAACGAGGAACCGAACGTCGAAGAGCTGTATCGTCAGGTTCTCGCCCAGTTCGACCGCCTCTCCGACCGCTACACCTACGAGCACATCTTCATCGACAACGCATCGACCGACGGCACGGTCGACGTGCTCCGACGGCTGGCTGCCGAGGACAAGAACGTGAAAATCATCGTCAACGCCATGAACTTCGGGCACATCCGATCGCCCTTCTACGGGCTGTGCCAGGCCACAGGCGACGCCGTGATGCTCATGGTGGCCGACCTCCAGGACCCGCCCGAGCTGATTCCGCAGTTTCTGGAACTGTGGGAGCAGGGGCACCGTGTGGTCGTCGGCGTGAAGAACAAGAGCAAGGAAAACCCCGTGGTCTATGCCCTGCGCACCGCCTTCTACAAGGTGATCAAGGCGGTGAGCGAGACTCGCCAGGTGGAGAACTTCACCGGCTTCGGCCTCTATGACCAGACGTTCATCCAGCTGCTGCGCTCGATCGACGACCCCTACCCCTACATGCGCGGGCTGGTGGCCGAGTACGGCGGCGACCTGGGCGAAGTGTTCTACACCCAGCCGCGCCGCATGGCCGGACACACGCACAACAACTTCTACACACTCTACGACATGGCGATGCTCGGCTTCGTCAACCACTCGAAGGTACCCCTCCGCCTGGCGTCGTTCATCGGCTTCGTGTGCGGCATCCTCAGCCTGTTCGTCGCCCTCGCCTACTTCGTTTACAAGTTGTGCAACTGGGACAACTTCGACGCAGGCATCGCTCCGCTGGTCATCGGTCTGTTCTTTTTCGGCAGCATCCAGCTCTTCTTCCTCGGCATCGTCGGCGAATACGTGGGCAGCATCCTCACACAGGTGCGCCGCCGTCCGCTCGTCATCGAGAAGGAACGCATCAACTTCTGACCCTCAGCCCCCACACCGAGCCCCGTTCCAACGTGAGTCCGACGCCCGACAAACGGCGCCGGACTCACGTTTTTTCGTGACACTCGCTCCCACTACACCACACAGCAAGCTCAGCCACGCGGCGCAGCAAAACCAGCGGCGCGGCGCATCCGACTCAGCCCCTGCGCGGAGCAAAGTCGAAATATCATTGATATTTTCAATAATTCCACTGATATTTTTACAAATTCCATTGATATTTCTACAAATTCCATTGATATTTTGAGTCGATTCGGCGCACCGTCCGACAATGTCGCGCAGTGCAGGCGGGAAGAATGGGCGCTCGCGCTAAGAACGAAGTGCCGTGCATCCGTAACAAATCGGGGACCGACGGGGCCGAAACTGCCAATTATTTGATTTTTATACAGAAAAAGGCAGTTTTATTTGGTAAAACAGACAAAATTCATTACCTTTGCAGTCGAAATGAGTTAGGAGGGGCCGAGGGTTCCTCCTAAGTTTTTAGATTAAGCAAAGAGATTTTCTAAAAAGCAAAGAGAAATCAGAATCGCGCCGCACCGCGAATCAGCCAAAAAAACAGTATTTCCTGCGATGATTGAAAAGAAAAAAGTGACGGAGCTTTGTGAGGAATGGCTCGAAGGTAAAGAATACTTCCTCGTGGATGCATCGGTGGATGCCGACAACCGTATCGTGGTTGAAATCGACCACAAGGACGGTGTGTGGATTGAAGATTGCTGCGAGCTGAGCCGCTTCATCGAAGACCACCTGGACCGCGACGTCGAGGACTTCGAACTGGAGGTAGGTTCGGCCGGCATCGGTCAGCCGCTGAAGGTGCTGCAGCAGTATGTCAACCACGTGGGCAGCGAGGTCGAAGTGCTCACCGCCCAGGGCAAGAAGATGCAGGGCAGGCTCACAGCGGCCGACGCCGAGGGATTTACGCTCGTCACACAGGAGAAGCAGAAGCTGGAGGGCAAGAAGCGCCCGCAGCTGGTCGATGTAGAGCACCGCTTCGGCTACGACGACGTGAAGTGGGTGAAGGCTGTCATCGACTTCAAGTAGAGAAAAGTGAAGAGTGAAAAGTGAAGAGTGAAAAATTAACGGCCGGAAGCCCCAGCGGGGCTTGACAATGGTAGCCAGCCATTGGAATGGCTGGGTGAAGAGTAAAACGCGAATAATCAAAAATCAAAAAACATACAATGGCTATCAAGAAAACTAAGGACAGCGTCAACTTGATCGAGACTTTCAAGGACTTCAAGGAGACGAAGAACATCGACAAGGCTACCCTCGTCAGTGTGATCGAAGACTCATTCCGCAGCGTGCTGCAAAAGACCTACGGCAATGAGGACAGCTACGACGTGATCGTGAACCCCGAAAAGGGCGACTTCGAAATCTACCACAACCGCACCGTCGTGCCCGACGGCGAGGTGAAGAACGAAAACACGGAAATCTCGCTGAGCGAGGCTCAGAAGATTGACGACGACTACGAAGTGGGCGAAGAAGTGAGCCAGCGCGTCAACTTCAGCGACTTCGGACGCCGCGCCATCCTCACCCTGCGCCAGACGATGGCTGCCAAAATCCTGGAACTGGAGCACGACAACCTCTACAACAAGTACAAGGACAAGGTGGGACAAATCGTCACCGCCGAGGTCTATCAGATCTGGAAGCGCGAGACCCTGCTCCTCGACGACGACGGCAACGAACTGCTCATGCCCAAGAACGAGCAGATACCTGGCGACTTCTTCCGCAAGGGCGAGACGGCACGCGCCATCGTACTGCGGGTTGACAACATGAACAACAACCCGAAGATCATCCTCTCACGCACGTCGCCCGACTTCCTGCGTCGCCTGCTCGAGAACGAGGTGCCCGAAATCAGCGACGGCCTCATCACCATCCACAACATCGTCCGCATCCCTGGCGAACGTGCCAAGGTGGCTGTCGAGAGCTACAACGAACGCATCGACCCCGTCGGCGCCTGCGTCGGCGTGAAGGGCAGCCGAATCCACGGCATCGTCCGCGAGCTGCACAACGAAAACATCGACGTCATCAACTATTCTGCGAACCCCAAGCTCTACATTCAGCGCGCACTCAATCCGGCGCATATCTCGACCATCAACCTCGACGAGGAGAACAAGAAGGCCGAAGTCTATCTGCAGAGCGACCAAGTGTCGCTGGCCATCGGCAAGAACGGCATGAACATCAAACTGGCCTCGATGCTCACTGGCTACACCATCGACGTGTTCCGCGAACAGAGCGAAGAGGACAACGAAGACATCTACCTCGACGAATTCAAGGACGAAATCGAAGAATGGGTCATCGAAGCGATTAAGGGCATCGGTCTCGACACGGCCAAGAGCGTGCTCAAGGCGCCCCGCGAGATGCTCATCGAACAGGCCGACCTGGAGGAGGACACCGTCGATGAAGTGCTCCGCATCCTTCGTTCCGAATTTGAGGACTAATGCCGATGCGTCGGCTCATGACGCCAAATTGTAAATCGTAAATCGTCAAATCGTAAATCAACAATATGCCGGTAAGACTTAACAAAGCACTCAAAGAACTAAACATAGGAATCAACACCGCTGCTGAATTCCTGCAAAAGAAGGGCAAGATACTCGAGGACGTGAGCATCAACTACAAGCTGACGGACGAACAGTACGAGCTCCTTGTCAACGCATTCGGTGCCGACAAGAGCAAGCACGAGGAAATCAAACTCGTCAACCAGAAGCGCAAGGAAAAAGAGCAGAAGGAACGTGACGAGCGACGCGAACAGCAACAGAAGGAGAAAGAACTGAAGAAGCAGCAGAAGGAAGAAGTGTTCCGCACGGAGTCCGAGCGTAAACAGTCTTTCAAAGTCCTCGGCAACATCAACGACGTACAGGCTAAGGCCAAAGCAGACAAGCCCGCAGAGAAACCTGCAGACAAGCCCGCAGTGACGCCGGTCGAGACACCCGCCGAGCAGTCCGCTGCCCAGACTGTCCAGACCCCTGCCACAGCTGAACCGGAAGCAAAGAAGGCCGAGCCGAAGCCCGTTGCCGTCGAAACACCCGTCGCCGAGCCCGCACCCGTCGCCACTGAACCCGCCCCGCAGCCTCAGCCCGAACAGCCCGCCGCCGAACCGAATGCACCGGCCAAGAGCAAGGCCGAGGAAAAAGGAACGACCGACGAGAACGGCATTTTCCGCATGAAAACGCCCGACAGCGGCGTGCAGTTCAAAGTGGTAGGCTCCATCGACCTCGACAGCATCAACGCCAAGACCCGCCCCGACAAGAAGTCGAAATCGGAACGCCGCAAAGAGCGTGAAGAGAAGGAACGTCAGCGCAAGGCCGGCGCAGCTGCACCCGCAGCCGGACAGGGCGGCGACGCCTCTGGCAAAAAGAAAAAGCGCAACCGCATCGCAGGGCAGCGCGTCGATATCAACGCCGTAGCCAACCAGCAGCAAGAGCAAGGCAAGAAAAAGAAGGGCGGCAACCAAGGTCAGCAGCCCAATGCACAGGCTCAGCAGGGAAGCGGCAAGAAGAAAAAGAAGAATGCACCGGCCAAGACGGTCGAACTCACCGACGAGGAAATCTCGAAGCAGGTGAAGGAGACCCTGGCACGTCTGACTTCGAAGCAGATGAAGAAGGGCGTGAAGTACCGCAAGGACAAGCGCGACGCCATCCACCACCGCATGGAGGAGGAAGAAGCAGCCGAAAATGCAGAGAGCAAGGTACTCAAGCTCACCGAATACGTCACCGCCAACGAACTGGCCACCATGATGAACGTGCCGGTGACGAAAGTCATCGCCACCTGTATGTCCATCGGTGTCATGGTCAGCATCAACCAGCGCCTGGATGCCGAGACCATCAACCTCGTCGCCGAGGAGTTCGGATTCTCGACCTCCTACGTCAGCGAGGACGTCTCCAACGCCATCGTCGAAGAAGAGGACAAGGCCGAAGACCTCGTGCCGCGTGCTCCCATCATCACCGTCATGGGCCACGTTGACCATGGTAAGACCTCGCTGCTCGACTACATCCGCAAGACCAACGTCATCGCAGGCGAGGCCGGCGGCATCACGCAGCACATCGGTGCCTACAACGTGAAGATGAAGGACGGCCGACGCATCACCTTCCTCGACACACCTGGCCACGAAGCCTTCACCGCCATGCGTGCCCGTGGTGCAAAGGTGACCGACATCGCCATCATCATCATCGCTGCCGACGACAGCATCATGCCCCAGACGCGTGAGGCTATCAGCCATGCCGAGGCAGCCGGCGTTCCGATGGTGTTTGCCATCAACAAGATTGACAAACCAGGCGCCAACCCCGAAAAGATCAAGGAGGCACTGGCCGGCATGAACTACCTCGTCGAGGACTGGGGCGGCAAGTACCAGAGCCAGGACATCTCCGCTAAGAAGGGCATCAACGTCGATGAACTGATGGAGAAGGTTCTGCTCGAGGCCGAAATCCTCGACCTCAAGGCCAACCCCAACCGCAAGGCAACGGGCTCCGTCATCGAGTCGTCGCTCGACAAGGGCCGTGGCTACGTGGCCACCGTGCTCGTTCAGAACGGCACCCTCCGCCAGGGCGACGTCGTGCTGGCCGGTACGCACTGGGGCAAGATCAAAGCCATGTTCAACGAGCGTGGACAGCGCATCCAGCAGGCTCTGCCAGCCGAGCCGGCACTGATTCTCGGACTGAACGGAGCACCGACAGCCGGCGACCAGTTCCACGTCATGGAGTCGGAGCAGGAAGCCCGCGAACTGGCCACCAAGCGTGAACAGCTCAAGCGCGAACAGGGCATACGCACCACCCGCCGCAAGGGACTCGAAGACATCGCACACGACATTGCCGTGGGCGGCGTGAAGGACCTGAACCTTGTGGTCAAGGGCGACGTGGACGGTTCGATCGAAGCCCTCAGCGACTCGCTCATCAAGCTTTCGACCGAGAAAATCAAAGTCAACGTCATCTACAAAGCCGTGGGCCAGATTTCTGAGAGCGATGTCGATCTCGCCAAAGCGTCCGATGCCATCATCGTCGGTTTCCAGGTGCGTCCGTCGCAGGCCGCCAAACGCCTGGCCGACCAGGAAGGCGTGGACATCCGTCTGTACAGCATCATCTACGATACGATTGAAGAAATCAAGTCGGCCATGGAAGGTATGCTCGACAAGGAAATCAAGGAAGAATATACCGGTACAGCCGAGGTGCGTCAGGTTTACAAGATCACGAAGGTCGGCACAGTGGCCGGTGCCTTTGTCACCGACGGAAAGATTCACCGCTCAGACAAAATTCGCGTCATCCGCGACGGCATCGTCGTTCATACGGCAGATATCAATGCGCTGAAGCGCTTCAAGGACGACGTGAAGGAAGTTTCGACCAACTTCGACTGCGGTATCTCGCTCGTCAACTACAACGACATCCGCGAGGGTGATATGCTCGAAGCCTTCACCGAGGTGGAAGTAAAACAGAAACTCTGACGTATGGACATACTTATTCTGATTGTATTGCTCGTCGGTGCCATCATTGGTTTTGTGCAAGGCGCCTTCAAGCAAATCGCAAACTTTCTTGGAGTGACGGTAGGCATCGTGCTTGCCGTCGCTCTTTATGACCAATTCGGTGCCTATCTCGCCGACCACACCGGTGCGAGCGAGGGCATTGGCAATGTCATCGCCTTCGTACTCATCGTCATCATTGTGCCCGTTGTCCTCGGACTGCTCGCCTCGATGCTGACGAAGCTCGCCTCGAAGGCCCACCTGGGCTGCGTCAACCGCGGCATTGGTGCCTTGATTGGCATGGTGAGCTATGGACTGCTCATGTCGGTGGTCTTCAATCTCATGGACTTTGCCCTCAGCAACGGCGGGATGAAGACGGAGAAGCTCGAACAGCGCAGCGAACTCTACTATTCATGGAAGCATGCCGCGCAGTGGGCTGTTCCCGACATTGTCATCGTGACCGACTCGACTGAGGAGGCACATGGCTGCGAGCCCCGACACGGCATCAGCGAACAAATCCCCACTTTTCTCGGAGGCGAGAAAGAATAGCCTACCCCATCATGCCAAATCATCAGGACTATCTCAACCATAAAGGCGAGGAAGACGAGCTGAACAAGCCCGAAGAGCGGAACGACCAGGGAGCCGAGGGGCTGTCGAACGACTTCGTTCGGCGTGTGGCTGAAGAGAAGTATAAGTTCGGTTTCACCACCAACGTGCATACCGAAGTCATCGACCGCGGCCTCAACGAAGACGTCGTACGGCTCATCAGTGCGAAGAAGGGCGAGCCCGACTGGCTGCTCGAGTTCCGTCTCGAGGCCTTCCGCTACTGGCAGAGTCAGCAGCAGCCGTCGTGGGGCCACCTCCAGCTGCCGCCGATCGACTACCAGGCCATCTCCTATTATGCCGACCCGACGGCGAAGAAGTCAGACGGCCCGAAGACACTCGACGACATCGACCCCGAGGTGATGAAGACCTTCGACAAGCTGGGCATCCCCCTCGAGGAACGACTCGCCCTCAGCGGCACGGCCGTCGATGCCGTGATGGACTCGGTGAGTGTGAAGACGACGTTCAAGCAGCAGCTCGCTGAGCGTGGCATCATCTTCTGCTCCATCAGCGAAGCCGTCCGCGAGTATCCCGACCTGGTGCGCCAGTATCTCGGGAGCGTCGTGCCCTACCGCGACAACTACTTCGCTGCTCTCAACTCGGCCGTGTTCTCCGACGGGTCCTTCGTCTATATCCCGAAGAACACGCGCTGCCCCATGGAGCTGAGCACCTATTTCCGCATCAACGCCCGCAATACGGGCCAGTTCGAGCGCACCCTCATCGTGTGCGACGAAGGCTCCTACGTCTCCTACCTCGAAGGCTGCACCGCACCGATGCGCGACGAGAACCAGCTGCATGCCGCCATCGTCGAGATTGTCGTGCTCGACAACGCCGAAGTGAAGTACTCCACCGTGCAGAACTGGTACCCAGGCGACGCCGAGGGACGCGGCGGTGTGCTCAATCTTGTCACCAAGCGCGGCCACCTGCGCGGCGTGAACAGCCGTCTGTCGTGGACACAGGTCGAGACCGGATCGGCCATCACCTGGAAATACCCTTCGTGCGTGCTCAGCGGCGACAACTCCCAGGCAGAGTTCTACAGCGTCGCCGTCACCAACAACCACCAGCAGGCCGACACCGGCACGAAGATGATACACTTGGGCCGTAACACCCGCTCGACCATCATCTCGAAAGGCATCTCCGCCGGAAAGAGCGAAAACTCCTACCGCGGACTGGTGCGCGTGGGGAAACATGCCGACGGCGCCCGCAACTACTCTTCGTGCGACTCGCTGCTCTTCGGCAACGAGTGCGGTGCACACACCTTCCCCTACATGGACGTGCAGAACCCCACAGCCACCGTCGAGCACGAAGCCACGACCTCTAAAATCAACGAGGACCAGCTCCTCTACTGCAACCAACGCGGCATCTCGACCGAGGACGCCGTCGGCCTCATCGTCAACGGCTACGCCAAGGACGTGCTCAACAAACTGCCGATGGAGTTTGCCGTCGAGGCCCAGAAACTCCTGCAGGTGAGCCTCGAAGGCACCGTTGGTTGACAATTAAAAATTAATAATTAATAATTAAAAATTAAAAGGCCTGCCGGTTGAAACCTCAAAGTTCAAAATTCAAAATTCAAAATTGGAATTAAACTGCCTGCCGGTTCATACTTTGTCCACCTAAGCTGCGACCCCGTCGCAGCCCATCAATAACTTCTTTATGTTAGAAATCCGCAACCTCCACGCCTCGATTGCAGGCAAAGAAATACTCCGAGGCATCGACCTCACCATCCGCGACGGCGAAATCCATGCCCTCATGGGCACCAACGGTGCGGGCAAGAGCACGCTCTCGAACGTCATCGTCGGTCATCCCGCCTACGAAGTCACCGAGGGCAGCATCCGCTTCAACGGCCAAGACCTCCTCCAGATGAAGACCGACGAGCGCGCCACGGCCGGCATTTTCATGTCCTTCCAACAGCCGGTCGAAATCCCAGGCGTGTCGATGCAGCAGTTCATGCGTGCCGCCGTCAATGCCCGCCGCAAGGCACAGGGCAAGGACGAACTGAAGGCGAGCGACTTCCTGAAGATGATGCGTGAGCGCCGGAAACTCGTCGAAATCGACAGCCGTCTGGTCAACCGTTCGGTGAACGAGGGCTTCAGCGGCGGCGAGAAGAAGCGCAACGAAATCTTCCAGATGGCCATGCTCGAACCCACCTTCTGCATTCTCGACGAGACAGACTCCGGACTCGACGTCGATGCCCTGCGCATCGTGGCCGAAGGCTTCAACAAGCTGCGCACTGCCGAGACATCGGCCCTTGTCATCACACACTACCAGCGACTGCTCGACTACATTCGCCCCGATGTCGTCCACGTCCTGCTCGACGGACGCATCGTGAAGACCGGCGGCCCCGAGCTGGCGCAGGAAATTGAGAACCGTGGCTTTGACTGGATAAAAAGTGAAATGTGAAAAGTGAAAAGTGAAAAGCAATACATCGACCTCTACCAGGCTCAGCGGCAGCTCATCTGCGACGGCAGCGCAGCGGTGATGAACGCCGTGCGCGACCGAGCCATGCAGACGTTTGCCGAGCGCGGTTTTCCCACGTTGAAAGACGAGCGCTACCGCTATACCGACATCGCTGCAGCCTTTGCGCCCGACTACGGACTGAACCTCGGTCGCGTGAACATCCCCGTCAACCCGCGCGAGGTGTTCCGCTGCGACGTGCCCAACCTCTCGACCGACCTCGCCTACGTCGTGGGCGACAAACCCTTGTTCGAGAAGGACATACCCCACGTCGCCTCCCTCCGCCAGGCCTGCATCGACCGTCCCGACCTCGTCGCAAAATACTATAACCAAAGCGCAGCCCTCTCCCCCTCTCTTTCGGAGAGGGGGTTGGGGGGTGAGGCTTTTCTCAACACCGCCTTCGCCCAGGACGGGCTCTTCGTTTACGTCCCGCGTGGTGAGCGTATGGAGCACCCCCTGCAGGTGGTCAACATCCTGCGCAGCCCTGTCAACATGATGGTCAACCGCCGTGTGCTCATCGTGCTGGAGGAAGGCGCCGAGGCCACCCTCCTGATGTGCGACCACGCCATGGACCGTGTGGATTTCCTCACGACACAGGTCATCGAAGTGTTCTGTGCCGACCGCAGCCGGCTCGACCTTTACGAACTGGAGGAGACACACACGTCCTGTCACCGCTTCTCCAACCTCTGCATGACGGTGGGCAGCGACTGCACCGTGGCGCACAACAGCATCACCCTCTCGGGCGGGCTGACGCGCAACACCGCCGATGTCATCCTCCGAGGCGAACGCTCGGAAGTGACGATGAACGGCTGCGTGGTGGCTGCCGGACAGCAGCACGTCGATAACAACACCCTCATCGACCACCAGGCCCCCCACTGCACGAGCCACGAACTCTACAAGTGCGTCGCCGACGACGAAGCCGTCAGCGCCTTTGCCGGACGCATCCTCGTGCGCCAAGAGGCTCAGAAGACGACGTCGAAAGAGACCAACAACAACCTCTGCGCCGCCGACACGGCACGCATCTACACCCAGCCCATGCTCGAGATCTATGCCGACGACGTGCAGTGTTCCCACGGCTCGACCGTCGGCGTGCTCGACCAGCAAGCCCTCTTCTACATGCAGCAGCGAGGCGTCAGCGAGGCCGAGGCGCGGCTGTTGCTGAAGAACGCCTTCGTCGGACAAGTCATCGACCAGGTTCGCCTCGAACCCCTGCGCGACCGCCTGCGCCACCTCGTCGATAAGCGTTTCCGCGGCGAACTAAACAAATGCACAGGATGTGCCCTATGCAAATGAACAGAGAAGATTTCCCCATCCTTGGCCGCGAAGTCTATGGACGACCGCTCGTCTATCTCGACAATGCCGCCACGACACAGAAGCCGCGCTGCGTGGTCGAGGCCATCAGCGAGGAATACTACAACGTGAATGCCAACGTACACCGCGGCGTCCACTTCCTCTCGCAGCAAGCCACCGAACTGCACGAAGCCTCGCGCGAGACCGTGCGAAGCTTCATCAACGCACGCTCGACCAGCGAAATCATCTTCACCCGTGGCACGACCGAGAGCATCAACCTCCTCGCCTTCTCCTTCGGCGAAGCCTTCTGCCACGAGGGCGACGAAATCATCGTCACGGAGATGGAGCACCACAGCAACATCGTGCCCTGGCAGATGCTGTGCCAGCGGCGGGGCATGAAGCTGCGCGTGGTCCCCATGCTCGACGACTACACCCTCGACCTGGCGACCTACCGCTCCCTGCTCAACGAGCGCACACGCCTCGTCTGCGTCACCCATGTGAGCAATGTGCTGGGAACCGTCAATCCCGTCCGCGAAATCATTGCCGAGGCCCACGCCCACGACATCCCCGTGCTGGTCGATGGCGCCCAGTCGGCACCCCACATCGCCGTCGATGTGCAGCAACTCGACTGCGACTTCTTTGCCTTCAGCGGCCACAAAATCTACGGCCCCACCGGCGTCGGCGTGCTCTACGGCCGTGAACGCCTGCTCGACCAGCTGCCCCCCTACCAGGGCGGCGGCGAGATGATCCGAAACGTCAGCTTCGAACGGACCACCTACAACGACCTGCCCTACCGCTTCGAGGCAGGCACCCCCGACTACGTCGGAACCCACGCCCTCGCCGTCGCGCTCGACTATGTCACAGCCCTCGGCATGGACCATATTCATGCCTACGAGAGCCAGCTCGCAAGCTACGCCTACGAGCAGCTCAGCCAGATAGAAAACCTCGTCATCTACGGCGGCGGAAACTCCTCCCTATCGGGTGGGATGGCAGGGTCGGCCATCTCCTTCAACATCCGCGGCATCCACCACCTCGACCTCGGCACCCTGCTCGACCGCCTCGGCATCGCCGTGCGCACCGGTCACCACTGCGCCGAGCCCCTCATGCGCCGCCTCGGCATCGAAGGCACCGTCCGCACCTCGTTCGCCCTCTACAACACCCGCGACGAAGTCGATGCCCTCGTCGCCGGCATCCGGCGTGTGGTTCGGATGTTCTGAGGGAAAAGGCGTATTTAACATTTCACCACTTTTTAGTTGTCGTTTCGTCAACTACGACCTCGCGGTTCCGACGTCTGAGAATCGCGCAGAAATCTGCGACCGACCGCTCGGCCGCAGATTTCGCATTCTGGGCGCAGCATCTTCCGACCCATTTTTCACTTTTCGCTTTTCACCTTTAGTTTGTCCGCCGTCTCGCTGTCGGCAGACGGCGGACGCAGCGTCGACCGTCGGCGGACAAACCTGTCGGCAGACGGCGCTCTGACGACCCGCAGACCGCGGACTGACGACGCTCAGACGGCGGACAACCGACAGGGTAAACGGCGCTCTGACGACCCGCAGACCGCGGACTGCCGACAGCCAGACTGCGGGTTTCGCACACAGAAAGGGTAGTTTTTCAGCACACAGAAATCACGGAAATACACAGAAAAGGGGATTGTTGAGCATGAAGGCGGAAATCTATTTTTCTCATTCTCAACCATTTACCCTGTTTCTGTGTATTTCCGTGATTTCTGTGTGCTAAAAAAACTTTTCTGTGTGCTGAAAAAAATATCCTTTCTGTGTGCGAGGAAAAATATGAGTTCCGTGTAATGCCAATTCTATTTCCCCAAAAATTCTCCCACAAAATCGGGGCCTGAAATTGTTAAAATCCTTATTTTGTTAACATTAGCAGGGGTTTCGTTTTGTCATGTGCCCGCGATTTCGTACTTTTGTCGAAATTAAGTATGTGATATGAGAAAAGACTGGATAAGACTCAGCCTGACACGGACGGCAGCGCTCGTGCTCACACTCCTGACCTGCACCGGCGTGCGGGCACAACTTTGGTTCGACCACCCCGCCACGGCTTGGGAGGAAGCGCTGCCACTGGGCAACGGACAACTGGGCGCCATGGTGTGGGGCGGCGTCGATGAAGAACTGATTCAGCTCAACGAAGCCACGCTGTGGTCGGGCAGACCTGTGCCAGCCAGCGTAAATCCCGAGGCTCGAAAATACCTGCCACAGGTGCGCGAGGCCTTGGCAAGGAAGGACTATGCGCTGGCCGACCAGCTGTGCCGACGAATGCAGGGGCACTATTCGCAGAGCTACCTGCCCCTGGGCGACCTGCGCATCCGCTATCGCTACCACCAGCCTTCGCCCAATCAAAGCTCTCACAACGGCTACGAGCGCAAGCTGGACCTGCGCACCGGCATGCTCAACCAGGACTATTGGCACGATGGTGCACAGTATGGCCGGCGGATGTTTGTGTCGCACAGCGACAGCGTGCTGGTCGTCCAGCTGTACGGAAGCGGAATGGGTCTCGACATCTCGCTGGCATCGCAGCTGCGCCCGACGTTCGCAAGGCGTGGCGACAGCATACTCGTGATGCACGGACAGGCACCGCGACGTGTCGATCCGAACTATTATAATAAGAAGGGACGTGAACCCATCGAATGGAACGAAGGCGACGATGCCGGTATGCGCTGGCAGGTGAACCTGGGTGTGCATACCAATCAGGATGCACGCCTTTGGAGCGACGCCGACGGACTGCATGTGGAGGGTGCGGAGTATGTCGAAATCTTCCTCACAGCCGCCACCAGCTTCAACGGGCCGTACCGCGACCCCAACCGCGAAGGACGCGACGAGGCAGCCCAGTGCGACCGACTGCTCACGAAGGCGATGAACCAGTCGTGGACCGAACTGCAACAACGGCATGAACAGGACTTTGCATCGTACTTCGACCGCGTGCAGCTCACGCTCTGGCAACCGAAGAACAGCCTCGACACCATCCCCACCGACCGCCGGCTCCGCCGCTACAGCGAGGGTGCAGCCGACACAGGGCTGGAGAAGTTGTTGTTCGACTACGGACGCTATCTGCTCATTGCTTCGTCAGCCCCCGACGGAGTGCCCGCCAACCTGCAGGGCATCTGGAATCCGCACTTGCGGGCACCGTGGTCGTCGAACTATACCATCAACATCAACACAGAGATGAACTACTGGCTGGCTGAGCCCTGTAACCTGAGCGAACTGCACCAGCCGCTGCTGCGCTGGATTCAGTCGCTCGAACGGAGTGGCCGACGCACCGCACGCGAGTTCTACGGCATGGACGGATGGGTGGCGCACCACAACAGCGACATCTGGGCTCTGACCAACCCCGTCGGGGACTGTGGCGACGGCGATCCACAATGGGCCAACTGGTACATGGGCGCAGCCTGGCTCTGCCAACATCTGTGGGAGCACTATGCCTTTACGCTCGACCGTCAGTATCTGAAGGAAGTCTATCCGACGATGAAGTCCGCTGCCGAGTTCTGCATGCAGTGGCTGGTGGAGAAGCACTTTTCCAACGGTGACCCCTACCTCGTCACTTCTCCCTCCACCTCTCCCGAGAACCGTTTCCGCTACGGCGACAAGACATGGGCCGTGAGCGAAGGAACCGTGATGGACCTGTCCATCATCCGAGACCTCTTCGGCAACGTCATCAAGGCCTCGAAAGTGCTCGGGAAGGACAGTGCATTCCGCCGAAAAGTGGAGCAGAAACGGATGTTGCTCGTGCCGCTCAGAATCAGTTCGCGCACCGGACGTCTGATGGAATGGCTGGAGGACTTCGACGACGAAGACCCGCACCATCGCCACATCTCCCACCTCTTTGCCCTGCACCCAGGCAACCAGATCTCTCCCATCACGAATCCCGTGCTGGCAAAGGCTGCCCAACGCACCTTCGACCTGCGAGGCGATGCCGGCACGGGCTGGAGCATGGCATGGAAGATGAACTTTGCGGCTCGTCTGCTCGACGGAAACCACGCCTACAAGATGCTGCGCCAAGCGCTGCAATATGTCGATCCGCAGCATCCGCGCCATGGCGGAACCTTCCCCAACCTGTTCGACGCACACCCGCCGTTCCAGATCGACGGCAACTTCGGCGTCACGGCGGGTGTGTGCGAAATGCTCTTGCAGAGCCATTTGGATGAAATCCACCTGTTGCCGGCTCTGCCCGACGCATGGCACAGGGGAAGTGTCAAGGGACTGAAGGCGCGTGGAGGCTTCACCGTAGGCATGACATGGGCAGAGAGACAACTGACCGAAGCCACGGTGACGTCGGACGCCGGCCAGCCTTGCCGCCTGCGCACCTGGCAACCCGTCGGTATCGATGGCGCACCGACGACGTGGAAATGCGACACGCTGAGCGACGGACGGAAGTGCTATGTGATCGAGTTTCCGACGGTGAAGGGCCAGACCTACACCATCAAGCCTTTGCCGACACCCGTCATGTACTCCAAACAGCCCCTGCAGCTCGTCTGGCACGACGAATTTGACGGAACAGGACCGCTCGACACTGCGCACTGGGAGGCCGAGCACGGCTTTGTGCGCAACGAAGAATACCAGTGGTATCAGGCGGAGAACGCCTACCGCCGCGAGGGTGTGCTCGTGCTGGAGGCTCGGGTCGACAGCATTCCCAACCCACGTTTCCGCGGCGAGGATGCCACGGCTTCACCGACGCTGCGCGGCCGTGACTGGCAGACCCGTCGCCCCTACGCCCGCTACAGTTCGGCCAGTGTGAACACACGCGGACACTTCTCGTTCCGCTACGGACGCATGGAGGTTCGGGCACGCATTCCGGCTGTCCGCGGTGCATGGCCCGCCATCTGGACACTCGGCACGGAAATGCCGTGGCCGTCGAACGGAGAATGTGACGTCATGGAGTTTTATCAGGTGGACGGAAAGCCGACCATCCTGGCCAATGCGGCTTGGGGCAACGACAGCCCTTACTCTGCTGTGTGGAACTCACAGCGCATTCCTTATCAACACTTTCTGGACAAGGACCCTGCGTGGGGTGAGAAATTCCACGTGTGGACGATGGACTGGACGGAGGACTTCATCCGCATCTATCTCGACGGCGAATTGCTGAACGACATTCCGTTGGCAGGTACTGTCAACGGTTCGGTCGGCAACTACAAAAACCCATTCCACCAACCGCACTACATCCTGCTCGACCTGGCCATCGGTGGGCAGAACGGCGGCGAACCCGACGACGCCGACTTCCCCATGCTCTACGAAATAGATTACGTGAGGGTGTGGAAAACCGCAAATTAGAATTTCTTTCTTTTAACACGAATGACACGGACACCTTATTATAACATGCACCACGAATGACACGAATGACACGAATTGCATCCTTCCAATCAAGGAAAACTTATTCGAGTCATTCGTGTCATTCGTGGTTATTATATTCGTGTCATTCGTGGTTTAGCCGCCAATAATGACGTGCAGTCCTTGTGCTTCGAGTTGACGTTTGCAGCGTTCCAGCGTCTCGTCCGACGGAGTGCCCATTGGCCAGTGCTGAGGATTGTAGCTGGACCACAGGCGGCGATGTTTGTCCTTCCCCACATCGTGGTAAGGCAGGAGGTTGACTTGTGTCAGGCCCTTCGTGCCGCCACCAGGCTCCGTGCGCAGACTGGAGAGGAATCGTGCTGTGGCCTCGATGTTCGCTTCGTCGGCATTCACACCCTCGATGAGGGGAATGCGTGCCCACACATCGACGATGCCGCTTTCGACCACGTTGCTCAGGTTTTGCAGAATCCGTTCGTTGCCGACGCCCGTCCAGCGTTTGTGCTGCTCGCTGTCCATCAGCTTCACATCGACCATCATCAGTTCGCACTCGTCGGCTACTTGCATCACCAGCTCGGGATTGGCATACAGGGTTGTATCGACCGTACGGTGGAAACCCCTCTTTCCTAACTCCTTGAGCAAGGCCAGCGCATCCTGCGGGTGGGCCAGCGGTTCTCCGCCACACAGCGTGACGCCGCCACCACTCTGCTCCATGATGTCGCGTTCTTTCTCCACCTCGGCCATCAGTGCGTCCATCGTCCACTCGCGGCCGCACAGTTCCAGAGCCATCGTCGGACATTCCTCGGCGCAGCGTCCGCACAACAGGCACTCGACGCCCTCGACGGGTCGGATGCCCTCCGGCGTCAGTTCCAGTGCCCCCTGCGGACAGGCGTTCACGCAGGTTTGGCAGCCGATACACTTCGACTTTTTATAAATCCTTTGCGGCTGTGCCGTCCACGACTCAGGGTTGTGGCACCATACGCAGCGCAGCGGACATCCTTTGAAGAAGAGGGTTGTCCGCACGCCTGGTCCGTCGTTCACAGCGTAGCGCTTAATATCAAAAATCGTCACGTCGCAATTCGTTTTATCTTTTTCACCCGCGAAGTTACGGATTCTCCCCGACATATCCGCAATTTCGCAGAACTTTTTCCATCCTTCCAAGTACTTGGCGTAAAAACGCTAAGCACTTAGCGTTCGAACGCCAAGCACTTGGCGTAAAAATTCCAAGCACTTGGACATGCGTTTTGAACAAAGTCTGGATGCCTACACCTGGAACTTTATGAAAAGAAGCAAAAAGTCGCGCACATATTTGTGTATCTGTATAATTCTTCTTACATTTGCGCCGTTACAAAAAACAAACATTGTTAATGATGAAAAAGAAACTTGTATGGACGGTAATCACGATGATGATTGCCACAGCCTCATGGGCACAGACTAATTCGAAGACATACACCGTGGGTGGTGTCAGTTTTAAAATGATCAAGGTCGAGGGCGGCACGTTCCAGATGGGTGCGACGAGCGACCAGGGTGAATACACCGAGGACGACGAAAAACCCGTTCACAACGTGACGCTTTCGGACTACAGCATTGGCGAGACCGAGGTGACACAGGCCTTGTGGCAAGCTGTGATGGGCAATCTTCCTGAAGGTATTTCATCCGAAGACTATGACATTAAGGGCCCCCAGCGCCCTGTGTGCTGCGTCAGTTGGGTGGACTGTCAGGAATTCATCCGCAAGTTGAATGCGAAGACAGGCCAGAAATTCCGTCTGCCCACCGAAGCCGAATGGGAGTATGCTGCTCGTGGCGGCAAGAAGTCGCAAGGCTTTAAGTACAGCGGAAGCAATGACATCAGTGCTGTGGCATGGTACACCGAAACTACCGACGACAAAGGTTCCAAAGATGTAAAGACCAAGGCTGCGAACGAACTGGGAATCTACGACATGACTGGCAATGTGTGGGAGTGGTGCCAAGACTGGCAGGCATCGTACAGCGACGCCGACCAGACCAACCCCAAAGGCCCGGCAGACGGTTCATGGCGCATAACCCGTGGCGGCAGTTGGTACTACGCTTCAAGCAACTGTCGCAACTCGTATCGTGGCAACAATGAACCAACGATGAGCAACAACGAACTCGGTCTGCGACTGGCTCAATAGTTCGGCTTGTCTATTGACGAATTAAAAAGGGGAGAGAGGCACATCAGGTGCTTCTCTCCCCTTTTTCTGAACAAGAAAACCACGCTTTGCAAAAAAAATCACCAAATCCAGCGTGTTGTCAGGAAAAAGTTGTATATTTGCAACGGGATTGACACATTGTTGTCTTTCCTCAAAGAACATTATGCACATCGAACAATAAGAAACGTAGGAAACTTCTCATTGTAAGATATTAGATGTCATAGTGGACCTGCGCTTTGCGTGGGCTGCTATCATATATCTTTTCTTACAGGTACTTCCTACGACCTCTTATTGGAGATGTGTGTACTTTCGCAGTTCACGCTTTTTTGTTGTATAATTCCTAAAACAAGACAGGTATGGCTTTTATTCATTGTCCCCATTGTGGTCGCGAAGTAAGCGATCTCGCCCACAAGTGTCCTGGATGTGGTACATCGTTAGATGTTTACAAGGAAAATGTGATTTTCTGTAAATACTGTGGGATGGAAATCCTTCCAGATGAAATCCACGGAGAAACAGCTTTTTGTGTATCGTGTAGAAGAAGCCAGAAAATTGAAATCACACCTTTGGCTAGTCTTCGGTCAAAATCAACAGAAAAGAGGCACATTATGATACCTGCCGACGAGATAATTATTGATAAAACAGAATATAAACCACTTAAACCCAAATCGGTCATTAGAATTTCTCGGTGCTGTATGGCAGTGAGAAATCCTTCAGTTTTTCCCAAATAGAAAGGAAGGATCGTCGGGTCTTCAGTGACCTTGCCAAGTACAGGATGTGCTT
>Ga0310691_10000450_pt1 | contig 78387 bp, 64 predicted proteins | sample 176DNAGHGlowgp2_FD_203887 | JGI IMG/M metagenome (GOLD analysis project Ga0310691, IMG submission 203887) | Sheep rumen microbial communities from Palmerston North, Manawatu-Wanganui, New Zealand - 1766 DNA GHGlow gp2 (v2) (version 2) | ecosystem: Host-associated > Mammals > Digestive system >...
TTATGATGGCGGTGAGGGTTCTCGGAGCGTAGCGGAGAGGTTCGTCGGCGTCAGCATAACGAAACCTTCTCCAGCGCATGTTCAACGCTTAGTGGTAACTTTACAGTATGCAAACATAGTAACTTTGACCATGCGGTCGAAGATACTTTCGCTCGACAATAAAAATGAAAAAATGTTTTTCATTTTGTATTGTTCTCGCTTATTCGTATCTCTGACCATGCGGTCGAAGATACTTTCGCTCGACAATAAAAATGAAAAACATTTTTTTTCATTTTGTATTGTTCTCGCTTATTCGTATCTTTGTAACCGAAAACTAAAGACCAATCAAAAACAGAAAGGAAAGATTATGGCAAGGAGACTGATGATGATGGCTTTGCTGCTGGTGGCAGCATGGGTTGAGGGTAAGGCGCAGGACGTCACGGTGACGTTTCTGACACCGCGTATTGTACATGTCGTGAAGGGCAAGGCCACCAAAAGTCTGGTGGTGACGGCGAAGGCCGAGGACGTCCCCCTGACTCGTCGCGGCAACAGCGTGTCGAGTGGGGTGCTGACGGTGAAGAAGGATGCCCGAACGGGGTTTCTGACTTTCCTGACGGCCAAGGGCAAGGTGCTGCTGAGGGAACAGGGCTGGAGTCTCATCCGGAAGAATATGGATGACTTTGAGGTCAGCCAGTCGTTCACGCTCGACAAGGACGAGGCCATCTACGGACTCGGCACCATCCAGAACGGTAAGATGAACCGCCGTGGCGAACATATACGCATGGAACAGTCGAACCTTGAGGACTTCCAGAATGTGCTGCAGAGCATCAAGGGCTGGGGACTGTATTGGGAGAACTATTCGCCCACGCAGTTTGACGACGGCAAGGACGGCATGACGTTCACGTCGGAGGCTGGCATGGGCGTGGACTATTACTTCATGTATGGCGGCTCGGCCGACGGTGTCATTGCCCAGATGCGCCACCTGACGGGAGACGTACCCATGTTCCCGCTGTGGACTTACGGCTACTGGCAGTCGAAGGAGCGCTATAAGACCGCTGCCGAGACGGAGCGCATCGTCGACGAGTACCGCCGGTTGCAGGTACCCCTTGACGGCATCATCCAGGACTGGCAGTATTGGGGCTCGAACTACCTGTGGAACGCCATGGACTTCCTTTCCGAAGACTTTGCCAACGGCAAGCAGTTGATTGATCATGTTCACCAGAAGCATGCGCACTTCATGATCAGTATCTGGGCGAGCTTCGGACCGATGACGCAGCAGTATCGCGAACTGGACAAGCAGGGTCTGCTGCTGCCTTTTGAGACGTGGCCCCAGAGTGGTATCTCACACGTGTGGCCTCCGATGAAGGACTATCCGTCGGGGGTGAAGGTCTATGACGCCTTCAGTCCTGTGGCCCGCGACATCTACTGGAAGTATCTGAAGAAGCTCTACGACTACGGTGTCGATGCCTGGTGGATGGACTCTACTGACCCTGACTGCTTCTATCCGACTGAGGCCGACTATGCCCACAAGGTGTATGGCGGCACATGGCGCTCGCAGCGTAATGCTTTCCCCTTGGAAACGGTGCGTGGCGTGTACGAAGCGCAGCGCAAGACGGGGGAGGCTAAGCGCATCTTCATCATGACGCGCAGCAGCTTTGCCGGTCAGCAGCACTACGGTTCAAACATGTGGAGCGGCGACGTCAACTCGTCGTGGGACATGCTGCGCAAGCAGATTCCTGCCGGACTGAGCTTTACGCTGACGGGCAACCCCAACTTCAATACCGACATCGGCGGCTTCTTCTGTAATGCCTACAACACCATGGGACCGGCATCGGCACCGCGCAATCCGCAGTTCCAGGAGCTCTACGTGCGCTGGATGCAGTATGGCTTGTTCTGTCCCGTCTTCCGCAGTCACGGTGCCGACGCGCCCCGCGAAATATGGCAGTTCGGCAAACAGGGCGAGCCCGTCTATGATGCCATAGAGAAGATGATCCGTCTGCGCTACCGACTGATACCTTATTTATATAGTACCGCCTGGCAGGTGACCTCGAATAACGACAGCTACCTGCGTCCGCTGTTCAGCGACTTTGCCGGCGACAGGAAGGTATGGGATATGACCGACGAGTTTATGTTTGGTCGCAGCATCCTGGCTGCACCCATCGTTGACCCGCAATACACCGAGGAAAAGATTGTCAGCACCGACGCTATGACGGGGTGGGACAGGGAAAATGAAAAAATTAAAAAATTAAACAATGAAACAATTAAAGAATTGAAGAATGGAAGTGACATTTTTCAATCCTCAAAGACCGCTACTAAGTACCTGCCTAAGGGGGCTGACTGGTATGACTTCTGGACGAACCGCTGTTTTAAGGGTGGCCGTTCCGTGACGCTGCAGACCTCGCTTGACAAGGTGCCCATGTTTGTTCGTGCGGGTAGCATCCTGCCCTTGGGACCGGAGATGCAGTATGTCGGCGAGAAAGCGTGGGACAACCTCGAGGTGCGCGTGTACCCTGGGGCTGACTGCACGTTTACCCTCTATGAGGATGAGGGCGACAGTTACAACTACGAGCAGGGACAGTATGCCACCATCACTTTCCGCTGGAACGATGCCACGCACACGCTGACCATCGGTAAGCGTCAGGGGCAGTTCAAGGGCATGATGGAGGTTCGCCTGTTTGTTGTCGTGCTTCCCGACGGACGGGAAAAGACCGTCAGCTATGACGGCAGCGAGGTGGCTGTCAGGTTTTAGGAAGCTCGATGACGAAACGGCAGCCGTCGTGGTAGGACGTGTCAAGCGTCATATCGCCGCCTAAGCGTCGGCAGTGGCGCTTGGTGAGGGGCAAGCCGAGGCCGAGGCCTTCCGAGAGGTCGTCGGTTTTGCTGAAGGGCTTGAACAGGTTTTCAAGTTCTGCTTCGGCAATGCCGGGGCCGAGGTCTTCGCAAACGAAGCGGATGGTGCGGTCGGTCTGGGTAATCCGCACGGTGACTTGTTTGGGGTTGGAGTATTTGCCGGCATTGTAGAGCAGTTCACGCAGACAGCGCAGCATGTATAGGTAGCTGGAGCGCATGGTTAGCGTGTCGGGAACGTCGGTGTGGAAGTCGATGCGCATGTCCGGATATTGGCGATGAGTGTCGGCAATGGCCTGACGGGTGACGGCGTTGCACGGCACGTCTTCGTCGAGGGTGAACAGTTCTTCCTTCCAGTTGTCGGAACTGTCGTAGAGCATGGCGGCCATGCGGCAGAGCGTCACCGTGTTGTAGTTGACGACGTCGGTGATGTGGTGCAACTCCTCTTCCGGCAGTTGGCTGGCATTGTCGCGCAGCACCTGCGAGAATCCCATGATGATGTTAAGGGGCGTACGCACCTGATGGGTGACGTTCTGGATAAACGCTGTCTTCTGGCGGCTGCTCTTTTCGGCCAGCGCACGGGCGTGCTCCAGTTCTTTGTTGCGGCGTTCCAGCTCGGCGTTGCCTTCGCGGATGCTGGCGACGTGGCGGCTGAGCGACTCTTGCATGGTGGCAAAGCTGTTTTGCAGGGTGCCTACGACGTCGGTGCGTCTGCTGTGGGCTATGGTCGTCGCCTCGTAGTTGCCGGAGGTGATGATGTGCGACTGGCTGAGCAGTTGTTTCAGCGGCTCGATGGCGTGGTTGACGGCCCGGCGGCAAAGGAGGAGGATGATCAGGATGCCGACGACGGTGAGGGGAATCAGGATGAGGAGCAGCCGGTTGTAGTGGCTGAAGATGTCGCTCTCGGGGCTGACAAGGGCTATGCTCCAGGGGGTATGCGGCACAGGCTGGTAGCTGACAATGCATGCATGGCCGTCGATGTGCATCTTCATGTAGCCAGTTTTTCCAGTGGTCATCTCGTGGCCCAGCATGACGATGTCAGACTTGGCATTGCCTTTGGCGCTGTCGAAGATGGTGTGATGGAAGAGCTTGGCGCTGTCAGGATGTACGAAGTAGTAGCCTTCCTCGCCTATCATGACGAAGTAGGAATGGGGGTAGGGTCTCACTGCCGTGATGGCCTTGGAGAGTTTGGGCAGCGACAGGTCAGTGGAGACGACGCCCACAAAGCGTCCGGTATCGTCGTACAGCGGTTTGCAGTAGGAGGCTATCATGTCGGTGGCTGAGAGCGTACCGGGTGTGGTGTCGTCGAAGGGGTCTACCCAGCAGGCGTGGCCCTTGGTCTTGGGCGTCTTGTACCATACCTTCTCGAAATACTCGTATGGCGCCTCGCGCACGGTGATGATGGAGTCGCCCTCGCGGACGGTGTAGGCGGAAAAATAGCGCCCGTACTGTGGGAAGATGCCTGGCTCGGTGGTGATGGAGCAGCCGTCGACGTCGGGGTTGAGCTGGGTGATGCGGTGTGTGTAGGCCAGCAGGGAGTCGGGCTGCAGGTTTTCCGTTATGAGCCAGTCGTTGATGTCGGTGGCTGTTTCCACCGTCGTCAGATGTCGGACGACACGCTGTGCCGCCACGGATAGGGTGGCATGGCCGCGCTCGATGGCTTCTTTGCGGATGAGGTAGAGCGACTGGATGAAGAAGATGCCCAAAGAAACCACGAAGACAACGGTGGTCAGCAGCAGATAGCCGAATCCGAGTTTGGCGGCTAACGATTGGCGGATGGTATCAGATTGTTTCTTCATGGGCAGTTTCGGGGTTTTTAGCTTTCTCTGATACTTCGAGCAGGTGGTTCAGCAGGACGGTGACCACCTTGCCCTTTTGCTGAATGTCGTCGACCACCTGGTCGACAGCTTGCTGGTCGATGTCGTGCAGTTGTCCGCACAGGATGCCGACGTCCTGCTTGATGTCGTCAATGGGAGCCAGCATCTGGTCGGTCATGTTGTGCAGGAAGGCGGTCTTCATGCGGTCGGCTTCCTTGGCCTGTTCGTAGGCGGCACTCAGCACCTGACCTTGCTCCTGGAGGGTGGCGGTGAGCTGATCGAGTTCGCTGATGTGCTCGGCCAGCGACTGCTGCATCGACTGGAAGTGGTTCTGCAGCATACCAATCTCGTCGTGATGCTTGCTTTCGGGAATGGGATCGTCGTAGTGACCTTCGGCAATGCGCTGGGCTGAACGGGTCAGCAGGTGCAGGGGCTTCAGCTGTCGGCGGGTGAACCACAGGCACAGCACCAGCAGCAGGAGCAGTCCTGTAGCGGCTATGATGAGCACGTTGTAGAGCAGACGGTTGGTGTCGCCTAAGATGTCGTCCTGCGGATAGACGATGCCGATGCTCCAGCTGAGGTCCTCCATGTAGCGCCCCTGGATAGCCATGCGCTCAAAAGGCCGGTAGAATACGTAAAAGTCCTTGCCGTTTAGGTTGAAGGCCCTATAGTCAGTCTTGCCTGCTATCATCTCCTTGGCGGCTGTGATGGCTTCGGGACTGCTGTCGTCGTTCAGCTGGTCAAAGACGGTCTGACGGTGCAGCTTGGTGGAGTCGGGGTGGACAATGTAGGAACCGTCCCTGCCCAACAGGGTACAGTAAGAGTTGGGCGAGGGCTTGGTGGCAAGAATAATGTCGGACAGCACGTGGAGCGAGACGTCAACGGCCAGCACGCCGACACGCTCGCCCTCAGCACCGTAGAGGGGCAGACAGAAGGAGGTGATGGGCTCGTCCTCCTTGCCTTCTTCCCTGAGCGGGTCGGTCCAGTAGGGCCTGCCTTTCTCTACAGGTACGGTGTACCACACCTGTTCGGTGTAGGGACGGTTGCCGTAGCTGTCGTCCTTTACGATGGGCGATGTGGGGTCGGAGATGTCCACGCGGTGGTAGTAAGCCATGAAAAGCTCCTGCCCCTTGTAATAGTAGGGCTTAAAGGCGATGGCGCAGCCGATGATATAGGGGTTGCTCTCTACTATCTGGCGACTGTAGGCATGCATACGCTCAGGCTGGTTCAGGTGTTGCAGCAGGGGCCAGTACATGTTGCCGGCGGCCTGCTCTACGCTCAGCAGGATGTTGTCTATATGCTGTACGGTACCATTTAATGACTGGCTGGCTTTCTGCAAGGCCTCTTCCTTGACCGATTTCCTGGAGTAATGAAACATGACGAATAACACGGCCATGAGCAGCATGGCAATCGAGAAAACGATCATCAGACTCAAACGGACTGACAAGGTTTTTGCGATGAATTTCGTTAGTCGTAACATTTCACTTAACTCCCTTATTTGTCATCGGAGAACGACTTTGCGACCGTCCTTGATATAGAGACCCTTGGCGGTTGGCTTGCCTGTCAGCCGGCGCCCGTCCAGCGTGTACCAATAGTTATCGTTAACGTTATCGTTAAGATTAACGTTGCCAATGCCTGTCGTTGAAGTCTTTTCCAAAGTGAAGTTGTCGAAGTTAACCCAGGTGGCAGTGGTGTTTTGCAGTTTCAGACCAAGTTTGACGGCTTTTTCCGATGTTACTGTAAATTCTACGGAGAAGAAACCTATGCCACCGGTTCCTGTCATTTCCGTGCTTTGGTCGTCAGCAATCAGATAAACACCCTTTGCCCCGTTGTCTGTGGCGCAGTTGACGCTCAGCTTGTAGCTTCCTGCCGGTAAGGTGGGTGTCTGCACCACTTCCTGATCCGCAATGGCGCTGCCCGTCCAGCCAAATTCGCAGTAGTTGGAAAGTGCTCCCCATGTATTCTGTTTCCACTGGGCTGTGCCCCCCGTGTTTGTCCATCCGCTGATATTGCTGTCGAACGAGGGGTTGACGATGTATTGGCTGGTGACGTCAGAGTCATCGACAACAGCACCTGTAAAAGCTTGCAGCTCATAGAGCGCTTTCATGACATGCCCCGTTTCGTTGTCGAACAGGCTGTAGTTGCACCAGTATTTGGTGACGGGATTGCTGGAGTCTACACCGTATTCGTTGCACTCCGGTGCCCACCAGTAGAGTCCGTTGATGCTGCTGTGCTGGTTGAGAGCAGCTATCAGGTCCTTCGTAAACTGCTGTTGGCCGGCTTCTGTTGCAGGCCAGTTGGGGAAGTTGCTGATGCTGTAGGTTGCATCGTCGGGATACCACTTGTGGTAGTAGGCTGTCTCTACAATCTGAATCTTCTTGTCAGGATACTTGGACTCTAAGGTGTTGAGCGTGTTGACAAGTGTGCTCAGCGTGCCATGATAATGGGGGTAGTAGCTTAGGCCGATGATGTCATACTGGACGGCTGGGTATTTTGCCAACTGTGCGAAGAATGCGGTGACGAGCGATGCATTGTGCATCTCTGACTGGATGATAATCTTTGCATTCGGACATACTTCGTGGCAGGCATTGATGGCATTGATCAGATAGTTGGTGAAGTTGTCCCACGTCCCACCATCTTGTCCGCCTCCATTGGGATAGACGTGTCCCGTAGGCCACAGCATACCGTAGGTAATCTCGTTGCCGGGCTGGATGAAGTCGGGCTCTGCACCGGCGGCTTTCAGCTCCTGCAGACAATTTTTAGTGTAGCTATAAACCTGCGTGGCTATCTCTGCGGCGGTCATCGAACTCCACGACGAGGGTGTCGAGTGCTTGCCAGGATCGGTCCATGTATCGCTATAGTGGAAGTCGAGCATGAAAGCCATGCCAGCATCCTTGATGCGCTTGCCTAATGCCTTGACAAACTCCAAGTCTTGCCGTACGCCTTCTGCCTGATGTTCGGCTGAAGCCTTGGACGGGTCGACGAACAGGCGTACACGAGCAGCGTTCCACCCCTGTTCGGTGAAGAACTCAAGCAGTTTGCCGCTGATGTCATTGCCGCTCTTATCGTAATATTTTGCACCATATTTCTCGTATTCGGGCAACATAGAGATGTCGCCGCCGACGTATTTCTGGGCTGATGCCGTTGTCGTGATGGCGATGAGTGTCGCTAATGTCAATAGATAATGTCTCATAGTAGTTTCGTTTATGTACAATTGTTTTATTCGCTGTTACTTTAGTTATTTAATTGTTTAATTGTTTAATTGTCATTTGTGTCGGTTGGCCCGTTGCTCACGGTATTTGGCCTTCTGCCGGGCAGAGCCGCTACCGTGAGCACCGGTGATGTACTTCTTTTTCTTGGCTTTGGTCTTGACCTTGTCATCCTCCTGGCGGGGACCGCCGCCACGGCCGAACGAAATGCCATTGACCAGAATGTCCTGGAAGTCTGATTCTTTACTCATATTCTTCACTCTTCACTTTTCACTCTTCACTTTTTAGTGGTGGAACAGGCGAACGCCGGTGAAGGCCATGGTGATGCCGTACTTGTCGCACGTCATGATGACATGGTCGTCGCGGACACTGCCACCAGCCTGGGCAATGAACTCCACACCGCTCTTGTGGGCACGCTCGATGTTGTCACCAAAGGGGAAGAAGGCGTCGGAGCCGAGAGCCACCTTCGTGTTTTGGGCAATCCATGCTTTTTTCTCATCTAAGGTCAGCACCTCGGGCTGACGGGTGAAGAACTGCTGCCAGGCACCGTCGCGCAGCACGTCGTCGTGCTCGTCCTCAGAGATATAGACGTCAATGGTGTTGTCGCGGTCGGCACGGCGGATGCCCTCCTTGAAGGGCAGGGCCATCACCTTCGGATGCTGGCGCAGCCACCAAATGTCGGCCTTGTTGCCTGCCAAGCGGGTACAGTGGATGCGGCTCTGCTGGCCAGCACCGATGCCGATGGCCTGACCGTCCTTGACGTAGCAGACCGAGTTCGACTGCGTGTACTTCAGCGTAATGAGGGCGATGATGAGGTCGCGCTTAGCCTCCGGCGAAAAAGTCTTGTTCTGTGTGGGGATGTTCTCAAATAGGGCGGGGTCGTCGAGTTTGATTTCGTTGCGGCCCTGCTCGAAGGTCACGCCAAAGCATTGCTTGCGCTCGATGGGCTCGGGCTTGTATGACGGGTCAATCTTGATGACGTTGTATGTGCCCTTGCGCTTGTCCTTCAGAATCTCAATGGCCTCGGGGGTGAAGTCGGGAGCAATGACACCGTCGCTGACCTCACGCTTCAGCAGCAGGGCAGTGGTGGTGTCACAGGTGTCGCTCAGCGCCACGAAGTCGCCGTAGCTCGACATGCGGTCGGCACCACGGGCACGGGCATAGGCGCAGGCTACAGGACTGTCATCCAAACCTTTGACATCATCGACGAAGTAAATCTTCTTCAGCGTGTCGCTCAGGGGCAGTCCCACGGCGGCACCGGCGGGTGAGACGTGCTTGAACGATGCGGCGGCAGCCAGACCTGTGGCCTCTTTCAGCTCCTTCACCAACTGCCACGCATTCAGTGCGTCGAGGAAGTTGATGTAGCCGGGACGGCCGTTGATGACTTCGATGGGTAACTCGCCCTCCTGCATAAAAATGCGAGAAGGCTTCTGGCTCGGATTGCATCCGTACTTCAACTGTAATTCTTTCATTGTTTATTGTTCTATTGTCAAACTTTGGTGCAAAGGTACAAAATAAATTGAAAAATCATGATGCATCATTCATTATATTTGTATTTTTCAATTTTCAATTTATAATTTTCAATTTTCAATTTTCAATTTTCAATTTATTTCGTACCTTTGCAGCCAATATGGAGAAAAAGAGACATGCGCTCCGCAAATTGTTAGAGGCTGTGGAGGGTGAATTGCTAAGGAAACCCAACCGTAAGACACTTGACCGCTTGTCGCTGCTGGCAGGTTTTCAAGACTGGGATTCGTTTCAGGATGCCTTGCACGGCGAGAATGACGAGACCGTCTATGGTGGTCATGAAAAGAAAGACGCGTTTTCAAGATGAACATCCAGGAACAACTACAACAGCGTATCTTGATACTTGACGGTGCCATGGGTACCTTCATCCAGTCGCTGGGATTGTCGGCAGAGACATTCCACCGGGGACGCTTTGCCGGTTGGCCGGTGTCGCTGGTGGGCAATAACGACGTGCTCTGTCTGACGGCTCCCGACGTGATAGCCGACATTCACCGCCGCTACGCTGAGGCTGGTGCCGACATCATCACCACGAATACCTTTTCGGCCAACCGCATCAGCCAGCATGAGTATGGCTGTGAGCAGTATGCCCGTGAGATGGCTTTGGAAGGGGCGCGCATTGCCCGCCGTGTTGCAGATGGTTTCCTCGACACTCACCAACCGTCACTTGTCCCCAGGAAAATATGGGTGGCAGGCTCCATGGGCCCTACCTCGAAGTCGCTGTCACTGGCGTCCGACATGAATGAACCGGCTTTGCGTGCCATCGACTTCGACGAGATGGCGGCAGCCTACGGCGAACAGGCAGAGGCATTGGTGGAGGGTGGTGCCGACCTGCTGCTGTTAGAGACATGTTTCGATGCCCTGAATACCAAGTCCGCACTCTATGCCATCCAACAGCTGAACGAGCGCCTTGGACGGCAAATCCCCGTCATGGTGTCGGCGACTGTCAATGACAGGAGCGGGCGTACGCTGACCGGACAGACCTTGGAGGCTTTCTATGTCAGCATCTCCCATTACCCGCTGCTCAGCTTCGGACTGAACTGTTCGTTCGGGGTTGTCGACCTGCGACCGTTTGTCGAACGCCTGTCGGCTATAGTACCTACGGCTATCAGCGTCCATCCCAATGCAGGACTGCCCAACGAAATGGGCGAATATGAAGAGTTGCCGGCTTTCACGGCCTCGCACCTGCGTCAGATGGCTGAAGCCGGACTTCTGAATATCGCTGGCGGATGCTGCGGCACCGATGACAGACATATCCGGGCCATCCGTGAAGCGCTGGACGGCATTGCCCCCAGACAGTTGCCGCAGCCAGACCACAGGATGATGCTCTCAGGACTGGAACCCCTCGTCGTCGACCCTGACCGCAACTTCATCAACGTCGGCGAACGTACCAACGTCGCCGGTTCACGTAAGTTTGCCCGTCTCATCGCCGGGAAAAGCTATGACGAAGCCATGGCGGTGGCCCGACAGCAGATAGAAGGCGGGGCTGCCATCATCGACATCAATATGGACGATGCCATGCTGGACAGTCGGGCTGAGATGCAAGCCTTCACACGCTATATTGCCAACGACCCTGCTGTGGCACGCTCGGTGCTGATGATTGACTCTTCGGACTGGGCGACGCTGCTGACAGGACTGAAGAACGCCCAGGGCAAGTGCATCGTCAACTCCATCAGCCTCAAGACCGGGGAACAGGACTTCCTGGCCAAGGCCAAAGAGCTGAGGCGGTTAGGTGCTGCCGTGGTGGTGATGGCCTTCGACGAGGAGGGTCAGGCTACCACCTATGAGCGGAAGATTGCCATTGCCCGGCGGGCCTACGACCTGCTGACGGGTATCAGTTTTCCACCGCAGGACATCGTCTTCGACGTCAATATCCTGTCCATCGGTACCGGCATCAGCGAACATGCCAACTATGGGCGCGACTTCATACGGGCTGTGGCATGGATTAAGGAAAACTTGCCTGGTGCTAAGACCAGCGGCGGCGTGAGTAATCTGTCATTTGCCTTCCGAGGAAATAATAAGGTGCGCGAGGCCATGCACTCCGTATTCCTCTATCATGCCATCCGTGCCGGACTGGACATGGCCATCGTCAATCCGGCCATGCTACAGGTGTACGACGACATAGAGCCCCGACTGCTGAAAGCCGTAGAGGATGTGATTCTGAATACCGACGAGGGGGCTACTGAGCGGCTGATAGCTTTGGCTGATGCGCTGAAGGAAGATGCCGCGGCGATGCCGTCGCAGGACAGCGAAAACTCCCGCGACACGTGGCGCAACAAAAGCATCGAAGAACGGTTGGCATACGCCTTGAGCAAAGGCGTCAGTGACTTTCTGCCCGAAGACATCCCCGAAGCCCTTCATGCCTACAACGACAATCCCGTCGCCGTCATCGAACAGCCGCTGATGCAGGCTATGGAGCATATCGGACAGCTTTTTGGCGAGGGTAAGATGTTTCTGCCGCAAGTGGTGAAGTCGGCCAAGGTGATGAAGGATGCCGTAGCTTTGCTGCAGCCCTACATTGAGGCTGGCAATACGGGACGCGAGGAGCGTCCGGTCATCCTGACTGCCACTGCCAATGGTGACGTACACGACATTGGCAAGAACATCGTAGACATCGTGTTGGGATGCAACAACTTTGACGTTCATGACCTGGGCGTGATGGTTCCCAACGAAACCATCCTGGCTGAAGCACAGCGATTGCAGCCGCTGCTGGTAGGCGTCAGCGGACTGATAACCCCCTCATTGAAGGAAATGGAAAACTTGTGCCGGCTGTTCCAGCGCCACGGAATGCAGATTCCCCTGATTGTCGGTGGGGCTACTACCTCGGTCGTGCATACCGCCGTCAAACTGGCTCCGCTCTACGATGGCTGTGTGGTCTATGGCGGCGATGCCTCGCAGACTTCGGTGCTGGCGAAAAAGCTACAGATAGACCGAGAGGGTACCGTCAGCCAAATCAAGGCCGACCAGCAGCAGGTTCGCGATGCCTACGAGGATCATCATGCTGCACTGACGCCATACGAGGAGGCTAACCTGTTGGCGCCCCATCTGCACGACAACAGAGACTACCCGTCCATAGATGCGCTGCAGGCTACCGTTCCCCTTACCGTTCCCGTTAACGTTGTCAAAGACTATATCGACTGGCGCATGTTCCTGCTGTTCTGGGGCTTCAAGGGCGAGACGCTGCAGCAGCTGCTGGTGAATCCCGAAGCTGAGAAGACGCTGGCGGAGGGTAAGCAGTACTTGCAGCATGCCATCGATGAGAACCGCATCCAGGTACAGATGCTGTGCCGCTACGAACCTGCTACCCGTCGGGGCAACGACATCGTGCTTGAAGACGGCACCCTGCTGCCCATGCTGCGCAGCCAGAGCCAGACAGGTCATTATCTTTGTCTGGCAGACTACTTCAACGAACGGCAGCCGTCGCCCATTGGGCTATTCACCGTTGTCGCCCGTCCTGTCGTCCAGCCTGCCGACGATGCCGAACGCCTCATGAGTCATGCCCTTTGTGCCCGCTTGGCAGAGGCCGCAGCCGAATGGCTCCAGCACTCAACGGTCAAAGAATGTTCAATGGTCAATGGTCCATGCTCAATGTTACGCGTTGCCTTTGGCTATGCCACCTGTCCTGACCACTCGCTGAAGCGCATCGTCTTCGACCGCCTTGATGCTGAGCAGCAGTTAGGCATCACCCTCACCGACCATTATTCCATCCAACCCTCTACGGCCATCTGCGGCCTGTTCATTTGCCATTCACAGGCCCACTACTTCCCCGTCGGTCGCATCGACCAGGCACAGTTTGAGGACTATTGCCAGCGGCGCGGCATCACTAAGGAAGAGGGTGAACAGCTTCTATCTAAATATATAGTAAGCAAATTGAAAATTGAGAATTGAAAATTGAGCATTAAGTATTACTATGAGCAAAGTCATTGATATCCTAAATGGCAGCAAGACACCTTTCGCCTCTTTTGAACTGGTGCCGCCCCTGAAGGGCAGCGACGTCAGCCGCCTCTACGACAGTATTGACCCCCTGATGGAGTTCGCACCGCCGTTTATCAACGTTACCTGTCACCGCGACGAGGTGGAGTATGTACCCAATGCCGACGGCACCTATACGAAGATGACGCTGGCCAAACGACCCGGCACCGTGGCTATCGTAGCCGCCATCATGCGACGCTATCCGCAACTGGAGATAGTGCCTCACGTCATCTGCGGCGGCGCTTCGCGCTCAAAGGTCGAGAGTGAACTGCTCGACCTCCACTTCCTCGGCATCCAGAACGTGGTGGCCCTGCGTGGCGATGCCATTCCCGGACAGCGCTACTTTATACCCGAGACTGACGGTTTCTCACACACCGATGAATTGGTGGGCATGATTCACAACCTGAATAGCGGCCGCTACCTGGACCCAACGGTGAAGAACGGTCTGCCCACAGACTTCTGCATCGGTGTGGCGGCCTATCCTGAGAAACACTACGAGGCGGCTAACCTTGACACTGACATCCACCACCTGAAGCAGAAGGTGGATGCCGGCGCCGACTATATCGTGACACAGATGTTCTTCGATAACGACAGCTACTACCGCTTCGTGGAACACTGTCGGGCGGCAGGCATTACCGTTCCTATCGTCCCTGGACTGAAGCCCATCTCATCACAGCGGCAGATAGACCTGCTGCCCCGTTCCTTCCATATTGACATTCCACAGGAACTCGTCACCATGCTCTCTGAGGCCAAGGGTGCCGACGGCGCCTATCAGGTTGGCATCGAATGGAGCATCCGCCAGAGCCGTGACCTGCTGGCCCACGGTGTACCAGCCATCCACTATTATACAATGGCCAAGACTGACAACGTGCGCAAGATTGTCAAGGCTGTCTTTTAAACCATACAAAAAAGAGACATCCTCGTCGCGGGATGTCTCTTTTTTATCGTTGTTACCTTGTTGTTCTTAGTCGGCCTTGACGCCAGAGCGCTTTTCCTTGATACGGGCAGCCTTACCAGTGAGCTTGCGCAGATAGTACAGCTTAGCACGACGTACCTTACCAACCTTGTTCACCTCAATGCTCTCGATGTTGGGAGACTCGTAGGGGAAGATACGCTCTACACCCACGGTGCCTGACATCTTACGAACAGTGAAGCGCTTCTTCTCACCATGACCGCAGATCTTGATGACTACGCCACGATAGAGCTGGATACGCTCCTTAGAACCCTCGATAATTTTGTAAGCGACAGTAATAGTGTCACCCGCCTTGAATTCCGGGTGCTGCTTGCCGGTTGCAAATGCTTCTTCAGCAACTTTAATTAAATCCATTGTAATTAAAAGAAAATTAAATTTGTTGTATCGTTCCAGCGCAACATAACAGGCAACTCGTGACTTCCTGCCAGCGATTACGCGGAAAGCGGCTGCAAAGGTACAAATAAGTGAGCAAACTACAAAATAATTTCCGATTTATTTTTTAGTTTCCCTGTTTCGCCTGCAAATTTATCGCCATTGGTAGAATTTTTACACGTAAACGTTACCGTTTTTCATGTACCTTCACATCATACTTGATGGCTCCTGTTTTGGAATCTGATGTCTGTCGGCATCGAATTTTATATCCCTTTTTGGTAAATAATATGCCCCGCAGAGGTAAATCGGAGCATATTATTTACCTCCGTCAGACATATTATTTCCCACCGTCGCTGATATTATTTCCCACTGCCGCTGATTTTATTACGTTTTGTCGCCGTCGTTCTTTGAAGTTCTTTGTCGTTCTTTGATGGCGACACCGATAAAATCCCTGCCGTTTTCTTGGTTATTACAAAAATATTCTCTATCTTTGCAACATCGCTCAGTTAGCCCAGCAATGGGCGACGGGCGGTCTACTAACTGATGACCTAAAAGTATGACAAAGCTTTATTTCAATACCCGTGACGAGCTGAACAGGATTGACGTGGCCAAGATTGTTTATTTCGAGGCCGACGGCAACTATACTGACATTGTGATGGTCAACAAGCTGCGTGCGGCCATCTGCATGAATTTAGGCGAGATGGAGAAGACCATTGCCTAACAACTCACCCCTGAAGAAAATACCTTCATGCGGATAGGCAAGCGCTTCATCATCAATATGCGCTACATCTATCAGATTAATGTGCTGAAACAGCAACTGATATTGTCCGACTATGACCACTTTGCCTTTCAAGTCAACATCTCGAAAGAAGCTTTGCGAAAGGTGAAAGACTTAATGCTACAAACCCGCATATAAACCATGGAAATACTAATAGGTAGAGATACGGCGACCCAGCAGCTACGCCTCACGGCAGGCGAGAAATCTGTTTTGTACGGACAGGCTGACGTGCCTTCGTCCGTATTACAGCAGCATTGCCTGATAGAGGCAGATGGCGACAGCCTGCGGCTGAAGAATCTGAACATCAACGCCTATACTTATGTCAATGGCCGGGCGGTAGAGGCGAAGGCCGTCACGCGTAACGACAGCATAGAACTTGGCACCGACCGCTATCCGCTGAATTGGAATGCCCTTTCCCCGTTCCTGCCTGCCGACATCCGTTCCCTGCAAGTCGTGTGGGACAACTACGAACAGCAGAACATCGCGCTACAAATATCAGAGCGGAAGTTCAACACCCTCCGCTCGGCAACGGGACTCATAACCATGATTGCCATTGCCTTAGGCATCTTTACAGGTGGACGCAGCACGTGGTATATCGCCCTCTATGCCTTGGCCATCATTACGTCGCTGCTGTTCTTTGTCAAGGCATACATTGATTCCGCTAAGATTCCGCAGAAACGTCAGGACTTGACACGCCAGTTTCAGCACGACTATGTCTGTCCGCAGTGTGGTCATTTCTTAGGCAATCAGCCTTATCATATTTTGGTGCAAAACGACCATTGTCCTAAGTGTAAGACTCAGTTCATACATTAATCCCGCCATTTCATGGATTATGATTTAAAAGCTATGGCTACTTCAAAATAAATCTCGACATTTGCACTCGGAAACCAATTAAAACGCTTACGATTATGACAACGAACAAACAAGACTGGAAGCCAGTAGCCATCGGTGGTGTCACTGGTATCGTGTTGGGAGCAGGATCAATGTATGCCGCTCAATCCATGAATGCTGATGCAGCAAGTGACGAACAGCAAGAGCCTGCAGCCACACTGCAGCCTCAAGACGAGCAGAGTTTCCGCGAAGCCTTTCAAACGGCTCGTGCAGAAATGGGCTCTGGCGGTGTATTCCGCTGGCATGGCAATCTTTATAATACCTATACCGCTGAGGAGTGGCAGGCCATGTCGGACCACGACAAGAATCAGTTTGCCGAGAACGTAGCCCCACAGGTAAGTCATGAAGAACCTGATGTAACTGTAGCAGTAGCCTCTGAGCCTCAGAAGCCCAATCTGCAGACCGCCAGCGTGCAGACCGTTGAGAGCGACGACCTTGATGTCCGCATTGTAGGTTTTGGTGATGTGGATCTGCCCAACGGCAACACCATCACTGTTGAGGAGTTGGACGTCAACGGTCAGCGTGTCGCCGTCATCGACGTCGACCAGGACGGTGTCGCCGATGTAGCCATGAGCGACGTCAACAATAATCGCCAGGTGGACGAGGGTGAGGTGATTGACCTGCATACCGGTGAGCCCCTGTCGTTCACCAACGAAGAACCGCCCGTTGACACCTCTGTCGACACAGATCTTTTTAACGCTTAACCACTGACCATCCATGGAAGAACTGCGCATCAAATGTCCCTCGTGCGGCATCATCCTTGACGTTCGCAATTCCAAGAACGAAGCCGTCAAGCGGATTACCTGCCCCAATTGCAAAAAGCAATTGGCAGTAACCTTCCGTGACGAGCCCCAAGCCCCACAGTTTGTCGAGATCAAGATGGTGCAGTTGGCTGACGGCAGCTCCAAGACCATTTCTCCGAGTGCTGACCGACGGGCATCTGGTCAAGGTAAACGGTGAGCAGCTGCAGAAAGGCGACGAAGTGGTTCTGTCGGTGGGCGACCAGCTACAGATTGACGGCCAGACCAGTGTGTTTGGAAGTCAGACAGGCATGACAGGAAAAGAGCAACAGCCTGCCGACAGTCACAAGGACATTCACAAGGATCAGAGTCCAGTCGACAAAGAGACCGTCACACGCCGTTCGCCATGGCCCGCCATCGTCGGTATTGTCTGTGCCGTACTCCTCGCAGCAGGCGTGTGGATGCTCTGGCCGAAACAGACCAAAGAGCAGACCATTGCCCAGCCTTCAACCGCTGACACCATCATTCGTCAGCCGGTAGTCCACAGCCAACAGCCGACAGCGGCCCCAGCCGTCAAACCAGCTAAGAAAGTGGTATCCCAAAAGGATGACGACAGCCGCCAACCTGTACATACCGACATCAACTCACTGAGCAACTACGAACTGGAGAAGCGAGCCCTGAGCGGCAGCGTGGAAGCACAATGTCTGCTCGGCAAGCGCTGGGTTGCCAAAAACGACAGCGTCAATGTCGTCAAGGGTCTTAACTATCTTCGGTTAGCAGCCCAAAGCGGTTCGCCAGAGGCCAGAAAGACCCTGCGTACCGTCTATGCAGCTCTACAGCAATCGGCAGCCAACGGCAGCACAACGGCAGCCAACATTTTAAAAGAACAAAGATAACATAGTCATGAGACGAACCCTCCTATATATAATAATAGGTATGATGGCAGTGCTTCCAGCCACGGCACAGGTGCAGTTCCGCACGGCAGAGCTACAGCGGTTGGCCACGGCATTGCAGATTGACACCGCCACCCTACCCGAAGGCTACAGCCATCCCACGGCCAACGGCCTCCACCTGACGGTGTATGTCTCGGGACAGACGGTGAGCCACATCGGCCTCCACCTCTTTAACGATGAACTCCGTGCCATCGGCAGTTCTCCCGTCTTCGACTTCCTGGAGCGCTATTTCCTCCAACTGAAGTACCCGCCCACGGTGAAGACGGCACAAAACATGACCCGCGACGACAAGTTCCGTTTTACCACTGGCACCTTAGCCACCATCGATGCCGTCCGTCCCACCGACGACTTCGCCTTCAGCAACGACAACCACCACTATACGGCTACGTGGAGCCGCGACGGTCAGCCTTTGTTGGCAGTGTCCTTCCCCGTGGAGTACGAGCTCATTAGCGGTGAGAATAAGATTGAGGCCGAAGAGAACCTGCAGGCCGACATCCAGAATACCAGTGTCTCTGCCTCGTCCCTACCTCAAGACGATGCCTCTCGCAATGACCACTATTTGGACGACAGCTTCTCCAACCGTCTCTATTTCCGCAAGAGCAAACTGGTGGCCAGCAGTCAGCACCCTGCTGAGACGGCTGCCAATATCATGCTCAGCACCCATACAAAGGGAGCCTACGACATCAGCGTCACCCAAATATCCTACGGCTTCAGGAAGAAAGTCTTCCAGATACCCTTGAACAAGTGGATTACCTTCTGCCGCAACAGCGGATGCCAGCTGTACTTTGGCGTAGAGAACATCGAGGCCAATGGCGACATCAGTGCCGTGGTACTGGCCGTCAACGAGGCCGAGAACTACAACCATGTGCTGACGGTCAGCATCACTGCCGATGCCATTGCCCGTCATGAGGGCACCCTTGAGGCCCGCCTCTATCCCTACGTGCCGACGCACAATGTCGTGAATATGTTTGCTACCTACCGTAAGTCGTCACCCAAAACCTTTGTCAGCCGATGAAAAAGACGATTATCCTCCTGCTGACAGCCAGCCTCGCCGTCATGGGGTTCGCCGTCAACGACCAGATAGAAGACATCAATGCCATCAAGAAAGACAAGGATTATCTTTATGGCGAAGCAACAACAACCACCATTGGCAAGGCCGACACGCTGGCTTTCGAGATGCTGGAAGAAGAGGTACGCCGGTGGGCTGCCCAGCAAGGCGATACGCTGAAGCTGCACATTGACGGCAGGAAACTGCGCCTGCTGGCCGACACCATCCTGACGCGCCGCGCCTCTATGTTCCGCGTCTTTGCCTACGTCAGGAAGTCTGACCTCATGCCCAGCCAACATCCCCGCCAACGCCTAACTTTGCCGTCAAAGGACTCACTGGTCAACGACAGCGTGAAGAGCACCATCATGAAACACTTCTTCAAGAAGAAAAAGAGCACTGGTAGTGCGCTGTACCGCATCAAGCAGGCCCGCAACTTCTTCGAGCTGAAAGACATCATGCAGCCGCTGAAGGAAGAAGGGCAGATCATCGACTATGGCAAATATGCCACTGCCGAGCATCCCGAGGACTGCTACCTCATTGTCTACGACCCCGCAGGCAATATCAAGGCCCTGTTAGGCAAAGGCAAGCAGACACGCCCCAACCTGAAGACCAACAAGGCCGACACCTTAGACAACTACCGCGGGTGCGGCGCCATCTGGTTTACTCTTAGAGAAAATTGAAAATTGATAAATACACAATATGAAAAAGCTACTTATATTTGCATTCATTGCATTCAACACCATCGCCGCATCAGCCTACAATCAAGTGCGGCTCGTCATCAACGACGGCATCAGCGACCAACCGCTCAAGGAGAAAATAGAACATGCCTTCTCGGTGGTCATGACAGAGATTAACCGCTCGCATGAGCGCAACCTCGGCAAGTTGGAATTCCCGGAAACTTATATGTACAAGGATGCCCGTTCCGAGCTGAACCAGCTGTGGCAGAACGACCGTTTCCGCTGTGTCGAGGAAGAGGTGGTAGAGCGACTGCTGACCACCCGCAACGGCTACCAGGTACGTGGCATTCCCCTCATCGTCAACAGTGCCGAGGGCGGCGAGGAGCTCGGCTATCAGGAGGCAGTCGTCAACTTCGACCGTCAGGGTGTCATCACTAGCTTCTACTACACCATCAATCCTGAACTCTATTCCAAGCTACGCATGACGCAGATGGGCGACCGCCGCCATGAGGTAGCCGACATCAAGGACCGTATGATGATACTCGACTACGTGGAGCACTTCCGCACGTCGTACAACCAGAAAGACCTCAAGTTCCTGCGCCAGGTCTTCAGCGACGATGCCCTGATTATCACGGGCAAGGTTGTCAAAGTGCGTAAGTCGGAGGTGGTGCCTTCTGGCAACAAGATTATCTATACCACGCAGACCAAGCAGCAGTATCTCGACAATCTGGCCCGAGCCTTCAAGAGCAACGGCTATATCAAGGTGACCTTCGACGATGTGGTCATCGTCGAGCACCCCACCATCCGCGGCATCTACGGTGTCACCGTCCATCAGAAGTGGAACACCGCCCGCTATAGCGACGAGGGCTATGTCTTCATGCTGTGGGACTTCCGCAATCCCGACGCGCCCCAAATCCACGTCCGCACATGGCAGCCCGACTACATCGACAAGGAGCGCGGCCAGCGGCTAAGTCCCGGCGATGTCTTTACCTTAGGCGACTTCGACCTGTAATTGGAAGGAGTTAGAAGGAGATATAAGAAGATAAAAGAAGATAAAAGAAGATAGAGGACGTATGTCTGAAGTCTAAAGCGTTCTTTGACATAGTGACACACAGGAAGTTTGCTGACAGTATTCTGCCCAAATGTTTGGCAGATTCAAAGAATTGTTGTATATTTGCATCGTAAAATATGTAATTATGGCAAACGACGAAGAGCTTTTGGTAAAAATTTTGAAGCATAGTCATGAGCAAATCATGTCTGGCAAGAGTTATTCTCAAGATGAAGTAGAACGTTGCTTAGATTACATCAAGAATACTTGGCTTTCAGAGCAAACAATGCTCGAACGTATGGGGTATTTCTGGTAATTCACCATATCACTTCCTGACACTTCTGAGGGCTAACGTCCTCAGATTGTTTTTTGTGTCGCTATGCCTGAGGGCAAAATGCAGTGTAACAAGTGTATGAAAGAACAAAACTATATATTACTATTCCTCGCTATTGAGCTGCAACAGAAATTCTTCTGCTGTAAGACAAGGCAGCTTGCTGAACTCAAGAAAGTCGCGCTTGTTGTTCGTAATGATGGCATCGCACTTTGCAGCCTTGGCACACTGGTATTGCAGCATGTCCTCGAAATCCCTGCACGGATGGTTAATTGCTTGACGCAGTTGCTTTCGGTCCATAGTCAGTGCCATAATTCTTTTTTCTACTTCATCAAGAGCAAAGTAAACTTCATCTCTGGTTTGGCCTTTCTTGACCACGTAAGCAAATGTTGCAAAAGTCAAAGTAGAAGCACAAAGAATAATCTTACCTGTATAAGCTTTTTCAAAGACCTGTTCTGCCGCATCAGCTCCAGGCCGATTCAGATAATAGTCAAGAAGGATGTTGGTGTCAAGGAATATCTTGTTCATTTACTAAGGATATATGCTAAACGTTCATCGTTATCAATATCTTCTTGCGTAAAGTGTCCCATACCACGCAGGCGCTTGAATGACTCAGGAAGTTCTACAACACCATTTTTGTCAATGGCCTTTGTCTTTGATTCCTTCACACGTGGCTTTGTAATACGACGAAGAGCTATAATGGCTTTCTCCATCATGCCCTCATCTGTAACTATGATATTCAGTTCGCGGAACAATTCCGAATTCAGTTGTAATGCTGTCATAAAATTAGCGCTTCATCTGTTTCTGGTGGCAAAGTTATACATTTAATCTGAAAGTACAAAATAAAAAGTAGAAAAGTAGTATGGTTATGAAACACAACACATATAGATGGACGGTTTTGTTATGGGTTTTAATCCATAGCACACTTTCTTTTGCTTACGACGTTGGCATAAGTCCGACTGCATCAGACTTTTCTGAAGATAAATCAATTCATGCGACAGCGTCGCATGAATTCAAGGGCAGTCCATTAGGCATGGACAACCAACTCTTTGTTTCCACGTATATGCTTCAATTGCCTGACACGGCAACGTTAGAGAGATTTTTAGAAGAAGAAATTAAAGAGAAAAGAAGACAATATGAATAGGAATAATAACATATTTAACCCCTCTGATGAGATGATAAAAGAAATCGTCGAAAGGAACGATAAGATGGAGAGAATGTATCATTATACTTCAATGGATACTTTCTACAAATTGATAGAAGGTATTAAAGATGATAGTTTCACCTTCCATGCAGGAAGTGTATATACAATGAATGATAGTCAAGAAATGGTACTTGGCTACAACAATATAAAGAAATATCTTTCTGTTATTGAAGACCGTCTTAAAGTTCCCAATGAAGAAAGATTGCTTAATCTGACAAGTGATAAAGATATTAATCGAGAAATTGGCGACAAATTTGGGGAATGGATGATAAATGATAATGCTACGAATTTTGTTATTTCTTTTTCTGCTACTCCTGATATTCTTCCAATGTGGGTTCTATACGGTGGAAATTGCACTGGTGTTTGTATGGAGTTTTCTCCTTATGTGATAAAACAGTATTATAAACAAAACCTAAATAATAATCATTTGGAGATAGAAAAATGTGTTTATAAAGAAATGGAAATTGAGGAATTTTTGTTGAAAGATTTAGAGGTCATATACAAAATGTTTTTAAACGATAAAAGTAAGCGAAATGATCCCAATATAAAAGCGCAATATCTTGCCACAATGTGTGGTGTAACAGGAGCTTTTGTCAAGCACATAGGATTTGAATACGAACAAGAAATACGAATGAACATATTTAAAAATAAAAAAGACTGGATATTTGCAGAGACACGACATCATCATCACACCGTTTATGTGGAAACACCCATACCGACAAAGGCCCTAACAGGTATTATTGTCGGACCAGCAGTAAATATTAAAGATGTAAAGAACTCTATGATATTGGCATTAAGGTCAAAAAGCATAATAATTGAACCTATACATTCAGATATTCCATATAGAATTTACTAACCATTGATAATATGAAGAAATTATTATTGGCTTTTCTCCTTTCTCTATGCTGTGTAGCTATACACAGTGCAGATGGTGATACATTCACAGCCAAAACAATTGAAGGCATTGACATGAAGTTTAAAGTCATTAGCGAAGCAGATAAAACCTGTCAAGTTGGCTCTAGTCCATTAAACTCTGCAATATCAACAAGCTATACTGGATCAGTAACAATATCAAATTCCATTAATGGATATAGTGTTATAATTATCGGGATGAGTGCTTTCAGTAATTGCTCTGGCTTAACCTCTGTGGTCATTCCAAGTAGCGTAATAAACATCGACTATTATGCTTTCAATGGTTGTTCCAGCTTGACAGAAGTGCATATTACTGATTTGGCTGCTTGGTGCAAGATTTCTTTTAATAATGGCCCTAGTAACCCATTGTGTTATGCACATCATTTGTATTTGAATAGTAAAGAGGTAAAGGAATTAGTTATACCCAACAATGTTACTACGATTGGTAATTATACTTTTTATGGTGGAAGCGAATTTACTGGTTCATTAACGATACCTAACTCGATAACATCAATAGGCAGTTATGCTTTTTACGGCTGTAATGGCTTTACAGGCTCCTTAACGATACCTAACTCGATAACATCAATAGGTAGTTATGCTTTTTACGGCTGTAATGGCTTTACAGGCTCCTTAACGATACCCAATTCGGTAACATCTATTGGTGATTATGCATTCATTGGCTGTAAAGGTTTTATAGGTTCTTTAACGATACCTAATTCGGTAACATCAATAGGTAGTTATGCTTTTTACTTCTGTAAAGGTTTTTCAGGCACATTAACATTATCTAACTCGATAACATCAATAGGTAGTTCTGCTTTTTACGGCTGTAATGGCTTTACAGGTTCTTTAACGATACCTAATTCGGTAACATCTATTGGTGATTATGCATTCGAAGGCTGTAAAGGTTTTACAGGTACATTAACATTATCTAACTCGATAACATCAATAGGTCGTTATGCTTTTGACGGCTGTAATGGCTTTACAGGTTCTTTAACGATACCTAATTCGGTAACATACATTGGTGATTATGCATTCAGTGGCTGTAAAGGTTTTACAGGTTCTTTAACGATACCTAATTCGGTAACATCTATTGGTGAAGCTGCTTTTCAGAACTGTAGCGGGTTTACAGGTTCATTAACGATACCTAATACGATAACATCTATTGAAAATAATGCTTTTAATGGTTGTTATGGATTAACTGATACGCTGACCATTCCAAATTCGGTAATATCTATTAAGGAATCAGCATTTCAATACTGTAGCAAAATTAAGTTTGTAATATCCGAAATACAATCACCTTTTGAGATTCGAACAGATGTATTCAAAGGAATTTCCTCTAATGCGACATTACAAATACCCCAAGGTACCAGAAACAAATATGAAGAGTTTGCTGGGTGGACTACTAATTTCAAGAAGATCATTGAAGAAGGGGAGGAAGTGACGGTGGATGGTGTCAATTATTCCGTCGTGTCACAAACGGAGAAGACCATGAAGGTAGCAACAGGAAACTACGGCCAGGTGCTGACGGTGCCCGCAACCGTGACACAGAACGGCAAGACATGGACGGTGACGGGCATCAGCAACGATGCACTGAAGGACTGCAAGGAACTGGCTGCCGTCATCTGGAACCCATCGGCAGCGTTCACGGCAACGGTGAGCAACCCCAACCTGCTGCTGTATGTCAAATCAGAAGAATATGCACCGGCAGCCATCAAGAACGTGGTGGTGAACGGTACGGCCAACAGCATCACATTGACGGACGCTGCCAGCGGCAACAACTTCTATTGTCCGCAGGCATTCACGGCACGCATCATCAGCTATACGCACCGCTACAGCATGACGACGGGCATCGGCGAGTCGAGAGGTTGGGAAACGTTGGCACTGCCATTCGACGTACAAAGCATCACCCACGAGACAAAGGGCGACATCACGCCATTTGCCAACAGGAAAAACGGCGATGCCAACAAGCCGTTCTGGCTGTATGAACTGACGGGCAGCGGTTTCGTGGAGGCTGCAAACATCAAGGCTTACACGCCTTACATCATCAGTATGCCGAACAACCCGCAGTACGACAGCCAGTGGCTGCTCAGCGGCAGCGTGACATTTGCAGCATCGAACGTCACCGTCGGCAAAACTGAGGACGTGAATACAGCAACCTACCGAGACAGGACTTTCGTGCCAAACTTTGTTGATAGGGGAGAGGCAGAGAAGTTGTATGCGCTGAACGTCAACAACGACTATACGACCAACGAGAGCGGCATGACCGAGGGCAGCAAGTTCGTGCTGAACATGAGGACGGTACACCCCTTCGAGGCTTATATGACGACGGCATCGAATGCCCGTCAGGTGATTGACGTCTTTGAAGATATGACCACCGACATCAAGATGCTGGGCATTTGGGAGCAGTGCGGTGGTGACGACGGTGCAGTCTACGACCTGCAAGGGCGCAAGGTGTCGCACATGACGAAGGGCGTGTATGTTGGTAAGAAAGGACAAAAATATATCAAATAAAGAAATGAGAAAGCAAACCACACTATTGCTACTGCTGCTGATGGCCATAGTCGGTAAGACGGCGGCACAGGACATTCAGATTACACGCTTTGAGCGTAACTACACCAGTCTGATAGGCAGCGTGAGACCTGTCTATGACAATACAGGGGAGGCTTGTGCCGTCATCAGGTTCTTCGTCCGCGATGCAGAATTTGTGATTGAGCCCAACTTGGGCGTGTTGAAAAGCGAAACGCTGCCGGGCGAGATACGCCTCTACGTGCCTCAGGGAACGAAACGCCTCACGGTGAGGCACAAAAACCTGATGCCGCTGAACGGCTATGAGATTCCAATAAAGATAGAGCCGAAGGTGACCTACGATGCAGAGCTGTCGGTAACGGATGAGGCTCTGAAGCGGCACAAGGCCAACAAAGGGCATAACGTCTATGTCAGTGCGGGCTACAACATCCTGTCACTGTCCGGCCCGTCGGTAGCCCTGGGCTTCGACATCAGCCATCATAACATTGAGGCGGGGGCGGTATTTGGCCTGAACAAGACGGACGACTGGTATTTCTACGACGCTGACTCAAACGTCAAAGCGGCCTACAACTACAAGGCTATAAGAATACAGATAAGGTATGGCTACGACCTGAAGGCCACAGACTTCTTCAGCATCATGCCACAAATAGGTGGTGCCTACAACCTGTACAACGGTTCGGAGGTGGTCAAGGGCAACAGCAACTATGATAGCGCCAACTCGATGTCGGTGCTGGCGGCGGTCAGGATTGTGGCATCATTCAACGACAACTTCAAGCTGCACATCACGCCGGAATATGACTTCGGTGTGTATAAGGACGACAACTGCAAGATGCTGTCTGACTTAGACAGCACGTTCAAGAGCTGGACGGAAGGGTTTAATCTGAATATTGGTTTAATCTATTTCTTCTAAACGATGAAAAAGCATATATTGTTTGCGCTGTCACTGATGATTGTAGCGTGTGGAGGGGACGACGGTGGAAATAGCGGCGGAGAAACTCCCAGCAAGGACTATCTCAGCGTGACGCCAAGTCTGGAACTGTTGGCTGAAGGACATTCAATGGATATTACCATCAACGCTAATTGTAGCTGGACTATTAGTAAGGATGTTGACTGGGTGACCGTCAGCCCGATGTCGGGAACAAATACGCAGACCGTCATGGTGTCTGCGATGAAGAACTCGACGGGAGCCGACAGAATGGCGATATTGACCGTCATCGGTGGCTCGCTGCCTGCCAGAAGGGTGACCATCACCCAGCGTAAAGTGGAAGATACGCCCGTGGTATACACGCTGGCCGTCAACACGGAAGCGCTGAGTTATGAGAATACGGGAGGGACACAGTCGTTCACCATTACCTCTAATACCAATTGGACGATTTCCTGTCCTGACTGGTGTTCGTTGTCGACAAACAAGGGTAATGGCAATGCGACTGTCAGCGTTGTTGTGGGTGAGAACACGACGACGGCACAGCGCTCTGGTCAAATCAAGATCAGTGGCAACGGCGTGAATGATGTTACGATCAGCGTCAGCCAAAAGGCCGGTGAAGAGCCATCACACGAACCAGGCTCCGGCGACAACCTGCCCCCAAATTAATAATTGATGCTGATTTGTGTAACAAAAAAACAACCCGCACCTCCGACACTTCCAACACCAAACTCTGGTGTTGGAAGTGTCGGAAGTGTAGGATAAAAGTTTGTTTTGCTATCATAACGTGCGCGCACGCGTGCGTAGAAACTGGCAACGAAAACAGCCCGCAAATATGTTGATGCTGGTTTCTGGAATTTTGATGCTCATTTTTGGAATTCTGATGCTCAGAAAAAAAATTCTAATGGTCAGAATTTTCCTGCTGAGCATCAGAATCCAGCTGCGAAGAAATGATGATGAGAAGTTATGATGAGGCAAATATAATTTTTGTCAATAACGAAAAAAAACGATAGATTGATGAATATGTTTCCAAAAAAAAGTGTATATTTGCAACATCAATCATTATTTTACTATGAAAAAGAAACGTTTTTGCTATTTATTACTACCATTGCTCTTAGTGGCATCTTGTAAGTCACACTATGAGGTGGCTTCCATCCAGCGCAGCCGTATTGTGGTGGACAGCCGCTATGACGCGCAACCTAATGCCCAGGCTGCTGAATTCCTGAAACCCTATAAGCATATTGTAGACAGCGTCATGGGACCTGTCGTAGGTCGCTCGGCTAAGTATATGACGGCAAAGCGCCCTGAGGGTACGTTGTCGAACTTGCTGTCCGATATCATGGTGTGGGCAGCCAAGGACTATGGCGAGCAGGTTGACTTCGGCGTCTATAATATGGGTGGTGTCCGTGCTGATTTGCCAAAGGGCGTCATCACCTACGGCGACGTGCTCGACATTGCACCGTTTGAGAATAAGATTGCATTTACGACGCTCACCGGCTCAGACTTGATGGAGTTGTTCAAGGAGATGGCTGATGCGGGCGGCGAGGGCATTAGTCATGCCGTGCGGCTTGTCATCCATTGGGATGCCAGCCAGAAGGTCTTCACTCTGGTCAGTGCAACGATCAATGACGAACCCGTTGATCCGCAGCGTGAATACCGTATCGTAACCATCGACTATCTGTTGGGAGGCACCGACAAGATGTCGGCTTTCAAGAAGGGATACAACATCAATTCGCCGAAAGAAGTAAGCAACAATTCGCGCTTCGTCATCATGAACTATTTCCGCGAGATGCAGCGTCAGGGCAAGGTGGTGGACGCAGAAATAGAAGGACGTGTGGTCATTGACAATAAGGATGAATTAACTAAATGATGAGCATTATGAACAAGCACTATTTATATAATAAGGTGGTGATCAGGTTGGTCATGGGTCTTTTACCTTTTTACCTTTTTACCTTTTTTCCTTTGAACGCGGAGGCCAAGAAACACAAGCAACTGGTGATACTGCACACAAATGATACCCACTCGACCATCTTCCCAATTAATGACCAATTGCCGGATACGGTGAAAGCCGGTCGTGGCGGATTCTTGCGCCGCATGGCCATGCTAAAGGAAGAACGGGCCAAGCATCCCGACTTGCTGTATTTCGATAGTGGCGACTTTTTCCAGGGGTCGGCATACTTCACGATGTTCAAGGGCGATGTGGAGATTGGACTGATGAACCAAATGGGCATTGATGCCTCGACCATCGGCAACCATGAGTTTGACTTCGGTCTCGACAATATGGCTGAGATGTTCCGCAAGGCTACCTTCCCCATTCTTTGTGCCAACTACGACTTCACTGGTACGGTGATGGAAGGAGTGACCAAACCGTGGATTGTCATCAAGCGCAACGGTGTGAAGATTGGTGTCTTTGCCGTCTGCCCCAAGTTGGAGGGATTGGTGTCTGAAAAGAACTGCCCGGGTGTCAAGTATCTGGACCCGGCTCGTGTGGCTTTGGAGACGGCGACGATGCTGAAGCAGGAGCAGAAGTGCGATATTGTCATCTGCATCTCGCATTTAGGCTGGAACAGTGGCCGAGGTGAGGACGACCAGTATATGATTAAAGGGTCGCGAAATATCGACCTTGTGCTGGGTGGCCATACCCATACCTACATGCCGACGCTGGAGTATGAGAAAAACATGGACGGCAAACCCGTCCCTGTCGACCAGAACGGCAAGCATGCCATCTTTGTGGGAAAAATAGTCATCGACCTGAAGTGACTTTTCTTGCCCTGCCTCGTTCCTTTACTCAAAGTAGAACGTTAGGACTATCATTTTCGATTGCGCGTTGTTAACACTGCCTGCATAGGCTTTCATGTTAGCATCGCGCAGTTCGTTAATATGGTTGTGGTCCAGCACGTCGCCCAGTCCGAAGCAGAACTTCAATTCGGGAATCAGTTTAAAGAAAGGCAGGTAGAAGTCGCAGCCCAAACCGATTTCCGCCATGGTGTTGTAGCGTTTGATGCGCACCAGGTCCTGCTCGCCGCTGGTAAGGTTGATGGTGGGGTTGATACCCGCCATGATGTATGGGCGGTGGTTGTTCCACCGAGGAGCGGCAAACTTCAGGTTAATGGGTAGCGAGACGTAGGTGTTTTTCATGTCCTGTGTTTGTCGCAGGGGATTTCCTTCCTCGTCCAGGACTTTCATGTTCAGGAAGGTCAGATGCTTGGCGCCGAAATGCATGGTGGGGGTGAAGCGCAGCGAGAAATGGTTGTTGAGACGCAGTTCGCCGAGCACGCCGACGGAGAATCCCGGATTCCATTTGTCGGCATCACACAGTATCAGCTCTTCATGAATATTACCTTCTTCGTCGATGATGGTCTGTGGGCCCGTGTTGTCAAATTCAATGTCTTGCAGGTTCATGCCTATGAGAATGCCGAAGTGCAGAGGGCGCAGGTCGATGTACGGCTTGTTTTGTACACGACGGTCAGTCTGTGCCATGACCATTGTCACACAGAAAACACAGAAAGCACAGATATATAGTCTCTTCATCATTAATTTTTCAATTCTTCAATTCTTCAATTTTTTAATTCTTCAATCCTTTTTAAAAAACGCAATGAACTTACGTATTATTATTTCGACGACGTATAAATTATGAAAATATCTACCTAAAGTTAGGTATTATTCAAAATTAATTTCTACCTTTGCAACACGATTACACAATTAGTGAGTATTATTTTAACTATTTAAAAATTTAATAAAGTAAGATTATGGCATACGTAATTGGTGACGATTGCATCGCATGTGGAACATGTATCGATGAGTGCCCCGCTGGAGCTATCTCTGAGGGCGACAAGTATTCTATCAACCCCGATGCTTGCACAGAGTGCGGCACATGCGCTGACGTTTGTCCGTCAGAGGCTATCAGCCTTCCCTAAGGAAGATAAGCTGAAACTTGTTTGATTAATACGAAAAAAGGCTGTCTTGACGGGCAGCCTTTTTCTGTGTATATGCTTCACTGTCATGGTAGGGGGCGAAGCCCTTCCCAGCGCACATCCCACTTGCCGTTCTTGGGAAAACCGGGATTGCGCTCCGTACAGCCGTCCCATCCTGCACACATCATGGCGATGGCAGTGAGCAATCCGCCGTTGCCAGGCAGATAGCAGCGCAGTCGCTGGTCCTGATAGTTGTGACCGTTGGGCAGATAGGTGTTGGTACGCTTGTCCATGAGCAGGGCACTGACGGCATTCTCCGCTTCACCCAGTCGGGCGGCATTCATAGCCACCATGGGATAGTCCCAGCCCCATGTCTTGTCCCAGTTCCAGTTGTCCCATATCCATTCTTGCGTATGCTTCATCACCTGTGGGTCTATCAGTCGGCTCTGTGGGAATATGCCCACAGCTCCCAGTACGGCGGGATGGTCGCTGATGAGTGCCAGCGTCTGGTAGGTATCGGGAGCCGACTCGGCAGCCAGATAGCGGTTTTCAGTGTCCTTGGTCAGTGGCGACAGCTTCTGGATGATGTCGTCCCATAGAGCGACGCGCTGGAGTCCCCGGCGCTCACGCCACTGCTGGGCAACGCTGAGTCCAAAGTGCCAGTAGGACAATTCAAAAGGTGCATTGTAAGTCTCAGCAGCTTTCAGCGTCTCTTGGGCGGGTATCATGCCGCGCAGGATATAGCGGTCGTGCTCCGCGTCGTAGGTGGCAAAGTCTGCCATGAAGGTTGCCGTCTCGTCAATCAGTCGTCCGTAACGCTCCAGGAGCGACGCGTCGGGGTTGGCACGATACAGCAGTTCTGCCAGATAGATGAGGTGAGGCTGTTGCCAAATGAGGAAACTGCCTACCTTTGATGGTGCCTCCTCGCCGCTTCGGTCAGTCATCTTCATCCAACGGATGCCTTGAAACCCCTGCCGCATAGCAATCTCGCGGGCGATGGGTTCTACCGTCTCATACCAGCGAAGCGTGCGGTCGAGCAACTGACCGTGACCCCATAGCGGCAGCCAGGCCTGATGCCACCAGATCATCTCCATGTGGAACTTGCCGAACCACGAGTTATAGGTCAGTCCCGTCTCCTGTGGTGGTGTGCCGGCAGCGCACTGTATAGCCAACAGGTACTGACTCAGCACCACGCGACGCTCCAGTTCCTGAGCCCGCTTGTCCTTGCACCGTGAGAAGTCGACGGCAGCACCTGTCGTCCAGAACTGTTGCCAGTGGGCGGTGCTGGATGAGGCGGTGGTGGAGTAAGTGGGTGTTGTGGGTGTTGTGGGTAATGTGGGTGTTGTGGGTAATGTGGGTAATGTGGGTGTTGTGGGTAATGTGGGGAGGTATTCACAACTGAAAGTCAGTTCGTTTCCGTCGGTGGTGAGCACCCAGTAGTTGGGAGCTTTCTCCGTCAGTCGGGCTTGCTCTTGCCAGCTGAGGCTGACATAGTAAGTGGTCTCGTCAATGGTACGCTTCAGTATGGCGCTATTGTCTGATTGGCTTACCAGCTTAGTCTGGTGACGATTGTTGGCATTCCAGTTGCAGGCATCGTCAGAGTGTCCGCCTGTGGGGTAGGGGAATCGCAGGTTGATGCTGGCGTGGTGGCTCTTTACCCTTGAGCTCACCATGTCGCGCTGGGGATGGCAGACGGTGGTGACGGCATATTTGTTGCCGTGTGCCTTGAATCGTGAACTGATGGTTCCGGTCCACAGGTCCAACGTTTGGCGAGGATTCCTGATGTCTGACGGTTTCAGACCCTCCACCTCCAGACCGATGCAACCTAAATGCAGGCGGTGTGGGTTGCTGCGGTACCAGTTGGCGGCATCACGCGCACGTCCTTTCTCTTTAAATTCGGTGGCATAGAGTTCGCGGTGGCCGTGGCCGAAATCGAATAGCTTATACGACTCTTCGATGCGGAATGCCTCGGGATTGTCGAAACTGTGCCAGCCCCATTCGCTCTGTGTCCCTAAGGGTACGCCGTTGCGGTAGTATTCGGGGAAGGTCTGCAAGCCGGTCACGTCGGTGGTAAAGGCAAAAGAGCCATTACCCACGCTGAGCGACGCCAGCGTGTCGACGCAGGTGATGACGGGATTGTTTCTCGTCACCAGGGCTTTACGATTGATGGTCATCTCTGTTGCCGCTATGTTGACAACAGAGAAGACCATCAATAATAGTGTGACAACAGTGGTCTTTATGTTCATTTATACAAGGTGTTCGATGAGGTCGGCACGCTCGCCGGGGAGCATGTCGATGACGGGAATTTCAATCATCGTGTAGCAGCCGGGCTGCAAGCGCATAGAGGCGCGGGCAACGTTGACCAGCACCTGACCGGTGAGGGCAGGGTTGTTGATCTGCATGTTGAACTCCAGGCGCTGGTTCTGAGTCTGACCGCTGACACCCTTGCGGACGAGGTTGACACCGTGACCCATGTCGCGCACGTCGTCGACGCTCTCCACCTGGAAGACATGCGTCTCGTCCGAGGCGAAGTAGGGGTCTGCCTTGATGTCTTTCGTCACCTGCTCTAAGGTGTAGCCATCCTCCAGCTCGACATAAACCATGCGGCGATGAATGCCTTCACCCAAGGGGATGGTCATCGACAGGGCGTTCTTGACACCGGCTTTCGAGCGCACACAGACGCTGTGGCCCATCGACATGCCCGGTCCGAAGTTGGTGTAGCTGAGGCCTTTGGGAGCGAGGCTCTGCATCAGTGTGCGCACGATGCTGTCGCTGCCCGGATCCCATCCTGCAGCAATGACGCTCACGGTGTTGGTCTCTTTGTTGATGGCCATCAGGCGCTCACGGTAGCCGCGGATATTGGTATGGATGTCGAACGAGTCGACGGTATTGATACCTAAGGGCAGAATCTGCTTGGCATACTCTTCGCACGAGCGGGTAGGGGTGGCAAGGATGGCTACGTCGACATCCTTCAGTTCTTTGATATCCTTTACAACCTCATACTGAGCAAGTTCTATGGGCTTGTCTGCAGCTCCGTTTCTGCGTACCACACCTGCAATCTCGAAGTCTGGAGCGGCTTCCAATGCCTGAATACTGTACTTTCCGATGTTGCCGTATCCTACGACGGCGGCTCTGATTTTTTTCATTGTTTTATGCGTTGATGTTATTCGTTTACAAGTTTGCGGTTGCAAAAGTACACTTTTTCTATGAAATACGTAACGAAAAGGCAGATTATTTTCATAATTTCCCGCAGAATGTTACAATTCGACATCTTTTACCCCTTTCGTACAATAAAAAGAAAGCAAAGGTCGTTTAATTAGATGTATTAATACATTATTAGTTGGAGTTATGATTGAATATATCAAGGGTGAGTTGACCGAACTTACCCCCGCATTAGCTACGGTGGAAGCCGCAGGTGTCGGGTATGGACTGAACATTTCGCTGACGACATACAGCGCCATCCAAGGCAAAAAGGAGGTGAAGCTGTATGTGTATGAGGCTATTCGCGAGGATGCCTATATGCTCTACGGCTTTGTCTCGAAAAAGGAGCGCGAGATGTTTGAGCTGCTCATCACCGTCAGTGGTGTGGGTACCAATACAGCGCGCATGATGCTGTCGTCGATGAGCGTTGCCGAGTTATGTAATGCTATCTCGCGGGGTGATGAACGGCTCATCAAGGGTATCAAGGGCATTGGCAAGATGACGGCGCAGCGCATCATCGTCGACCTGCGGGACAAGATTGTGGCCCTGGGTATCGCCGATGAGATTCCTGCTGGCGGCACTATGGAGATGCCCGTCAACAATCAGGTGAAGGACGAAGCCGTCTCTGCCCTCACTATGCTGGGCTTCTCGCCTGCACCGACGCAGAAGGTGGTGCTTGCCATCCTGAAGGAACAGCCTGACCTGCCCGTCGAACAAGTGGTGAAGTTGGCATTGAAGCAAATTAAGTGAAGCGTGAAAAGTGAAGAGTGAAGAATTTCTCACACCTGAAGGAATGAGCGAGCAAGCTCGTAGGGCTACCGCTCAGAGGTTGCACAGAATAGCTGTATGCATTCTTGTCGCAATACCGTTGGTGTTGTCACTTGGAGTGGCGGCAGCAAATTCTTCACTATTCACTTTTACCTCTTCCCTTCCTGCGGATACACTTGAAAAAGCTCGTTGGAAGATTCAGAAGACGTCACCCGTGGAGGTCGCCGACTTGGACTCCTCTGCCCTTGATCTGCACATGCCGGAAAATATTCGTCAGGAGGTAGAATATGACGACTCGCTGAATGTCTATAGAATAGGTTCAAAGATAGGCGATTCCTACTTGAACACGCCTATCCTGATGTCGCCCGAGGAGTATGCCGCCTGGAGTGAGCGCAGGGAGCGCGAACTCTTTTTCCGTAACAAGGATGCTGAGAATGTGGCGCAGCAGGGCAAGGAGAAGTTCTCGTTTGCCGATATGCACTTCGACCTCGGCCCTGCCGAGAAAATCTTTGGTCCCGGTGGTGTCCGCATCAAGACGCAGGGTACGGCAGAACTGAAGCTCGGTGCCACGCTGAAGAACATCGACAACCCGTCGCTGCCTGAGCGCAACCGCAAGACGACGTCCATGGACTTCGACGAGAAGATCAACCTCAACGTGACGGGTAAGGTCGGTGATAAGATCAACATGAGCCTGAACTACAACACCGATGCAACCTTCGACTTCGACACCAAGAACCTGAAGTTGCGCTATGAGGGTAAGGAGGACGAGATTATCAAGCTCGTGGAGGCCGGTAACGTCACCTTCCCCTCCAACAACTCGCTCGTCAAGGGTGCCAGCAGCCTCTTTGGTATCCGCACAGATATGCAGTTCGGCAAGTTGAAGCTCCAGACTGTGGTGTCACGCAAGAATTCGACGTCGAAGAGCGTTTCGTCAAAGGGCGGCACCCAACTCACCCCCTTTGAACTCAATATCGCCAACTACGAGGAGAACCGCCACTTCTTCCTGGCACGCTATTTCCGCGAACATTACGATGCTGCCATGCAGCAGTTGCCCAACATACTGACGGGCATCGACATCACCCGCATCGAGGTGTGGGTCACAAACAAGTCGGGAACGACTTCGAACACGCGCAACGTCATTGCGCTGTCTGCCCTTGCCGAGAGCCAGTCAGAAAAGTGGCACGGCAATAGCGGCTCCCAGTCGGCACTGCCTGACAACGGTGCCAACAGCGAGTATGAGGCCATGTCGACAACCTATACTGATCGTGGCGCCCGTAACATCGACCAGACCTCTACCGCCCTCAGCGACCTCGACGGCGGCGACGACTATGAGAAGCTGGCGTCAGCACGCCTGCTCAATTCTTCGGAATACACCTACAACCCCGCCCTTGGCTACATCTCGCTGAAGACGGCCCTGCAGACCGACCAGGTGCTGGCTGTGGCCTTTCAGTACACCTACGCCGGTCAGACCTATCAGGTGGGTGAGTTTGCCTCCGACCACACCAATGCCGGCGATGCCCTTTTCGTGAAAGCGCTGAAGAATACGTCGAACAATCCGCAGCAGTTCAACTGGTCGCTGATGATGAAGAACGTCTACTATCTGGCTTCGAACGTCGAGAAGCAGAAGTTCCGCCTCGACATCAAGTTCCAGAGTGACACGGCGGGTGTCTATATCACCTACATCCCCGAACCCGAGACCAAGGATGAGACACTGCTCAGGGGCTTGGGCTGCGACCGCCTGGATAATAACAACAAGGCCCATCCCAACGGCTATTTCGACTTCGTGGAAGGCTATACCGTGTCGAACGGCCGTGTCTTCTTCCCCTCGGCAGAACCTTTCGGCTCGAAGTTGAGGAGTTTCCTGATACGTAAGATTAACCCCACCACGGAAGAGGACTACCGCAGGATAGAGAAGTACGTCTTCCAGGCACTCTATGATACCACGCGGACGGCGGCCAAGCAGATGACCGACAAGAACAAGTATCTGCTCGTGGGTCAGTTCAAGGGTACGTCGGCCAACGTCATCTCCCTTGGCGCCTACAACGTGCCGCAGGGTTCTGTCGTAGTGACGGCTGGCGGTGTCACGCTGACAGAAGGTTCCGACTACAGTGTCGACTACAGTGCCGGTGAGGTCACCATCCTCAACCAGAGCATCATCGATGCCGGCACCAACGTCAACGTGTCGCTGGAGTCGAACACCGAGTACGGCATGCAGCGCAAGACGATGGTGGGTGTCAACTGGGAGTACGACTTCTCGAAGAACTTCCAGATTGGCGGTACCTTGCAGCATCTCAGCGAGCAGGCCCTGACTTCGAAGGTCACCATGGGCTCGGAACCGCTGAAGAATACCCTGTGGGGTGTCAACCTGAACTGGAAGACCGAGAGCCAGTGGCTGACGCGCATGCTTGACAAGTTGCCGCTGCTGCATTGTACGCAGCCCTCGCAAATTTCCTTCACTGGCGAGTTTGCCCACCTCATTGCCGGTACTGCCAGCGGTACGCAGGACAATGCTTCGTATATCGACGACTTCGAGAATGCCACCAGCTCCATCAGCGTCCTGGAGCCTAAGTCGTGGGTCATCTCCAGCGTCCCCACCAAGTTCCCCGAACATGTTGACAGGGACTCCGTCACCAGCGGCTTCAACCGCGCCCTGCTGTCGTGGTATACCATCGACCCGCTGTTCACCAACCGCTCGTCGAGTCTCACGCCCAGCCACATCAAGAGCGACCTCGACCAGCTCTCAAACCACTATGTGCGTGCCGTCTATGTCAGCGAGCTGTACCCCAATCGCGACCAGTCGACGTACAGTGGCGCCACCTCCACGTTGCCCATCCTCAACCTCTCCTACTATCCGCAGGAGCGCGGCCCGTATAACCTCTCCACGGATGTCAACTATGACGGAACACTCAACAATCCGTCAGACAAGTGGGGTGGCATGATGCGTAAGCTTGATACCAACGACTTCGAGGCCGCCAACGTCGAGTATATCGAGTTCTGGCTCCTCGATCCCTTCATCTATAGTTCGCAGGAGTCCGATGCCAACGAATACGGCGGTGACCTGTACATCAACCTCGGCGAGGTCAGTGAGGACATCCTCCGTGACGGCAAGAAGTTCTATGAGAGCGGTATGCCCGTCGACGGCACCAACACCTTCGTGCCTTCAGCCTGGGGTAAGATTCCCGTCCAGGCCACCCAGACCTATGCCTTCGCCACCACCAGTGGTGCCCGTGCCAAGCAGGACGTGGGACTCGACGGACTCACCGACGAGGAGGAGCGCTCAAAGCCGGCATATCAGAACTTCCTGAACGGCATCACCGTCAACGACAGTCTGCGGGCGGCCTGGAATAACGACCCTGCCAACGACAACTACCACTACTTCCGCGGACGCGACCTCGACGAGCGCAAGGCCAGCATCCTTGAACGTTACAAACGCATCACCTTGCCGCAGGGTAACTCGCCCGACAGCGACCAGCAGACTGAGGGTTATGACACGTCGTACAAGACCTATCCCGACGTGGAGGACATCAACCAGGACTACACCCTCAACGAGTATGAGCGCTACTACCAGTATAAGGTCAGCATTCGTCCCGAGGACATGCGCCTCGGCCACAACTACATCACCGATGTCCGTGAGTATGTCGCCCCGCTGCGCAATGGCAAGAAGGAAGCCGTCAAGTGGTACCAGTTCCGCATCCCCTTGGCGCAGTATGAAGAGCGTGTGGGCGGCATCAGCGACTTCACCAGCATCCGTTTCATGCGTATGTTCCTCACGCAGTTCCAGAAACCCATCGTGCTGCGCTTCGGTTCCCTCGACCTCGTACGCGGCGAATGGCGCGTCTACGATCAGCCGCTGACCACCACCTCTGACGGCGGTGTGTTGGAGGTCAGCGCCGTCAATATCGAGGAGAACAATGACCGTCGCCCCGTCAACTACGTGTTGCCTCCGGGCATCTCGCGTGTCACAGATCCCTCGCAGCCCCAGCTCACCGAGGCCAACGAGCAGTCGCTGTGTATGATTGTCAGGCACCTGACGCAGGGCGAGTCGAAGGCTGTCTACCACAATTCAACCCTTGACATGCGCCAGTACAAGCACCTGCAGATGTTTGTCCATGCCAACCACGTCATCGACGACGATACTGCCTTGGGCGACGACCAGCTGGCCGTCTTCATCCGTTTGGGCAGCGACTATCGCAACAACTACTACGAGTACCTGATTCCCTTGAAGCTGACGCCCGACCGTAACGACTACAACAAGTATAACCTTGAGGACTGCCGTGCGGTATGGCCGAAGGAAAACATGCTCGACATCGACCTCAGCATCTTCACACAGCTGAAGAAAGCCCGTAACAAGGCCCGTGCCCAGGGTACTGCCAGCTACACTACGGAGTATAGCGAGTATGACCCTGTCAACCCGAACAACAAGGTGAGCATCATGGGTAACCCCACGCTGGGCGAGGTGAAGACCATGATGATTGGTGTGCGCAATCTGGCTGGCAGCGTGAAGTCCGGCGAGGTATGGGTCAACGAACTACGCTTGCAGGATGTCAACAACCGTGGTGGCTGGGCCGCCTCGGGAGCCTTGAACGTGCAGCTCAGTGACGTAGGACGTGTGGACCTCTCCGGAAAGATCATCACCGAGGGCTTCGGCGGCATCGAGGAGAGTGTGGCCGTGCGTACCACTGACAACTACAGGACATACTCGCTGAATACTAACATCGAGTTGGGTAAGTTTTTCCCCGACAAACTGAAGGTCACTGCACCTCTCTACTACTCGGTGACGCAGGAGACCACGCGTCCCAAGTACAATCCGCTGGATACAGACATGGATCTTGAAGAAGCCCTTGATGCCGCCGCCGACCATTTGGAGCGCGACAGCGTCGAGAACATTGCCGTCAAGAAGAGCAAGTCCACCAACTTCTCGCTGTCCAACGTGCGCTTCGGCGTCAAGACCAAGCGCCACCCCATGCCCTACGACCCTGCCAACTTCTCGTTCTCCTACAGCCATCGCCACACCCGCAACACGGGCGAGACCACCGTCTACGAAACTGACGACGAGTGGCGCGGCTCCTTCAACTACAGCTACACCCCCGTGTATAAGCCGTGGGAGCCTTTCAAGAAGTCGAAGAGTAAGTCGAAGTGGATGCAGTTGCCCAAGGCTTTCGGCCTGAACTGGCTACCGCAGAACATCACTTTCAACACCGATCTGCACCGTCTCTACTATGAACTGCAGGAGCGCGACATGGAGGATCTCGGCGGTTCGCAGCTGCCTGCCACGTGGAGTTCTACGTTCCTCTGGAACCGTAACTTCACCTTGCGCTGGGACTTCACCAAGAACCTGCACATGAACTTCCAGTCCGGGACAGAGGCCGAAATCGAGGAGCCTTACAGCGACAAACCCATCAACAAAGACCTCTATCCCGACCGCTATACGGCGTGGAAGGACTCCGTGTGGCAGAGCATCAAGCACTTCGGTTCGCCGCTCAACTACCGCCAGACGTTCACGGCCTCTTACCAGCTGCCGCTCAACAAGCTGCCCATCCTCGACTGGGTTACCGCCGATGCCAACTATTCCGCTACCTACAACTGGGTGCGCGGCACGAAGACCGACGACGGCATAGACCTCGGCAACACCATCTCGAACAACCGTCAGCTCACCGTCAACGGCAATCTGAACATGGAGACGCTCTACAACCATTTCCCCTTCTTGAAGAAGGCCAACGAGCGTTTCAAGAAAGCCATCTCCAGGACGCCTTCGAAGCCAAAGACGACAATCAGGAAGAATACTAACGAGAAAGACGGTGATAAGACGAATGCCAAGGAAGAGAAGGCCCTGCCCAAGAACAAGAATACCTTCCAGAAAGAACTGACGCTGAAGCCCGACACCACGGTGACCGTTGCCCATAACAAGCGGTCAAAGCGCATCATCGTCACTGCCAAGACCAAGGACGGCAAGAGCTATCCTATTAAATATAAGGTGTTGGACCAGAACAAGATTCTCGTCAAGAACCGCGACTCCGTGACCATCAGCATTAGCGTCACTCCCAAGCCGTCGTCCGAGAACAAGTGGTGGTACAAGCCGGCACAATCTGTGGCACGTCTGCTCATGATGGTTCGCACCATCGGCATCACCTACCGCGACCAGTATGCCATGTCTGTACCGGGCTTCATGCCAATGATAGGCGATGCCTTTGGACAAAGTACGGGCGGCGTCACCGCTCCAGGACTTGCCTTCGCCTTCGGTCTGACTGGCGACAGTTTCGTCGATAAGGCCGCGGCCAACGGATGGCTCAGCGACAGCATCAGTACGCCCGCTGCCACCAATGCCACAACCGACCTACAGCTGCGGGCCACGCTGGAACCCGCCCGCGACCTGAAGATCGACCTCAATGCCTCGCGCAACGAGACCAAGGCACGCCGCATAGAGCATTGCTTCGGCACCTCCAGCCAGAGCGGTACCTTTACCATGACCACCATCTCGCTGTCATCGTCGTTAGAGTCTTTGGGCGATGCCAACTCCGGCTATCCTTCGAAGGCCTTCAACCGCTTCTGCAACGCCCTGCCCGAATACCAGGCCAAGGCTGCTGCCTACTATGGTACGGATGTGGAGAAGTACAGCGCTGCCGTCATGATTCCTGCCTTCCTCAATACCTATACCGGTAGCGGTGGCGGCGGTTCGCTCGACATCTTCCCTACACTGTCGCGCCTGCTGCCCAACTGGACGCTGCGCTACTCGGGACTGGGCAAGCTCACGTGGTTCCGCGACCACTTCAAGTCTGTCAATCTCAACCACTCCTACAAGAGCATCTTTGCCGTCGGTTCCTATAACAGCAGCACCGAGACGTCGTCCGTGCTGGGATGGAGCGTGCCTACGGTGAGCATCAACGAAACTTTCGCACCGCTCTTCGGCGTCGATGTCACTTTGCAGTCGGGCGTCACCGTCAAGGCTGAGTACCGCCGCACGCGCACCCTGTCGCTGTCGATGACCAGCGTACAGATCAACGAGGGCCGCTCCAACGACTGGGTTGTCGGACTGGGCTATAAGATCAGTGACTTCCGCCTTTTCGGCAATGGTGTCAGCCGTAAGATTAAGAAAGCCCAGGGCGGCAAGAAGAACGGGAACGATAACGGGAACGGGAACAGCGGCAAGAAGGGTGGCGTCAACCACGACCTCAATCTGCGCCTCGACTGCTCATTGCGCGACCAGGCCGCCATCACCCGCGACATCGCTACCCAGACTTCATCGGCCAGCAGCGGTAACACCGCTCTCAAACTGTCCTTCATGGCCGACTATACCCTGTCACGCCTGCTGACCCTCTCGTTCTATTACGACCGCCAGACCAACACCCCGTTGCTCTCCTCCAGCAGCTATCCCACCACCACCCGCGACTTCGGCCTCTCCATGAAGTTCTCCCTGACCCGATAGGTCGGCCGCCATATAATAAAAAAGATTCCGGGGAATCCCACTGCTGGTGTTCCCCGGAATCTTTTGATGTTATAAAGGAATAATGTCTTACTCACCAACGAACTTGGCAATGGTCTTCAGGCACAACTCGGCATTGACGGGCTTGGTGAGAAACTCATCGCACCCTGCTTCCATGGCCATAATGCGGTCGGTGTTGAAGGCGTTGGCCGTGACGGCGATGACGGGAAGGTCAGGAAACTCCGCCTTGAGTTGGCGGGTAGCTTCCAGACCGTCCTGGATGGGCATCTTCAGATCCATGAGTACTGCGTCGGGACGCTCGGTCCTGACCATTTCAACGGCCTCTTTGCCGTTATGTGCACGCGTAAACTCATAGTGCCTTTTCAGGATATATGTCATCAGCATGAAGTTGCTGTCGTTGTCTTCTGCAACAAGTATTCTTTTCATATATCTCTTATCTCTTATCTTTTATCTCTTATCTTTTTCAAAGGCTTTCTCAAGACGGTTCACGGCGTCATAACCCTTCCACTTCCAGAGCTTGCTCATATCTTCGAGGGTCTTACCCTTGGTCTCGGGAACGAGCTTCCAGACGAAGAGAGCTGCAGCGATACAGATTAATCCGTAGAGTCCATAGGTAAACCAGTGTCCGAAGTCGTCGCCCTCAGTCAGGTGCATGTTGAACATGGGAACGAAGGTGGAGGACACGATGAAGTTGAATATCCACTGGAAGGCTACAGCCACGGCAACAGCCTGTCCACGGATGGTGTTGGGGAAGATCTCGGCAATGAGTACCCAGCAGATGGGACCCCATGAGAACATGAACGAGGCGCTATAGATAAGCAGGCTGGCTGCTGTGAAGAACTCCAGACCGGCATGTCCGAAGGTCACTGCCACACCGAAAGCACCGAGTGCCATGCCTAATGAGCCCCAGATGAGCAGCGGCTTGCGTCCCCACTTCTCGACGGTGAAAATAGCCACCAGCGTGAACAGGATGTTGACAATACCCATGAAGACTGTAATGACCATGGGGTTCTCCATGCCCATGTCACCAAAGATACGGGGTGCATAGTAGAGTACGGCATTGATGCCGACAGCCTGCTGGAAGACGCTGAGCATGATGCCCACGAAGATGCACATGGCACCATAGGTCATGATTGGCTCTATCTTGATGGTGATGGTCTCCTTGATGCGCTTCAGCACATAGGCACCGCGCTCGGCACCATTGATGCGCTGCAAGACATGCAGGGCCTTGTCGTCCTTGCCGACAGACACCAAGAAACGCGGCGTCTCGGGCACGAAGCAGATGAGCAGGGCGAAGAGTCCTGCAGGTATGGCCTCGCTACCAAACATATAGCGCCAACCGGTAGTGACGGTCCATTGGGCTGCCGGATTGATGGCTGCCAGACCCTTGCCCATTTCCTCGACCAACGGCTGGATATGCTCGCCGAGGATGAAGAAGTTGACGAAGTACACCACCAGCTGACCAAAGATGATGGCGAACTGGTTGCACGATACCAGCATGCCTCGGATGTTAGAGGGCGCTACCTCGCTGATATACATAGGACAGATGGCTGATGCCAGACCTACGCCGATGCCACCGATGACGCGGTAGATGTTGAACATGATGAGCAGCGAGTAGGTGGGCTCTCCGTAGTTGAAGAACAGGAACTCCGGATTCATGGAACCTAATGCCGAGATGAAGAATAGCACACCTGCAATGAAGAGTGAGTTTTTACGTCCCAGTCTGGTGGCAAAGAAACCAGAAAGACCGGAACCAATGATACAGCCTATCAGCGCGCTGGCAGAAGTGAAACCATGCCAGCCGTTCGTGTAGGTGAAATCCTTAGCTTCCATGAAGAAGGCCTGAAGACCTTTTTCTGCTCCTGAGATGACGGCTGTGTCGTAGCCGAAGAGTAGGCCACCCAGAACGGCGACCATCACAATACTGAAAAGGTAGGCTTTGCTACCGGTTTGTTGTTGTTCCATATCTACAGTTTTTAGTTATGATTTCGCTAATATCTTACAAAAGTAATGCTTTTTTCTTATATTTTCTTGCGAATACCGCACTTTTTAACTAATTTTGCACAGAAAACGTACAAGAGTATTAAATGTTTGAGCAAGTCATAGGACAATGTGAGGCGCAGCAACGTCTGATGCAGCTGATTGAAGAAGACCGTCTGCCCCATGCCTTGATGCTCTGCGGGCCGTCAGGATGCGGCAAACTGGCGCTGGCCATGGACTTTGCCAAGGTGCTGTTGGCGAAGACACAGAACGATGTGGCCATGCTGGATAAGTGGGAGCACCCCGACCTGCACTTCACCTATCCCACCATTAAGCTGCCGTCGATGAGTGCTGACCATAAACCCGTCAGCGACGACTTTGCCCGCGAGTGGCATGAACTCATCATGGCAGGACTGTACTTCACCATGAGCGAATGGCTGGAGCAGATGGGCGGCGAAAACCAGCAGGCGATTATCACCGCCGGCGAGAGCGACGACCTGATACGCAAACTGTCGCTGAAGTCGAGTCAGGGCGGTTATAAGGTCAGCATCATCTGGCTGCCGGAGCGCATGAACATAGAATGTGCCAACAAAATCCTAAAACTGCTCGAGGAACCGCCGTCACAGACGGTATTCCTCATGGTGTGTGAAGACCCGGACAGACTGTTGGAAACCATCCGTAGCCGCGTGCAGCGCATTGACATCCGCAAGATTGCCGACGAAGACATCCGTCAGGCACTTCGCGAACAACGCGGTTTGGAGGAGGACATGGCAACACGCATAGCCCGCATGGCTAACGGTAGCTGGCTGAAAGCCTTGGAGATGCTGAATGCCGACTCTGAGAATGAGCTGTTTCTCGACATGTTCCAGACATTGATGCGGCTGGCCTACCAGCGCAAGGTGAAGGACTTGAAGACGTGGTCGGAGCGCATGGCTACGCTGGGCCGCGAGAAGCAGAAACGCTTTTTGGAGTACTTCCTGCGGTTGGTGCGCGAGAATTTCATGTACAACTTCCGTCAGGAAGAATTGTGCTACATGACGCAGCGTGAGGAGGATTTTGCCCGCAACTTCGCCCGTTTCGTCAACGAAGCCAACGTCCTGCCGATAACGGACCTGGTGAACCGTGCCATCCGCGACATCGGACAGAATGCCAATGCGAAGATTGTGTTCTTCGACCTCGCGTTGCAGATGATTGTGCTGCTGATGCAGAAATAGATAAGAGTTAAGAGATAAGAGATATTAGATAATAGATAAGAGATATGAGAGATATAGGGAAACCTAAAGAGTATGAAATAAAGACTGGGTGCGACCGTGGACTGTGCCATCAGGCTATAGGACGACAGGATCGCCAGCTGAATACCTACGATTGGCTGGCCGACGTACCTGGCAATACCGACGACACAGACCTCGTGGAGGTGCAGTTCAAGCACACCCGCAAGGGGTACTACCATAACCTCAACAAGCTGGACCTGAAGAAGGGTGACATTGTAGCCGTGGAGGCCAACCCCGGCCATGACATCGGCGTGGTGACGCTCACGGGACGCTTGGTGAATCTCCAGATCAAGAAGGCAAACCTCAAGAGCTCGGAGGAAATTCGCCGCGTCTATCGTATTGCACGCCCCGTGGACATGGAGAAGTTCCGTGAGGCCAAGAGCCGCGAGCACGCTACGATGATAGAGAGCCGCCAGATTGCCAAGAACCTGGGACTGAAGATGAAGATTGGTGACGTGGAATACCAGGGCGACTGCAACAAGGCCATCTTCTACTATATTGCCGACGAGCGCGTGGACTTCCGCCAGCTCATCAAGGACCTGGCTGCGACGTTCCATGTGCGCATCGAGATGAAGCAGATTGGTGCCCGTCAGGAGGCGGGACGCATCGGTGGCACTGGTCCCTGTGGCCGTGAGTTGTGCTGTGCCACATGGATGAAGAACTTTGTATCGGTAGGTACCTCGGCTGCCCGTTTTCAGGACATCTCGCTGAATCCTCAGAAACTGGCCGGCATGTGTGCCAAGCTGAAGTGCTGTCTGAACTACGAAGTCGACAATTATGTGGAGGCCAGTCGCAGACTGCCCTCAAGAGATATTCAGCTGCAGACCATTGATGGCGACTATTACTACTTCAAGAGCGACATCCTGGCCGGGCTGGTCACCTATTCTACGGATAAGAATATGGCTGCCAATCTGGAAACCATTACTGCTGCACGTGCCAGACAGATTGTAGAGATGAACCGTCGCGGCGAGAAACCCGAATCGCTGCAGGACGGCAATGCCAGGAAGGAACCGCAGCGTCCCGTGGACTTGGCTACGCAGGAGAATATCAATCGCTTTGACCGTGCCAAGAAGAAAAAGAAGAAGAAAAAGTCACCCAAGGGTCAACCCAAAGATGCCAAGCAGTAAGTACACCTTATTATATATAGTGACGGGTGTGCTCCTGACTGCCGTGCTGACCGCTTGCGAGTGGAATACCGTCTACAACCACTACGAGCATACGCCGATAGCGGGGTGGGAGAAGAACGACACGCTGAACTTCGTCGTCGGTCCGCTGAAGAACGGAGGAGACTACGTCGAAGAGGTGGGCGTGCGCATCAGCGGCGACTATCCGTTTACCGGCTTGAACCTCATCGTCGAGCAGCTGTTGCTGCCGTCGCATGAGAAGCGCAGCGACACGTTGTGTTGCAGCCTGATAGACGAGCAAGGCAATGCCAAAGGGCGTGGCATCAGCCACTATCAGTACCTGTTCCACCTGACAACGCTGAAGGTGGAGCCTGACGGACAACTGCACATCGCTATCCGTCACGACATGAAGCGCGAGATATTGCCGGGCATTGCCGACATCGGCATTAAATTGAGTCGTTAATGCTATTCGTTAACTCCTGATGAGGTTGCGGCTGGCATCCAAGCGCAGGAAGATGAAGAGCAGGAAAGTGAAACCCCACAGCGACGAGCCACCGTAGCTAAAGAATGGCAACGGAATGCCGATGACCGGCGTCAGGCCTAACACCATGCCTACGTTGATGAAGACATGGAAGAGGAAAATGCTCAATACACAATAGCCATAGACACGCCCGAAGCGGAACGGTTGCCGTTCCGAGAGGTGTATGAGGCGGAGTATCAATGCCAGGAACAGCAGCAATACACCTGCAGAACCCAGGAATCCCTCCTCTTCGCCTACGGTGCAGAAGATGAAGTCGGTATCTTGTTCAGGTACGAACTTCAGCTTGGTTTGTGTGCCGTTCAGGAAACCCTTTCCACCGAGACCGCCGGAACCGATGGCTATCTCTGACTGGTGGACGTTGTAGCCAGCACCGCGCAGGTCCTCGTCGAGACCCAACAGCACATTGATGCGTGAGCGCTGGTGAGGCTCCATTACGTTGTTCATGATGAAGTCGGCACCGTAGAAGAAGATGACGGAACCCAGCGCGAAGAGTGCAATGAAATAGTAGTTGCGCAGTCGTGTTCCCAGTCCCTCCCAGATGAGGTAGCCTATCAGGACTGCCGTCAGTACCAGCTGGACATAGACGATGTCGAACCAGGAATGAAGATAAGAGATAAGAGATAAGAGATAAGAGACGAGGGTGATAGCCACACAACAGAGCAGCATCTGCCATGCCGTGCGCCTGTTGCAATAGACCCACACCATGCCGATGGAGAAGAGTTGTACGAGCAGCAGTACTGTAAACTTGCCCACGGACGTTGGCGTGTCGCCGATGTGGACATCGGCAAAGCGTATGCCTACGACGAAATAGACGACCATGGCGATGCCGGTGAACAGCACCGACCCGGGCATGCCCTCGCGGTAGAACATTAGGAAGAAGGAGAGATAGACCAGTGCTGAGCCTGTCTCGCGCTGTCCCACAATGAACAGCATGGGCAGCATGATCATGGCCAGCGCCGCGCCAAAGTGTTTCCACTGGTTGATGCTATAGCCGTAGGTGGACATAAGTTTGGCGAGTGCCAAAGCCGTGGCAAATTTTGCAAACTCAGCAGGTTGCAGGCGCAGGGGACCTAACACCAGCCACGAACGTGAACCCTTGATACTGTGTGGGTTAAAGATGGTGGCGAATAGCAGCAAGAGCAACAAACCATAGATGATATAGGCGAAGGTGTCGTAGAAACGGTCGTCGAGCATCAGGATGATGAATCCCAGCATGATGCTGGTACCTATCCATATAATCTGCATGCCCGAACGCGTAGCCAGCGAGAAGATGTCGGTCTCGCCATACGAGTAGCTGGCACCGCAGACGCTGATCCATCCGAAGGACAGGAGGGCGATATAGATGAGTATCGTCCACCAGTCGATATTCCTCAGCACACTTTGACTCCGTTTGTTGTTAACCATCTTATCTCTTATCTATTATCTCTTATCTAATATCTCTTATCTTATCTCTCATCTACTCGTAGAGCCATACGCTATATGTTTGTTCTGGAAAGTCTCTGCCTTCTTCTGCGAAGCCTCCGAGAGTTTTCCGTTGATATACTTTTCCATAATCAGGCTGCCCAAGGGTACACCGTAGGTGGCACCCCAGCCGCCGTTCTCGACATAGACGGCGACGGCAATCTTGGGATTGTCCTTGGGGGCAAAGCCCATGAACACGGAGTGGTCGTGGCCGCGGTTCTGGGCGGTTCCCGTCTTGCCGCAGGCCTCGAAGGGCAGCCGCGACAGCTCGTGGCAGGTGCCGCCGGTGGCCGAGGCGCGCATGCCGGCCACTACGTAGTCGTAGGCCTGGCGGCTGGCTTTGGTGTAGTGTCGCCGCGTAAAGGCGGTGTCGAGCTTCTCGCCCTGCACCTTCTTCACCACATGGGGCACGTAGTAGTAGCCACGGTTGGCAATGGTGGCTCCCAAGTTGGCTATCTGCAGCGGCGTGGCCGTCACCTCACCCTGACCGATGGAGATGGAGATGACGCTCAGTCCGTTCCAGTTGCCCTTGATGTGGTCGCTGTAGTAGTCGCCGTTGGGTATCATGCCGCGCTTCTCGCCGGGCAGGTCGAGGCCGAGCTTATAGCCGAAGCCCATGCTGACCATGTAGTCGCGCCATACGTTCATGGCATTGCGCGACGAGCCGTACTTCGACTTGGCGCCGACCATATAGTACAGTCCCCAGCAGAAGTAGCCGTTGCACGACGTGGACAGGGCGGGCACCAACGACAGCGGTGAGGCGTGGCCGTGGCAGCCCACATGCAGACCCTTGAAGTTGAAGCCGTGGCCGCAGGGATAGGCGGTATGGGTGGGGTGGATGATGCCCTCGGTCATGAACGTCAGGCCTTGGGTGGTCTTGAAGGTGGAGCCGGGCGGGTACTGTCCCATGATGCTGCGGTTCAGCAGTGGTTTCCATACATTGCGGCTCAGCTGGAGGTGACTCTTGGAACGCTGTCTGCCCACCATGATGCGGGGGTCGTAGCTGGGCGATGACACCATGCACAGCACTTCGCCCGTGGATGGTTCTATGGCGACGATGCTGCCTATCTTTCCCTCCATCAGACGCTCGCCGAGGGCCTGCAGTTCAGCATCGATGCTCAGCGTCAGGTTCTTTCCGGGAATAGGGCGGCGGTCGAACTTACCGTTCTGGTAGTGTCCCTGGACGCGTCCGTGGGCATCGCGCAACAGGATCTGCATGCCCTTCTCGCCACGCAACTGCTTCTCGTAGCTGCGCTCCACACCAAGCTTGCCGATGTAGTCGCCGGGTTGGTAGTAGTCGTCCTCCTCAATATCGGCAGGAGACACCTCGGCGACATCACCAAGGACGTGGGCTGCCAGCGAATACTGGTACTGGCGGATGGAGCGCTTCTGGACATAGAAGCCCGGAAAACGGAACATCTTTTCCTGGAATACCGAGAAGTCCTTGTCAGAGAGCTGGCTCATGAAGAGCTGCTGCGTAAAGCGCGAATAACCGGGATTCTTGCTGTGGTCCTTGATGGTTTCCATGCGGTGGTCGAACTCCTCGCGGGTGATGTTGAGGCTCTGACACAGCTCCAGCGTGTCGAGGCGCCCGTTGGCCTCGTTCATGACGACCATGATGTCGTAGGCTGGCTGGTTGTACACCAACAGCTTGCCGTTGCGGTCGGTGATGACACCGCGTGACGGGTATTCTATCTTTTTGAGGAAGGCGTTGGAGTCGGCACTCTTCTTATAGTCATCACTGGTAATCTGCAGCATGAATAGCCGGATGATATAGACGACCACAATCAATATGGCCGCCCCACCGATGACTAAGCGTCGGTTGTCCAAAGAATAGTCCTTCATCGGTTGCTCTTGGCTATTTCAAAGGTGAATATCAGCAATAGGGTCACAACGGTACTGCCTCCTACGCAGAGTGCCCATTGCGTCAGGTTGAAGTAGTTGAACAGCTCTAACGAGAAGAATACCAGACAATAGAGCAGCACGAGGACGATGATGTAGTAGCTGTACTTGAGCGGTCCCAGCGTTGAGAGAGCTGGCTTCAGGTCGTCCACGGAGTCGCGGGGAATGAAGATTTCAAAGAAATAGGGCTGTATGGCGGCGATGAGCGTCAGCGACGCTGAGGCCAGTCCCGGGGTGTTGGAGAAGGTGTCGACCATCAGTCCCATCATGAAGCTCCACAGCAGGATGCCCCACTTGGGATAATTGCGCGGAAACTGTGTCACGAAATAGACATAGAACAGTGGGGTGGCACAGTTGAACAGGTGGATGCGTCCAAGCACCACCGCCTGCACCAGCACGAAAACGATGAACCATCCGGCCCGTTTCAGCAAATCAACCGTCATAGTCTAATTATCAATTATCAATTCTCAATTATCAATTAGGGCGAAGCCCGCCTTAATTATTCTTTCACATTCAGTTTCAGCGAGTCCCTGGCAGCCTGTAGCAGCCGGACACGCTCGCCAATGGTCTTGTCGCTGATGACCACCACGTCACGCAGATTGCCGAAATCGGTAGACAAACGAATCTGCAACCGATAGGAGAGACCGTCGCGTGAGTTATATACCTGCTTGATCTGACCCACGAGTACGCCTGCGGGGAAGATGCTCGAATAGCCGTTCGTCTCAACCCATTCGCCTAACTTGAACCGCGCATGGCGGGGAATGTCCTCGACATAAGCAATGCCGGCATCCTTGCCGTCCCAGTGCAGCACGCCAAAGTAGCCTTTTCCGCGGATAGCGCAGCTGATGCGCGATGACTTCTCGTTGAGGACGGGAATGACCACGCTGTGATGGGCTGACGTCAGATAGGTGACGCCGACAACACCCTTGCCGCAGGCCACGCCCATACCGATTTCCACGCCGTCAGCCTCGCCTTTGTCAATGGTGATGAGGTTGTTGTGGCCGTGCAGCTCGTTGGTGATGACCTTGGCGGGGATGAGCTTGTACTGGCTGAGCATCTCGAGTTCCTGCCGTTCCTTGACACTGACATCCTGCGTCGCCTCGCTGTAGAGACCGCGTAGCTGAGTGACCTGACGCTCCAAGTAGAAGTTACGGAGCGTCAAGTCCTCGTTGACTTTCGTCAGCGAGAAGAACTGTTCTACCGCTGCTTTCCCCTCGTAGACCTTTCCGGCGACCGCATTAGCCGACGAAAACCAGACGCTGCCTTGGTAGCTGTTATATTGGAACAGCAGTACAGCGCTGGCTATCTCCAGAAGGACGAAGAGAAACCAGTGGAAGTGCTTGCGCAGGAACTCCAGCAGGTTTTTCATCTACTCTTAATTCCCTTAACTTCTTTAACTTCTCTAACTTCTTTAACTTCCCAATTAACGCATCAGGAACGAGAAGCGGTCAACATTCTTCAGGGCCACGCCTGCACCCTTGGCCACACAATGCAAGGGATCCTCGGCAATATGGAACTGGATGTTGATCTTGCTCTCCAAACGGCGGTCGAGACCGCGGAGCAGGGCACCGCCACCAGTCAGCCAGATACCGTTCTTGACAATGTCGGCATACAGTTCGGGCGGCGTGTTCTCCAAGGCAGAGAGCACGGCACTCTCAATACGTGCCACCGTCTTGTCCAGACAATGGGCTATCTCCTGATAGCAAACGGGAACCTCCATCGGCAGGGCCGTGATACGGTTAGGACCGTGGACTACATAGTCCTCGGGAGCCTCGTCGCCTAGGTCGGTGAGGGCAGAACCGACGGCAATCTTGATGCGCTCAGCCATGCGCTCCGATACCTTCACATTGTGCTGACGCGACATGTACTCCTGGATGTCGCTGGTCAGGTCGTCGCCAGCTACCTTGATGGAGTTGTTGGCCACGATGCCACCCAGCGAGATGACAGCAATCTCCGTCGTACCACCGCCGATGTCGACAATCATGTTACCCTCAGGGGCTTCTACGTCAATGCCGATACCAATGGCAGCTGCCATCGGCTCGAAAATCAGATATACGTCACGTCCGTCAGCATGCTCGGCAGAGTCACGGACGGCACGCAGCTCCACTTCCGTAGAACCGCTGGGTACGCCGATGACCATACGCAGCGAGGGGGAGAACAGACGGTGTCCTGTGTGTACCATCTTTATCAGACCGCGCATCATCTGCTCGCAGGCAGAGAAGTCGGCGATGACACCGTCGCGCAGGGGGCGCACGGTGCGAATGTTGTCATGAGTCTTCTCATACATCATCTTTGCCTTCTCGCCCACGGCAATCATCTTGTCGGTATGGCGGTCCAGCGCAACTACTGACGGCTCGTCAACCACAATCTTATCATCACTGATAATGATGGTGTTGGCCGTTCCAAGGTCCATGGCTATTTCCTGGACAAAACTAAAAAATCCCATTCTTTTTTACCTTTTTACTTTTTTACCTTTTTACTTTTTCTCAAACCAAGCGTTAATGGCTGTGTCATAGTGTGAACTGACGCCAAAGGCACGGGTGGCGAACATGCGGCGCTGCTCCTTGGTGGTCTCAGCACCCTGCCCGTTCAGGATATCTAACAATAAAGAGTACTCAGCCTTCGACGGAACTATCACTACATCGTTGAAATTCTTTGCGCCAGCACGAATCAGCGAGATGCCGCCGATGTCAATCTTCTCGATGATGTCATCCTCTGAGGCACCGCTGGCAACGGTCTGCTCGAAGGGGTACAGGTCAACAATGACGAGGTCAATCTCGGGAATCTCGTACTGAGCCATCTGCTCGCGGTCGCCCTCGTTCTCACGACGGCCAAGGATGCCTCCGAACACCTTCGGATGCAAGGTCTTCACGCGGCCACCGAGGATGGAGGGATACGTCGTCACGTTCTCAACCTTTTCGCACTCGTAGCCGAGCGATTCAATAAATGTCTGAGTGCCTCCTGTTGACAGGAACTTCACGCCCTCGTCGTTCAGCTTCTTGAGCAACTCATCCAGCCCATCCTTATGAAAAACAGAGATGAGCGCGGTCTTAATCTTTTTTTTGTCAGCCATAAATATAACGTTATATGAAAATTGCGAATTAGGCTGCAAAATTACAAAAAAGGCGGCACACTACAACATGTTTATACGGATTTTTTTTCGCGCCATAAAAATAAATAATGTATATCAAGTAGACGGGGTGTAGGTCTTGTTCCTTTTGGGAAGATTTTTATTCATTTGTTCGCTTATTTGCGAGAAAAGTCGTACCTTTGCACCCGAATTACAATGCATTGACATTTATGAAGAGAAAACTGTTACTGACGGCTCTCATTGCCGTAACTTGCATCACCGTCAAGGCTGGCGGACTGATGACCAACACGAACTATCACATTGCCTTTGACCGCATGATGGCTCGGGGCGCATCTTTTGACATTGACGCCGCCTACTCCAACCCGGCAGGACTGGCCTGGGGGCACGAGGGATGGCAACTGTCGCTGAACTTCCAGAAACCCTGGCAGAACCGCGACATCGAGCTCAACGGCGTTACCTACGAGGGCAAGGCTTCGGCACCTATCGTTCCCGCCCTGTTCGCTTCTTATAAGAAAGACCGCTGGGCCGTATCCACCATGATTGGCATCGTGGGCAGCGGCGGCTTTGTCAAGTACGACAACGGCGTCCCCATGTTCAACATGCTTTTGACGGGACTGCTGCAGCAGAACGGCATACAGCCGGGCACCTATCAGCTCGACTCGGAGATGAAAGGCAAGCAGTACATCTATGGCGGACAGGTCAACTTCACCTACAAGATTCTCGATTGTCTGTCGGCAGCCGCAGGCGTGCGTGCCAACTACTATGACGGCTACTACCGCGGACATGTCAGAGCCAACGAACATCCTGTTTTCGGTGACCTGGCAGCGCTCCTGCTCGATGTCGACCAGAAGGGGTGGGGCTTTACGCCGATGGTCAGCGTCAACTTCCATCAGGGACCGCTCACGCTGACCGCCCGCTATGAGTTCCGCACCAAGATTAGCACCAAGAACGAAACCAATGTGCTGGATGCCGGATTAGGTTCCAACGTCATCGCCTACATGTTAGCCAACGACCCCAACGCTCAGACCAAGTTGGCTGCACTTCAGCAGAACCTCGCTGTCTATACAGCTCCCTATCAGGATGGTGCCCATACGCGCTACGACATGCCTGCATTGCTCTCTGTGGCAGCAGGTTATGCCTTCACCGACAAACTGCGCGCTACCTTGGAATATCACTTCTACGACGACAAAAATGCCAAGATGAGTGGTGACCGTCAGCAACAACTGGACCACGGCACTCACGAGATTCTGGCTGGTGTGGAGTACGACATCAACGACAAGTTCACCGTCAGCTGCGGCGCACAGCGCACAGACTACGGCCTGACTGACGGCTACCAGCAGGATACCTCCTTCGCCTGTGACAGCTACTCGATTGGACTTGGCGGTGCCTGGAACATCAACGAGAAAGTGCGCCTCAATGCCGGCTACTTCATCAGCCTCTATAGCGACTACAAGAAGCAGACCACCTACGGCACAGAGACTTACTCGCGCACCAACAACGTCATCGGCCTCGGTATCGACTACAAGTTCTGAGAAACAATATTCCATCGTCTGATTTTACTTCAAGCAAACCAGGAGTTTACTTGAAGTAAACCTGCACTTTGCTTGAAGTAAAATCAGCACCCCCTTTTTGAGCACCAGATAGGCCATTAAGCCACATGAATCCTTCAAAATGAGGTTAGGATACTGAAATTTTGCGTCGTTGATGTGCGCGCCAAATACAGGGAAAAGCATCGGAATGAGGGGTTCGCGCATCTCTTTTGGGCCTCTGAGAGCAGGATTTTGATGGATTCTGTCTCATTTCCAGGCTCTGGCACATCGGTTGCCTTTGTACTTGAAATATTGTATCTCATTGATTTTCTGCCTTTTAGATGAAATTGTAATGTTGTTAATATGGTTTCGTGTTCCAGTTCCAGTTGTTCCAATTAATTATTGGCAGTTCCATTATCTCTATTTCTATATATAACTATCTATATATTAGTTAGTTATAAGTATTATAGAAGGGGTGTTTGTCCCTCGATTTTTAACTGGAACAACTGGAACTGGAACAGCTTTTCGTCAGAGCCAGATGGCCGAAGCCAAATCCTTCCTCTACAGGCTCCCAACGACATACTGGTTAGCTCTCAGGGTGGTCAGTCTCCTCTATGCTATAGGTGACGTTGCGCACTCATCGTTCAATTCCCCCTAAATGCTATGAAAAATATCGAAGGAAAAATCCCTAAAAATGTTTGGAGTTTCGCTTGTTTCTTCGTAAATTTGTGCCAGACTTTATAAGAAACAAAATAATGAGGCTTATGGCAACAAAACATGTACAATATGAGACGCAGGGCACTTGCTCGAAGCTGATTGATGTGACGGTAGACGAGAACAACATCATCCAGCAGGTGTTCTTCCTTGGTGGATGCAACGGAAACTTGCAGGGAATCTGTCAGCTGGTGAAGGGTCAACACGTAGATGATGTCATCAAGAAACTGAAAGGTATCCGATGCGGGACGAAGGCCACTTCCTGCCCGGACCAACTCTGTCGCGCCCTGGAACAGTTGAAGTAGGAGGTGTCTTTGGCTACCCAAAAAACGAAAAACGCTCTGCAAATAACCATTTGCAAAGCGTTTCTCGTAGCGGGAGGGGGACCCGAACCCTCGACCTCCGGATTATGAATCCGACGCTCTAACCAGCTGAGCTACCCCGCCATCATTGCTCGTAAGCGGGTGCAAAGGTAATATAATTTTCCGTACTTCCAAAACTTTTTCCAAAAAAACTTTCTTGTTCAGATATTTTTTTGTAATTTTGCGGAGTAAATAAGTCGAGAAACAACCTAAAACTTGTCAGACTATGCAAAAACTAACAATTGAATACCCGCTAAATACGCAGTCCCCAAAGATTGTTTGGGACATGATTAGCAACGCAGCAGGCCTTCAGAAGTGGTTGGCCGACAAAGTGATAGAAGATGACGACACAATGACGTTTACCTGGGGGCATCCTTGGACTGAGCGTGATACTAAGCAGTCGCGCATCCTTAACAAGGAGAAATATAACCATATCCGTCTGCTTTGGGACTATCATGAGGATACGCCGGAGGCTTATTGGGAGATGCGCATCGAGCAGAGTGACCTGACGGGTCAGTTGAACCTGCTGATTACCGACTATGCTGCCGACGACGATGAGGAGGCAGACCTGCGGGGTATCTGGGATGACAATCTGGAGCGCCTGCACCGCGTCAGCGGCCTCTGACGTTCGTCGAATGTACTTTCTTGAACCTTTGACATTCTCGAAAATACTTTCGCCAATAAAAATGAAAATAATGTTTTTCTGAAGATTTTTATTAGATTAACAATAAAAATCGTGTATTGTGCTCGCTTATTCGTACCTTTGCGGGCGATTTATGTTTCGCATCAAGAAATTAGACATATTCATAGCCAAGCAGTTTGCCCTGCTCTTCGTTGCCACTTTCTTCATCTGCCAGTTCGTACTGATGATGCAGTTCCTGTGGCGTTACGTGGACGAACTGATAGGTAAGGGCTTGTCGTTGGAGGTTATGGCTCAGTTCTTCTGGTATATGGGACTGATGCTGATGCCGCAGGCGTTCCCGCTGGCCATCCTGTTGTCGTCGCTGATAGCTTTCGGTAATCTGGGCGAGAGTTCGGAGTTGACGGCTATCAAGGCGGCTGGTATCTCGCTGATGCAGGCCTTCCGCTCGTTGATTGTCATCGTCTCCCTGATAACCCTCATGTCGTTCTTCTTCCAGGAGGTTGTCGGCCCCAAGGCTTTCGTGTCGTTCCGCCAGTTGCTGATCTCGATGAAGCAGAAGAATCCCGAGGTGGAGATTCCCGAAGGTATCTTCTACGACGGCATTCCGGGCTCCAACCTCTATGTCCAGAAGAAGAATCTGGATACGGGTACTCTCTACGGCATCATGATCTACCGCATGAACGGCAGCTATGACGATGCCGCCGTCATCTTGGCCGACTCCGGCCATATCAGGGCCACGGAAGAGAAGAAGCACTTGCTGCTGACGCTGTACAGCGGTGAGTGGTTCGAGAACATGCGACAGTCGGGCATGGGTGTCAATGCCAACGTTCCCTACCGTCGTGAGACGTTCTCTACCAAGCGTATTGTCCTCGACTTCGACGGCGATTTCAACATGGTGGAGATGGGCGGTATCTCGACCGACGCCCGAGCCAAGAGTATGAGTAAGATTCTGCACGACCTCGACTCCATCCGCGAGTTTAATGACTCTGTGGGTCATGAGTTCTACGACTTCGCTAAATTTAATGTCTTCAGGATTCCTGCTCTCAGCAAGGAAGACTCGCTGCGCGCCGTGACGGAAGGTCTCAGCGACAAGACCAATATTGATTCGATTTACATCAAGCTCCCAGGCGAGAAAAAGCAGGAGGCTGTCAGCATAGCCATGAACGACGTGCAGGTGGCGCTGAACGACATGGAGTTCAAGGCGGAGTATTCTGACATCCTGAACCGCGAGGACCGCAACCACCAGATGGAGGCTATCAACAAGGTGACGCTGTCGCTGTCGTGCCTGATTTTCTTCTTCATCGGTGCACCTTTGGGAGCCATTATCCGCAAGGGCGGTCTTGGTGTCCCAGTCATCATCAGCGTGCTGGTGTTCATCATCTTCTACATCCTTGACAATACGGGCATGAAGATGGCACGTGACGACAACTGGACTGTGTGGTTCGGCAAGCTGCTGGGTACGGCCGTACTGTCGCCTATTGCCATTTTCTTCACCTATAAGGCCAACAACGACTCTGTGGTGTTCAACATCGACCTGTACAAGAACATGCTGCGCCACATGTTAGGTCTGCGCACCAAGAGAAACATTACCCGAAAGGAGGTTATCATCGAAGACCCGAAGTACACCATCGATGCCCAGATGCTCAAGAGTGTCGACATGGAAATCGCCCTCTATGGCGAGCAGTTCCATCTGCTGCGCTGGCCCAATCCCATCAAGGTGTTCTTCCGTCCTGGCGACGACCATGAGATTGAGACCATCAACAGTACCCTGGAGATGGTCATCGAAGACTTGGCATACACCAAGAACAACTACGTGCTCATGAAGCTGAACCAGTATCCTATCATAGCCACCCATGCCCATACACGTCCGTTCCGCCAAAAGTGGCTGAATGCTGTAACTGGTATCTTCCTGCCCACGGGCATCTTCTTCTATATCCGCATGATACGCTTCCGTATTCGTCTCTATAGAGACCTACAGACCATACGGCGTGTCAACAAGAAACTCATTCCAAGGGTTGTCCAGCTGGGCGAAGGCGAGAAGTTCATACCTGCAGAAGATGAATTTCTTCTGTAGTCCATATATATATAAATAAGGTGTAAAACAAACTATAGACAATGGAACAATTGAAACTGAATACTATCGACGAGGCTTTGGCCGACTTCCGTGAAGGCAAGTTCGTCATTGTCGTTGACGACGAAGACCGCGAGAATGAAGGCGACCTCATCTGTGCCGCTGAGAAGATTACACCCGAGATGGTGAACTTCATGCTGAAGAATGCGCGTGGCGTACTCTGTGCGCCCGTCACCATCAGCCGCAGCAGGGAACTCGACCTGCCGCATCAGGTGCAGGACAATACGTCGCTGCTGGGTACGCCGTTTACCGTTACCATCGACAAGATAGAGGGCTGTACGACGGGTGTCAGCGCCCATGACCGTGCTGCCACTATCCGCGCTCTGGCTGACCCCACATCGACCTCCAAGACTTTCGGACGTCCAGGCCACATCAGTCCGCTTTATGCACAGGACAACGGCGTGCTGCGCCGTTCCGGCCATACAGAGGCTGCCATTGACCTTTGTAAGCTCTGCGGTTTATATCCCGCCGGTGCCCTCATCGAGATTATGAATGACGACGGCACCATGGCCCGCATGCCCCAGTTGGTGGAGTTTGCCCACAAGCACGGCCTGAAGATTATCACCATCAAGGACATGATAGCTTATCGTCTGAAGAAGGAAAGCATCGTCGAACAGGGCGTCGAGGCCGACATGCCTACGGAGTACGGCCATTTCCATATCATTCCTTTCAAACAGAAAAGTAACGGTCTGGAGCACTTTGCCCTCATCAAGGGCCAGTGGCGTGAGGATGAACCTGTCCTTGTGCGTGTTCACTCGTCGTGTGCAACAGGCGACATCCTTGGCTCGAAGCGTTGTGATTGTGGTGAGCAGTTGCACCGTGCCATGCAGATGATAGAGCAGGAGGGCAAGGGTGTCATTGTCTACATGCAACAGGAGGGTCGTGGCATCGGTCTCATGAACAAGCTTGCCGCCTATAAGCTCCAGGAGGAAGGCTACGACACCGTCGATGCCAACCTGTGTCTTGGCTTCAAGGCTGACGAACGCGACTATGGTTGCGGTGCCCAGATTCTGCGATTGCTGGGCGTACAGAAGATGCGCCTGCTGACCAACAATCCTGTCAAGCGCGTCGGTTTGGAGGCCTATGGCCTTGAAATCGTTGAGAATGTCCCCATAGAAGTCACACCCAACGAGTACAACCTGAAGTACCTGAAGACAAAGAAGGACCGAATGGGGCATACGCTGCAGTTGGAGGATTAAAAAAATAAAAAGTGAAGCAATTATTCGTTTAAAAAGAATAAAATGCTTACTTTTGCATCCAATTATAAACACTATAGACAAAACATGGCACAATTATCTGACCGTTTGCAAAGACTTGCCCCTTCCGCTACGCTGGCAATGTCGCAGAAAAGTTCTGAAATGAAAGCCCAGGGCATTGACGTTATCAATATGAGCGTCGGCGAGCCCGATTTTAATACCCCTGACCACATCAAGCAGGCTGCAAAGCTGGCTATTGAGGAGAACTACTCGAAGTATTCTCCCGTTCCCGGCTATCCCGACCTGCGTCAGGCCATAGCCCGCAAGTTGGAACGTGAGAACCAACTGCACTATACCCCCGGTGAAATTTTAGTGTCGAATGGCGCCAAACAGAGCGTTTGTAATACCGTGATGGCACTTGTCAATCCGGGCGATGAAGTCATCATTCCTGCACCATATTGGGTCAGCTATCCCCAGATGGTGTTGCTGGCAGGTGGTACCCCCGTCATCGTGGAAGCCGGCTTTGAGCAGAACTTCAAGATGACACCGGAGCAGTTAGAAGCAGCCATTACTCCCAAGACGCGTCTGCTCATCCTCTGCTCGCCCAGTAATCCTACGGGCAGCGTCTATTCGAAGGCAGAGTTAGAAGGACTGGCCAAAGTCATCCTCAGTCACGACAACCTCTTTGTGCTGGCTGACGAAATCTATGAACACATCAACTATGTCGGCAAGCACCAGTCTATTGCTCAGTTTGAGGGTATGAAGGAGCGCGCCATCATCGTCAACGGTGTCAGTAAGGCCTATGCCATGACTGGCTGGCGCATCGGCTACATTGCCGCCCCCGAGTGGATTGTCAAAGGCTGCAACAAACTGCAGGGACAGTACACCAGCGGTCCGTGCTCCGTCAGCCAGAAGGCTGCCGAATTTGCCTATACCGCCAGCCAGCAGTGCGTGGAGGACATGCGTCAGGCCTTTGAACGCCGTCGCAACCTCATCGTAAGCTTGGCCAAGGACATTCCCGGTTTGGAGGTCAATGTCCCCGAGGGCGCATTCTATCTCTTCCCCAAGTGCTCCAGTTTCTATGGCAAGACGACTCCCGACGGCTCTGTTATCGGCAACAGCACAGACCTTGCCATGTATTTGTTGGAGAAGGGCCATGTGGCAACAGTAGGCGGCGACGCCTTCGGCGACCCCGAATGTTTCCGCATGAGTTATGCCACGAGTGATGATAATATCATCGAGGCAATGCGCCGTATCAAAGAGGCACTATGCGCTCTCAAGTAGAAAAATTGAGAAATATCAAGTTAAAAGTTCTTAATTCGGCTTGAAGTATACTTGAATTCACTATCTTTGCGGAATATTAGTGAAAACTATCGTGAAAACTATCAATTCAAATTTATTTAATAACTAAAAAATTAAAATTAATTTATGGCAACAACAACAAAGGCTGCAGCCCCAGCCAAGAAATCGGGCTTCCAAGGTGTTAAAGCTGCATGGATTATTCTCGTTATTTGCGCTATCGCAGGTTACAGTGTTTGGTATTTCGTAATGGGTAACCCCGACAACTTCGTTGGTGGCGACCGTAGCGGACATCCCGCAAACCTGCTGGGTACCGTTTATAAGGGAGGTTTCGTGGTAGGTCTTATCCTGACCCTGCTGTTCACTGTGATCTGTCTGGGTATCGAGCGTTTCTTCGCTATCAAGACCGCTTCTGGTAAGATTAACTTGGCCAAGTTTACTGCTGACATCAAGAAACTCATCAAGGAGCAGAAGTTTGCTGAGGCTGACGCTCTCTGCGACAAGATGCAGGGTTCTGTAGCTAACGTCGTTAAGGCTTCTATCAAGATGTATCAGACCGTTGAGGGTGACAGCACGCTGAAGAAGGCTGCTAAGGTTGCTAAGATCCAGCAGGCTCACGAAGAGGCTACTCAGCTGGAGATGCCTACTCTGCAGATGAACATGCCTATGGTTGCTACTATCGTATCTCTCGGTACTCTGACCGCTCTGTTCGGTACTGTGCTCGGTATGATCGGATCGTTCCAGGCTCTGTCTGCTGGTGGTGGTGCTGACTCTATGGCTCTGTCTGCCGGTATTTCTGAGGCCCTTGTGAACACGGCTTCTGGTATTTTGACCTCTTGGGTTGCTACCGTTGTTTACAACTTCTTCTCAAACAAGATCGATAAGCTGACTTACGCTCTCGATGAGATTGGTTTCACCATCGCTGCAACTTACGATTCAAACCACAACGAGGCTTAATTTTTAGTTCCATTTCAAAAACCTTAAAAACCGTTTTAGAATGGCTAAAGTTAAGATACAGAAAAAGGACATCTGGATTGACATGACGCCTATGTCAGACGTGATGACGCTGCTTCTGTGCTTCTTTATGTTGACATCAACATTCCTGACGCCAGAACCAGTGCAAGTCAACACGCCAAACTCGGTGTCTGAGGTCAAGATTCCTGAGCAAGACGTGCTCAACATTCTGGTGACACCAGAGGGCAAGGTCTTCTTGGGAACCGAAAACAAGAACAACATGCAGGCTATGTTGGACGCTATGACGAGCAAGTTCAATGTCTCGTTGAACGCCACACAGATCAAGCATTTCCGTGAGGATGCTATGGTTGGTGCCTCCATGTCGCAGCTTGCTTCATACCTCAGCCTCGACCAGGAAAAGATGGCAGAGGCAATCCAGAAGCTCGGCCTTCCCCTCGACAGTATCCAGGGAGGCAAGAGCGAATTCCAGGAGTGGGTTTCCGAGGCCCGCAATGCGAACCCTGACATCAAACTCGCCATCAAGTGCGACTCCAAGACTCCTTATTCTTCGATTAAGAAGTTGATGTCAGAGCTTCAGGACATGAACGAGAACCGTTTCCAGTTGATTACGAATCTCGATGTTAAACGTTTAAACGAGTAGTACTATGGCAAAAAAGAATCTATCCAAGCAAAAGAAAATGGATACCCGCGTGAACTTCACGCCGATGGTAGACATGATGATGCTGTTGATTACCTTCTTCATGCTGTGTACTACGCTGGCCAAGCCGCAGGCTATGCAGCTGACCATGCCGTCTAACGAAGATACAAAACAGCTGAATGAAGAGCAGAAGCAAGTGACGAAGGCTTCTCACACGATTACCCTTTACCTGGGTTCCAACGACAAGGTGTGGTATGTGGCTGGTCTGCCCAACTACGACGACCCCTCCTGCGTCAAGCCGACCAGCTATGGTAAGGATGGTATCGAGAAGGTTCTCAATGAACATACGACAGAGGAAGGTATCAACCCCGTAGCCAAGATCAAAATGGCTAAGAAGGAGCTCGATGCCAAGAAGAATGCTTACAATTCCAAGATGACTGACGAACAGTATCAGGAAGAGCTGAAGAAACTGAAGAAGGGTGAACTCCCCAACGGTGAGAAGGTTCCTGCTATGACCGTCATTATCCGTCCTCTGCCTACTGCTACCTATGCTAACATGGTAGCTGCCCTAGACGAAATGCTGATTAGCAACATTGATAAGTATGTCATTGATAATGTCGACAAGATGAGTGACGACGATAAGGCGCTCATTGAGAAGGCAGGTGTCAAATAACCCTCAAAAACGAAAGAAGCTATGGCAAAAATAGATCTTATTGACAACGGCTGGGTTGACCTCGTATTTGAAGGCAAAAACCAGGCATACGGTGCTTATCAACTTCGTAAGAACACTGGTGTGCGTAACCTCAAGGCGCTCATCACCATGTTCATTGGTTTTGCCATCATCGCCGCTATCGTCATCGCAAAGGTTTCTATCGATAACTACATCGCCTCGCGTAATGCAGCCATCGAGACCGACGTGGAGCTGGCTAACCTGGCAGAAAAGAAAGACGTAAAGCAAGAGAAACCAGATGAACCCGAGATTGAGAAAATCGAGGTTGAGCGCGTTAAGAGCTCTGTAGCCTTTACCGTTCCTGAAATTAAGAAGGATAACGAGGTGAAGGAAGACCAGGAGATGAAGTCTCAGGATGAACTCCAGGAAACGAACACCGCCATCGGTGCATTTACCGTCGAAGGTAATGACGAGACCGCTGAGGTGAAGCACGTTGAGGAGAAGATTGCTGAGCCCGAGCCGCCGAAGGTTGAAGAGACTAAGGTGTTCGACGTCGTAGAGCAGATGCCCTCATTCCCTGGTGGACAGAGCGCCCTGCTGCAGTTCCTGAGCAGCAACATCAAGTACCCGGTAGTAGCCGAGGAAAATGGTGTCCAGGGTCGTGTTATCGTGACCTTCGTGGTTGAGAAGGACGGTTCTATCACCGACGTTCGCGTCGTGAAGTCCGTAGACCCCTCACTCGACAAGGAGGCCCAGCGCGTGGTGAAGAGCATGCCTAAGTGGATTCCCGGTAAGCAGAACGGTTCTGCTGTCCGTGTGAAGTACACTGTGCCCGTAACCTTCCGTCTGCAGTAATTTGGTTCAACACATGAATAGAATCGCATCCACTATTATTGGATTATCACTCATTTTAGGCTTGCTCCCATCTTGTGGGGGCAAGCCTAATCCCAAATTGGAGGAAGCCTACCAGAAGGCGGCGGCAACGTTCGTCTCTGACGAAAGTTTCTTCCCCATCCTTGACGAGGAATTGTTCTATTTCAACAGTCAGCGGTTAGACACTATTTCCGTGGAGTATATCAACGAGCAGGATGCCGTCAAGCGCCTGATGAAGCTTGAGACGCTGCTCGCCTTTACCACGCGCAATTTCACTGACAATGAAAAGAAAAGCCTGCAGGACCGCAAGTACATGCCGAGGGCTATCCCTATTGCCTACGACGGTCTTGCCATCATCGTCAACAATGCCAACCCGGACACTTGTATCACCGTGAAGGACTTCAAGCGTATTCTCCGCGGCGAGATAACCCGGTGGGGCGAACTGTACCCGAAATCACAGCTCGGGGAAATCGACGTGGTGTTTGACAATCCGTTGTCAAGTACCGTCCGTTGGTGTGTAGACTCCCTGCTCGACGGGCAGGAGATGAAAGCCCCCAACATTGGAGCCGTCAAGACCAGCGCTGCCGTTATCGACTATGTCGAGAATCACAAGAACTCGTTGGGCATCATCGGTTCCAACTGGCTCAACGACAAGCGCGACACCACCAACGTCACCTTCAAGAAGAATATTACCGTGATGGGCGTTTCCAGAATGGACTCTGCTACCAAAGTCAACAGCTGGCAGCCCTATCAATACTATATATATAATGGCAACTATCCGCTCATCCGTACCATTTATGCCCTGTTGAACGACCCGCGCCCCAATGGTATGCCGACGGCTTTTGCCCATTTCTGCCAGCTTCCCAAGGGACAGCTCATTATCCTGAGATCGGGACTGCTCCCCAGAACTGCCAATATGAACGTCCGCGAAGTAATTGTCAACAAAGAATAAACTTTTTCAACTTGCGAACGTCATATAGTCGAATGCAACAATCAAACAATAAGAAAACAGAATATAAGTGAGATTAATTAACAAGATGTCAAACCAATAAAAACGTTGAATTATGAAAGCAATCAAATATCTATTCATCGCAGCGCTGACCGCTGGTTACAGCGCAGTAGCAATGGCACAGGACGGCTCCAAGGCCGACGTAGATGCCGTCAAGAAAATCATTAGTAGTAAACCCGCAGACCTCGACAAGCAGCTGAAGCCTTATTACAAGGCCAACCGCAAGAATGCCGAGAACCTTCTGGCTATCGGTCGCGCTTTCTATGAGGCAAAGGACACTGCAAATGCCAAGGCTTATGCCAACTACGCTCTGCAGGCTTCCAAGAACAAGTGCGCTCCTGCCTTCGTGCTCCTCGGCGACATCGAGGCAGTATCTGACAATGGCGGTGCAGCAGCAGCTCAGTATGACCAGGCTATCTATGTAGACCCCTCACTCGTTGAGGCTTACTACAAGTATGCACTCGTCTATCGTAAGATTGACCCCAGAGGTGCAGCCCGCAAACTGGATGACCTGAAGGCAGCCCGTCCCGATGTCAGCGTCGACGCCATCAAGGGTCACATCTTCATGATTGCTGGTGACAGAAAGTCTGCTTACAATGAGTTCAAGAAGGTTCCCGTCAGCCAGATTGATAAGGGCTATCTGAACGAGTTTGCCCGTGCCAGCTATTTCGGTGGTCATTTTGAGGACGCTCTGGCTGCCTGTGAAGAAGGTCTGAAATATCGTCCCAACAACCCGACGTTCACCCGTCTGGCCATGTTCAGCAACTATGAGATGAAGCACTACGATGCTGCTAAGAAGTATCTGAATAAATACTTCAACGAGATTGACAAGGACAGTGTCACTTTCTCTGAGTACGACCACTACTATGCAGCCCTCATCCATGAGGCTCTTGAAGACAAGGATAATGCCAAGCTGTCTTACCACAAGGCTCTTGAGCTGGTGAGCGACTCGTCTATGATCAAGCGCTGGGACATTCTGAAGACCCTTGCTCAGTCGCACAAGAAGGACGGCGACCTGGAGAATGCCGTCAAGTACTATCAGGAGTTCCTCTCTTGTAAGCCTGAGGTGAAGGTCGACGACTACGAGACACTGGCCGAAATCTACTCTTCGTTTGCTGCTGATGCTGCCGACGATGCTGCTAAGAAGAATCTCTATAAGAAAGCTGCTGACGTCTATGCTGCCGTTGGTGAAAAGTTCCCGATACAGAAGGCATACGCTGCCTACAAGCGTGCTGAAATCATCAACAAGACCGATAAGGACATGGCAGGCCGTCTGGCCAAGGCTGACTACCAGCAGGTTGTTGACCTGTTAGGCAACAAGGCTGACCGTTCAAAGAGCGAGAACACGATGCTGAAGTACAGCTTGCACTACCTGATGTTCGGTGCTTATCTGGACAAGAACATCTCTGCTGCCAAGGGCTACGCCGATAAGATCTTGGCTATCGACCCAGAGTACAATCCCGCATTGGAGATTAAGAACCTCAAATAAGCAAGTTTAAGTACTTAGCCTAATACAAATCTGCTGCCTCGGTCTGCATTTCCTCGCACTAAGCGAGTGTCAGACCAAGGCAGCAGATTTGTTGTTGAACTAACGATACTGAATGGGGTAGGGACTATTTCACCAGGTTACCCAAAATGTCACGCGTCAGCTCTTTGGTGATGGTGCGCGTGGCGGCACTGGTAGCATTCTTCACCACCTTCTCTTTCGCCGAAGTGCGCGACTTCGACTTCTTGCCGCTGACCTTTTCGCTGACCCAGGCACCCAGTACTGCAGCCAGCGTGGAGGTGACAGCTGTCATGACGGCCTTGAGCACCTTCGACATAATGCCGGGCTTCTTCTTTTCTTCCTTTGTGGGTATTGTGGGTGATGTGGGGGCTGTGGGTTCTTCGGCTGATTCGGCCAGTTGGCGCTCTGCCTCGGCCATCAGCACCTCAAAGGCACTCTCGCGGTCTTTCGCCTCGTCATATTTGCCATAGATGCGGCTCTGCTTGATGATGTCTAAGCGCTGTCCCTCGGTGATGGCCCCTATCTGTGATAGCGGGAACAGGATTTTAGCGCGTTCCACCATAGTGGGAGCACCCTTTTCGTCGAGGAAGCTGACCAGTGCCTCGCCGGTTTCCAGATTCATGATGGCCTCGTCGGTCTTGAAGTCTGGGTTGGCACGGAAGGTGTCGGCAGCGGTCTTGACGGCCTTCTGGTCTTTTGGCGTATAGGCACGGAGGGCGTGCTGCACGCGGTTACCCAACTGTCCGAGGATGTTTTCGGGGATGTCCGTAGGGCTCTGTGTGATGAAGTAGATACCCACACCCTTCGAACGAATCAGTCTGATGACTTGTTCAATCTTGTCAAGCAGCGCCTTGCTGGTGTCGGTGAACAGCATGTGCGCCTCGTCGAAGAAGAATACGAGTTTTGGCAATGGCAGGTCGCCGACCTCGGGCAGGCTGGAGTAGAGCTCGGAGAGCAGCCACAGCAGGAATGTAGAGTAGAGCTTCGGCTGTAGCATCAGTTTGTCGGCAGCCAGCACGTTCATGATGCCCTTGCCACCCTCGGTCTGCATGAGGTCGAAGATGTCGAACGAGGGCAGTCCGAAGAACTTGTCGGCACCCTGGCTCTCCAACTGCAGCAAGGCACGCTGGATGGCGCCGATGGTGGCTGTCGAGATGTTACCGTACTTGGTGGTGTACTCTTTAGCATGCTTCGACACCCAGTCGAGCATGGCGCGCAGGTCCTTGATGTCATCGATGAGCACGCCGCGCTCGTCAGCAATGCGGAACACGATGTTCAGCACACCGTCCTGCGTCTCGTTGAGTTGCATGAGGCGTGACAGCAGCTGCGGCCCCATCTGCGACACGGTGGCGCGCATAGGGTGACCCTGTTCGCCGAAGACGTCGAAGAAACGCACGGGACAACTCTGGAACTCAGGGTTCTCAATGCCGAACTCGGGCAGGCGCTTCTCTATGAATCCGTTCATCTTGCCTACCTGTGAGATGCCGCTGAGGTCGCCCTTCATGTCGGCCATGAAGCAGGGGACGCCTGCCTGACAGAATGTTTCAGCCATGACCTGCAGGGTGACGGTCTTTCCCGTACCCGTGGCACCGGCGATGAGTCCATGGCGGTTAGCCATCTTACCTGTTATTGAGAGCGCTCCGTTGGCGCAGTGGGCTATGTATAGCCCGCGTTCTTTGTCGTACATATTGTTTAGGGTTTGAGTTTTAAGCTTTATGTTTAAGGAGAATTGTCTGGCAATCCATTCCGATGGCAAAGATACAAATAAATTTCAAGCATACTGACGTTAGTAGGCTTTTTTTGAAAAAAAAACTTGCATAAATGAAAAAAAGTGTGTTACTTTGCAGCCTCAAAATGAACATATAGTTAATTAACAACGTAAATAACTCAGGAAACATGAAAAAGTTTATTGTAGGTATTATGGCTGTGCTCTTCTCTGCACCGTCATTTGCACAGTTTACCAGTGGAGGTTTCTCTCTTGACGAAAATTCTGTCTACTATGGTGTCCGTATCGGTATCAATTTCGCCCGTCTTGGCGGTGACCTCTATGACGACTTAGGAACAAAGGTTGGCATGAATCTTGGTGGTGTCATTGGTTTGCGCCTCAGCCAGTCAGCTCCTGTATTCTTGGAAAGTGGTCTTTACTACACAGAGCGTGGTGGTAAGGATGGTAAGGACAAGGCCAGCCTGACCTACCTCGAGATTCCTATCCTGATCAAGTACGGTATTCAGCTCAGCAACGACGTGGCCTTGTTGCCCTACGTCGGCCCGTATTTCTCATACGGTATTGCTGGTAAGACCAAGATCAAGGATTTGAATATCAACGAGAGTTCCTACGACTACTTCAAGCATGGTGACATGGGATTCAAGTTTGGCTGTGGTGTAGAGTATAACAATCTCTATGCAGAAGCAGGCTATCAGATTGGTGTTACTAACATCGCAAAGGATAATCCTGGAGATCTTGACTCCAGAGGAAGCGCCTTCTTTGTCAACATTGGTGTGAACTTCTGATGAAAAAACTGAACAGATTGATTCCTGTCTATTCTAAGAAAGAGAATCAATCTGTCCTTTAGATTTATAAAAATCAACCCCGTCCATGAGGACAAAGGTTGATTTTTTTGTTATTACAGGTTTGCCAGTTCAACAACTTTGTCGATGGCAGCCGAGAGCCCGTCAACATTCTTACCGCCTGCCTGGGCGAAGTGAGGCTGACCGCCGCCGCCGCCCTGAATGAGTTTGGCAGCCTCGCGAACCATCTGGCCGGCATTCAGGCCGTGGTCGCTGACCATGTCGTCGCTCATCATGATAGACAGCTGGGGCTTGTTGTTGTCGCGGGAACCGATGACGCAGAGCAGAGAACCCTCGACGGCAGCACGAATCTTGAAGGCCAGGTCCTTGGCACTTGCTGGAGACATCGGTACTACGCCAGAGACAACTTTGACGCCACTCATATTGCGGGCGTTCTCTACCATTCGTTTAGCGGTACGTTCTACGGCCTGAGCCTGGAATTGCTCAATCTCCTTCTTCATGGTATCGTGCTCCTCGATATATTTCTGGATGACGCCCTGCAGGTCCTTGGCATTGTTGAAGAACGACTTCACGACCTTCAGTGTGTCTTCCAGCTGATACAGCAGTTCCTCGCACTCCTTGCCGGTCTTGGCCTCGATACGGCGGATGCCTGCTGCCACGCTGCTCTCAGAGAGAATCTTGAAGAAGCCGATGCGACCCGTCGACGTGGCATGGATACCACCGCAAAGCTCACAAGACGGACCGAAGCGCATGACACGGACCTTGTCGCCGTACTTCTCGCCGAACAGGGCGATGGCACCAAGCTTCTTAGCTTCTTCCATGGGCATGTCACGGTGTTCGTCACGCGGCAGGTCCTGGCGAATCATGTCGTTGACCATTCGCTCCACCTCACGCAGCTGCTCGTCGCTCACCTTCTCGAAGTGCGAGAAGTCGAAGCGCAGCGTGTCAGGCGAAACAAATGAACCCTTCTGCTCCACATGGTCACCCAGTACCTGCTTCAAGGCATAGTCGAGCAGGTGGGTAGCAGTGTGGTTGGCAGCCGAAGCGTCGCGCTTGTCGGTGTCAACGCAAGCCATGAACGCTGCCGTAAGGTCCTTGGGCAGCTGCTTCACAATGTGTACGGTCTGGCCGTTCTCGCGCTTTGAGTCGATGACCTCAACGGTCTCGTTTTCTGAAACGAGTACGCCCTGGTCGCCGACCTGTCCACCCATCTCTCCATAGAACGGTGTGGCAGACAATACGATTTCGTAGAACTCGTTTTTCTTCTGCGTCACCTTGCGATAGCGCAGAATCTCACACTCATATTCCGAGTAGTCGTAACCGACAAACTTCTGCTCGCCAGCTTTAAGCTCTACCCAGTCGCTGTTCTCGACGGCGGCGGCATTGCGGGCGCGCTCCTTCTGCTTCTGCATCTCGACATTGAACTGCTCTTCGTTAACGGTAAAGCCGTTCTCGCGGCAGATGAGTTCTGTCAGGTCAAGAGGGAATCCGTAGGTGTCGAACAGACGGAAAGCCTGCTCGCCATTCAGTTCCTTCTCTCCTTTGCTCTTCATCTCCTCCATGGCTTTGTCGAGCATGCCGATACCCTTGTCAAGGGTGCGCAGGAAGCTGTCTTCCTCTTCCTTGATGACCTTGGTTATCAGCTGCTGCTGGGCCTTCAGTTCGGGGAAGGCGTCGCCCATCTCATGAACGAGGGTGGGGACGAGCTTGTAGAGGAAACCGTCCTTCTGCCCCAGGAAGGTATAGGCATAGCGTACGGCACGGCGCAGGATGCGGCGGATGACGTAGCCGGCCTTGGCATTTGATGGCAGTTGACCGTCGGCAATAGAGAAAGCTACGGCACGCAGGTGGTCGGCGCAGACGCGCATGGCGACGTTGATATTGTCCTGATCCTTACTGATAGGGGTCTCAGTCTCTTCCTCGAAGGTGAAGTATTTCAGTCCTGTAATGTCCTGTTCGGCTTTGATGATGGGCTGGAACACGTCGGTATCGTAGTTGGAGTGCTTGCCCTGCATCATGCGCACCAGACGTTCGAAGCCCATACCTGTGTCGATGACGTTCATGGAGAGCTTCTCTAATGAACCGTCGGCCTTGCGGTTGAACTGCATGAACACGAGGTTCCATATCTCGATGACCTGCGGGTCGTCCTGGTTGACCAGTTCACGGCCGGTCTTGCCGCTGGCGGCCTTCTGCTCAGGGGTACGCGAGTCGACGTGAATCTCAGAGCAGGGGCCGCAGGGACCTGTGTCGCCCATCTCCCAGAAGTTGTCGTGCTTGTTGCCGTTGATAATGTGGTCCTCGGGTACGTGCTTGGCCCAGTACTTGGCGGCTTCGTCGTCACGAGGAATGTTTTCTTCGGGTGAACCTTCGAAGACGGTGACGTAGAGGTCTGCGGGGTTCAGCTTCAGTACGTCTACGAGATATTCCCATGCCATGTCGATGGCACCTTCCTTGAAGTAGTCGCCGAACGACCAGTTACCCAGCATCTCGAACATGGTGTGGTGGTACGTGTCGTGGCCTACCTCCTCCAGGTCGTTGTGCTTACCGCTGACGCGCAGACACTTCTGTGTGTCGGCACGGCGGCGCGGCTCTGGGTCGCGTGTACCTAATATAATATCCTTCCACTGGTTCATGCCCGCGTTGGTGAACATCAGCGTGGGGTCATCTTTAATTACCATAGGAGCGGAAGGCACAATAGCGTGCTGCTTCTGCTCAAAAAACTTCTTGAACGATTCGCGAATCTCGTTGGCTGTCATCATTACAATCTATTATTTGACAAGTTACTATTTACTATTTGTTTGCTGTCCTGCAAATTTTGCGTGCAAAATTACTAATAAAATATGACCTTGCCAAATGTATGCCCGATTTCTTTGTGTTTTTCTTTCTCCGCTTGTTTTTCGTAACGGTTCGCAGCCGCCTGTTTTAAGCCTGTCAGTCAACGGCTTCAAGAAACTGAAGCATGAAGAATCAATGTCTTGAAATGAAAAAAATGCTAAATTATCAGCGTTGTCGTAAAATCTTCATTCTTCATTCTTTATTTTTCACTAAAATGTTGTAACTTTGCGCCCATAATGGGCATACTGTACATTGTTCCCACCCCTGTGGGCAATATGGAGGACATGACGCTGCGCGCCATCAGAATACTGAAGGAAGCTGACCTCGTGCTGGCAGAGGACACCCGTACGTCGGGCATCCTGATGAAGCATTACCAGATACAGCAGCATCTCGTGTCGCACCATAAGTTCAACGAGCACGGCACCTCTGCGTCCGTCGTGGAACGCCTGCTGGCAGGACAGACGGTGGCACTGGTCAGCGATGCCGGTACGCCAGGCATCTCCGACCCAGGGTTCTTCTTGGTTCGTGAGGCCATACGGGCGGGCATCGAGGTGCAGACGTTGCCAGGTGCTACGGCATTTGTCCCTGCGCTGGTATCGAGCGGTCTGCCCTGTGACCGTTTCTGCTTCGAGGGCTTCCTGCCCCAGAAGAAAGGACGGCAGTCGAAGATAGCGTCGTTGCGCGACGAAGAGCGCACGATGGTGTTCTATGAGTCACCCTACCGCGTACTGAAGTTGCTGCAGCAGTTCAGCGAGGTGTTTGGCCCCGACCGTCAGGTCAGCGTCTGCCGGGAAATCTCCAAGGTTCACGAGGAGAGTGTCCGTGGCACCTTGTCGGAAGTCATTGCTCACTTCACGGAGCATGAGCCACGAGGCGAGTTCGTCGTCGTCGTGGCAGGGAAGAATTGAAAGTTGAAAATTGAAAGATTGATAATAAACAGCTTTGTTATGAAAAAACTATTAGTATTAGTATTGTGTATGACGGCTTTAGTCGCCTGCAATCAGAAGAATTCAAAGGCGGAAGACTTGAGACTCGCCCAGCAAAGTGACTCCCTGAACCGCATCATTGCCCAGAAAGACAATGAGATTAACGACATGATGTCGACCATGAACGACATCGAAGAGGGCTTCCGTGCCATCAGTGCTGCCGAGAACCGCGTCAGCGTCGCCCGTAAGGGTGAGGGTGCCAGTTCGCAAGAGCGCATCCGCGAGAACATGCAGTTCATCAAGCAGACCATGCAGCAGAACCGCGAGCTCATCAGCAAGCTGCGTAACCAGTTGCGCCAGAGCACAGTGAAGGGTGACGAGCTGCGTCGCATGCTCGACAACCTAACCCAGCAGATGGAAGAGAAGGATAGCCAGTTGAAGGCCCTGCAGGCTGAGTTGGAGGCCAAGAACATCCAGATTGGCGAACTGACGGAGAAGGTGACAGACCTGAGTACTGACGTTAGCAACTTGAAGGAGGAGAGCACCCAGAAGTCGCAGACTATCTCGACACAGGACAAGCAGTTGCACACCGCTTGGTTTGTCTTCGGTACGAAGAAGGAACTGAAGGAACAGCGCATCATCGAGGATGGTGAAGTGCTCCGTTCAAACTTCAACCGCGACTACTTCACGAAGATTGACATCCGCGTAGACAAGGAGATCAAGCTCTACTCCCGTTCCGCCAAGCTGCTCACGGACCATCCCGCATCCAGCTATCAATTGAATCGCGATGCCAACAAGCAATACACACTGCGCATCACCAATCCGCAGGAGTTCTGGTCAACCAGCAAGTATCTGGTCGTGCTCGTGAAGTAAAGAGATTGACAATGTGGAAGCTTTTCCAACGAAAAGCTGATTTTTGGGCGGGATTTTGACTTTTTTGTTAAAATCCTGTCTATTTATATGCATTTTTTATAAATTTGTTAGTAGTTTTGAAAATTTAGTTGTATCTTTGCATGCCGCTTTGGTGTTTAATAAACATGTGCCATATATAATAATGTACGCGAACATATAATTATCACATAATAAATAATTCCACTACTATGAGTAAAAAGTTTACGCTGATCTTGTTTGGTCTGTTCCTCAGTATAGGAATAGCTTTTGCACAGGACAAGATTACCGGTACTGTCTTTGAAGACAATGGCGACCCGTGTATCGGGGCCACCGTCATGATTCAGGGTACCAAACAAGGTACGAAGACCGACATGGACGGTCATTTCACGATAATGGTACCCGCCGGCAAGAAACTTGTGATAAGCTACGTCGGTATGATGACACAGACGGTAAAGGCCAAAGATGGTATGACAATCACATTGCAGCCTGACGCACAGAATATTGGTGAGGTCGTTGCGATTGGTATGATGAAACAGGATAAGCGTCTGTTTACAGGAGCAACGACAAAGGTAGATGCTGAGAAGGCAAAATTGAGTGGTGTGGCCGATGCCACGCGTTCTCTTGAAGGCCGTGTAGCAGGTGTGTCCGTACAGAATGTGTCTAGCACGTTTGGTACAGCTCCCAAGATTCGTGTCCGTGGTGCTACTTCCATCTATGGTTCTTCGAGCCCGTTGTGGGTTGTTGACGGTGTTATCATGGAGGATGCTGTCAAAATCAGCTCAGATGACTTGTCGTCAGGTGATGCCCAGACTCTGATAGCAAATGCAATAGCAGGATTGAACGCCGATGACATTGAGTCGTTTCAGGTTCTGAAAGACGGTTCAGCAACCTCTATCTATGGAGCCCGTGCCATGGCTGGCGTCGTAGTTATTACCACGAAAAAGGGCCGTGCCGGACGCAGTTCGATAAACTATACAGGTGAATTTACCTACCGAATGAAGCCAAGCTATGGTGAATACAACATTTCCAACTCTCAAGAGCAAATGGGTATTTACAAGGAGATGGCGGCCAAGGGCTGGCTTGAGTTTTCTGCCTTGGCTGACGGCTCTTCCAGCGGTCTGTATGGCAAGATGTATAACCTGATTCAGCAGTATGATGAAACCAATGGCAAGTTTGGTCTTCCCTATACTGATGCGGCAATGAATGCATATTTGCAGCAGGCTGAATTCCGTAATACAGACTGGTTTGACCTACTGTTCAACAACAATATCATGCAGACACATTCTGTTAGTCTTAGCACTGGTACAGAAAAAGCTAATCTTTATGGCTCGTTGTCTGCCTTGCTCGATCCGGGTTGGAGTAAAACGAGTAAGGTTCAGCGTTTTACAGCGAACATGAACGCGAGCTTTAATCTCTCAAAGAAACTTTCACTGACTTTGAGGACAAATGCCAGTCAGCGTACTCAGAAGTCTCCTGGTACCCTGAACCAGAGCACAGACGTGGTAAGCGGTGCTGTCAGCCGTGACTTCGACATAAATCCATTTAGCTTTGCGTTAAACACTGCCCGTACACTGGATCCGAATCAGGTTTACAAGCGTAACTATGCTGATTTTAACATCTTCCATGAGTTGGAGAACAACTATATTGATACGGAGGTGATGGATGTGAAGTTCCAGGGTGAACTTTCTTATAAGCCTATCATGGGACTGGAGATTAACTTGTTAGGTTCGTACCGTGTTAACCGCTCCTCACAAGACCATAACATTCTGAATTCGTCTAACCAGGCTGAGGCTTATCGTGCAGGCGTTGACGATCCTAATGTCATGTGGAACAATACTTATTTGTATACGGATCCTGATCAGCCGAACTCCTTGCCTATATCGGTGATGCCGACGGGAGGTATTTGGATTGAAAGCCAGAATCAGGTTAAGCAGTTGGATTTCCGTGGAACAGTCAACTACAATAAAGTGTGGAACGATACTCACATCTTTAATGTTTTGGCTGGTTTTGAGGCTAACCGCGCAGACTATGAGGAGTCCAAGAATCAAGTTTACGGAATGGATTATGAAAGAAGCCGCCTGGTGACTATTACTCCTGCTTTCTTCAAACAGGCTAAGGAGGAAGGCACCATACTGAACTCCCGTGACAGGGCGTGGAACCGCCGCTTGGCATGGATGGCTAATCTGAACTATTCCTATAAAGGACGTTACCAGTTAAATCTCACAGGCCGTTATGACGGAACAAACCAGCTGGGTAAAGCAACCAACGCTCGCTGGTTGCCGACATGGAATATCAGTTCCTCTTGGAATGCACATGAAGAGTCTTTCTTCAGGAAGTGGATGGAGAAACATAATAATCTGTGGTCACATGCAACGCTTCGTTTGAGCTATTCGCTGACAGGTGAACAGACGAACGCATCGAATGCATACCCCATCTATTATCCTACCATTATCTGGCGCCCTCAGAGCGACCAGCAGGAAACGGGCCTAACCTTGGCACAGCTTGGAAACTCTGACCTGACATTCGAGAAGAAGTATGAGTTTAACTTGGGTATTGACCTTGGTTTCTTCAACAATCGCTTGAACCTGGTAAGTGATATCTATTGGCGTCGTAACCACGATCTGATGGGTTATATGAATACTAACGGCTATGGTGGCGAACTTCGCAAATTTGCCAATGTTGCTGAGATGAAATCGCATGGTGTTGAGTTTACGCTTTCTTCACGTAACATCGTGACTGCTGACTGGCAGTGGAGTACGGACTTTACGTTCGCATATACCAAGACCGAGATTACAGACCTTCTGTCTACCAGCCGAGTTATTGACTTGGTACGTACCGGTGGTTTCGCACGTGTAGGTTATGATCATCGAGCTCTGTTCTCGATACCTTTCGTCGGCCTCAATGATGAAGGAATTCCACAGATTATCAATGAGAATGGTGAGGTAACGACTACAGACATTAATTTCCAGGAGCACGACAAACTCGACTTCCTTAAATATGAGGGCCCGACTGAGCCTAAGTATACGGGCGGTTTGAACAATACCGTAAGTTGGAAGAACTGGCGCCTGAACGTATTCTTCACCTATTCTTTTGGTAATAAGATTCGCTTGGATCCGGTATTCTCTTATGCCTACAGTGATCAGTCGGCTATGCCGAAGGAGTTTAAGAACCGTTGGGTTATCCCTGGAGATGAAAAGTACACCACTATCCCTGCTATAGCCTCTGTGGCTCAGTATTATTCAAATCGTTACCTGAACTATGCCTATAATGCATATAATTACTCAACAGAACGTGTTGCTGACGGTGGATTTATTCGTTTGAAGGACATTTCGCTGACTTATGATTTTGAGCCTCGTCTTATAAACAAATTGGGCTTAAGCTCTGCCTCATTAAAGTTGGATGCCACTAACCTCTGGCTTGTTTATTCTGACAAGAAACTTAATGGCCAAGACCCTGAGTTTGTGAATTCCGGCGGCGTAGCTCAGCCTCTCTGTAAACAGTTTACATTGACGCTCCGTCTGGGTATCTAATGAGAAAGTCTGTTATTGATAACATAAGAATTACAAAAATGAAGAATATATATAAATATGGACTCTCCGTCATGGTCATGTCAATTTCCTTGACGGCATGTAGTGATTTCCTTGACAAGATGCCTGACGAACGCACTGAGTTGCTTTCAGAGGCTGAGGTGGTAGATTTGCTGAAAGGTTCATATCCTTATTCCAACTATCAGTTCGTTTGCGAGTTGAGCAGTGACAACCTCATTGACAACAATGCGCCACATTTGCCGTCAAGCCCCAACGACAAACAGATAGAAAACCACTACAACTATCCTTCCAACTCCAGATGGAATGATGAGATGTTCTGCTTTGAGAATGCGGCATCTGCTACTTATTCTGATTCAGATTCTCCTGGTGAAATATGGGAAGGCTGGTTCAACTCTATTGCCAGCGTAAATGCAGCCTTGGAGGCAATTGACCAGATAGCTTCTAAGCAGGGAATCAACAACCGTAGCGAATATTCGATGCTTTCTGCACAACTTCGTGCTTCTTATGGAGAGGCTTTGTTGCTTCGTGCATACAACCACTTTATATTAGCCAACATATTTGGTCAGGCATATAAGAACGAAAGTACTAGTGCTAAAGAGATTAGTATACCGTATGTTACTGAGCCTGAAACCCAGCTGCAAAAGGATTACACTCGCCTCTCGGTGAAAGAGGTTTATGACCACATTATCGCTGATC
>Ga0310691_10000452_pt1 | contig 78255 bp, 81 predicted proteins | sample 176DNAGHGlowgp2_FD_203887 | JGI IMG/M metagenome (GOLD analysis project Ga0310691, IMG submission 203887) | Sheep rumen microbial communities from Palmerston North, Manawatu-Wanganui, New Zealand - 1766 DNA GHGlow gp2 (v2) (version 2) | ecosystem: Host-associated > Mammals > Digestive system >...
AAAGCAAGCTGTCTGCTGCAACGAAGGACAAGCAGGATGTCGAGGAATACATAAGGCGATTAAAGAAATATGCAGACGTTCCCGAGCTTACCCGTGAGATGTGCTTGGAGCTGATCGAGTACATCACCGTTGACGAATATGCGGCTGACAGGCCGAGGGATATTCACATTTACTACAAGCTGCTGGACAAGCCGCTGCCGAACAAGATGAGGCTGGAGATCAACGCAAATGATGAAACCGCGTGAATGCGCGGTTTCATCAAAAGCTATTTGTGTGTCCTTATGAGGTGTTGACTACTTGGGATATCTATGGTCATCTCTATCCAAACTCCCAGCAGGAGGCTGTTGCAAAGATGGATGCTTGCATAAAAATATAGCACCCCAGCTATATTAGCAGAGGTGCTATAGGGTATTATCTTGTTACGGTTGTGTTACGGTATTATCGAAAAAGTGCGTAAAATGGGGATAAAATGAGCATAGTCCTTATTCCCACTCAGCTAAACCACATCATTTCTAAACATTTTTGTTCAGAGGATATGACAGCTTTTAGCTCTGATTATTTGATTTAATAACCATTATACCTGCTTGACGGGCTGCTGTTATCATATTGTTATCGGGGTGATAACAGCGGGGGCTGTGTTGAGGAACGAGCGGCAAGTGTGAGTTCGTTCCTTATTCGTATTATAGCGCGGATTATGGTGGGTGTCAAGAGGAATTCGATTATTGCATCATATTTTGGAGGGATGCATATTCTTCTGAGATAAGATTTTTAATAATATTAGATTTTTCAGCATCATCCAATCCTTTCATGGGTTGAATCCGAGCATTACCAAATTTAGATTTAAACAGTATATCTAGCATTTCTATTTCTTTTTTAGTAGTAAATATAGAATACAAAGTTTTCAAGCATTCTCCTGGTGGTACTGTATTTACAACGATCACCTTTTGTGTAATGTCATCTGTAGCAAACATAAAGTACTGATCATCAGTTTCTTTTGAATAAACAGTACTCCAAGTGATAATATAGGTCAAATCCCACGCTTGATTCTTTATTCCTTTTACTATTTCAGAATAATTGCTGGATTTGCATTTCTTGGGCATCGCAACATTCGGTACATTTGTAAATACAGCAGCTGCATAAAACAATATGCTTTCCGCAATCACCAAATGTTCTGCATACCAATTAGTGAACTCTATGAATTTTTCTATAGAGGTTACAGATTCTCTTCTCAATAGTTCTACTATTTTAATGATAGCTGCCTCAGTTGATAGATATAATACGCTTTCATTATACTCAAATTTTCTTTCATCAGTTTTGTAATCACTTGATAGATATTGGTTAGGAACGTGATCGATGTCTCCAAACGCTAATGCTTTCCATATATGTGAAGGAATATTATCAACAGCGTGTAAAAACTGCAATCTTGAAGACTCAGCAGTATAGCAACTTAGCTTTTGACTATCTGTTTCTAATAAACTGAAACCGCAACTAAGCCTAGCTCCTATAAACTGTGCCCATAAAATGAGCGCTGCCATTTTATACATACGTTCCTTATTCTTCAAGTAGCCATTTCTTGCTATTTCGCAGATGGGGGAAGCAAGATTATTGTCAACAAGAATAATAATATCTTTATCAGAAGACTGTAGTTCCGTGATTTTATGAAAATCAAGTTTTCCGTTCGGACAAATAGAAGGGTGAAATATCAGTTGAAGCTTATTTATTACAGAATATAGTGTATCAAGTTCATCATCTTCAAAGACCAATATATCCATCAAAACCACCTTTCAAGAATAATTAAGATCTCCATGACGTGTATATCATTTTACGTTTATCAAATGCTTCACGTCCGCCTTCCATAATATCAATTATCTGTTTTTGAGTATCTAGCATATCTATATTGCCCTGAGATACCTCTATATCAGATTCATTGAAGTCAACTACCAGTACTCTTTCAGCATCTCCAAGAACAGGTATATTGGCATTATGCGTTGCAAAAATGAACTGCACATTGGGCTTGGTTTTTGATATGGCTGATATTACTTCATCATATATTACTTTATTGTCAAGATCATCTTCGGGCTGATCTATTATTATAATATCATTATTATTCTGCGTAAGAATAAACAGAATTAATGCAGAGGCTCTCTGGCCAAGTGAATGCTTGCGTAATAACTTATCATGATAAAAGATTTCAACCTTATCTGGAACTTGATATTGAATCAAATCTTTATATTTCTCAGCCACCTTTTCACAGAACTTTACATATTCATTTGAAGATAAAATATCTTTTAACCGCTTTCCATCATTTGTGATCAATTCTGTTATTATATCGACATAGTCTGAGAATGATGTACTGATTATAGCGTATTTAGTATCTGAAATACTTGTACCTCTAAAATCTGTTTTAATTCTTGTCTTGAAACTATCTTTATCCCCCTTAAACTCAATTTCAATTCTCAATTCACTTTGTGCATTGTTAATCTTTTGAGCTTCTTCTTGATAGTGTCTAAAAACGCCATTCAAATCATCATTTCTTTGACGAACAGAAGCTAAAAATAGTTTTTCAAAATCCGACTTTTGCTTTAGCGTATCTGTCAGTTTAGAACGCTTTTCCTTTGAATCAAGTAGCTGAAACTTCATCTCTGCAAAAGCATCAGTATCAATAGTAGAATCTTGTATTTCTCGTTTTACTGCTGCAAATTCTTCAGCCAAGCTTTCTATTTTCTGGTCTAATTTCTTCAGAACGTCTATAACGGCATCTTTTTGAACGCTGATTTGGTCAACATTCTTTTTTATACCATCAAGTAATACATTGATATTTGATATAATCCGAACTAATTCAGAAAACAAATCACCATTGTATTCACTTCTATACTCTGGTAAATCGGTTGCTATTTTAGAATATTGGTCTACCGTCTTTATAATACTTGATAATGCATTTTCAATTTCTGATTTTACTGATGTCATTTTAGCCTTATCTGATACAAAAGCGCTTTGCTTTTTTAGCTTGCTTTCGACACCTTTTTCTTTGTAGATAGATAGTTTGTGTTCTGTTTCAGCTATTTTAGTTGATAATTCTGATAACTGCGATGGAATTTGACTGAACTTTTGCATGTGTTCATACATAGTAATAAGCTCATTGATATGTTCAGTAACAGCTTCATTGTCGATTGATGTTCCAACAAGCTTGGAAAGAAGCGTATTCTCTTGGTCGGCACTAGTTGATAAATCCTTTTGCCCGAAATACTGAACACCGTCCAAAAGACTTAATGGGCTTATATTTAAGTCATCTCCATTTTCGTCTAATGCAGTTATGCGTTCATTTAATATTCTACTAATATAGTACTTTCTTCCGTGTTTATCATGTATTAGTAATGTTGCTTTACCACCAGAACCCCAAATGTTCTTTATCAAATCTGTCTTATAAGATTTATCCGCTTGAGGATCTATTCCGAGTATATATCTGATTGATTCAAGAATTGCAGATTTTCCACTTCCACGAATACCTATTAACGTGTTAAGCGATGACGAAAAATGAATGGTTTGTCCATCGAATTTGCCACCCTGAAAAGAAACGGATTCAATAAATCCATGATTATTACTCGGCTTACTTTCATACACTCGATTACTATAGTCTAGTAAAGCAAACTTAACCGCTGAGTATGAAAACTCGCCTATTTTTAAAAACGAAGCTTTTTCGCCTTTCCCTATTTGCGTAATCGACTTAGGGTCTGATCCCTCAACAAGTGCAGGCAAATATCCAAAATATTCCTTGAATTTGTCTAAGTTGGAGTAAGTTCTGGATTTTTGTAATCCTAGTACTCTTTTTTGGAAAGATGCTGTTTCAGCGATTGACTCTAACATACCGCCCTTACATTCTTCAAACAGACCGTTACCCTGATCCACATGAGCGAATACTATAAAGTAATCTTTACCATACGCATCTAGACGTTCAAACATAGTTCTTAAATCATAATTGCATCGTGTATTTCTATTTTCAGGGTTTGATATTCCTGCAAAAGCAGATGCCAGAAAAGACTGTATATGGTTGTCACTGTTTTGAATCCACTCATCGGGATTAAAGATTATCAAAGTATGAATGCCATTTGCACCTTCCTTAACGGACAGTTCAACTCCTGGGAGAATCAGTATATTTTGCTTTTTCGCAGATCTCCTTATGGCTTTGTACTCATTTTCATCAAATTTATTATGATTTGTAATAACGCCTATCCCAATTCCAGCATCAATTAAGCCCTGTACATAAAGCTTTACAAAATCGTTTTCTTCTCCAGTATACTTAAACTCTTTATCTTTTCGTGTATGTAGATGAAAATCTGCTCTGATATATTCTATACCATTTTCAAACATTGCTATTGCCCTCCACATCAAAAGAAATAAAATGATAATCCCCTGAAACAATACAATTATCCAGTATATCTACATTATACCACGATACCCGTATTATTTCAAGGGAATTCGACTATATATTCTATTATTCCTGTCCCGACTTCTTCAAATTACAATCCCTGCACAGCATCTGCAAGTTCTCCGGAACGGTCTTTCCGCCTGCGTGCCAGGGCGTGATATGATCGGCGTGCATCTTCTCGAAATCGAAGTGTTTTTTGCATATTGGGCAGATACCTTGCTGCTGTTCATAGACTGCTCTCTTGTCATCGTCATCAAACTGACGCAGACTGAGAAACTTCTCCTTGCCACTCAGCAGATACTCATACACTCCGCTTTTCTTGGTGACTTCTTTGTCTGCCATGAGAGCGGATATTTTTGTCTCCAATGCCGCAGGATCAAGCGAATCATTGCCGTACTGATTGAACAGCAAGCCCCATTCCAAACCTTTCATTTCCTTGCGATATTTCGGAAAGATAGTCTGCACCCATGTAATAACACTATTGAAATACAGCCACAGGGCGGAAGCGTTGCTGTCGTGCTGATGAGCTGACATATACTCCTCGATGCCGATGCCTTCACGGGCAGCAATCCACTTTATCGCACGTTCAAGATATGCCTGACGGTTCATTTCTCCATTGAGATACTTATTCGCCGTTTTGTATGCAACACAGCCGTTCTTGCTGAAATAACGCTTTGCATCTGTAAGCCACGAGCCTGTGTAGATAGCATTGCGAAGCTCCTGGGCTGTCAGTACCGCTCCTGCGATATTGATCGTTCTGAACCAGTCGAGCTTTTCCTTATCGTTTCCCTTGCAAACATATATCATCAGCTTATAACTGAGAAATTGCTGCTGTTCATAAGGTGTGAGATTTCCAAAAGTACGGGGCTTTCCGTCAATCAGCATAGAAAAATCGCCGTTACAATACTGACAAATACTGATTGTCCGCTGCTGACCGTCAAGCAATTCGTAACCGCCCTGCTCGTCCTCTACCCAATACATCACATTCAAAGGAAAGCCTTTGAAAACAGTATCAATGACGGCATTACGTTCTCTTTCCTTGTAGACGAACTCTCGCTGAAACGCAGGACGAATATTGAGCTTTCCGCCGAAGCCGACTACACCGCTTTCATCATTATCCTCATAGCCGTTGAATATCTCTGCTACTGTATGTTCTTCCAGTCTGATCTCCATAGTTAACCCCGCTTTCTAATAAGAATTCTTCCGAATTTGAGCTTGCCGCCTATATACGGACCATCTTTACCAGTGCTCGAAGTAATACCAGCCAATCCCTTGATGTTTCCTGCAATCAGACCAACAATCTGGAACTGCTCTGGATTATATTTATCCATAAAGGTGATTGGCACGCCCATAACGCCTGCGTAATCAATTGGAATTTCACTTACCTTATCCACATTGATTGCATCGTAGTTATCATACTTCTGATAATCATTCTCCGAGTAATTTCTGTATAGTATCAAATCTTCATGACGCTTTTGAATATCTATATTGGTATACCAACAGATATTTCCCATACTACGCCATTTTTGTCCGTTCTCATCTATCCAGAAGCGTGTTTCTCTCGGCTCATAGCTATCAGGAACGGTAAAAGCCATATCTCCGAATTTGTAACCTAACCATACCTTATTATCACGAAGCAGTGTAAATATCTCTTTATATGTAATCGCATTCTGGTTTCCAATGATAATAAACTTTTTATCATATTCTATCAACTGCGCAACATACTCCCGAAATAAAGAAAAGGGCGGATTAGTTACCACCACATCTGCTTCTTTCAGCAGGGTGATGCATTCGTCAGAGCGGAAATCTCCATCACCCTGCAATAGTTTGGGTGGATTGTTTCGGAGCATAGACTCAAAATCATCAAGATCTATCGCTCCGTCACCGTTCTCGTCACGAACCTCAGTAATTTCAATCTTATAAGGTTTCTTTCCCTCTCCAACGCTGCCGATTGGTTCTGGCTCTCCAAAGAAAGTCAGCTGAGAATACATTACAGGTGATGTTGCATAGCAGGTAGCAATCAGCTTCTTTAGACCGAGAGCATTAAAGTTCATAGCGAAATACTTGACAAAGTTACTCTCAAACGGATCGTCGCAGTTGCAGAAAACTATTTTATCTTTAAAAAATGACTTGTAATGTCGTAATTCATTTTCAACATCAGCAAGCTGAGTATAAAACTCATCTTTCTTAGCTTTGCTCGCTTTTCCCAAGCTACTATTCTTACTTGCCATATCGCGCCTCCAAAACTTGCATCTACTGAAACTTTTCACGTCAAAACTTTCGTGTATAGAATATATTATAGCACAATCTATCGAAATTGGCAAGTATATTTGGGTATAATATTCCAAAAGAGAAACTTGGAGGTGAGGGCAAGTGTATGATCTCGGTGCTTTGATAAGATCATTACGCAAGGAACGGAATATAACGCAGAAAAAACTCGGAGAAATGCTCGATGTTACCGAGGGTACTATCAGCAAATATGAAGCTAATACCATGACACCGCCATTTGAGACACTTCGCTCTATCGCCAGTATCTTCAATGTGTCTATGGATACCCTCTGCGGTATGAAGCATCAAGGGACACTGTCCACGCACGGACTGACCGAAGCACAGACAGAAACTGTCAAAGCCCTGGTCGATGCCTATCGTATCAAAAACGCTCAGACGGGCAGGCAGCTCACGCAGGAGCAGTTTGCAGTGCTGGGAAAGATCACAGCCGAACTGACAAAATAAAGCCGAAGGACTCACGCAGAATCCTTCGGCTTTATCACTTGAAATAAGAATGAAACTATGGTATAATAATTGCAAGCCAAATAATATGTGAAAAGAGGGATTACATGAATAACAAGGATAGAAAAATATTTTGGGATACATTATGTTCTTTACAAGGAATAGATATTAATCATGAAGCAGAAATACTCCGTAAAACAATAAAAGTGCCTAAAAATCTTTATAGATTCCGACCTGTTACAATTAACTCACTTGAAAGTCTTCGTACAAACACAATGTTCTTTTCTACTGCTGATTATTATGATGATCCTTTTGATTCTTTTACTCATATAGATTGGGATCTTGTTGCAAAACAAATTCAAGCTGAATATCATGATACGGTAAAACTTGAAAAAATCGCCACCTCTATTCAAACAACATTTAATCTTCCTGAAGACACCGTAAAGGCAATGGTGGCAGCAATAAAGTCAATGACATCCGATCAATGGATAGATTTTAGCACAACAGTTTTAAAGGAAGCAAGAGCTGAAATACAAAAAAGACAGCTTTCAATCTGTTTCACAGAACAATGTAACAACGAAGTTCTCTGGCTAAAATATGCATCAGAGCACAAAGGATTTGCTTTAGAATACCAAGTAACCGATGAGTTTCTTCTTTATAATGATAATGGAATAAAGCACAATTACTTTCTTTATCCGATTTATTATTCAAATAGCAAGTATAATGCATCTGATTACGCTAAAAAAATAGCATTTCAATTACTTGCATTATCTTTGAACCCTGTTTTGCAAACGTATATACTAAGTAATATTCCTACATTGAACTGGCACTATGAACGTATTGGACTAATCAAGCATAAATGTCACGAGCATGATAAAGAATGGAGAATCCTCCATCCGTTTATTATGACATCGCAAGATATAAAAAGACAAAGGCCCCAAATGAACCGAAGACCAAACAGTGTTATTATTGGAATCCGCACAGGATCATCTGAAAAGAATTTGATTATTTCTCTTGCAAAAGAAGCAGGCATTCCAAGGATATACCAGTTGAGTATAGATAGGAATGGTAAGTTTGTGAAATCTTTGATCTACTCGGAAAAGAAGATATAATAGTACGCCGAAGGACTCCCACCGAATCCTTCGGCCCTTTTCATCTCCCCCTATTCCTTTTACCTCCCCATTCCTCCCACTTTCTTTTCAGACTATGCCTCTCCAAAAACTCCATAGTCTTGTTAAACTTCCACTTCCAATAGCTGACCTCCTCCTGCACAGACCTGAGCGTATTTTCCAGCCTGTCCACAGCTTTTTGCAAAGAGGACTTCTCCGATGCCAGCGTCTTGTTTAGTTCCCGCAGCTTTGCGACATTCTGTAAAAGCTCGTCATTCTCCTCGGTCAGCCTCTCAACAGCGTCCGCCATTTCTGTTTTATCGTTTTCAGCCGCTATCTGTTTCTTTGCAAGGTCAGCGACTTTTTCATAATCATCAGCCGAGAGAGTCACTTTATCCCCCAAAGCCTTACGCTTCACCTCAATAGCATCTATTTCCAAGAGGGCAGTCACTTTTTCGGCAGAGGCCTGTATCATCTGCTGATCTGCCGTCAGCTTTTCCTCGACAGCTCTAAGCTCCGCAGTTTTTTTCGCTATGGTATTGTCAAGCTGCTCAACCATATCAGTCTTTTCGGCATACTCCCTGTCAAGTCTGTTTATCACCTCGTCGGCTGAATTCAAAACCTGCTGTCTTCTCTCGATAATGCTGTTAGTCGTCTGCACCTTGTTTTCAAGCACCGCCACTTCACGAGTACGCATTTTCTTTTTGTAATCAAGCACATCGAGGTGCTGCTCATGAGTGTCAAGCTGCTGCCATACGATACCGTAGCCACCCATAATGTCTGCAAGCGCCTGCTTTTCGCTATCGATCCACAGCTTTGAGCAGGTGTTTAGTTTTCCCTCACCCTTGTACCCCTGCTGTTCGAGCGCTCCCGTCAGCGTGTTGCGGGTGGACAGTCCTCGCTTTTGTTCTGTCGCAAAGGGAATAAAACCAAGGTGAACGTGGGGCGTTTCCTCATCTAAATGTATCACCGCATTGAACACCCTAAGCTGCGGATTGCGTTTCTGAAAGCTCTGCACAAACTCGGTCAGAGCCTTTGTTGTAAGCTCCGCTTCGGGAGTGCCGCAGCGGGTGTCCTCATTATTGCCGATCTGGAATATCACCTCGTAAAACGGCTTCTCCTGCTTGCTGCGGCGGATATGCTCATAGTAGTTTTTTATGCGGCGGTCTTTTCGCTTTTGTCTTGCATTGTATTCTTCAAGCGGCTTGTCAAACAGCTTGTGGTATGCCTGCTCAATATCCTCACGCACCAAAACAATATTCCTTTCTGTTCGTGACACATCAACGTTTTTGGCTATGAAAAGTCTGTTGTCGTGACCTATGCTGCCTTTGCCGATACGTCCGCTTATTGTTCTTTTTATAGGCATTCGCTCCTTTCATGGCTGGTGCCATACGGCACTAAAACTCTTGTCATTCCGATCATCGGGGCATCGCACTGCCGCCTTTGTTACTTTCGCGAAAGTAACGCAAAGATGCTTTCGTCAGCTTCTGAACGAAGCCAACGAAAGCCTTTGCGGCAGCGTTCCTCTGCACCCCTTTTTACGAGCTTACGCTCGTGGTATCAAGCAGGGCATACGCCCTGAGAAAATCGATTCAGCTCTCTTGCTTCATTCCGTCAAGGGTGACAGTGATGAGGTTTATCGTGGCGAGCAAATCTTCGTCTACCTCGGTTCCATTCTCAATTCGTTTTAATTCATCAAGAACCTTACCCAGCTTATCTTTCAGCGCCTTGTAAACTCTCGGATTGCCCTGCACCACAATATCCCTGCACAGCAGACGGTTGGTGATGTAGTCCTGCTTGGTCAGCCCCGAAAGTGATACCGCAACATTTATCTGTGCGTCCTCCTCAGGCGAAACACGAAAGCCTATCATCCTCGAACGGAACCTTCCCTTGTTATCTAAATTCTTAGCCGACATTCTTTTCTTCACTCCTCTCAAAATCTAACCTCTCCGCCATTTCCACCTGCTTTGAGGGAAACAGATGCGCATAGCGGTAAGTGATCTCAATGCTTTCGTGACCGACACGGTCTGCAATAGCCACAGCCGAAAATCCCATTTCAATCAATAGTGAAACATGGCTGTGACGAAGATCGTGTATGCGTATTCTCTTGACACCTGCCGCCTTTGAGCCCCTGTCCATTTCTCGGTGTAGGTAGCTCTTTGTGATGTCAAAAAGCCGTTCCTTTGGTTTCAGACCATACTGCATTTTTATGTAGTCGCTTATCTCGTCACATAGGAACTTCGGCATTTTTACTGTCCGATTGCTTTTTGCAGTCTTAGGTGAGGTGATAACATCTTCACCATGCAAACGCTGATATGATTTATTGACCGTTATCGTTCCCTTGTCAAGATCAATGTCATTCGATGTGAGCGCAAGCAGCTCACCCACGCGAAGCCCGCACCAGTACAGTATCTCAAAAGCATAGTATGACCTCGGCTTGTCCATTACCGCCTCTGCGAACTGAAGATACTCCGCCTTCGTCCAGAAGCTCATTTCCTTTGCGTTCTTCACGCCGATGCTCCCCGCCTTCGCTGCGGGATTTGACGGCAGATTGTAGAACTTGACCGCATGATTGAAAATTGCAGATATCTGATTATGGACTGTTTTCAGATAAGTCTCCGAATATGGCTTGCCGTTTTTGTTCTTGTGCCGCAGCAGCTCGTTCTGCCAGGAAAGCACGTCCTTAGACTTTATTTCGCTGATAGGCTTGTCACCGAAATACGGGAGTATCTTGGTCTTGATGATATGCTCCTTGCTCTCCCAGGTGGTCTGTTTCAGACGTCCTTTTACATCATTGGCATAGATCTCGTAAAAGCTACTGAAGGTCATATCGAGATCATTTGACGATTGCAGCAGAAAACTACGTTCCCAATTCTGCGCCTCCCTTTTGGTAGAGAAGCCACGCTTGCACTTCTGCTTGTGCTTGCCCTGCCAGTCGTCATACCTCACCATAGCGTACCAAGAGCCGTTGCTGTCTTTATATATAGGCATATTATTCCTCCTTTTCATTTCTGCCGAAGAATCGCTGATAGAAATACTCACGGCTTACACGCCCCGATATCGTCATAAAGCCCTGAGCCTTCAGCTCATCATTCAGCATTTTGATGATCTTGTAGGCATACGGGACCGACACTTGCAGTTCCTCTGCCACCTCTTTTACTCTGATAAACTTGTTTTTCATTTGCATTTCCCCTTTCTATCTCTCTTATACAGATACTAAACTATTATGTTTAATATCCTGAATCATATTATACTAAACAAATTTGCTTTTGTCAACCCCTTTCTCACAAATTATTTAAACTTTTTTGTTAAATATCTCTTGACATTCTCTAAACAAATATGCTATAATACAAGAAAGATGTTTAGACAGGTGATATGTGTGAAGAAATGTATCTGTCATCATATTCCGAAAGACGGGAATTTTAAAATTGGTAAGGAATACAGTTTTCAATACGGAATTGACTGTATTTGCGTAACTGATGATAATGGACAACAAGTGTTTTTTGATGAAATCACTTTTTTATGGTATTTTACAAAATAAGGAGAGATAACAATGGCAATAGCTGAACGCATAAAACGTATCCGCACAATGCGTGGTATGACCCTCAAATATCTTGGTGAATCGGTGGGCTTTCCCGCTAATAACGCTGACGTCAGAATGGCTCAGTACGAAAACGGCACCCGCTCGCCCAAATCCGACCTTGCAAAACAGATAGCAGATGTTCTCGGTGTCGCACCCGAAACACTTGAAGTACCGAACATTGAGAGCTATCTCGGCGTTATCCACACTCTGTTTGCCCTTGAGGACAACTTTGGTTTGAAGATCGACAAGCTAAGCGGTGAGGTCTGCATTCGCCTTGACAAGGAAAGCAAGGACTATCTCACAATGCTTGAAATGTTCAGAGCATGGGAAACCAAAGCCGAGCAGCTGCGCTCAGGTGAGATCACCCAAGAGGACTACGACAACTGGCGGTACAACTACCCGAACTCCGACGAGTCCGGCACGTTTAAGAAGATCGTTTCATCAGACTGACACCTCCTTTCTTAGGCATAACAAAAAAGACCTTGCCCGACACCGTCAGGCAAGGTCTTTTCAAACTAAGCTATCGTACCTCATAACCACTTGAGATACAGGATAATACTCAGTTTGGAAGTGTTATCAAATTGTTATCAGAGGGGTGGGATAAGTGGCTCAAACCTCGCTGATACGCTGTTTGCTGAGTGCGTGCGATCACTCCCACTCTATCGTCCCGCTGGGCTTGGGAGTAAGGTCGAACAGAACGCGGTTGACATTCTCGACCTCATGGGTGATACGGTCGGTGATGTGCTGGAGAAGCTCGAAGGGAACATTCTCTACTGTTGCAGTCATGGCGTCCTTGGTGTTGACAGCGCGGATGATGACAGGGTAAGCAAAGGTGCGCTTGCCGTCCTTTACGCCTACAGACCTGAAATCGGGGATAGCTGTGAAATACTGCCATACCTTGCCCTCAAGACCGTTCTTTGCGAACTCTTCGCGGAGGATAGCGTCGCTCTCGCGTACAGCTTCAAGACGGTCGCGGGTGATGGCGCCGAGGCAGCGCACGCCCAGGCCGGGGCCGGGGAAGGGCTGACGGTATACCATATTGTCAGGCAGGCCCAGCGCTTTGCCGACTACTCTTACTTCGTCCTTGAAGAGCAGCTTTACAGGCTCTACGAGCTCAAATTTCAGATCTTCCGGGAGACCGCCGACATTGTGATGCGCCTTTACACCGTCGCTCTCGATGATGTCCGGGTAGATGGTCCCCTGAGCAAGGAATTCGATGCCGTCCTGCTTTCTTGCCTCTTCTTCAAATACGCGGATAAATTCTGCGCCGATGATCTTCCTCTTCTTTTCCGGCTCGGCAACTCCTGCCAGCTTGTCGAGAAAACGGTCAACAGCGTCAACATATACAAGATTGGCATCCATTTCATCGCGGAACACCTTGATAACCTGCTCGGGCTCGCCCTTGCGGAGAAGTCCGTGATTTACGTGTACGCATACAAGCTGCTTGCCGACAGCCTTGATGAGCAGCGCCGCAACTACCGAGCTGTCAACTCCTCCTGAGAGAGCCAGCAGAACTTTTTTGCTCCCGATCTGTGCGCGGAGCTCCTTGATCTGCTCTTCGATAAAGGCATTTGCAAGCGCTTCGGTAGTGATCCTTTCCATGCTTTCGGGTCTGACATTTGAACTCATATTGATCCTCCATTTCTCCGTCAGCCGCATTTTGCGGCCTGTTCTGACTTCTTTGCAGCGAAGTCCTTTACCAGGTAATTATATCACAAGAAGGCCTTTTTGTCAATCGGAAGAGCATAAAACCGGGAGCGCTGAGCCCGCAAAAACTGTGCAAAACTGCGAAGTTGTAAAAAAATGCTTGATTTATACCGGGCTCTGTGATATAATACACTTTGTATGAGTGTGAACAAGAGCTGCATTCGCCGTGTTCCCGGCGGTGCTGACAAAGAAAGACAGAGGGATAATATGATAAGAAAGAAAAGGTTATCCGCCCTGTGCGCGGCGATCATGATCTGTGTATCAATGGCTGCCGCAGGCTGCGGTAATACGATCGAGAACAGCAATACGCCCAAGGATGTGTCCTCGGCCACTGTTTCTGAAACGACTGCTGCTGCGGAAACTACAGCTCCCGGGACATCGCCTGCAACTACTGCGGCTCCCGAGACTTCCGAGTCTGCAACAGAAGCAACAACAAAGGAAACTGCCGAAGCTGCTACCACAACTACTACTCCGGCAACGACTACTACTCCCGCGACTACCACGACTCCGGCGCCGACAACAACTACTCCCGCGCCGACTACCACTACTCCCGCACCTGTGACTACAACAGTCCTCCCTGTGCAGACAACAAAGCCCAAGCCGGCTACGACTCTGCCGGAGATAGATGTCTCCAAGCTGGGAGTTCAGCCTGAGACAGGTACTTATGTCAATAATATCCTCGTCGGAGATATAAATCTCGGCGCAAGGATAAGAGTCCTTTTCCCCTTCGGCGGAGCTTATTCCGTCGGCGCTGATTTTGCCAGAATGGCTGATGAGTATCAGACAAAGCTGGGCGGCGGCGTAAGAGTCTATACTATGGGCATTCCTCTTGCAGCAGCCTTCTATATGCCCAAGGGCTATGAGAATACCTATACCGAGGAGCACGGCTGTATCCTCAATATCGGCAACAACCTGAAGAGTGCCACCAATATCGACACCTATGCGGCGCTCTATCCTCATATCGCTGAATATATCTATTCGCGTACCGACCACCACTGGCAGCCTCTGGGCGCCTACTATGCGGCGCAGGCCTTCTGCGAAGAAGCCGGCGTGCCTTTCCCCGATCTCTCGGCTTATGAGAAAAAGGCGCAGCAGAATTTCGTAGGCTCCGGCCTCTATTATACCGGGCTCCAGCAGCTCAAGACCTACCCCGATACCTTTACATACTATAAGCCCAGAAACAGCTATACCGTTACCGACTATAACGTTTATTTCGGCAACGGCTATAAGTCCACTCTCTTCTATGAGAACGCCGGTATGGGCTACTGCACGATCCTCGGCGGCGATATGAAAGTTACCGAGATCAATACCGATGTCAAGAACGGCAGAGTCCTGGTAATGATCAAGGACAGCTACGGCAACGCGCTGACACCTTTCTTCGTAAACGGCTTCCAGAAGGTCTATGTCATCGACTGCCGCAGGACTGACGGCTACTTTATGCAGAACTACGGCTCCTTCTGCCGCAGCGTCGGCGCGACAGACGTCCTCTTTGCACTTTCGCTTTCAAGCTGCTATTCCAGCAGCCGTATAAATGTGCTGAGAAACTACTTCTGATCAACAGGCACAGCGCCGGGCAAAAACAGATACGACCAAAAAACCGTATATCCCTGCCAAAAGAAAGGGGTATACGGTTTTTCTTATCTTTGCTCGGCTGCGAGCAGCGCCTTTTCTTGATCCGGACCTTTTACTTCGTCCAGACACTGTTCAGCCACTTGATCCGCCCGCTGACGAACTGCGCGATGTTCTTTGCCTGATCTATCTTCCAGGCGTCGTTGTTTCCGAGATCTTTCCGGAGAGTCTCGCAGTCTCCGACTACCTTTGCGGTAGTTTTGGTCAGCACCTTGCTATTGGTCAGCTCTGCCCATTTGGCCTTTACTGCCTCTGTAAAGGCTTCTGATTTCATCGCCAGGATGAACCAGGGGTTAGAGCGGTCCCAGCCGTCGGTGTGCAGCTTCTGGAAGGTAGAAGCGTAGTATCCGCCGTTTGCATCGCCTTCGTATGCCCAGTTGAAATCCCAGGGGGCGAGGAAGGTCAGCTTCTTATACTTGCTCCCCTCAGAGAAGTCAACAGCCATATAAAAGCTCCCGGCGCCGACATCGTTGTTATGGACCAGTTCTTCAAGGATAAGCATATTCGCCAGAGATTCAATGTCTATGACGGCGCAGACAGCATCGAAGGGGTCTTTGAAATATCCCTCTCCGGAGACCAGCTTGCCGTTCTCGTCAAACATCAGCGATCTGCCGTCTATCACCGCAGCATAGAGGATCCTGAAGCAGCCGGTAACATAATTCTCGATGAACGCCAACTGCCCTTTGGTGCTGATATCGCTCCTGACGCTGTAAGCGTGTTCGATGAACTGCCGCTTTTTGCCGGAGATGTCTGTTATATCGGCAGCCAGATGGTCGTAATAGAAGTACGGGTGCTCTTCGGAGGGGTAATTGTCCATTTCGACAAGATAGCCGATCTCCGCCTGAGTCTCATCCTTCTTCGGCTCGTTGACTTCGATCCTGCCCTTGGCGGCCTGATTCTGCTCGCAGAGCAGATATACTCCTCTGGGGTAGCCGTTGATGTAGAGATTGACATACATATAATCGGAGCTGTAATACTTTCCGCCGAAGATCTCTTTTGCAAGGCTGAAGCCCATATAGTCAGGTGCCAGGTTCCAGTAGGAGCGCAGCAGCACCCAGCTCTTGTATTCTGCTCCGCCGTGGAGCCCCAGCATATTATGCTTCTCGCTGAATTTGATGCGGTACGGTTTCTCGTCGCCCTGATCGGCAGTTGAATTGCCTCTTACCTTGACTCCTGCTTCGGCTGTGAGGCGGAACTCTTCGCCGCAGTTGAACACATCGATCACCGAAGCCACATATTCGTCCTTGGAGAGTATCTTCTTTTTGTCCTGTGTTGTGATATTTATGCAGGGGTGATCTTTTTTCGAGGAGAAGCTCTCGATCTTTTTGTCAAGAGAATCCTTGCCCTCTTCATATTGTGCCGCCACCTTCTCGAATTCCGGCATAGGGGTCTCTGTCTGTTCCAGAGCCTCTGTGTCGGCAGGGAAGGGTGATACCAGTTCGGGGAGAGGCTTCAGAGGCTGATGATCCTGTTCTGAGGACACGGCCGGGACATCGGTAGCAGCAGTCACGGCGGAGGACTGTGCCGCCGTCTCCGCAGAGGTCACAGAGGCAGTTTCGGACGGGGCGGATGAGCTGCTGTCAGCCGAAGAGCAGCCTGCCAGCGCTGCCGCCAGTGCCGCAGCGGTCAGCAGAGAGATGAGTCTTTTCATATATTTCTCCTTAGCTGTCTCAGCCGAACATCTTCTCAATGGATCTGGCTCCGTATTCTCTCCAGAAGTTCATATCGTGGATCCCGGGGCCTTCCAGATATTCGTGCGGGACATTCCTGCTCTCCAGGAAGCGGTGGAACTCGCGGTTGTTCTCGATAAGGAAATCCTCGGTGCCGCAGGCCATGAAGATCCCGGGCAGCTTTTTGCCCTCTGCCAGCAGCTTGTCGATGAGAGCCTCCGGGTCATTGTCGCTGCCGAGGAGCTTTTCCGGGTCTCCGAAGCATTCCCGGTAATATTCATAGTTTGCTACAGGGTTGCCGTTGCCTTCGCGCATCCCTGCGACTTCATGTACGATCAGCGCAGAGGAGAGGGCAGCCAGCTTGCCGAAATTATCGGGGTAAGCCAGAGCGGTATGTATTGCTCCGAAGCCTCCCATAGAGAGGCCCATTATGCAGGTGTCCTCGGCGCTTGATGCGAGGTTGAAGGTCTGCCTTATATAAGCCGGCAGCTCTTCTCCGACAAATGTGCAGAATTTATGCCCTGTTGAGATACCGTCCAGCCAGAAGGAGTTTTCCCCGTTTGGCATAACGACAGCGATATTATACTTCTCAGCCAGTTGTTCGTCGATCCAGAGCCCGGCGCTGCCGTTGTAGCCGTGCAGCAGGAAAAGAGTCCTGATAGGTTGCTTTGGGGCAGCCTGCTCCGGAGCAAAGAATTCTCTGCGGATGTCGTTGGGGATTAGCATCTCGAAGTTTACCGGGCGCTTCAGCGCATCTGACCAGATCTTGATGTTGAAATATGCCATAACAAAAAACCTCCTTGATCGGATTTATAAATCAGTGTTGCCTATATCCCAATGCTCATATCATTATCCTTTTTCAGATCCCGGCCTGTCTTTCCGGCCTGCTTCCATTATATACTATCCAGCCCTTGCTGTCAAGGAATTCAGCGGGGTTGCAATCGGCGTGCTGTTGTGGTATACTTGTATCATATTGACCGCAGCCTGCCTGCGGAAGAAGGGGAGCGGAGAGCAATATGGATCTGTTTGAAAACAGGATCAGCGACTTAGAGGTCTATCTTACAAGGATGCAGAGGTCTGTGCTGGATAAGCTGTTCTTTATCGACAAGGTGTTCGAGCCTTTTGAGAATATCATCGACTTCGGCTGCGCTAACGGAGAGGTGATCCGTGTTCTCAGGACGATGTGCCCGGAGTATAATTATATCGGCTACGACATCAGCGAGGAAATGATAAGGTCGGCTGAGAAAAATGTCCCGGAGGCTTTCTTCTGTTCCCGCTGGGAGGATATACCTGTACCCTTTGAAAAGAGCCTGCTGAATATATCCAGCACTATCCACGAGGTCTATTCCTACGGCACTGCTGCCGATATCGAAGAGTTTATCGGGAGAGTGTTCTCCAGCGGTTTCAGATACATAACTGTCCGGGATATGATGTTCTCCGACAGCGATGACCGCCCTGCCGACGGCAGCGCTCTGAAAACACTCCGGGAAAGCGTGTTTGCCGATAAGCTGAAAGATTTTGAGAGCTTTCGCGGCGAGATAACGACCCAGAAGCAGCTTGTCCATTTCCTGCTGAAATACCGGTATACCCAGAACTGGGAGAGGGAAGTCAGAGAGGATTATTTCCCTATCTCGGTCGAGAGCTTTATGAAGCTCATCCCTGAAAGCTATACTGTCACCTATTTCGACCACTTCACCCTGCCCTATACAGCCTGGCAGATACGCCGCGACCTCGGCATAGACCTGACCGACAGGACGCACATCAAGCTGATACTTGAGAGGAAGATCTGACAGGTGCGGGCAGGATATAACTTTTAAAAATCTGACTATCCCGCTGACACACCACACATATTCCTTAAGGCAACACCGCACGACTCGCGGCTAACGCCTCTGCACATCATCTGCTTGCCAGCTTTCCGTCATATTACCCAAATTCTCCTTGACTTGCGTCAGCAAGCCTGCGTCGAATTTAGGCAATCTGACGAAAATCTGGACGGCGCATCTGATACACAGGGGTCGTGCGGTGTTGCCTTAAACAAAAGGCTTTTTATCTTGCTGTGCTATCCCCCGCCGGAGGCGGGGGATAGCACAGCGTTGGTCTAATTGCCGAAATCTCCTAAATAAGCTGTTTGAAAATGGTGTGTCAAAGGGATAACCATATTTAAAAAAATACCCGCCGGCAGTCATCAGGGCTGCCGGCGGGTTGTTGTTACTTGAATATCATTCGCAGGAAGTTGTAAAGATGAGGACGGACGCTGGTGTGATCATGGCCTGTCCTCTTGAGAACGTGCGATACGAAATCGACACCGTTCTTCTCAAAGGCTTTGCGGTAGCTGTCCGGGAAGGTGGAGACAACACCGTCTGCCTGGGAAGAGCTTATGAACAGCAGCCTGGGCTTCTGATCCTCCGGGAATACCATGTCAGACTCCTTGATCTGCCCGATAAGCCCGGGAGCAGGGCAGCAGGCGCCGATATATCCGAAAAGCTCAGGATGCTTTATCCCGATGAAGAGCGATTCGCGCCCGCCCATCGAGAATCCTGTTATCGCAGTGTTATCCGGGCCCTTGGCGATGCTGAACTTGCTCTCGATAAATGGCATAAGATCTGTCAGCAGGTCGTTGATGAAGTTATCGTAAGCCAGACTGTTCTCATCGTTCATGCCTGTGCATCTCGGCAGCTCCTTGCTGCAGAAAATATAAGGGCAGACGATTATCATATCCTCGGCTTCGCCGTTCTCCTGAAGGTTTTTGAGTATCTTGTTGAGGTTGACCACAGGCCTTGCCATCCAGTCCTCGGAATCCCAGTAGCCGTGCAGGATGTAAAGCACAGGATACTGTTTGTCCTCGGAATAGTCCGCAGGCAGAAGCACATTTACGGGAGTGTCTCTCTCCGCTGTTTTAGAATAGTAGCTCAGCTTCTGGAACTCCGGGTAGGTGTAGTCCTGATGCTTTCCGTCAAAGGCATCGGGCATCAGCTCGACGACAGTGTTCTTGCATTTCTCCATATATTCTTCCTCCGTCAGTTTTTCCTCTTCTGGCTCGGTCTCGGCAGGAGCAGCCGTCGTAACGGGCGCCTCTTCTGAGGAAACGGCAGCGCTCTCTGCGGCACTGCTGCTGTTGCTGCTGCCGGACGAAGAGCATCCCGCCAGCATTATCAAAGCAGCGGCTATCGCTGCGGCTTTTCTGAACATATCCATCATCTCCGGATCAAGATAATCTGTAAGGCATTACTGCCCGATAATACGATTATACAGCATAAGTTGAGTAATATCAAACTGTTTTATGCTTTCTTTTAAGTCATATTTTGCTGTTTTTACGGGCGATAGCTCTTCTGCCTTTGGCTGCCGTAAAAGTGACAAATGTAATATCGATTCGTGATTCTGTTCACTGCAAAAATGCGGAAGGCTATGCTATAATAAGATCAAGATAAGACGGTAAGTCGAAATACAGGAGGTAACCGACATGGCAGATACAGTAGTAAAGATCACAGAGCTCGTAAAAAGATATAAGGATCTCATCGCTCTTGACCACCTCTCGCTGGAGATAGAGAAGGGAGAGATCTTCGGGCTGCTGGGGCCAAACGGCTCCGGCAAGACAACGACCATCAACTGCCTGCTCGCTCTGCTGAGCTTCGATAAAGGCAGAGTTGAGATCTTCGGCAAGGAAATGACCCCGACCAGCTACGACATCAAGCGCGAGATCGGTATCATAATGCAGAACGTCGCAGTCTTCGATGAGCTTACTGTATACGATAATATCGACTACTTCTGCGGCTTGTATATCTCTGATAAGGAGAAGCGCCGGCAGTATGTTGAGGAAGCTATCAGGTTCGTCGGCCTGGAGGATTTTACGAAATTCTATCCCAAGAAGCTCTCCGGAGGTCTTCTCAGAAGGCTCAACATCGCCTGCGGCATCGCCCATAAGCCCAAGCTCATAATCCTGGACGAGCCGACAGTCGCCGTTGACCCCCAGAGCCGAAATAAGATCCTCGAAGGGATCGAGCAGCTCAACCGCGACGGCGCGACTATCATCTATACCTCCCACTATATGGAAGAGGTCGAGCAGATATGCACCCGTATCGCAATAATGGATAAGGGCAGAAAGGTCGCCGAGGGCACAAAGGAAGAGCTCAAGAAGATGATAAAGAATACCGAGACGATAACTGTCGAGGTCAGAGAGATGGGAGACGGTGTCCTCGCACAGATCAGCGAGCTGCCTCATGTTTATCTTGCCGAGTATAACGATGACATCCTGAAAGTCGCCTGCTCCGGAGGCAAACATAACCTCATCAGGATCCTCGGGGTGCTCCAGGATCATAATCTGCACATAGGACGTGTCTACAGTGAGCTCCCGACTCTCAACGATGTGTTCCTGGAAATAACAGGCAAGGCGCTCAGGGACAAGGAGGACTGAAAATGTTTCTTCACGATCTGAAATATGAGATAAAATCCTGCCTGCGCTCCAAGCAGGTGATAATCTGGGTGCTGATCTACCCTATGATCTTAGGCACATTTTTCAAGGCGGCCTTCTCGGGCATCTACGAAAAGGAAAATCTGTTCAACTCTGTCCCGGCGGCAGTGGTAGGCTGCGCCGAGAGCAGCCCGCTGCACTCTGTGCTGGACGGTATGAAGGATTCCGACAAGCCCCTGCTCGATGTAAGATACACCGACAGCAGTGAGGCCGACAAGCTCCTCCGGGACGGCGAAGTGGAAGGCATCATATTTGCCTCCGACGAGGCTCTGACCCTTACCGTCGCCGGGGAAGGCATGAATGAAACTATACTCAAAGCCTTCTGCGACCAGTATAACGCCAATGCCAGAGTTATATCGGACTCCGCTTCCGACCCTGCAAAGCTGGCGGCTGTCACCGGGCAGCTCATGAAAGACACTGAGGTCGTCCAGCACAAGCAGCTTGTGGAAGGCAATATGGACTACTACGTTGAGTATTTCTACAATCTTGTGGCTATGATAGCCCTCTTCGGCTCTATGATCGGCCTTACGGCAGCTATGGACAGCCAGGCGAACCTTTCGGCGCTGGGCGCAAGAAAGTGCTGCTCTCCGAGACCGAAGTTCATGAGCGTGCTGGCATCCCTTGCAGCCAGGTTTATCCTTATGGCTGTCTGCATGGTGATAACCATCAGCTATTTCAATTTCGTCCTCAGGATCGACTACGGCGACAGGCTCGGGCTGGTTTACCTTTCCGGCTCCATAGGCGGTATGCTGGGCGTTAGCCTCGGATTTGCTGTCGGCTCCATCGGCTTCGGCAATTCGGGCATCAAGAATTCGATCCTTACCGGCGTTTCCCTGATGCTCTGCTTCTTCAGCGGCCTTATGGATGACGGCATGAAGAGCAGGATACAGGAAACCGCCCCCATTATCAACAAGCTCAATCCCGCAGCGGTCATCGCTGACAGCCTGCATTGTCTTAATGTGTTCAGCGATACGAAAATGTATATCGAAAAGCTCATCACAATGCTCATAATGACAGCGGCGCTGGTAATGATCGGCTTCGTTATCACAAGGAGGCGCAAGTATGCAAGTCTTTAAAACATTCTTTAAGGTGCTGACAAAGAAAAAGACCTCTCTGGTAGTCTATACCATGATCTTCCTTGTGATCTCCTTTATGATGGCTTCCGGCTCCGGCACCAGGGATAAGTTCACAGAGAGCAAGCTGAACATCATGGTCATCGACGAGGACGGTTCAGCAGCATCCGCAGCTCTGACCGAGGCCATCGGCAGGAAGCATAATATAAAGGAAAAGGCCTCCTCAGACGAAGAGCTGGCAGAAAAGCTCTATTGGGAAACAGTAGACTATGCGCTGGTCATCAAAAGCGGCTTCGGGGAGAAGCTCGAGTCCGGCAGCTCCGACGATCTCTTCGGGGAGTACCATGTCCGCGAAAGCTATTCCTCCGCCTATATGACCACGGTCCTCGGCCAGTATGTAAGGACAGTGAGAGCTTATCTCGCTTCGGGAAAGACCCTTGATGAGGCTCTGTCCTCCACGGCGGATGTCCTCTCAAAGGACACCGAGACCGCCTATCTCGCAGACGAAGACGGCAGCTCCGGGGATTACCCCAGAAGTTTCGCAGGCTACTTCCGCTATATGCCCTATGTGCTCCTGGCGGTGATGATGTCGGTGCTGGGGTCGGTGCTGACCGCCATGAACCGCAAGGATGTCCGCTACCGCACCGAATGCTCCGGAGCTCTTCCCCGCAGCATAACGATGCAGATCTTTGCCGCTTCGGTAGTACTGGTGATCGGGGTATGGCTCTTCTATATGATCGCGGGTATGTTCCTCTACGGCGGGATATACCGGGGGACCGCATGGCTGGCTGTCCTCAACAGCCTGGTATTCACGATCGTCTCGGCTTCGCTGGCTATCTTTATAGCGAGCCTCCCTCTGGAAGAAAACATCTTTACAGCTATCACGATCGTAGTCAGCCTTGGGATGAGTTTCCTCTGCGGTATATTCGTGCCTCTCTCTGTGCTCGGAGAGGGAGTTACAGCGGCAGGACGTTTCCTGCCGGGATATTGGTATACGGTAGCCAACGATATGCTTACGGGCAATGAGGCCTTTGATGCTGCAAAATTTGCAGGCTATCTGCTGGTACAGGCCGCATTCGCAGTGACCTTCCTGATAATCTCTATGGTCATAAGACGTTCTAACAAAAGAGATGCAGCAAACTGAACAGAAGCCGATATGAATCGGAAAGGGGCTGCCGTATGAACAGCCTCAGACAAAAAAGGGTATTCTCCAAAACGGAGAATACCCTTTTATGTACTTCCGCCGCACAGCAAAACAGAGTGCGGCGGAAAAAGCGATTAAACAAATCTGACTATCCCGCTGACACACCACACATATTCCTTTTGGCTTTTTATCTTGCTGTGCTATCCCCCGCCGGAGGGGGGGATAGCACAGCGTTGGTCTAATTGCCGTAATCTCATAAATAAGGTGTTTGAAAATGGTGTGTCAAAGGGATAACCATATAAACAAATACGGTGCAGCAGCAACCTTTCTCATGCTTTCAGCTCAGCCCGAAAGAGACGGAGAGAGCATTGTTGACAGCCGTCATCGAGACAGTATCAAGCTCCCCCATACGCTCCTTGAGACGGCGCTTGTCTAATGTACGTATCTGTTCCAGAAGAACGATGGAATCCTTGGAAAGCCCGCAGCTCCCCCCGACGACCCGGATATGGGTCGGCATACGCGATTTTTCTAGACGGCTGGTTATCGCCGCCGCGATGACTGTCGGGGAATACTTGTTCCCGACATCGTTCTGCACTATCAGCACAGGCCTCAGCCCGCCCTGCTCCGACCCGACCACCGGGCTCAGGTCAGCGTAATATATCTCTCCTCTGTGTACTGTCATATTTAACACTCCCTTTATGTTTTTCTGAAAGCCGATCCCTTTCGCAGTTATTATGTGCAGCAGCAGACCGGGTTAATCATATCGCCGGATTTTTTTCGGCGTTTGCCCTCCGCAGAAGATCGTCCCTGAGGGATCGCCCCCTTCTTTTGCCTTATGATATGCCTAAAAGGCGAAAAGTGTGAATAAAAGCTGCTCCGGCGGGCGATACTAGAGCAGGACGCTGCGGGAGGTGATAGGATGCTGATCGTTCTGATACGGGCGATGATACTTTATCTGCTGATAATTATCGCTGTGCGCCTTATGGGAAAGCGGCAGATAGGGGAGCTCCAGCCCTCGGAGCTGGTTATAACCATACTTGTCTCAAATATCGCGACTCTGCCGATAGAGGATGTATCTGTCCCTATGATAATGGGGATAGTCCCCATCTTTACACTGGTCTGTCTTGATGTGTTTATGTCGCAGCTATCCCTCTGGTCGAGAAGAGTGCGAAAGCTCTTCAGCGGCGAACCGAAGATAATAATCAAGGGAGGGAAGGTGGACGAGAAGGTAATGCGGAGCCTTCGTTTTACCGTAGATGATCTTATGGAATCTCTCCGGAGCTGTTCTGTTTTCGATATCTCGACTGTCCAGCTGGCCGTAGTTGAGACGACAGGCAAGATATCCGTTTTCCAGAAGCAGACCGAGCAGCCTCCGGCCTGCTCCCAGCTCGGACTTTCTCCTGCCTGCAAGGATCCCCCGGAGCTTATTATCTCCGACGGCGAGGTGAGCAGCGCGGCTCTCAGAGCTGTCGGAAAGGATAAAAAATGGCTGGACACCGAGCTTGGAAGGCGCGCACTCTCTGCCGAAGGAGTCTTTATCCTTACCGCCGACCGGGACGGTGTCTGCACAGTTATCAAAAAGGAGGTTTGACCTTGGACAGACCGCTGATCTGCCTGATCGTTATGCTTTCGATGCTGCTGCTCTCCGGGGCGGCTCTCCGTATGCTGGACAGCAGCACAGACCGTATCGACGCCGCCGTAGGCCGGGTCATCGAAGCCGCTGCCTCCGGCGACAGGGAAGCCTGCGAAGAGGCTGCGGAAAGGCTTGAAGAGCTCTGGCGGGAGCTTTACAAAACAGCCTCGATGGTCTCTCATACGGGCATCCTCAACGATATATCCTATTCTGTCGCAAAGGTCAGGGATTATGCAAGGAGCGGCTCAGATGAGCTGATCCCCGAGTGCAAAGCCATAGCAAGGCTCGCCGGGATCGTCCGGGATAATCAGCTCCCGAAGCTCCATACTCTGCTCTGAAAGGAGCGAAAACGTTTTTTGTAAAACGCTGTGAAACCCGGGGTTTTGCAGCGCTTTTTTGTTTAATTGTGTGATTGACAAAAGTATAACGGCATATTATAATGAATATGTATAAGCTGAGTAATTGTTTTGATACTTTACTTATCTATACTTATTTATGTTTCAGAACAAAATGGAGGTACATTATGAGCGCTAAATTCTGTGCAAAATGCGGCAATCCGCTTGCCGAAGGCACTAAGTTCTGCGGTTCCTGCGGTACACCTGTTGCTGCGGCTGCTGTTGAAGCGGCTGCCGATGCAGCCGAAAAGGCCGCTGCGGAAGTAACGGATACTGTTGAGGCCGCTGCTCCCGAAGCCGCTGAAGCTGTTGAGGCTGCTGCCGAAAATACAGCAGCGGCGGTGGAAACCGAAGTTTCCGATCCCGCCGGGAATGTCCCCGAACAGAGCCCTGCCCCGGAGTATTCCGCTGTCCCTGAGACTGCGGCTCCTGCTGCTTCGGCTGCACCCGCTGCAAAGGCCGTAAGCGGTTTCGGTTCCGCTGTCGCAAAGCATAAGGTCCCGATCATTATCGGCGCATTTGCACTTATCGCCGCAATCGTTGCACTAGTCATCATCCTTAACCTGCCCAAGACCCAGAAAATCTCCGCAGAGGATATCTTCAAGGTAGAGTTCACAGGCGTCAACGGCGGAGGAAAGGCCATAGGCTTCCTTAACTGCGCCGAGTGCGATCCTTTCCTCGGCAAGAGAAAGGTCGAGAAAGACGAAGAGGGCGAAGTAAAAAATATCTACAGCGACTATTTCTCCGAAGAGAAAAAGACACTCCTCAAGGTATATGACAAGGCCGAGGATAAGGATGTCGCCAACGATATGAAAAAAGCGCTCCTTAAAAAGAAGGGCGATGAGTACAGGCTCAAGCTCAAGCTGGATAAGTCCACAGGCCTCTCCAACGGAGATACCGTTCAGTGTACTGTCGAGTATGACGAGGAGTACCTGAAGGAAGAAAGGATCGAGCTTACCAATACCGAGTTTGAAGTAACTGTCGAGGGCCTCAAGGATGGCACCAAGATCGATATCTTCGACGGCTTCGACCTCACCTGCACAGGCAACAATGAGTACGGCACCGTTTCTTTCCCCAACAAGAGCTCCAAGTACAGCTTCATCAGATATTCCGAGAATGATTCGACCAGCTATAACGGCGCCTATAAGAACGGCGATACAATAAAGGTCCGCGGCTATATAGAGGTCTGGGACACTACTCCCATTGACCCTGACGATCCTTCTCAGGGCGTTTACTTCGAGAATAGCGGCACCACTTACGTTGCAACCAAGACCGAAGAGATCAAGGAGTTCACAGTTTCCGGCCTTGCCGAGCCCCAGTCCAGAGATGTATTCTCTGATATCAAGATCGAGACCTCCGGCGCCGTTCCTTACCTCAAGATCGAGAATGTGAATACCGAGGGCTGCGACAGTGATATCCGCGATATGATCCGCTTCACGGTAGATATGGGCGATAAGGAGACCCTCCGTGAGGGCGATACCTTCAAGATCATAGCTTCCGACCGCTACGGCGACTTCAAGAAGTCCGGCTTCAAGCTCGAAGGCGATCCCGAGGGCGAGGACAGCGTTTCCAAGACCTATACCATTGACAGCAGCTACGGCCACTATCTCAACGCTTCCGCTCCTCAGGAGGATCTGGATAAGATCAAGGAAAAGCTCCAGGAGCAGCTCGATGAGTTCACTACCAAGTATGTTGGCAACAGCTCTGTTGCCGGCCTCAGCTTCGGTCTCAAGAGACCCAAGGTGACCAAAGTCGGAGCCGCAGAGTTCGATTCCGCTTACTATCTGGAGGAAGAAGGCTTTGCCGACGGCACTATCGATGCCGGAGATACCAAGACTATCTTCTACTATGTCGTTAAGCATAAGGTGACCTTCGAGTATCAGGACGGCGACGATACCAAGACCGCAGATAAGGTGGTATACGCCGCATATAAGCTGGACAGTCCGCATATCAATGCCGCCGGCGAGATAGAGCTCCTCTCAAGATACAGCATGATCAAGCTCATCCTCGGCCAGGATATGAAGCAGCTCCTCGATAACGAGATCAACAAGCAGGATGTCAAGGCCGTAAAGGTCGGCGCTGCCGAAGAGCCGAAGGAGTCCGATGATTCCAAGAAGGACGGGGACGAATCCGAGAAGGATGAAGACGAGTCCAAGCCCGATACCGACGAGAGCAAACCTGATACAGATGAATCCAAGCCCGATGAGAGCAAGCCTGATGAGGAGTCGAAGCCCGACGAGTCCAAGCCTGCCGATGAGAGCGTGGAAGGATCCGAGAAGGATTGATCCCTCAGAATATAAAAGCATCAAAGATCGCCGCGCTGCAAAAGCAGTGCGGTGTTGCCTAAAAGACCGTATATCCCCCCGCCGACTGGGAGGGTATACGGTCTTTTGTTCGTATCTGATCCCGCGCAGCAGCCCTTGCCGGATATCCTGCTGAGGGGACGGATGTATAAAAAAGCGCCCCGCTTGTTTAAGGAGCGGGGCGCTGATGTTCAAAGCTCTTGCGAAGGTCAGGTCTTCGGTGTGAATGAATCAATCCACTGGAGCATATATTCGCGGTAGGTATCCTTTTCGGTCTCGGGGCAGTAGACCTCGATAGTATACCAGGCTTTCTTTGTTACTGTGTTTGCTTCGATGACCCAGAGATCATCTGTAGAGGAAATGTAGTTCTGACGGTGTGCGGAATATTCAAAGATCATGAATTTTCCTCTCTCTACCGGCTCGATCTTCTGCCCGTTGATGGTCATAGTCTTGTTGTTGTTTACCACGAGCTTCGGCTCGGTATCTTTATACATTTCCTGCTCGGCAGCAGTCAGCCTTCTTGCGGTGACATACACAGCGGCTTTTCTGGTGGAAAAGAAATCCAGCTTTTCTACGGTAGAATCTATCTCCACCATTCTGTCGGTATCGTTTTTAAGGGCGGTGGGCAGCTTGATCGTGTATTCCGGACGGTCAACTACTTCCCAGGTGTCGGGCTTCTTGAGGTTACTGTCCTGGATCATCCTGATACCAAAGAACCCGCCTACACCGGCGCAGACCAGCAGAAGAATGATCAGCGGCAAGATAGGCAGCCTCTTCTTTTGCTTGACAGAAGCAAGGGTCTGAGTGCTGAGCTGCTGTTCAAAGGCAGTCATCGGGCCTGCGGATGCGCCTCCGCTGGCTCCTGCAATATTGATTGGTCTTCCGCATTCGCAGAAGGTCTCGCCTTCCTTGACTTCGCGGCCGCAATACGGGCATTCCATAGATATTCCTCCTTCAAGTCGGTGATTTTAGTCCATTATAACATATTTGGTGTTTTCCGTCAATATCCGGCGGAGAAAAATTACAGTTCTTTTTGCGATTTTAGATTCACAAACAGGTTCAGACGAACCTGTGAGGCGCAGGAATATTCTGACAAAAGTTCAAAAAAACGGCGCGGATGTTCGCCCCGGATGTTTATGTGTTCGCTTAATTGCTGAATTTTACAACATTTAAGCCCGAAAACGTTATAGATTTGGTCGAATTTGCCTGCGCCGGAGCCAAAAATGACCCGAAAATATTGACATACAGTGCAAAATAGGATATAATTGTTGATGTAGTCAGCCGGAGACTTGATATCCGGCAGGGAGAGAAAGGGGTATGTAAATTGAAAGAGATAAGAAAACTGTTTGCATTCGTTCCTGCCAATCACTGCGGCGAAGCAGATCACGAGCTCCTGCAGTTCTTCCTCGGAGTTATGATGCTTGGAGGAGGTATCTTCTGGGCTATGAACCTCTTTGAGGTGAGCTGGAGCTTCGGCTGGCGGATAGGCAACTGGAATATGACCGCAGGCGTAATGCTTTTCCCGCTGCTTGTAGGTATCTTCCTGATGTTCCTTCTGGAAAAAAAGACTATCGGAGGGATCATTACCGCTCTCGGAGTCGTCATCATAATCATAGCGATGATAAATTCCGTACATTTTCACGCAAGAAGCGCCTCTATGTACGTTTATGTTCTGTGCTTCGGCCTTATCTTTGCCGGCGCCGGGCTCGTTGCTAAAGTGCTCTTCCAGAAAAAGCCCCCGAAAGATCAGTGATCTGATATGAATTTCTTTACGGTCGGATTTCTCCTGGCGCTGATGCAGCTCGACCTGGGCTGGGGCGTCGGATATATCATCAAAGCGGCAGGCGCCCTCTTCCTCTTCGGAGGGATAGCAGAGCTTATGCCCTTTGAGAAAAGTATAGTAAAACACAGGCCCCTGGCAGCCATGCTCCTGCTGGCAGGCGCAGCTTCGGCAGGCGCAGTCTTCGGGCTCTCAAAGCTGGGGCATAACACAGCGTATAATATCGCCGGGCTGCTGAGCGGGGTAGTTACCACCGCCATAGCCGTGCTGTTTTTCAGAAAGCTCTTTGCACTGCTCAAAGAGCGCCCGGATCTCGCAGCCAATGAGGCAGAGCTCAGAAGGCTCAGCGCCAGATTTGACCGTATGCTCTTTGTTACGGTCCTGGTCCTCGCAGCGGATGCCCTGAACCGCTTTACCGGCGGGACAGTCGTCGCAGATGCGGCAGGGATCGTTATGGTAGTCACAAAGCTGACATTCTATTGCTTCCTTATTTCCTGCGGCCTGAGCTTAAATAAGATCAGGCAGAGCTTCAATAAAGCACACAGCGCCTGAGAAGCAGATAACATCACACAGTAACTGACCGGCATCGCCGGAAAAAATTATAGGAGGAAAATATTATGGCAATTTTTCAGAGAATAGGAGATATCCTGAAAGCGAATATCAACGACCTTCTGGATAAGTGCGAAGATCCGGAGAAGATGGTCAAGCAGATCATCATCGATATGGAGAAGGAGCTGGAGAAGTGCACAAACGCTCTCGGCCAGGCTATGGGATCTCAGAGACAGCTCGGCAAGCAGCTCGAGAAGGCTAAGGCAGAGTCCGCTTCCTGGGAGAACAAGGCTAAGGCCGCTCTGACTCAGGGCAACCAGGATCTTGCAAAGCTCGCTCTCCAGAGAAAGGTCAATGCCGACAAGCAGGTCGAGCAGTATCAGCAGATGTACGATACCGCTACCGCTCAGGTAAACACTATCAAGGGCCAGGTAGATGCCCTCAAGATGAAGCTGGACGAGGCAAGGAGCCGTCAGTCTATGCTCATCGCCCGCGCAAGAATGGCAGACGCTCAGAAGAGCATGGCCAAGACCCTCGGCAATATGGATTCTTCCTCCGCTTTCAACAAGCTTGATAAGATGGAGGAGAAGATCGAAGCCAAGGAGGCTCAGGCCGAGGCATTTTCCGATCTTGCAGGCACATCCAACGCTCCCGATCCTTTTGCACAGCTTGAGAGCGACTCCGCTGTAGATGCCGAGATGGCAAGACTTATGGCAGAGCTGGGCCAGACCGCTCCCGCTGCAGATCCCGAGCTCCCCAACACCTGATAATATGCGCACAGCAACTGAAGGCGGCTTTTCATGCCCGCCTTCGGTGTTGTGCTGTTTTGCTTTAAAAAACTATAAGACAGGAAAAAAGATTATGATCGTACTAATTATTATCGGCGTTGCCTGCGTCGCCGGAGGTGTCTATATCGCCGTCTTCCAGAGAGCCAAGAGCGCCAATGTCGCTCTTGAGATCCAGGCTCAGCCGACCAAGACCTATGAAGAGGTCAAGGAAGCGCTGGAAGCTATGCAGGACTATGACCCGAATTACCGCGAGCTTGTGGAGTTCAAGGGCTTCGCTTCATCTTCTCAGGAGGTGATAACACCTTATTCGAGACAGAAGGTCGCTTTCTATATCGCGGAAAATATCCAGGTCTCTGAGGATACCGAGGAGCGCCGGGACAGCGACGGCTCCCGCAGAATGGTCACTACCAAGCATGAGCAGAAGCTCAGCGAGGATGTCTCCGGCGCAGATCTTATCGTAAAGGATAATTTCGGCCACGAGATCGTTATCGAGACCAAAGGAGTCGAGAATAAGCTGGATCTGGTGCAGAGCTATGACACCCTCGACCGCAGTAATACTGGGAACCCGACCTACGGCCGCGGCTACGGCGTAAGAGCTAACGGCACAGGGCACCGTATCATCGGCTATAAGCAGATCGAAAAGACTTTCCCCCTCAATGCCGCGATGTATGTCCTCGGAGAAGCCTATATGATCTCCAACAGGATCTTCATCGGCCCGCCGAAAAATACCAAATCGCCCTTTATCGTAACGACAAAGTCGGAAGAGCAGATGCTCAAGAAGACCCAGGGCTCCCAGACGACCTCTCTCTTCGGAGGCCTCGCGCTGGCAGTTCTCGGGCTGGTGCTGTTCATCGTCGGCGTAACAAGATAACATATCATACTGCGCTGCTGCGGATATTTTTCCGCAGCGGCTCGGTTGTTTTATGGTGTTTTGAGGTCTGCGCTGCGTTCTGCACAGCCCAGACCCCGAAACATCAAGCAATAGGACAAGCAGAGGAGACAAAAATGATTTCGATTATTATCCCAAGCTATAACGAAGAAGGGAATGTCGAGCACACCGCCGAGGTCGTGACCGGCATAATGGAAAAAAACCATATCCCCTTTGAATTGGTCTTCGTCAACGACGGCTCCGCCGATTCGACCTGGGAGCGCCTTGAAGCTATGGCAAACAGGGACGAGCGTGTGGTCGCTGTCAATTTCAGCCGCAACTTTGGCAAGGAAAGCGCTATCTTCGCCGGCCTTGAGGTCGCCGGGGGCGACGCCTGCGTTCTGATGGACTGCGATCTCCAGCACCCCCCGGAGACTATCGTCGAGATGTATAACATCTGGAAAAACAACGATGTCGATGTCGTCGAGGGCAGAAAGGCGGACCGGGGCAAGGAGAATAAAGCCTATCGCGGATTCTCGCTGCTTTTCTATAAGCTCATCAAAAAAACCTCCGGCCTGGATATGGACGCCGCTTCCGATTTCAAGCTCCTGGACAGAAAGGTAGTCGATGCTCTGCTGAGGATGCCCGAGAGGCTGACATTTTTCAGAGCAATGTCCTCATGGGTCGGCTTCAAGACGGAAAGAGTATACTTTGAGGTCGCCGAGAGAGAGGTCGGAGAGTCCAAATGGACAACAAGAGGCCTTATCAAGTTTGCGATAAACAATATAACCTCCTTTACCTCCGCTCCGATGCAGATCGTTACTATATGCGGAGTGCTGACCTTTATCGTTTCGCTGATACTCGGTATATCGACCATCGTCCAGAAGATACTCGGCGAGTCCGATGCGGGCTTCCCGACAGTTATTATCCTCCAATTGCTTACCTCGAGCATCATTATGTTCAGCCTCGGGATAATCGGCTTCTATATCTCGAAGATCTATGAGGAGATCAAAAACCGGCCAAGGTATATAATACGGGATATAGTCAGAAAAAACGACAAGGGTGACAAGTAAGTGAGTGAAAGTGCTGCAATTCCGCGCAGATCGTTCAGAGAACGTCTGCTGAGAGCTTTTTCGGGCAGGAAGATATACCTGCTCGTTTTTCTGATACCGGTCGCGGTAATGTATATCGCCTACGCTATCTTCAATGTGCATCCGTACGGGAGCAATTCCGTCCTGGTGCTCGACCTTAACGGCCAGTATGTCTATTATTACGAGGCTATGCGCGATTCCTTCTGGGGAGACGGCAGCCTTATGTATAACTGGTCGCGCAATCTTTCCGGAGAGATGTTCGGCATATTCGCCTATTATCTCGCCAGCCCCTTTATGCTCATTATCTGCCTCCTGCCGAGGACATGGATGTGCGGAGCTATCGAAACCGTCATCCTGCTGAAGATCGGAGCCTCCGCCGTGACCTTCGGGTATTTTATCCGGAAGCAGCATAAGCCCTCAAATACAGGAATGATCGTGTTCAGCACCTGCTATGCCCTTATGAGCTATATGGTAGTCCAGACTATGGACCCGATGTGGCTTGACGGCCTTGTGCTGCTGCCGCTGATCTGCAACGGCTGCCACAGGCTCATAGATGAAGGCAAAATGGTGCCCTATATCGTCCCGCTGGCGCTTATGTTCATCTCCCATTTCTATATCGGCTATATGATCGGCTTCTTTACCTTCTGCTATTTCGTCTATATATGCCTGACCCAGAAGGGCAAAGTCCTGCCGAAGCACTTTTTCCTGCGGGTGCTGCAAGCTGTAGCTGCAACAGTTACAGCGCTGATGTGCGCCGCGATAGTCCTTATCCCGGTGTATAATTCCCTGAAGCTGGGCAAGCTGGAGTTTACGACTCCGAAGTGGGATATGGCGACACAGTTCGATCTGCTTACCTTTACCACCAAACTCTTCCCCATGACCTATGATACGGTATACCCGGAAGGGCTGCCGATGATCTACTGCGGAACAGCCGCTCTGCTGCTTGTCCCTCTGTTCTTTATGAACAGCCGTATACCGGTCAAGGAGAAGGTCGGGAAGGGGCTCCTTGCAGCAACATTGATGATCTGTATGTATATCAAGCCGATAGATATAGTATGGCACGGCTTCCAGGTGCCTAACTGGCTGCCTTACAGATATTCCTTCTGCTTCTCCTTTGTCCTGCTGCTCATGGCTTACCGCGCCTGGGAGGAATCGGAGGGCTTCTCCTTCAAGGCCATCGGCGGAGTCTTTACAGGCCTGCTGGCTTTCCTGTTCTGGTGCGAAAGAGAGGGCATCGAACACTTCAAGACCTTCGAGACCAGAACAGAAAATGAAAAATCGCACGGAGTCATCCAGGGAATATGGTTCGCAGCGCTGGCGCTGGGAGTCTATTTCGCGATCGTCTACCTCTGGAAAAAATATCGGGGCAAAAAGGCTCTGTCTGTCATTATCTGTATGATCGTCCCGCTGGAACTGCTTGTCAACGCTATGGATACCCTCCATAAGATCGACACGGATGTTGCTTACAGCAAGTATACCTCCTATGAGCCTTATATGAGCGATACCCGGGATGCAGTCAAAGCCCTCAGAGACTTTGATACCGACCCGTTCTACCGTGTGGAAGCGACCTTCCACAGAACTGTCAACGACCCTATCGGCACAGGATATAACGGAGTCTCCCATTCAAGCTCGACCATGAACAGCGCCGCTCTCAAAACACTGCATCAGCTCGGCTATGCCTTCGGCGGCCATTATATCAAGTACGACGGCGAAACTTATGTCACCGATGCCCTCTTCGGTATCCGCTATCTTATGAATAAGGAAGACCACGGCAAGCCGGAGGGTGATAACAACCGCTTCAAGGATTCCCGCTCCGGGATCCCTGAGGATTATCAGCTTGCGACCCATATCGACGAGCAGGCGGCGCTCTATCAGTTCTATAAGAACCCCTATGCCCTCAGCCTCGGCATAGTTTCCGATAAGGGCGTGCTGGATCTTGAACTCTCGGATGACGACCCCTTCGATAATCAGAACAAGCTCTTCAATACACTGGTATCTCCCGAAAGCAGCGAGCAGTATTTCCACAGAGTCCGCCCGTATAAGATCGAGGATGAGAACCTGCGGAGAGCGACTCTTGTTGACGGGCATCAGAAATACGCCTTCAAGGATACCTCCAAGGGCGAATGTCATGTCGATTATGTTGTCCGTATGGACAGGGATTCATGCCTGTATATGTATCTGCCTACCAAGTATGAGCGAAGCTGCAATGTCTGGTATCAGCTTGAGGATGAGTATAAGCAGGGCGGCTCGAATATGGACTTCGCCGGGCAGTTCTTTGTCGGAGACAATTATTCGATACTGAATATCGGCAAGTTCAGAAAGGACGATCTTGTCCGTGTCCGTATAACTATTGCCAACGACGACAAGGAGGCCTATTGGCGGGAAGAGCTGTTCTATACCTTCGATATGGAAGCCTTCAGAAGATCAGACGATATCCTCAAACAGCGCTGCATGACCGTCACAAACCATGAGGACAAGCTGGTCGAGGGAAGCTGCACCGCCGAAAAAGGCCAGTATCTCTTTACGACTATCCCCTATGAGAACGGCTGGTATGCCGAGGTCAACGGCAGGGAAGTCGAGATCGAAAAATCTCTGGATTCTCTCATAACTATCCCTTTGGAAGAGGGCGAGAACAAGATAAGCCTGAGATTCTCTCCGAATTACCATAAGCTGGCAGTCATAGTTTCGATCTGCGGGCTCATAGTTCTGCTGCTGATAATCGTTATCGAATACAAGGAGGGCAGGCTGATGCGCAGGCTCTTTGTGCGGGCCGATATCCGCACTTCCGGCGACGATGACGACAGCGGCGATAACAGCGGCGCAGAAAGCGGCACTGAAGACGATGTCAGCGAGGAGAGCATAAAGCAGCTCGTTGCGGAAGCCTCAGCCGCTCCGGATGCCCCGGAGGACAGCTCCGCCGATGCCCCGGAGCCCGGCAAGCCTGAGAAATAAGCCCGAAATATATCATTACCGACAGGAGAAAGCAATATGAATATCATTTTCGATATCGGAAACGTTCTCATAGATTTTGATTGGGACAGCTTTGTCGGCGGGCTCTTTGACGAGCAGACCGCCCGCGCCGTCAGCGAGGCGACCTGGCATAATCCCGATTGGGGCGAGCTGGACAGGGGAGTCCTCAGCGATGAGCAGGTGCTGAAGCTCTTTATCTCCAAGGCTCCGCAGTATGAGCGGGAGGTACGGGAGGCCTTCGCTAAAATGGGGAGCTGCCCAAGGCTGCGCGAAACGACTGTACCTATGATAAAGCAGCTCAGAGCGGAAGGGCACCGGGTCTTTTACCTCTCCAACTACTTCGAGTATCTGATGCACACAGCGCCCTGGGTGCTGGAATTTACAGAGTATACCGACGGGGGCGTATTCTCCTGCAAGGAGCACGTTACCAAGCCTTCCGCCGAGATTTACCGCATCCTCTGCGACAGGTTCGCTATCGACCCGAAGGATTCGGTCTTTATCGACGACAGCGAGAAGAATATCCGGGGCTCAGAGGCCTTCGGTATCAGAGGTATACTCTATACAGGGCAGACTCCGGAAGAGCTCAGACATGAGATTTTCGGAGCCCGGGGCTGACGGACAAAGACAGAACAGTATCCGGCCATAGGGCAGGATACTGTTTTTCTGTATTCAAATACTATTTTATGCTTGACTTTACTGTAAACTTGGTGTATAATATATAAGTTAAAGTGTATTCTTATGAAAGAACGAAACGTTAAGGCTATACTGCACAGGGAGCTTCCCGGTGTAAGGTAATGTCTTAGGATACTGAAAGGATGTTTATAAATATGGCTAAGTTCAGAAGAACAGCCGCACTGCTGGCCTGCGTTATCGCAGCAGTATCTGTTACCGGCTGTACGGATACGACCTATGTGCTCAAGTCCGGCGATGATGAAGTAAAAGCCGGCGTTTATATCGGCTTTATGCAGGATGAGCTGAGCGCACAGCTCAATATGCTCTACAATCAGGGCGTCACCAACGACCCCTTCAGCCAGAAGGTAGAGGACAAGCCCCTTGCGGATTATCTCAAGGAATATGCCCTGAAAAACACCAAGGAGTATCTTGCTCTCAAAAAGCAGTTCTCCGCCGAAGGCCTCAAGCTGACCGACGAGGAGACCAAGACCATAAGCACTACCGTCAACAACGTCTGGAAATCCAACGGCGAGTATTATGAGAACGCTGGCATCAGCAAGGAATCCTATAAGGAGATCTACAAAGCATCCTTCTGGAGCCGCGGCCTTTTCCAGGCATACTACGGCAAGGGCGGGAAAGAGAATCCCTCCGACGAGGATATGCAGAAGTATATCAACGATAACTATATCCGCTACAAGCTGATCTCTATCGACAAATCCACAGCTACCGATGAGGAGACCAAGAAGACCGAGACCGCCGCTCTTGAGAAGGACAGAGACGATTTTCTCAAGAAGGCCGAGGGGGTTTCCTTTGAGGATTTCGACAAGCTCATAACGGAGTATGACGAGTTCAAGAAAGCTAAGGAGGAAGCAGAGAAGGCTGACGACAGCTCTTCTACCGATGACAGCTCCAAGGCAGACGACAGCTCTTCTACTGATGACAGCTCCAAGGCAGACGACAGCTCCGCTACCGATGACAGTTCCAAGGCAGACGACAGCTCTGCAACTGACGACAGCTCCAAGACTGATGACAGTTCTGCAACTGACGACAGCTCCAAGACAGACGACAGCTCCGCTACCGATGACAGTTCCAAGGCAGATGACAGCTCTTCTACCGATGACAGCTCCAAGACAGACGACAGCTCTGCAACCGATGACAGCTCCAAGACTGATGAGAAGAAAGAAGAGGAAGAGACTGATCCTTACAAGAACGAGATCATGATCAACCTCGACGGGTATACCGACGAGCAGTTCAGTACCGCTTCCGGCAAGCTGTATAAGTTCGTTCAGGGCATGGAGACCGGAAAAGCACAGGCCTTTGACAACGAGTACTGCTATTATATCGTCATCAAGGGCGATGTGGCCGGGCGCACAGACTATCTCTCCGGAAATTACGACAGCGTCCTCAACAGGATGAAACAGAAGGATTATGAAGCCAAGATCCAGGAGTGGATCTCTGCAGCGGATATCAAGCTCAACGATAAGGCTATCAACCGCTACACTCCCGAAGTCATCTACGACAGGATGAAGGAATACGCCGAGAAGAACCAGGCAAGCTGATAATATAATATAATAATGTATAAAATATCGCTGCGGCTGCGGCGATATTTTTTTGCTTATATACATAAATGAAAAACGGAGAGAATCGCAGAAAATGTCCGAAAACAGCAGGAAACTGTATGCTAAATGACGAAAACTGCCTGTAAAATCAGAGGCGGTCACTAAAACGGGCTTGAAGTTCAAGTGAACCTGTGATATAATCATAGTATCGTAAGGGAGCAAAGATATAAAGAAGCTCCCGCGATAATGCTCCGGGGAGGGGTATCCGCGGAGCAAGGGGAGACAGCAGCGGTGCGCAAGATATATACAACGCGCCGCAGGGGCCGGCAAGAACGGGCGCAGATCAAACAAACAGACAATGCAGGCGCCCGTTCCTTCGGCAGGAGACATCTGACGGATCAGGGCACAATGCCCCAAAAAACCGAATGGAGGGATCGTTATGATGCTTGATAAGCTCCCCGGGACAGCGCTGGATTTCGATGAAAGAGGTGCATCCAATGCCTTTTCGGTCATCGCGCCGATACTTGACGCGACAGGAGGCCTGACCCTTTCGCAACTCTCGACTCTTACAGGGCTCGAAGGCTCGACTATCCAGAACTGGATCAAGAGAGGCTGGGTCGTGCCGACAGTCGGAAAGAAATACGGCGAGAGACAGGTAGTCAGGATAATGCTGATAAATATCCTGCGCGGGACAATAAGGCTCGAGGATATCGCAAGGCTCATGCAGTATATCAACGGACAGGTCGATGACACCAGCGACGATATAATGCACGATACCGAGCTCTACAATCTGATGTGCCAGCTCCTTACGGAAATGACAAAGGGAGATCTGCACAGCAGGGAGGAGATCGAGGAAGAGATCGAGAAAAGGCTCGATAAGGCCTTTGAGGGTGAGAACAGGATAAGGCTAAAGAGAGTCCTGCTCATCATGATCCTCGGATACCGGGCTTCCTATTACCGAAGAATGGCAGAGGCGGAATTTGCAGAGCTGGAGTATGAGTGCTGAAAGGAGGGCTTTACCTTGGATATCGCTGAGATCGTTATTGCATTGCTTTTTGCTGCTGCGGCAGCGTTCACAGCGCTGTTCGGGATAAGGCAGCTCGCCTGTAAGGGCTATTGCTTCAACAACGCTTACATCTACGCATCAAAAGAGGAGCGGGAGACAAAGGATTTCACCCCGTACTACAAGCAGTCGGGCAGGATATTCCTGATGATCTTCGGGATGACAGTGCTGGATGGATTGTTCATACTGTTCTCGCAGCGCTGGTTCATGATCGCTGCGCTGCTGATGATGACTGTGATGATAGTGTATGCTGTGCGCTCGTCGGTAAAGATAGCAAAAGAAAACAAAGAGAACAAAGAGAAAGAAAACGTGTAAGACAAAACAGGGGAGATAACTATGGGAAACAAGAGATTTGTAAAGATCTACTCCCAGGGGGCTCTGACAGGAACAGAGATCTGGGTAGATCTTAATACCGGAGTAAACTACATCTATCATTTTGCAGGGTATTCGGGCGGTATGACACCCTTGCTCGACCGGGACGGCAAGCCGGTCATCACCCCGCCTGATGAGATCTATGATTGAAGAGGGGGGTGCAGGAAATGCCGCTCATAAGAAAACCCTCAGGAGTCAGGAATGTGCCGCAATGGCTGAAATATCTGGCGCTTGCAGCAGCGTGGATGTTCAACATCGTACTCTGCACCGTTTCCTTTACAAGCGCTGTGATGCGTCACATACCTTTGGGTATGATAGCAGTAGCTATGACTGCTCTGCTGTTAACTGTTATGTTCCTGCGCGGGCTGAAAGAGCTCCGCAGGGAAGGGAGAAATGAAAAATGAATGAGAGAAACAACGGATTTGTTGATGTAAAGAAAGGCGCTCCGCCCAAAACAGGGCTGATCGTCGGGATAATCATAGGCGTGATACTTATCATCATACTGTTTTCGTCAGCAGTGGCGATAGTCCCCGCAGGCTCAACAGGAGTTATCACTACCTTCGGAAAGGTCTCCGAGGGGACATATTCAGAGGGCTTCCACCTCAAAGTCCCCTTCGCCCAGAGCATGGAGATAGTTTCCAATAAGATCCAGGTATATGAGACCGATGCCAGCGCAGTTTCAAAAGACCTACAGACAGTAAATTCCAAGATCGCGGTAAACTTCCGCGTCCGCTCCGAGGCTTCGGCTTCGATCTACAAGAACATCGGCCATGATTATCAGCAGGTCATCCTTATGCCCGCCGTTCAGGAGTCGATGAAGGCTATCAGCGCTCAGTATACTGCTGAGGAGCTCATAACCAAGAGAAATCAGGTAGGCCAGGAGATCAAGGAGCAGCTGGAAGCCAAGGTCTCCGACTACGGTCTGCAGATCGAGAAGTTCAATATCGTAAACTTCGATTTCTCAGCAGAGTTCAACAGCGCTATAGAGCAGAAGCAGGTCGCTGAGCAGAACCTCTTAAAGACCGAGACCGAGCAGAAGGAGCAGCTCGTCATCGCAGATGCAGAGGCTCAGAAGAAGATCAAAGCCGCGACTGCCGACGCTGAGGCCACCAAAATGAAGGCCGATGCTCAGGCCGAGGCAAATAAGGTCCTGGCTGAGTCCCTTTCGGATACACTGCTGAAATACCGCCTGCTTGAGAAGTGGGACGGCGCTCTGCCCAGAGTGTCTTCGACAACAGACCCGCTGCTGGCTATCGACCTTGACAGCGCTGCCAAGGAATAACAGCGGGAGACAATAAAACGCTTACACCTTCACTCCATAATAAAGATAGAGAAAAAACTGTGTCACAAAACTTTGCCCGAAGCCTTCGCTCCGGGCATTTTTTTGCCTTCGCGGGGAAAACTAATCCGGGCAGTAGATGCGTCTTAACAATTTAGCACTTGCATTGGGGATGATATTATTGTATAATAAAATGGAACATGCAGATCTGCCGATGCTTTTGCTGGCGCTCTCACTCTGCGGAGCCGGGCTGCTGCTGGCGGCATCAATGGAATATATCGGCGCTGCTCAGGAGCTGACCTCCGGAAGCACCGACGGGCTCCTCAAAAGGCAGGCTGCGGCTGTCGCAGCCGGGCTTATTTTTCGGGAGGCTCTGATCCTCTTCGGGAGCCGGAGAGCTGTTAAGGCAGCGCCTTTCATATTTGCCGGCGGAGCGCTGCTGACCGCGCTGACCTTTTCCCCTCTCGGAGTTTCCCCCGCAGGCTCGGACGACCGCGCCTGGCTGGAGCTGGGCGGCACCACTATACAGCCTTCGGAGATACTGAAGCTCTGCTTTATCATCAGTTTCGCAGCCCATCTTGACCGCTGCGGAGAGAAGCTCAACAGCCCCGGAGCGCTGGGTCTCCTGCTGCTGCACTCGGCTTTCCCGGCAGCCCTCTGCTGGGCGCAGGGCGATCAGGGGACAGCTCTGATCTTTATCATTGTGGCGAGCTGGATGCTGGTCTCTGCGGGGATAAGCATGAAATGGCGGCTGGCTGCAGCGGTAATGATCCCGGCAGCGGGATGGGCAGCCTGGAGGTTCTTGCTGGCAGAGCATCATAAGCAGAGGCTCGCCCTTATAGCGCAGCCCTCGCTGGACCCTCTCGGAGCGGGCTTTCAGCAGCTCTGTTCCCGCAGAGCCATAGCCGGAGGAGGCTGGCTGGGCAGTGGGCTTTTCTCCCGCCAGCGCGATCTGGTATATGTTTCGCAGGCGCAGAACGATATGATCTTCTCCTATGCTGCGCAGACAGGCGGCTTTCTCCTGTGTGCTGTTATTATCATATTGCTTTTTGCGGCTGTATTACGGGCTGTTACCGTTTCGCACAGGTCTCTTGGCGCAGGGGCGCTCATGTCTTCGGGGACAGCAGCGCTTATTTTCAGCCATGCATTTCTGAATATCGCTATGACACTGGGGCTCGCACCGGTCATCGGAGTCCCTCTGCCCTTCGTATCTTCCGGCGGGACGGCTGCGGCCTGTATGTTGGGAGCTACTGCCTTTGTCAGGGCGGAAAACAGGAAGGAGTCATATGAAGATAACGATCATACACGGCCAGAGCCACAAGGGCTCGACCTATAATATGGCCAGGATGCTTGCCGGAAAGCTGGGCGGCGAGGTAAAGGAGTTCTTCCTGCCGAGAGATCTTCCGGAATACTGTGTCGGCTGCACCGGCTGCATTATGAAAAGCGAAAAGAGCTGCCCGCATTATGATAGGCTCCGGCCCATAACCGAAGCTATCGACAGCGCGGATGTCCTTATCTTCGCCAGCCCCGTATATGTTTTTCATGTTACCGGAGCGATGAAGACCCTGCTGGATCATTATGCATACCGATGGATGTTACACCGCCCCGAGCCTTCTATGTTCGTAAAGCAGGCTGTGTGTATCTCAACTGCGGCAGGCTCCGGGACAAAGACTGCCAACAAGGATATCTACGACAGTCTTTTCTGGTGGGGAGTCGGGAAGATATACAGCTTCGGCAGCGTTGTCGCAGCTATGAACTGGGAGTCGGTCAGCAATAACAAAAAGGCCGAGGCCGACAAGGCTCTGGGAGCTATCGCCCGGAAGATAAGGAAAAACTGCGGCAGGGTCAAGCCCGGGCTTAAAACCAGAGGAGTTTTCTTTTTCTTGAGAAGGCTGCATAAGGCAAAAATACTTACACTGAACGACAGACAATATTGGAAAAAGATGGGCTGGCTCGATGGGGGCCGCCCCTGGAAAAAATAACAGGAGGTCAAAAAATGGCTGTTCATACACTTGACGAGATCTATACAAAGGATGCACTTGAAATGCAGAAGCAGCGCTATGCGGCTGCCGCTGCCGAGTTCGAGAAAAGATTTTCAACAAAGGCCGGGAGGTTTTTCTCCGCTCCGGGGCGCACTGAGGTCGGCGGGAACCATACCGACCATAATCACGGCAGAGTAATGGCTGCGGGAGTTTCTCTGGATGTTATCGCCGCTGTCATCCCGACAGACGACGGCATCATCGAAGTCCATTCCGAGGGCTTTCCCGCTGACAGAGTCGATATCTCCGATCTCTCCGTACATAAGGACGAGGAGGGCAGCTCGGCTGCGCTGATACGCGGAGTCGCGGCGGGCTTTTCCGAAAACGGCCATAGGATCGGAGGCTTCAGGGCCTACACCACCTCCAATGTGCTCAAGGGCTCGGGGCTTTCCTCTTCGGCCGCCTTTGAGGTGCTTATCGGGAATATCCTGAACGGGCTCTACAACGAGGGCAGTGTTTCGGCTGTCGAGATTGCCAAGCTCTCCCAGTATGCCGAGAACGTGTATTTCGGAAAACCCTCCGGGCTAATGGATCAGATGGCTTCATCGGTAGGCGGCTTTATAACCATTGATTTTGCCGACCCTGCAAAGCCTGTCATAGAGGAGTTCGCCCTGGATCTTTCCGCTTCCGGCCATTCCTTGTGTATCGTTGACACAAAGGGCAGCCATGCAGACCTTACCCCGGAATATGCCGCTATCCCCGCCGAGATGAAGGCAGCGGCAAGGTTCTTCGGAAGGGAAGTTCTGGAAGGGATAAGCAAAGAGGATATCGTCGCAAACATCCCGGTGCTGAGAAAGAGCTGCGGCGACAGAGCAGTTCTTCGGGCGCTGCATTTCGCGGATGAGAACGAAAGAGTCGTAAAAGAGAGCGAGGCTCTGAAAAACGGCCGTTTTGAGGATTTCCTGGCCGAGGTCAGAAGCTCGGGTAGATCGTCATATATGTATTTGCAGAATGTGTTTGCCGCAAGCAAGCCTGCGGAGCAGGGGCTCTCGCTGGCTCTGTATCTGGCGGCGGATGTTCTGGGAGACGAGGGCGCTTACCGTGTTCACGGCGGCGGCTTCGCCGGGACGATACAGGCATTTGTCCCGGAAGGGAAGCTGGAAAAGTTCCGCAGCACTATGGAGAGCGTTTTCGGGCAGGGAAGCTGCTATGTGCTCTCGGTAAGGCCTTTCGGCGGAACAGAAGTCAGGCTCTGAGATATCTTCTCGGGAGGGATAAGAATGAAACTCAACAGGCTCGCTGCCGCCAGGAAGCAGATCGAGCAGATGAAAAAGCGCGGAGCAAAGGTAAAATTCAATTCCTGCGGGAAGGTATTGATCGACGGGCTGCCTTTCTCATTTTCGGCGGTCAGCATAGGCGATGCCTCAAATAAGGGGATAGTAGTCTCCTTCTCGGGAGAGCCCGTGGAGAACGGCAAGCTCTCATTCGGCAGCATTGAGCTGAGATATACTCAGAACGGCAGAGCCAGGTCAACTGCCAAAAAGCTGGCGCGTATCGTAAAGAGTGACGGCAAGCATATATATCAGGCAAAGTTCACGGAAGTGACGCTGGAGGATTATCAGCCGACAGGCAGGAAGGCAGACAGCGATATGTTCCTTTCGGATATATCCTCGGCTTTCTCCTTCAGAGTAACTCCCTCCTACAAGGAGGAGCAGCAGGGGGAAGTTATGCTGACGGTATATCCCATTGAAGACCCCCTCTCCGGGCTGGCTGTCGAATGGAAGCCCTGCACCTCAGACAAGGATTGGTTCGAGCATAATCCCGATGCGCTGAAGCCTGTCAAAAAGAAACGTTTTTTCGGAAGATAAGGAGTATATGCCATGCGGATGAGAAGAAAAAAGAATTTGGAAGAGCGGCTTGCAGCCTGCGGAGATTACATAATCTATATGGACAGGGAGGACAGGAACTTCTCTGTCAAGGATGAGGCCGGTATTTTTGACCTGGCGGAGCTCTTCGGAAGGAGCGCCCCGGTGGAGCTGGAGGTCGGCTGCGGAAAGGGACAGTTCATCTGCGAGCTGGCGCAGCGCAGGCCGGATACAGACTTCCTTGCGGTCGAGAAATCCAGCAATGTCATTGTCGGGGCTGCCGAGAAAGCTCAGGCTCTTGGTATAAAAAACGTTAAGTTCCTGAGAGGCGGAGCGGAATATCTGGAATGTTTTATCCCGAAGAACAGCGTTGAGAGGGTGTATCTGAATTTTAGCTGCCCCTTCCCGAAGAAATCCTATGCCTCCCACCGTCTGACCCATCCGCGCTTCCTGTCGATATACGAAAAGCTGATGAAGCCGGGAGCTGAGATACATCAGAAGACAGACAACCGCAAGTTTTTTGAGTTTTCGATAGAGCAGTTCTCCGAGTCGGGCTGGACGATAAAGAATGTATCCCTCGACCTGCACGCCGACGATCCGGAGGACAATATCGTTACCGAATACGAGCAGCGCTTTGCGGAGCAGGGGCTGCCGATATACAGATTGGAGGCTTACCGCAAATGAACGAAGAGCTTACAGCCGAAGCCCCGAAGAAGCGAAGAAGGCCCAAGCTCAGCGTCATCATTATCGGGGCGATAGTGCTGGCCTTTGCCATCGGGCTCGGAGTCGAGATCTGGAAACATTCCGACAGCCATATCAAGTCTCTGCTGGAAAATGACCGCGCTGCCTTTGATGCCTGCGCGGAATATTTCAAAAAGGGAGGCCCCTCCACCTATACCCCGACAAGCTCCGACGAGCTTGACCCAAACGGCCAAAAGACCAGAGATGTTACCTCTATCGAGACTCTGGCCGAGAGGCTGAAAGACGAACCGATCGCCGATGAGCTGGAAAAGCTCAATAAGGCCGGGATATTGAGAATATCTCTGGAGGGCTGGGAACTCAGGTTTTACTGCGATGTCAATTCCGGGATATGCTATATCGATCCTGCGCTGAAAAATGAGCCGGGATTCTATTACCCGGAGGGCTATCTTGACGATAACCGCATCGACGGCGATTTCTACCGTTTCGGAGACGGATCGGACAAAAAGAAGAAATAACGCGGGACACCGCACCCGGCGCCTAAGCTAAGGCAGCCGGATAAAACTGCGGGAAGCCCCCGCTTTACGAGGAGTCAGGATAATAAAATGGGACGTATCAAAGGGCTGATAAAAAAATACATCGCCTGCTTCGGCGCTTCGCCGCGCTCGCAGAAGATATTTGCAGCTATCGCTTCGGCGGCGATCTCGCTGCGGATAATGGGGCTTATGTCATATTTTTTCAGGCTGAATGTCCCGGAATGGATATTCTATCTTGCCGTTCCTTTCCTGAGCACCTTTCTCTTCTATGCGCCCTCAGTCTCGCCGCTGCGCTCCCCGTTCTGGTTTTACAGGCTGCTGGGGATAGTCGTGTTTGCCGGGCTGGGATATTCCATGAGCGTCCTGTATATCAGAAAGACTGTCTGGGGGACGTTCCGCTGGGCGCTGCTCTGGCCGGCTATATGGCTGATACCTCCCGCTGCCTGCGGGCTTTTCCTCGGGCTGCATAAGCTCTTTATGAAAAAGCTGACTGCGGGAAAGAAGCTGGGCTGGGCATATTATACAGCAATGTCATCCCTGCACCCGTTCTTCCGTACTAAAGACAGCAAGAGCATATCCGGGGGCAGAAAGATCGCTCTGGCAGCCTGCTCGCTGCTGATGGCGCTTTCCTCTCTGATGATCTTTGCAACGCTGTTTCTGCATATCCATTTCCCAAGCATGGATGCCGAGGCCATAATCTTTACCGTCCGCTTCGCCAACGACGGCTACAGCCCGGAGATCGCCAGAAAGATCTATATCTACGCCGGGGCTGTCATTATTCTGGCCGCTGCGCTGAGCATCCGCCTTGTAAGGCTCGCACGCTCTGAGAGCATCAGCTTCAGAAGCCCGGACAGGTCGGCTGAGAAGTCGCTGCGCTCCGGAGGTGTCAGCAAGGCGACAGTGATATTCGTCCCAATCTTTGCCTTTACCATGCTGGCAGCAGAGACTCACAGCTTTTCTTATCTCTGGCATCTTATACGCAAGTCTCAGATCTATGAGGAGTATTATGTTAAGCCAACAGCCGAGACTGTCATCTTCCCGGAGAAGAAAAAGAACCTCATATACATATATCTTGAATCCTTTGAAAACTCCTATTCGACTCCGGAGAACGGCGGCTTGCAGGGCAAGGATCTTATGCCTGAGCTGACAAAGCTGGCACAGGAGAACGTGAACTTTTCACACAATGACCTCATGGGCGGCTCTACCGCTCTGGCACCCAGCATAGCCTATACTATGGGCGCAACTGTCGCCCAGACCTCCGGGACTCTGCTGATGACCCCTCTGGGCAAGATGCGTAATACTATGGGAGAGCTTGAATCCTTCCTGCCCTCTATGCGCCGGCTGGAGGATGTCCTCCATGACAACGGCTACGAGCAGCTCTTCATCCAGGGCTCCGATGCGGATTTTGCCGGATACAGCAGCTATGTCGGGCGGTATGAGGACAGCCATATCTTCGATCTCAAGGAAGCCAGAAAGCAAGGGTATATCCCGGAGGATTATTTCCAGATGTGGGGATTTGAAGACAGAAAGGTGTTTGAATTCTCCAAAAAGCTGATAACCGAGATCGCCGCAAAGGGCAGACCGTTTGCCGTTACGATGTATACGATGGATACCCACAGCTACGAGGAGGGCTATATCTGCCCGCTCTGTGACAGGACTGTCGGGGGCAGCTTTGCTACCGCCGTTCACTGCACTTCCAAACAGGTAGGGGATTTTGTCGAATGGGTAAAGCAGCAGCCTTTCTATGAGGATACTGTCATCATCCTGACCGGAGACCATATCGCGGAGCATCTCTCGCCGGGCATCGAATTCGAGGAGGAGGACTATCAGCGCTCGCCCTACAATTGCTTCATCAACAGCCCAAAGACTCCGATCCGCCCGAAGAACCGTGTTTTCAGCGCTCTGGATATGTTCCCCACGACGCTCTCGGCGCTGGGCTGCGAGATAAAGGGAGGACGTCTCGGCCTGGGGACAGATCTCTTCTCCGATACCGATACTCTCTGCGAGGAGCTGGGCAAGAGCAGATTTTTAGACCAGATCCAGCAGAAATCTGATTATGTCGATACCGAGTTCTGGAAATAAAACGAATAGAGGCTGCACGAACAGTCTTCAGCGAAAAATGGGTATTCCCCTCAAACAGGGGAATACCCATTTCAGCATTTTTGCAGCGCTGCGGAGCAGCCCTTTTTGTCATTTGTGTATTACCGTATGCCCGGGTGCGGAGGCAGCTTTTTCAGCCCCTTTGAAAAGATTATGCTGATCCGGTCAAAATCCGAGCTGAGTTTCGGGATCCCTGCGTTGCTGAAATCCATCTCCATCTGCTGCGCTTCTTTCGGAAAACGGAGAGTTACCGTCAGGCCGCCTGTCTCTGAGCGCTCGAAGGAAAGCCCGGCGCCGAAGATCTCGCAGAAGCGGCGTGTCATTGCCAAAGCCACAGATTCGCCTCCGCTGCGGCTGAGCCGGCGCTCTGCATAGCGGGACATTTTCTCGATATGCTCGATATCGGCTGAGGTGCCGTTATCCGAAACGGTCAGCAGGGAGAGATCGCCCTCGTCCTTGAGGGAGACAAAAACTTCCTTTTTATCTGAATCGTTATACATACATCCGTTCAGGATAAGGTTTAAGAGTATCGCTTCCAACTGGCGGTAGCTGGTGGTAATGCTGATCCCGGGAGCGATCCTGGAGATCAGCTTTATGCCGTTAGCTTCCAGGATAGGCTCGGCCTCTCTGAGCGTGCTGAGGATGAGAACGCTGACATCCATATATGAGGGCTCCATCATCCCTCCGAAGATACGGGATGATTCGGCGCTGTTTACCGTCGATGCAAAAGCTCTCAGCATACTGAGCCTGATACTGTAGGAGGCTCCCTCCGGGTCATCGGGCAGCTCCTCCAGAGTTCTGGCGATCTTTGAGAGCTCGGCGCGGATATTGCTGAGTATGAGCTGCTGTTCGGTCAGCTTTTCGGAGCGGCTGACCAGCTCTTCGATGCGCTCGATGCTTTGCAGGCGCACCAGCAATCCTTTTACTTCGCCGTTTTCGGCAAGAGGGGTCAGTTGTGCGGCGGAGCCGGATCTATGCCGCAGGACAGTCTCCTTTTCCGGCGGAAGAAGGGTATCCCGCCCCATATCCGGCTCGAAATCTCCGGCTGTCAGGGCATCCGGCAGCAGGCCGCTGTTTTTCCAGACGGCGATCAGCTCTTTGTCATATACCGCAGAGGGCGTTTCGCTGTTTTCGCAGACAGCTATCGCGCTTTCTAGTATGTTTATTATCCTCACCTCTGTTCAGGGCAATAGGGCGCAGCTTATGTGCACTCATTTTATATATTATACATCATTCGTTCATAATTGTCAAGCGCCGATCTCCGAAAAAACCGCTCAAAGCCCGAAGCTCCGCACTCTGCGGGAAAGTCAAAAAAAGTGAAAAAAACTCCCGATATTATATGAAAAGGGCTTGCAAAATTGCGGTAAATGTAGTATAATAAAAGCATAAAAATATTAGGAGGTACACTACAATGGCTAATGTAAAAGTTGCGATCAACGGTTTCGGTCGTATCGGCCGTCTGGCTTTCAGACAGATGTTCGGTGCAGAGGGTTATGAAGTTGTTGCTATCAACGATCTGACTAAGCCCTCAATGCTCGCTAACCTGCTCAAGTATGACACTGCTCAGAAGGGCTACTGCGGAATAATCGGCGAGAATCTGCACACTGTTGAATCTGATGATGAGGCAGGCACGATCACTGTTGACGGCAAGACCCTTAAGATCTATGCTATGGCTAACGCTGCAGAGCTTCCTTGGGGCGAGCTGGGTGTTGACGTTGTTCTCGAGTGCACAGGCTTCTACTGCTCAAAGGCTAAGAGCCAGGCTCATATCGACGCCGGCGCTAAGAAAGTCGTTATCTCTGCTCCCGCAGGCAACGATCTGCCCACTATCGTTTACAGCGTAAACGAGAAGACCCTTACTAAGGATGACACCATCATTTCTGCTGCATCCTGCACAACCAACTGCCTCGCTCCTATGGCTAAGGCTCTGAATGACTACGCTCCTATCCAGAGCGGTATCATGAGCACTATCCATGCTTATACCGGCGACCAGATGATCCTTGACGGTCCTCACAGAAAGGGCGATATGAGAAGAGCCCGTGCAGGCGCTGCAAACATCGTTCCTAACAGCACCGGTGCTGCAAAGGCTATCGGCCTTGTTATCCCTGAGCTCAACGGCAAGCTCATCGGCTCTGCTCAGAGAGTTCCTGTTCCGACCGGTTCCACCACTATCCTTACCGCTGTTGTTAAGGGCAATGATGTTACCAAGGAAGGCATCAACGCTGCTATGAAGGCTGCTGCTTCCGAGAGCTACGGCTACAACGAGGATCCTATCGTTTCTTCCGACGTTATCGGTATGAGATACGGCTCGCTGTTCGATGCTACTCAGACAATGGTATCCAAGATCTCTGATGACCTCTATGAGGTTCAGGTAGTTTCCTGGTACGACAACGAGAACAGCTACACCAGCCAGATGGTAAGAACTATCAAGTACTTCGCTGAGCTGGGCTAAGCTGACGTTTATCGCAACTCAAAACAAAACGAGAGCGTTCCCGAAAGGGAACGCTCTTTTTATGGGAAGGATCAAGGGAACCGCCGCCCGGGCGGGGCGGCGGGGTTCGGTGTTTATGTTTTATGCGCGTTTGCACTCGCCTGTGCGTTTATTTACATAGACACCTTCAGTGAAATTTCGTTTACTGCTGTTATTTCCATATTTGTCGCTTACCCAGTAATGACCTGTAACCAAAAAACCGTAATCCGTAGTAGTATCGTATGAATACTTATGCTCGGCTCTTCCGATAACTACCGGGGAGTACTCCTTGTATTTGTTCTTTATATGATTCTTAGCCAGCGATTCTGCTTCGCTTTGAGTTAATTCTCTTGATGGCTGTGTTAGAACTATTTTTTTGGTTGGTGTATATGCAGGAACGTAAGCATCGTTTTGGTTGTATGGATTATAGGAACTGCTATTATTATCGCATCCTGCCATTGCTAAAACTGAGATAATGCAAAACAATGCTAAAGTAATTTTTTTTTTCATAATAACATCTCCTGACTTTTATTGATTTTCATATCTGCGACCACTTCTGATCGTAGGTCAGTTTTTATCGGATATTTTGAGCGTCATTTCCTTCCTGATGCTTGTGGGAGCAGTGTAGCTCCACTCCAGATTACCGGATGTTCCGCTGCTGTTTTTAGATACTTCCGTTAACTTTTCGACTTCAGAAATGTCAAATTGTTTCCCGATGGAGTTAAACATGGACATTGTCAATAACACTGCAACTTCAAACAGATTACGGTCTGAGGTACCGGGAAGTGGTACCTTTGCAACAATGGAGGTATCTGTCACGGTTACAGCCATGTCATACATTTTTTCAGCATCAACATCACTGCTTGTGGATTTGATAGTTGAGATGAAATCGGCTTTTGCAGAGTTTGACTTTTCTTTATAATCAATTTTTCCGCACGCTGCTAATGATAAACAAAGCATCGCAGAAAGAATCAATGCAGTAATTCTTTTTTTCATAATAACATCTCCTCGTATAATAATTCAGTTTATATCTGTTCCTCCATAAGCAGCGGCAGGCATCGGAGCAGGGGCGGGCTGGCTTGTCTTCCTGGCATCAGCCAGCTTGATACCAAAGAAACAGAAAAGCACCAAGCCGATGATAGCGAAGGTGATACAGAATACCAGCATCATTTCTTCAAGGAATGAGCCTATACCATTTGTATTGCTGTATACACCGGAGGTCGCCCTATACATATAGGTGTAGAAATCAGCTCCGAATTTTGCTGAGTCCAAATAGCCATAGGTGTGGCAGTTAAGTATAAAAATGGATACTACGTTGAATGCAGTCATGCCGAGCGAGAATATCATCCCCAGGATGCAGAATGATTTTTTCATTATTGATCCCTCCTTATAATACTTACGGCTTTTTGTTACCGTGGCTTAATTATATCATCTTTTGTGCAGCTTGTGGTATGCTGACAGCATACTTTGAGCATTTTTGTATAAATACACAACAAAGTGACGGCAGCATTAGTTAAAGTGCAGTAAAAAGAAAAATAAATGACAAAAACAAGCTCGCTCTGTTCCGTATTTTTCCGCCCTAAGTTTGTTACAAAAACATCAGCTGATTTTGAAAAGTATTAGCGAATAATTCGCTAACAGTACTTATATTATAGCGAATAGTTCGCTATTTGTCAATAGAAAGAAACAGAATAATATATAATGAATATGACAAAATTAACAGTAGCCGTTTGTTGCATTTGCCAAAGGAGTTCATTATGTATAAAAGGATACGCGATCTGCGGGAAGACGCTGATATGACACAGACTCAAATAGCCGAGATCCTTCATTGCAGCCAGCGGGTTTACAGCAACTACGAGAGAGGAGACATAGACATCCCCACAGACATTCTCATAAAGCTCGCTGATTTTCACGACGTTTCTGTCGATTATCTTCTCGGCAGGACAGAGAAGAAAGAAACTAACAGATAGCATCCGCAGCCCCTGGGCGCGGGTGTTTTTTATATCGTCAGGTATTTTCGCCCGTCTTCGGGGAACAATATCCCCAAAGGTGGTGAGCAGAATGAGCATTTCGTCATTGGCCAAAGGGATATCCGTCGGGCTGACAGCCGGAGCTATCGCGTTTGCGGTCTCCAATGCGACCTCCAGAGCAAAGCGCGATCTCAAAAAGAATGCCGGAAAAGCCCTCCGCGCTCTCGGTGATATCGTCGAGGAGGTTGGAGATATCCTCCACTGACTTCAAAAACGCACAGCCCCCTTCGCGAGGACTGTGCGTTTTTGATTGACAGCTTTGCCGTATTCTGTTATAATATACAAAAGATATTTGTGACAGGAGGCTGGACGGTGGATAAGCTGATACTCAAGATCCGCATTACCGGGAGCGAGATCGTCAAGTCATCCGATAAGGCCGTCGGGATGGTGTTTTTTGACGGGATCTGCGAGGGCGGGCTCTTTGCAGGGATAATTCTCCCCGGAGGGGTCGATACCCAACATTACGGCCGGGAGATAGCTACGCTCAGCGCCAGATATATGCTGGAGGGGACCGACTTCACAGGGCAGCAATGCCGCATCTTCATCGAGAACAACGCCGTTATCGGTGAGGAGAGGACTTTCCCAAGTATCGTGACCGATTCCGAGGCTCTGGCATGGATGAACACCGAGCCCCTGACCGGAAGGATATATGACGGAGTCGAAGGGCCTGTCATCGAGATAATGAGACCAGAAGAGGAGGAAACAAAATGAAGCTGCTTTTGATACGCCATGGCTCCCCGGATTACGAACACGATTGCCTTACAGAGCGTGGAAGAGAAGAGGCCGTAAAGCTGGCTGCGGCGCTTATGGCGGAGAAGATCGACGCGGTCTATTCTTCTCCTATGGGCAGAGCCAGAGAGACTGCCGGGTTTTACTGCGAGCTGGCAGGCCGACAGTTCGAGGTGCTGGATTGGCTCCATGAGTTCGATGTCATGATAACCGACCCGACAGACGGGAGCAGGCTGGCAACTTGGGATATCCGTCCAAAAATTTGGACAGAACATGAAGCCCTCTTCGACAGAAAAGGTTATAAGGATGCCCCGGAGCTGGTGGGCTCGGATATGTATGAGCGGGGGCAGGCTGTCGGAGCAGGAGTCGATAAGCTGCTGGCTCAGTATGGCCTTATCAAGGAGGGCGGTGTCTACCGCAAGGAGGGCGACACAGACAAGACTCTGGCTCTCTTCTGCCATTTCGGAGCGACCTGTGTCGTTATCGCCCATCTGCTGGGCATCTCTCCGATGCTTGCCCTCAACGGCTTTTCCGCCGAGCCTACTGCCATCGCCACCCTCTGCACCGACGACCGCTTTGAGGATAAGGTCAATTTCCGCCTTCACGGCTACGGCGATATATCCCATCTGGGCGAAAAGGGCAGCGGCAAGGTCAATTACAAATAAGGGGAATACTTATGAAACGAATATCCCGGGGCACAGGCCTGAGCCTTTGCGTTCAGCCCGCCTTTATTATCGGCACCAACAATGAGGACGGAACATATAACTTCGCTCCCATAACCTGGGTCAGCGTGACCTGCCGGGAGGGAGATGATTATCTGCTGGTCGTCAGTATGTTCGGCACTAAGGCCACAAAGCAGAATGTCCTCCGGGACGGGCTGCTCAGCGTCAATCTGGTCAGCCGGGAGATGCTGCCTCTTATGGATCATCTCGGCAGATGCTCCGCTAAGGACGGCTGCAAGGATATGCTGGGATACGGCGTCGGCAGAGGAGAGAAAGCAGATGTGCCGACTCTTGACGACAGCCCCTGGGTATATGAGTGCAGGGTCAGCGATTCGGTGGAGACCGGCAGCTCGACTACTTTCTTTTGCAGGACAGTCAATATCCAGACAGATGAGACAATAGACATCCCGGACAGCTTCAGTGTCGATCTCATCGGCTTCGACCCGGTGATCTATTCGGGGATGTATCACAGTATAGGCGAAAATCTGGGCGGCATCGGAAACATAAAACCATAGCAGGGAGCAGAGAAAATGAAAGAGACCAGAGTCTTTTCAAAAAACAGCACATATCAGAAATTTCAGGTCCTGAAGACCAACCGCAACAAGAGATATAAGTATAATGAGTTCCTTGTAGAGGGAGTCAGGAGCCTTAACGAAGCTGTCAAAAACGGCTGGAAGATACATTCTTTCCTCTATGACCGCGAAGACCTCTCCGATTGGGCGAAGGATATGATCGCTTCGGTCAGGACAGACGAGAATTTCTGCCTTGCTCCTGAGCTGATGGCTGAGCTCAGCGGCAAGGAGGACACATCTGAGCTGATGGCGGTCATCGAGATGCGCGAGGACAGGCTGGAGGATGTGAAGCTCTCCGGGAGGCCTTTTATAGTGCTGTTCGACAGGCCTTCAAACAAGGGCAATCTCGGGACGATGATACGTTCCTGCGATGCTCTCGGAGCGGATCTGCTCATAATCACAGGCCATTCGGTAGACCTTTATGACCCGGATGTAGTCGTATCCGGGATGGGCTCCTTCTTCAATATGGATGTTGTCCGGGTAAGCGACAACAATGAGCTTTACGCCTATATCGACAGCCTCAGAGAGCGCTATCCGGGATTTACCGTGATCGGTACGACGGCTCACAATGAAACAGCTATCTGGCAGGCAGACCTGACAGCTCCGTTCATGATGATGATCGGCAACGAGACAATGGGGCTCAACAAAGCATTCAAGGAATACTGCGACCTGCTCTGTACGATCCCGATGGACGAGAGATCCTATGCCTCTTCCTTCAATGTAAGCTGCGCGGCCTCCATAATGATGTATGAGGCGGTAAGGCAGAGAAAGGCTTAGACACAGAGATCAAGGCACAAAAAAGCGGTATATCTTCCCGCAGTGATGCAGGAGGATATACCGCTTTTGCGGTATTAAAGCTGATCCAGAGGGATCGACTTGCGCGAGCAGGTGATCTCCAGATTGCCGTTGCGGCAGCGTATCTCGTCGATCATCTTCTTCTCGTTTTTCGGGTCTTTGAGAGTTATCTCGTATGTAAGGCGGTAAAGGCTGCCCATGCCGATAGTCTTGGTAGCGACAAGCTCTGCGCGGGTGGTGTAGTTCTCGAAAATGTCATCAAAGATCTCATTGTAATCCAGGCTCTCGGGTATTGTGACCAGCAGCTCCTTGATCTGGTGCGAATCGCTGCCGAGAGGGGAGAAGGAGTATACCAGAGCCACAGCGCAGACGATGACAGTGAATACTCCTGCCAGAACGAGCTGCTCGCTGCCTGTTGCAAGACCGACAGCCATTGCAAGGAATATCCCGCAGATATCCTTGGCGTTTCCGGGGACAGAACGGAACCTTACCAGGCTGAATGCGCCCATTACCGCAACGCCCTTGCCGATATTTCCGTTTACCATCATAATGACTACCTGCACGATCAGCGGCAGTATGGTCAGGGCAAGGATAAAGCCTTTGGTCTTTTTCTGCCGGAAGCAGAATGTGAAGCTGATAAGTATACCCAGCGCCAGCGAAATAGCGGTGCAGAGCGCGAAGCTCTCATTTGTCACAGAGAATGAAGCGGATGTAGTAGTTTCAATGGTCGTTATAAGATTTTCAAGCACAGTCTATCACCTTTTCTTTTATTTCTTTTTTGATCTCTCCCTTATCCTGCCTTGCTTTTTCAAGCCTCTCCTTCTCGACTATCGTATAAGCCGAGCCGTATTTCGAGAGGGAAGCGGGATAGATCTTCAGTTCATCGAGTATATGTGAGAGCCAGAGCGGCATAGCATTTGCTATCTTGATCTCCATGACTCTTGTCCCCTCCGGGAGTATCTGCCGGCCGTAGGAGCCGCTTTCCAGTTTCAGGTCCTCCTCACGGAAGGTTATGTTCCGGTCGAAGGTGACTCTCAGCTCGTGGTCTTCGTTGCCGAACATAGCGATACGGTCGTAGCTAAGATACATTGCGGGGCCTATGCCCTTATAGAACTTCATAAAATAGAGCAGCTCGTTTTCGATCTGGGTATCTTTTGTCCCGGCTGCTTTCCCGGCGACAAAGCTGTCAACTGTCCCCAGCTTCATAGAGATCCGCCTCTTATAGACGATACCCTTGAATTTCTTTTTGACCTCGACAAAAACCGTCCCATCCGGCTTTGGGGTCCCGTAGCTGCGGACTCTGAGCTTTTCCTTATAGATCGGCTTCTCCAGCGACCTCCGGACGAGCAGATGCTCCGGAGTGTCGTAATAGATATTGCAGATCTTTGTTTCGCCGTACTGATCGACTGTCATATAGTTGTCAAGGCGTTTCCTGAGCTCGTTATACTGCTCTTCGCTGAGCAGATATTTTTTCTCGACTCGTTTGAACACCGCCTGGAAAGCCATAGCACCGGCCTCCTTTGATCTATGTAATGATATTATTATAAACCTGCTGCTTTAATCCTGCTTTAACCCAATGTGAAATCCGTGTGAAAGTGTTATTGGTCTTTGAATGTTATCGAGAAAGTTATCCTGCCGTTCTCGGCTGAGCAGCCGATCCTGGCTTTATGGGCATCAGCGGCAGCCTTTGCGATCGAAAGGCCGATGCCGTAGCCTCCGCTGCCGTTTCGGGCTCTGGCCTCGTCGGCGCGGTAGAAACGGTCGAAGAGCCTTGAAAGGTCGCCCTCCGGCGGCTGTCTGCAATCGTTGGTGACAGCGAGGCGTATCCCTTTATGGCAGGGCTTAAGGCTGACTGTGATGCTGCCGCCCTCGTCGCAGTATTTGACTGCATTGTCGCAGAAAATGCCGACAGACTGAGCTATCAGATCCTTATCTCCGGTTATCTCGATGCCTTCGTCTATATCCAGCGAGAAGCTCTCGCCGTGTGTCATCGCAGGGGCCTCGAACTCAACAGCGGTCTTGGAAACTGTCTCCGAGAGGTCAAAGCGGGTGAATTCTGTCCTTAGCTGGGATTCATCCATTCTGGAGAGCCGCATAAGGTCTTTTACCAGCCCGTCCAGACGTTTGATCTGGTTCTTTGTGCTCTCTGTCCATTCGTTTGGCTCGCTTGTCAGCTCCAGGACCTCTGTGTTGGCGGAGATTATCGCCAGTGGGGTCTTGATCTCATGGCTGGCATCGGATATAAAGCGCTTTTGCTTTTCATGAGCCGCGATGACAGGTCTTATGGCTCTTCCCGAGAAGAGTATCACCAGCACCAGCACTATGACCCAGCTTGCGACAGATATCGCTATGGAGATCAGCAGGAAGCGCTGTCTGGTGTCATTATTCTGACGGCAATCCAGGAAGATAGTCATCTTTTCGTCGCCGTCGTATCTGAAAGCGAAGCGGTAGTTCCCAAGCCTTCCGTTCTCTTTGCCGCTGTCCAGGGCTTCGGCTGCCAGCTCTTTGGCCTGATCGCCGTTGACTGCTGCGATATGGGAGGTATCTATCCGGGTGATATCTCCGGAAGTGTTGTAGAATACGACAAAATACCTGGTCTGATAGCTGGTCTCTTCGTTGATGAACTTATGATCCCGCATCATATTCTTGCGGTCGGTATAGCTGGATTCCTTGCCGCCGGGAGGTGCCTTGTCGTCTCTTCCGGAGAAGTCCGGCATCCTGCCTCCGCTGCCGCCGATCACTTCCAGCAGTTCGTTTTCGTTCTGAGTCAACTGATAGTTGTTGATAATATTTATCGCTGCGACGACGACAGCCAGTACTGAGAAAAGCGAGACCGCAGCGATCATTATGAATTTCTTTCGCAGTTTCTTTATCAAGGCCGCTCTCTCCTTCCCGCAGCGCTCAGATCATTTCTTTTCTTCCAGCGAATAGCCTACGCCTCTGGTCGCTTTGATCTCGATATCGGCGCCTATCTGCTGGAGTTTTTTTCTGAGATAGGAGATATATACCCAGACTACGTTTATTTCCGCATCGGAGTCGTATCCCCAGATCTTTTCCATAAAGCGCTCTGTAGAGATAAGCTGTTTCTTGTTCATCATCAGCATCTCCAGAAGCTGGAATTCCTTTGAGCTCAGGCGGAGAGTCCCTTCCGGCCCTGTGAGATCGAAGGTCTCGCGGCTCAGTGAGACTTTGCCGAAGGAGAGAAGGTTGGGTGCGAATTCGGTCTTGCGTCTTGTCATAGCCCGGAGCCTTGCCAGCAGTTCTCCCATAGAGAAGGGCTTGGTAAGATAATCGTCGGCGCCGGAATCCAGCCCCAGGATCTTATCGTCTGTCTCCGAGCGGGCGGTGAGTATCAGAACAGGTGTCGAGACGCCCTCCTCCCGGAGCTTTTTCAGGACCTCGATGCCGTTCATCCCTGGCATCATAATATCCAGTATCACAGCGTCGTAATCCCCGCCGCGGCCGTATCCGAAAGCGTCGATGCCGTTGTATACGGCGTCAACGGAATAATTGTTGTGTTTGAGTATTGCGACAAGCGCGTTTGAGAGCTCTCGCTCGTCCTCTGCAAGAAGAAGTCTCATATCGGTGCTCCTTTCGGTCTGTTCTTTACTTTAAGGCAACACCGCACGACCCGCGGCTAACGCCTCTGCACATCATCTGCCGTGTCAAGCCTGCTTGACGACCGGCTTATCCGTCATGATCACCGACGTCATCAAAGATGACGTCAATTCTCCTTGACGTTGCGTAAAGCGAAGTGAACTTCGCTTGCAAGCCTGCGTCGAATTTAGGCAATCTGACGAAAATCTTTGCCTCAATGTTAATTGAGGCTGCGCATACTGATGCACAGGGGTCGTGCGGTGTTACCTTAAATAATTATAATACCTTAACTTAAAAACAACTTTAAGGCGGCAAAACAGGCAGCGGAGCTTTTCTGCTAGGCTATCATGTGGATATCGAAGATCATCATTGCTATATTGAAGAACACGAGGGTCGAGCAGGTATCGACGATGGTTGAGATCAGCGGTGCCGCCATGAGCGCCGGGTCGAGATGCAGCTTCTTTGCTGCCATAGGCAGCATACAGCCGATCAGCTTGGACATTATAACAGTAGCGATTATCGCCAGGCTGACAGTTATCGCCAATCGCAGGGGGTCGTCTATCTGGTTTTTGGAGATATAGGCGTAAGTGATATAGATCCTTATGCCGTTTACGATGGCGAGTATCACGCTGACTATCAGTGCTATTCGGAATTCTTTGAATACTACCTTGAAGAAATCCCGCAGTTTTATCTCTCCGAGAGACATCCCGCGGATTATCATAGTCGAGGTCTGGCTGCCGCAGTTTCCGCCTGTTCCCGTAAGCATCGGGATAAAGGAGACCAGCAGGGGAACAGCCGCAAAGGCGGCTTCATATCTTGTGATGATCGTGCCTGTCAGGGTCGCTGAGAGCATCAGCACCAGCAGCCAGGCGATACGGTTCCTTGCGTGCTTGAATACAGAGGTCTTGAAGTAGCTGTCCTCGATGGGCGCCATACCTGCCATATGGGAGAAGTCCTCGGTGTTCTCGTCCTGCATAACGTCCATAGCGTCGTCGAAGGTAACGATACCGACTATTCTCTGTTCCTTATCGACAACGGGCAGAGCGAGGAAGTCATATTTCTCGAACTGCTTTGCCACCAGCTCCTTATCCTCCAGAGTATCGACAGTTATTACATTGGTCTGCATTATATCCTCGATGATATCGTCGTCGTCGCTGGTAAGGATATCCAGCACAGAGAGGACACCGATCAGCCTTCTGCTCTCGGTGACATACAGAGTATAAACTGTTTCCTTGACAAAGCCCACCTGCCTGATCTTTTCGAGAGCCTCCCTGACTGTCATAGTCTTGTTAAGGTAGACATACTCGGTCGTCATTATCGAGCCGGCGGAATCCTTGGGATATTTAAGTATCTGGTTTATCTGTTCTCTTGTCCCCTTATCTGTGCTTTTGAGGATACGCGAGACGACATTTGCGGGCATCTCTTCGATCATATCGACGGTATCGTCGATGAACAGGTCGTTTATGACCTCTTCCAGCTCCTTATCCGTAAAGGAGTTTATGAGAAGCTCCTGCATATCAGGCTCCATATAAGAAAAGACATCCGCTGCGGCATCCTTCGGCAGCAGCCGGAACAGGACAGGCAGATCCTTTTTGTCCAGCTCTTCGTTATCATGGAATTTCCCGAAGAGGTCAGCTATATCGGCCTCGTTCATATCCTCGAATACATCCTTGATAGCTTTGAAATTCCGTTGTTCAAGGAGCTCGATCATATTATCGTAGAGCATATCATCCCTCCCGGGCAAGAGATAAGGGCATCCGCCCCCGGATCAGATCAGTGTTTGGTATACCATTCCCTGAGAACAGCCTCGGCCTTTTTGCCGTAGACGGTGAAATCGCGGTTCTCGTGAGCCTTTTCTTCCGGAGGCAGCTTGGCCTTCCAATCCCACCAGAAATAGCCGGCGAACCATTCCGTATCCCAGCTTACAGCCATAGCGGAGCTGTAGAAATCTGCCTGCTCCTGTTCATCGGAGGGCTGTTCGGGCCGGTTGTGGAAATCCCAGGGGTAACGCGAGCATCCGTGCTCGTTTCGGACGCCGATCTCTGCGAACATAACGGGCTTCTGATATTTTTCATGGCAGCGCCTTACTGCCTCGAAGTGGTATCTCCAGGCTTTGTTCATTGTTTCGAGGCTGTTGTCGTCGGGTGTTGAGACAGGGTAATAGGCGGAGATGCCGATAATATCGACAGCGCCCAGCCAATCGAAGCGCAGCTCATCTCCGTGATTGATATTGTGCATCACAAGCCCGGAATACACTTCTCTGACCTTCCCGATCATTTCAAGGCAGCGCTTGCCGTTCTTATCCATCCCGGCCATCTCGCAGCCTGTGCAGAGCATTTCGCAGCCCAGCCTTTCGGCCAGCTTTGCATAATGGAGCATAAAGCGTGTATAGCTCTCGAACCAGCGGTCGAGGTAAAAACTGTTTTCGTGGGGGAAATCTATCCTTGCTCTCCAGGAGCGGTCGAGGCAGTCCACCATAGGCTTCAGGCAAACTTTGAGCCCGAGGCTGCGGGCTTTATTGACAGCGAAGATAACATCCTCGTCGGTCTGGGTCCTGCCGAACATAGAAAATACGTTCAGCGAATAGAATGATTCCTGGAAGCAGTTGACCGGGATACATATCCAGTCCAGCCCGTTTGATGCCAGTCTTTCCATCGAGCTTTCGGCTTCGGGAGTCTGAAAAGTTCCGCTGCCGGAGAAAAAGCCCCAGGTATAGCCTTTGCAGAACAGTTTATTCATAGCTTCATCTCCTTGTTTCAGGTCTTAGTATGTCAGTCCGGTATTTTCTTATAGATCTGTATCAGGAAACCGCATTCTGTCGTCAGCGGGGCGCAGCTTTTCAGCCTTTCTGCTGCATCGGCAGAGGTCTTGTAGTAGTATGGGGTCATAGCGAAGAGAGCCCCGACCTCCCGGGGAGTTTCCAGAGTTATGCTGTATTCCAGCCGCTCCTCCGAGACCAGCCCGAAGCTCCGCAGAGAGTAGCGGTTCGGTTTATTCTCATACGGGTCGTCATAGAGCAGCTCCTTGAGGCCGAAGAGATGTCTTTCCGTGGGGGAGATGACGATGAGCTTGCCGGAGGGTTTGAGGACTCTGGCGTATTCATCGTTCGTTACCGGAGCGAAAGTGGACACGACAGCATCGGCAGAGCCTTTACGGAAGGGCAGCGAAAAGGACGAGGCGACGGCGAAGCTGAGATTTGCCGCGCCGGCCAGCTTTTTTCTCGAAGCTGCGTGTGAGATCCCGCTTTTGGAGATATCTATCCCGCAGACCGAAGCCTGCGGCAGCCTCCCGGCGTATTTAACGGTATAATATCCCTCGCCGCAGCCGCTGTCGATGATAAAGGGCTCTCTTATCCCTTCCAGTGCTGCCGCCAGAGTTTCGGCGGCTTTATCGGCAAGAGGGGAGTAATGCCCGGTATCGAGGAACTCGCTGCGCGAGCGGATCATCATCGGGTCGTCGCCGGATCTGCTTGGGTTGTGCCCTTTGGTCAGCAGCAGGTTGACATAACCCTTGGCGGCGATATCGAAGCTGTGCCTGTTCCGGCAGACATAGGCGCTCTGTCCGGCTTTCAGCTTTTCTCCGCATACAGGACAGATATACATCAGCTCTCGCTCCTCCCTGTATCCTCGCGGCAGGCTGCGAATACGAAGATCAGCCAGCCGAGACCGATAACAGTCGAGACGGCAACTTCTGCCGCCGCACCGGTTTTTATCACGAATTCACAGAGCAGCACAGCGGCCGCATTTACAGCAGTTGCAGCCAGCAGCGAAACTGCCAGCTTTTTGATGCGAAATCTCATCTTTGCCTCCGGTCCTTATTGTGCAGACTCTTTTTCCTTATCGCTGGAAAGTGCATGGAGAAGGTGCTGTTCGGCGGTCTTATCGTCCGGCCGGACGATGAAGCTCACCGCCTGCTTATGGTTCTTTATCTCGACTACCTTATGGGAGCCGCCGGATTCTCCGTCCAGCGCCCAGGCGATGTCTGCGGCGGATGTGATCTTCAGATAGGATGTTTTGAAGGTTACAAAATCCTTCTCGGTAAGATTGCTTGTCGCTGCCTCGCGGATAAGGCGCTGCACAGCGATAGCGCCCTGTGGCGTTTTCGCAAGCGTTACCTCGAAGAGGCCGTCGTCAAAGCACACATTGTTGGAGATCAGCTTACGCATACCTCCGATGGATGTTGAGTTGGAAACTATCCCGACGATGAAGTTGCCCTCGATGGTGCCCTTGTCATATTCCAGCTTGATGTTATAGCCGGTGTAGAAGGGGAAACGCTTGATGCCTTCAGCGATATAAGCCATGTGCCCGAAACGGTTTTTGGAGACCTGTGATGTTTCGTAGGATACATCGGCAAAGGCTCCGAATGCTGCAACATAGACATAGTATTCGCCGTTGAATTCACCGATGTCGTAATCGAAGGTTACGCCCTCGACTATCGCCTTGGCGGCTTCCTTCATCTTCTTGGGTATGGACATACTTGATGCGAAATCGTTGGTGGAGCCGGCGGGTATGTAGCCAAGAGGGATCTTGATCCCGAGCTGCATCAGTGCTTTTACCGCCTCGCTGAGAGTCCCGTCGCCTCCGGAAACAGCAATGACATCGTATCTGCTGCCGTCTGCGATTATCTTTCTCATGCCGTCGCGTTTGGCCTGGGTCGGGTAAGCAGTGACCTCATAGCCGCCGGCGGTAAAAATGTTTATGATATCGTAAAGGTGGCTTTTTATCAAGCCTTTTCCGGAGTAGGGGTTATACACAAATAGCAGTTTCTTCATGATGATCTCTCCTGTCTTTTTTACGGCTTTTTACTATATCTATGCCGGATCTCAGGTAATAACAATACCTAAATAACATTATATCACACAGCGGATAAAAAATCAACACTTTTTTACACGCCCTGTACTGTGCGCCGCCTGCGGAACTATGTAGAATATCGACAGAAAGTTGCGGGAAAAAGCTCCGGCTTTTGGCTTTACAATCGGCGCAAAATATGGTATCATTATTTTGGGTCTGTCAAAGTCTGAAAGCAGGGGGGCGGTGTTTTTGAAAAGCATATTTTTCAGCTTCACAAAAGAGCTGGTGCTCTCCTTCTGGAGCGCCGTCGCTTTTGTCTCGGTCTACTATCTCGTTACCGACAAGCCGCTTGTTACTATCGACGCGATAAAGCTGGGTTGCTTTGTTATGATGGCCCTGCTTATCATAAGTATGATCGTCTCGTTTATACTGATACACCGTATCAGAAAGGAGGATGCCCGTATCTCCCGGATACTTTCGGAAGAGGGCGTCACTCCTGAAGTCCTCAGATATTCGCTCCGCAAAGTCGAGAGTGCCGAGGACAGATACGAAAAGGCCGAAGCTCAGCTCGCGCTGGCATCATGCCTCAGCGAGGGGGGCTATTACGACCGCTGCTTTGAGACTCTGGCAGAGATCAGCTTTGCCGACCTCTCCGAAACTGCCCGGGAGGAGTATTTCAATATCTATGTATACACCAATCTCTTTCTCGGAGACCTGACCGCCGCTCAGGAGATCTATGAGCGGACATATATGTTCTTCGACCGTGCAAAGCAAAGGTGCCGGCCTATGGCTGTGCTGCATACGCTGGGAGTCCTGGAATACGCAAAGGCTAATTATATCCTTGCGGAGAGCTATTTCCTGCAAGCCAAAGCCGCCGCCAACGACAGGATGTCTCTCTGCGAGTGCGAGATGTTTCTTTCGCTCTGCTATATGAACACCAACCGCCCTGAAAAAGCGGTCAGCGCTGCCAAAGAAGCTGCTGCTCTTTCAAGCACAGTCTATCAGCGGCGATACATCGAAGGCCTCCGCAGATCATTATTGCTCCGCATCGGGGGCTGTGAGCGTGCATAAAATTAAAGTGAATATAACGCGAACTTAAAAAAGGAGACAGAGATATGAAGAAGTATTTGATAATGATCCTGATTTCGATGGTGCCTCTCATCGAGCTGAGAGGTGCGGTGCCTGTCGGGATAGCCAGCGGGATAAAATGGTATGTGGCGCTGCCGATCTGTATGGTTGCAAATATGCTTCCTGTCCCGGTCATTTTCTTCTTTGCAAGGAAGGTGTTGGTCTGGGGCGCAGATAAAAAATATATCGGCAGATTCTTTACATTCTGCCTTGAAAAGGGCGAAAAGGGCGGCGAGAAGCTCCAGGCCAAAGCAGGAAAAGGAATATATGTCGCGCTTCTGCTCTTCGTCGGGATCCCTCTTCCCGGGACAGGAGCATGGACAGGCACCCTTGCGGCAAGTATGCTTGATCTCGATTTCAAAAAGAGCATAGCCGCTGTAATGCTGGGAGTCCTGCTGGCAGGAGTGATAATGACAGTCCTCTCGCAGCTCGGCCTGATGGCATTGACCTGATGCAGGGGAAAAACGAACAAGACCGAAAAGCCGTATATCGCTCTCCGACCGGAGGGACAGATATACGGCTTTTGTCGCCTGTATAAAAAAGAAACGCAGGAATTTTGGTAAAAATGACTATTGTTATTAAAATGTTAATGCTGTATAATTAAAAATGGAGTACTCTTTGAAAGGAGATGAGAGCCGTGAAAAAAACAAGACAGCTCAGCGCCGTTAAGTATTCCCGCATTTCGATGCCGGTAACATTAGTCCTGCTGGATCTCTGTTTCCTTGCGGCGCACGTCTTCTTCCTGATATTCTTCAGGATACAGGGCGTTCCGGAGATGTTCTGGTTCAATTATTTCAGTATCGCCGTCTATGCCGGGATGCTGCCCTGTATCGTAAAGGCTCCCGATCATGTTCTGCTCTTTTCAACTGTAACGATGCTGGAGGTCCTTGTCCACGCCGGCGTTGCGACACTTTTCATCGGCTGGCCTTCCGGATTTCCTCTTTTCATAATCTGCTGCGCACCCTTCCCATTCTTCCTGCCCTATAAGCGGGATATAGTCGCATATCTGGCCGAGCTGCTGATAATGGCGGAATTCATCGCGCTGCGTATCATCACCGCTTCCGCAGACGGAGTTGTTTATACCGACCTCCCCGACAGCACTCTCAGAAGGCTGTTTATGTATAACGGTATAGTCAGTTTCTGGATGATAATCGTCTTCTCGACCATATATAAGCGCTCCAAGCAGTTCGACCGCCTGAAGCTCAAAGCCAAGAACGAATCCCTGAGTATGCTGGCTAAGATCGACCCTCTTTCCCAGCTCTTCAACCGGCGGGCTATGGTGGATTTCTTAAAGCAGATCGAGCAGCACGCCAAGGAATCGGGCGTTGAGTATGCCCTCGCTATGGCAGACCTTGACGATTTCAAGCACGTAAACGATACCTACGGGCATTCCGCAGGAGATACTGTCATCACTGCGATCGCAGGGATAATGACAGAAGAAGTCCCCTCAGAGGGATATGTCTGCCGCTGGGGCGGTGAGGAGCTGCTCTTCGCTGTGCCGGAGGCCGGAGCAGATAAGGGCAGAGAGATCGCAGAGCGTATAAGAAAGCGCCTCTCGGAGCGGAGCTTCACTTCCGCAGAGGGAGAGGAGTTCTCGGTGACTATAACCTTCGGTGTCTGCGGCTGCGACGGCAGCATCCCCTATGAGCGCTATCTCAGTATCGCAGATAAGTATCTCTATTACGGCAAAAAGCTGGGCAAGAACAGAGTGGTCTGTGAGAGCGATTATCTGCCGGAGGAATGAAGCAGCTTCGGTCAGAGCCCGGTAATGACTGCTGAATAACCGATACAGGCAAAAAGCCGTATATCCCCGCCGGACGGAAGGATATACGGCTTTGATATTATTGCTCTTGTCGCTGTTTCTCGCCGCTCTCTCTGGCGCTGACTCTTTTGTCCCGCTCGCGCTTGGAGAAGATGCAGCCGCAGTAATCCTGCCTGTAAAGGCCGTATTGCTTTGAGAGCTCGATGGAGCGCTTGTAGCCGCCCCGCTTTTTCAGGTCGCAGGGGAGTGCGGCGACCTTGTAGACCTCCGAGAGCCCGGAAGCGATCTCTCCCAGCTTTTCAGCGTTCTTGTAAGGGGAGATCGAAAGAGTCGTGGCGAAATAGTCGAAGCGAAGCTCCGCTGCGAGAGCTGCCGTTTTTTCCAGCCGCAGACGGTAGCAGGCAAAGCAGCGCTCTCCGCCCTCCGGGATATTCTCCAGCCCTTTGATGCAGTCGTAGAATTCCTGCGGGATATATTCCGGGACTATAAGAGAGACAGAGTTTTCCAGAGGCATTTCCGAGATCAGCCGCCTGAGCTCTTCCGCACGGTGGGTGAATTCTTCCTCCGGAGTTATGTTGGGATTATAGTAAAAGACAGTTATCTCAAAATGTTTGGAGAGATATTCCAGCGTGTATGAGGAGCAGGGGGCGCAGCAGGCGTGCAGCAGCAGCCTGGGAGTCCTGCCCTCTGCTGCCAGCTTTTCAAGCTCGCGGTCAAGCAAGAGCTGATAATTGATCTTCTGCATCATTTTTCCTCCTCTTCCTTTACCCCGCTGAGGCCTTGCAGGATTATTGCTGCGAGGATCAGAGCTATACCTATCAGCTTCAGGATATCCCTGCTCTCACCGAAGGCAGCTATACCCAGAACAGCTCCGACCATCGGCTCCACCGCGACAAGTATGGCAGCTCTGCCGGATTCCATATCCGAGAGCCCGGCGGTGTAGAGAAAATAGGGCAGCACAGTGCAGACTATCCCGATCCCCAGGCACCATAATATCAAAGAGGGGTGCTCTGCGACGGTCTTTACCGTACCGGCAGGGTCTCCGACCGGGAGAGAGCCTATGAGCCCAAAAATGAATGTCCAGGCAGTTACCGTCATAGAGCCGTATCGCCTTAGAGCGAACCTTCCGAAGATGGTATAGAGCCCGTAGAAAAAGCCGGAAGCGAGGCCTGTCGCCAGAGTCAGCGGAGTCAGCCCGGAGCTGCCGGACAGCCCGGCCACAAGGATACATCCTGCGAATGTCATGGCAAGGGATATCAGCTTTCCGGGAGTTATCTTCTCCTTGAAGATCAGCGCCGAAAGCAGCATTATTAACACAGGCGAAGTGTAAAGCAGGATCACCGCGACAGAGGCCTGAGCGTGTATCATAGTATAGAAATAGCAGATATTGAAGAGCACGACACTGACAATGCCTGTTCCGACAAAGAGCAGGCAATCCTTCGGCCTTATCCTGAGGCTGCGCCTGTCAGCCAGCGCGACGGATGCTGTAAAGCAGGGGGCGGCGACAAGCATCCTGATAAGTGAGATCTGCATAGCGCTCAGGCCTGCTGCGGAGAGCTTCCTTATGAATATCCCGATAATGCCCCATAGCGCTCCCGCCGAGATGACAGAGAGCACGGCGATATTCTTTTTCATGACTCTCTTCCTCCTGAGCGGTCAAAAGCCGAAGCATAGGTCGCTTCGGCTTTTAGTTTATTGCTGCATACAGTTTGAATACAGTATCTCGGATCCGCCGTCGGGAGTAACGCCTTTGGCGGCAAAAAGCTCGCTTACGGTGACAAAGCTGAAGCCGCGTTCTCTGAGCGCGGGGATGATGGTATCCAGAGCCTCGACGGTCTTGTCGTTGAATTCCGAGTCATGCAAAAGGATTATATCGCCGTCCTCAGCCTGTGCGAGGACTCTGTCTGCACGCTCCTTTGCGGAGACACTCTCCTCCCAGTCGTTGCAGCCCTTTCCGCAGATGAAGGGCAGGTCTGTCGCTTTATACATCTCGCTGCTGACAGCTATATAAGGCGGCCTGAAAAACTTTGGCTTCTCTCCGACATACTCTTCGATCAGCTTTGAGGTGTAGTCCAGCTCGCTTTTTATATCTTCCTCGTCCATCTTGTTCATATAGGAATGGGTCTTGGAATGATTGTTGATCTCGCAGCCCATATTGTGGGCGCGGATCATCATCCCGGCGGTATCCTCGTCAATATTGTCTCCGATAACGAAGAAGGAGGCCTTGATCCCGTATTTTTCGAGAACATCCAGCACCTTCGGAGTGCAGGTCGTATTGGGTCCGTCGTCGAAGGTCAGCGCGATGATCTTTCCCTCAGCAGGCAAAGCCTCCGGCTCCGCAGCAGATGCCGGGGTATCTGTCTGCGAAAGAATATAGGGCTCCGGGGTGCTTATTTTACGGAGAGGCTCGCTCTGATCGTCGGAAGAGCAGCCTGAAAGAAAAGCAGCCATAATGATACCTCCTGCTGCCAGGAGACCTGAGAAAGAGCGGAGCTTCATCAGTCCTCTTCCTCGTCCTCCGGCATATTGCCCCAGTTGTGAAATACATTCTGGACGTCGTCGTTATCCTCGAGATGCTCCAGCAGGAGACCCATTTTTCTGATAGCGTCCTCGTCCTCAAGATTAGTATAGGTCGAGGGGATCTTTTCGGCTTCGGCGGAAAGGACAGCATAGCCCATCTTCTCCAGTGCCTCTCTTACAGAGCCTACCGAGTTGGGGTCGCAGCTTATCTCGACTACATCGTCCTCGACATTGAAGTCGTCAGCGCCTGCTTCCATGCAGTCTTCCATCAGCTTGTCTTCGTCAGCGCCGTTATTTTCGAGGATGACAGTTCCTCTGTCGCTGAACATAAAGGATACGCAGCCGCTGGTGCCGAGATTGCCGCCGAACTTATCGAAGTAATGGCGGATATCTCCTGCGGTACGGTTCTTGTTGTCGGTAAGACATTCTACGATAACGGCAACACCGCTGGGGCCGTAGCCTTCGTACACCATATCCTCGTAGTTGTTCTTCTCGCCGTCTCCGGCAGCCTTCTTGATTATTCTGTCGATATTGTCATTGGGGACGTTATTTGCCTTAGCCTTAGCGATAAGATCGCGGAGCTTGGCGTTATTGGCGGGGTCGGGGCCGCCCTCTTTTACAACGACAGCCATCTCGCGGCCGATCTTGGTGAATATCTTGGCCTTGGCGCTGTCTGTTGCCTCTTTCTTGCGCTTGATGTTTGCCCATTTTGAATGTCCGGACATAAGTACACTCTCCTTAAAATATTTGTCATATCGGTCGATAAATCTAACTTTATAATTATACTACAAAAGCAGGAATAAGTCAAGGGGGGCAGAGCAGCTCCCGAAGGCCCGGCGGACAGGGTAGAAAAAAATCATATTTTGCTTCAAGGGGCAGCGTATATGCTTGACTTTGCAGGCTTCTTGTGTTAATATATTATCATAAGAAGGCTGCGGCCGTTTTTCCCCCGCGCCTGGCGGCGCAAATATAACAAAGGAGGAAAGCAAAATGCAAGACTTGAAAGCCTATTCCGTACACATGGGAAAGGCAAAATGCGCGGTCGATCTCGGAGACGGCTCCGAGCGCGGCGAGTATGTCGATCAGGATTATATCCTGCATAAGCTGGGCAGACCGCACAGAAGCATCTCCCTGATGTACTGTTACTATCCCCTCGATGACCAGTTCCCCGCAAGGATATCCGAAGCTATGAAAGACGCAAAGGTATCCTTCCAGTGGGATTATCCCTATGACGATTATTTCACCTACAAGGGCGGCCTCATAGGTGATACTCAGGGGGAGCCTTTCTGCTATATGCGCGATATCCGCCGGCACGGGCAGGATGTTACTCTTACCCTGACTATCGACCCGAAGGTATCCGACGATCATCTTATCGCTATCGCCAAAGATCTGAGGCCTTTCGGAAGGCTCCTGCTCAGGATCAATCATGAAGCGACAGGCAACTGGTTCTCCTTCAATAAGCGTGCCAGCTATCAGGAAGTCGCGGATTTCTACTGCCGCTTCAACAGGATCATCCATGAGTATGCCCCGAATGTCTCAACTATCCTCTGCATCGGCGGTATCGAAGACCTTAAAGCTACGGAGATCATAATGGAAAAGGAATTCTCTCAGGCTGTCAAGGAGACCGATATCTGGTCGGTAGACAAGTATATGGCTCTCCACTGGGGCTGGCCCTATGATGTTGCTACAAAGGATCTGGAGCCGCGCAGCTTCAGCCGCAGCAAGGTGGCCGATACCTATGCCCTGACAAAAATGAGCTATCGCCGCTTCAAGGAGATCAACGGAGGAGTGTCCAAGCCGATGGTAATGAGCGAGTTCAATGCCGACGGCGATGTTACCGGCCCCTACGATCAGGCCGAGATGGTCAGGACTTTCTGCGATCTGCTGAAATACGATACGGAAGAATGGTTCTCCGGATTCACCTTCTACCAGTTCCGGGACAGAGGCAGGCTCGGCCTTGAGATCGAAGACCCGAACAATCAGAATGTCGGAGTAGAGCAGCCTGTTATGAAGACATATAAGGAGATCATCCACGACGATTTCTTCAAGCCTGCGATGACTGTCGGAGACGAGCTCAGCTTTCCCGTCAAGCTCCGCTGGGGCGGCTCAGAAGACGCTGAGGGCATCGAGATCCCCCTGCACTTTGAAGCCCCTCCGCATTTCTGCGAGCTGACCTTCGAGGACGATTCCAACCTTATGATCGAGATCAACGGCAAATGGTTCTATAAGTCGCCCAAGGCCAGGACTATAGACCTTATGAGCGCCTTCTTTGAGAAGCCTATTGAGGGCGAGGAGGAGCTGACTCTCCGCATCTTCGCACCTCCGGCCTCAGGCGAGAACGATCTCTCTCTTGAGGACGGCCTTACCAATGCTTACCAGACTATAGAAAAGCTCCCGAAGCTCAGAGTCGAGTATGAGCCGGTCATAGGCTGAAAGCTCTGACTATACGGTGCTGCCTGCAGCGCGGAAAATCAAAGATCAAAGCCCGAAGGCGGCTGTCGGCTGCCTTCGGGCTTTTTGTTTGCGGTATCATTTATCCTTCTCCCAGATCAGGGCGAAGAGCTCTCTGATGCGCTCTGTTTTTCCTGCAAGATGCAGGTATCCGAAAAGGCACTCCAGCCCTGTCGCAGCGCGGTATTGGGCGACAGTTGAATGTTTCGGCGCGGTGATGCCTCCGGCGTTGCGCCCTCTGCGGAGGATATCCAGCTCCTCTTCGGTAAAGGCTTCCTTATCTGTCAGCTTCAGGACTGCATCTGCCTGATATTCGGCGCAGACCCTTTTGATAGCGAGGTCGTGCAGCTTGCGGGCGGGCATATTCGCATCCAGCAGCAGCCTTTCACGGACGAGCTGCTCATACACAGCATCTCCCATAAAAGCAAGAGCCAGAGGTGAGTACTGATTTATTTCTCTTTCTGTCATAAATATCCTCTCAGTTCATGAACTCGAACTCAAAATCAAAGATCGAGACAGTATCTCCCTCGTTGATGCCCATTTCCTCCAGCTTGTCGATTATGCCGCTGGAGCGCAGGACTCTCTGGAAGTATTGCAGCGAAGAATAGTCGTCCATATTTACCGAGCGGAGGATATCCCAGAGCCAGTCGGCCTCGACGAAATAGATCCCGTCCTCGACGGTGACATTGAAATCGCGGCGGCTGTTCAGCTTTTCGTCCAGCTCCTCACGGGTAAGAGGCTGAGCTTCAAATCTCTTGACTGGCGGCAGCTCGGAGAGCCGGCTCCATATCCCGTATACCAGCTCCCGGGTACCCTTTTTGGTAGCGGCGGAGATCTCATAGAAGAGATAGCCCTGCTCCTCGACATATTCCCGGAGAGTTCTGATCTGTTCTTCTGTTGCCATATCGGATTTATTAGCTGCGACGATCTGCGGGGCATCGGCAAGCTCCTGAGAGAAGCTGCGGAGCTCCTTGTTTATCGCTTCAAAATCTGCTACAGGGTCGCGCCCCTCGATGCCTGAAACATCGACAACGTGTACGATCAGCCGGCAGCGCTCGACGTGTCTGAGGAACTCGTGCCCGAGCCCGACACCTTCTGAGGCGCCCTCGATAAGGCCGGGGATATCTGCCATTACGAAGCTCTTGCCGTCTTCGATCTTTACGACACCGAGAACAGGTGTCAGGGTAGTGAAGTGATAGTTGGCGATCTTCGGCTTAGCTGCCGAGACTACTGAGATCAGTGTTGATTTCCCGACATTCGGAAACCCGACGAGCCCGACATCCGCGATGAGCTTGAGCTCCAGCTTGATCTCATATTCATCGCCCTTGAAGCCCGGCTTTGCAAAGCGGGGGATCTGGCGGGTCGAGGTTGCAAAATGAGCGTTGCCCCTGCCGCCTCTGCCGCCCTTAGCGATGACAGTCGGCTCGTCGCCGGACATATCGGCCAGTATCCTTCCTGTTGAGAGCTCTCTTACGACAGTACCTCTGGGAACAGAGATGATCAGATCGGGAGCGCTTCGCCCTGAGCAATTCTTGCTGGAGCCGTCCTGACCTTTTTCTGCGACATACTTCCTTTTATATCTGAAATCTATAAGATTTGAGATATTGTCATCGACCTTAAAGACTATATCTCCGCCCTTGCCTCCGTCGCCTCCGTCGGGGCCGCCTGCGGCAACATACTTTTCCCTATGGAATGAGACGCATCCGTCTCCGCCGTCACCGGCTTTGATATATATTTTTGCTTCATCAACAAACAATTCCCTCATCTCCTTTTTTTAACGCCGAAACGCGTTTTTTAACTCCGAAACGCGTCGCTCCCGATGGTCGCTTGCTGTCGTTTGTTTGTCGTCGTTACGCCCTGCGACGCTGCCGATAGGTTAGGCTGCCGTCTTTCCTTTAGAGGGGCGTTTTTTAGCTCCGAAACGCGGCGCTCCCGTTGGTCGCTTGCTGTCGTTAGTGAGTCGTCTGGACGCCCTGCGACGATGCCGATAGGTTAAGCTGCCGTCTTTCCCTTAGAGGGGCGGGACGTTGTTTGTGGCGGGGTCACAGAACAAGTGCTGCACCGCACAAAGCGGGCAACATTGCGCCAATCCAAGGGCGCGCCAGCCCTTGGCAGGTTCTTAGGGCAGAGCCCTAAGCGGGGCATGGGGCAGCGCCCCATACCGGAACGCAGTTCCGGCCAGGCGCGGCACTCCGAAAGCAAAGGGCATCAACGACTTTCTTCCACACAACGCAGCGAGAACAAACAAAACTGCCGCGCCGACAAAACCTATTAGCCCGCTGACACAGGAAAGAGCGAAGCGATTTTCCGTTTTTTTAACGCCGGGACGCGGCGCTCCCGTTGGTCGCTTGCTGTCGTTGGTGGGTCGTCGTTACGCCCTGCGACGCTGCCGATAGGTTAGGCTGTCGTCTTTCCTTTAGAGGGGCGGGACGTTGTTAGCGGTGGGGTCACAGAACAAGTACTGCACCGCACAAAGCGGGCAATATTGCGCCCATCCAAGGGCTTTTTAGCGCCGAAACGCGGCGCTCCCGTTGGTCGCTTGCTGTCGTTTGTTTGTCGTCGTTACGCCCTGCGACGCTGCCGATAGGTTCGGCGTCCCCTTTCCTTTAGAGGGGCGGGACTCGGACATCTGGGCTTCAGTGACCTTTTCTTCCGCCGCTGTCGAAGAGATCGTTCAGATCGGTCTGCTTTACGCCGTCGGAGCCTGTTTTGCCTTTCATAAAGAGCATACCGTTGACAACGGTAAGGTTATCCTCTTCCAGCCTGACAGCCCGCTGGATCTCGATAAATCCTACGATGAGCAGGATCACTCCGAGACCCATAAATCCCATTATGAACCATTTAAGATAGAGCATAGCTCCTGTGGGGAAGCGGCTGTAATACTCTTCGGCTGCCTTTTCCGGGTCGGTTATCCCGCCCCAGCTTATGAAAATGGAGCCGCCCTGTGTGGAATACATAGGGCAGGTATACTTTCGGTCTTTGACCAGCGTTGAATACTCGCGCTGGGTTATAGTCTGAGTATGGGTAGCGCCGCTGTCTGTTTCCTTACAGTAGGCATAATAATAGGTATGGGTAGTGCGGCGTCTGGAATAGGTTCTGGTCGTTTTCTTATCCAGCCCGGTAATGACCAGTTCGCGTGTCCCTTCGCTTTTGAGCTCCGGAGGCTTATATGTGACATACCGATAGAGCAGTATCACGAGCCCGATAGCCAGCAATATCAGGGCAGCGCGCTGGCAGGTAACTCCCATATTATATCTGAAATGCCGGTTGGGATCTTTCTTGAGACAGATCAGCACAGCCTTTCTCCTCCTGCTAAAAAAACTCCCCAAGCCATAGGTTTACGGCTCGGGGACTATCGATCAGATAATTAAGCCTGCGGATAAACAGAAACCTTCTTGCGGTCTCTGCCCAATCTCTCAAATCTTACGACTCCGTCAGCGGTAGCGAACAGAGTGTCATCAGAACCGCGGCTTACGTTCTCGCCCGGATGGATATGTGTGCCTCTCTGGCGAACCAGGATATTTCCGGCAACGACTGCCTGACCGTCGGCACGCTTAACGCCAAGGCGCTTTGCCTCAGAATCACGGCCGTTCTTGGTAGAGCCCATACCTTTTTTATGAGCGAAGAACTGCATTGAAATCCTAATCATTTGATTACACCTCCGTAAATGTGATCTTGATACGTCCCTGAAATTCGTCGGAGAGAAAATAGAGGTGTGTCAGGAGCCCAAGCAGCAGCTTGTCTCCGTCGCCGTCATCTCCTTCTTCAAGGATCAGCTTTATTTCGTTTTCTTTTACCGCGACCTCGGCCTTCAGCTTGAAGACATCGGTCACTGTGTTAGCCGTCAGCATCACTGCTGAGGATACTCCGGCGCAGGCTATATCCTGCCCGCGCTCGGCAAGGCCTGCGTGCCCGCTTATACGGAAACCGCAGAGGCTTTTGCCGTTTTTACGGTAAAACTCGGCGCGTATCATTATGCGTTGATAGCTTCGATCTTTACCTTAGTGTAGGGCTGTCTGTGACCGAGCTTTCTCTTCTCGCCCTTCTTGGGCTTGTAAGTGAAAACAGTGATCTTCTTAGCCTTTCCGTTCTTCTCGACCTTAGCGGATACTGTCGCACCCTCTACATAAGGAGCTCCGACCTTTACATCGCCCTCGCCGCCGATAGCCAGGACCTTATCAAAGGTATAGCTGCTCTCGGGCTCGGCATCGAGCTTCTCGACGAAAACAACATCACCGACATTTACCTGATACTGTTTTCCGCCTGTTTCGATAACTGCGTACATCTCAAAATGCACCTGCCTTTTTTATAAACTCGCTGCGGACGGTGCGAACCTGCGCGTGAGAGCACAGTTCGTCTTTAAATACCGTAAACAAGCGGCTCATATATCATATCATATTTGCCTTTTAAAGTCAAGCGCGGCGGTGATTTGTTCTCAAAGTTCACAAAAAATTTACAAGCCGGCGCACTGTCATCCAAGAAAAAACTCCCGCCGGGGTGGACGGGAGCCAAAAAATAAAAAATTATAGGGGAGAAGCCGGTAGTTTCCTACCGGACTATATATGAAGGCTTGGGGTAATAGCCTACATACCATTGCTATGATATTATTTTAAACTGCCTTTGTGATAGGCGTATGAAATCTTGGAAAAATAATTATTAACTTTATTGCACTTTTTCAGCGAATATGGTAGAATAATATATAATATTTTGAAATAATAAAAAGACTTTACTTTTGCAATCGTTTAAGAAAGGATGCGAGGGATTTGCCAAGATTTTTTATAGAAGAGCCTCCTGCCGGCGAGGCTCTGATCCGCGGAGAGGATGCCAGGCACATCGGCAGGAGCCTGAGGATGAAGCCGGGCGAGGAGCTGACTCTCTGCTGCGGCGGGACAGATCATTTCTGCCGAATCATCTCGATCACGGCCGACGAGGTCCGCTGCGAGGTGCTCTCCAGCGAGAGGTCATCCGCGGAGCCGAGGCTGAAGCTGACGCTTTTCCAGGCTTTGCCAAAATCCGACAAGATGGAGCTGATCGTTCAGAAGGCTGTTGAGCTGGGAGCCGGGAGGATCGTCCCGGTGCTTACATCGAGATGCGTATCCCGGCCGGATGCGGCATCGGCTGCTAAAAAATGCGAGCGCTGGCAGAAAATAGCGCTTGCTGCGGCGAAGCAGAGCGGGAGGGGGATCATCCCGGAGGTCGGCGGGGTCATCAGTTTTGAGGATTGTCTTGCCGCAGCCGGGGAATATGACAGAGCCTTTTTCTGCTACGAGGGCGGGGGAGAGAGCCTTGCAGGGGCTGATCTTTCAGACACCGGGACAGCCGCTCTGATCGTTGGGCCGGAGGGGGGATTTGAGCCGTCGGAGGCCGAAGCTGCGAGCTTTGCCGGCCTCAGGCTGACCTCTCTCGGAAAGAGGATCCTGCGCTGCGAGACAGCGCCTATTGCCGCGATAGCTGCCATAATGCTGCTGTCCGGAGATCTGTGAATCCTGACGTAAAAAAATTATACACATTTTTGTGAAGGTTTTACAAAAACTTTCGGCCGGTTTTGTTTTTTTTGAAAAGTACTTGATTATTGAGCCGGGGTGTGATATAATGAATACAGTCTTAAATTTGTGTTTTTCAGCACATTTATGGGGATAGTTTAATAAATATAAAAAGGAGTGTTCACTATGGGCAAGAAGTTGAAGTTCATTGCTGCTGTCGGAGCCATCGCTGCCGGTACTGCTGCTGTTTTCGCACTTAAGAAGCGTAAGGAGCTCGAGGATTATGATTACGAAGAGCTGGATGACGATTTCGATGACTGCGTAAACGATTGCGAAGAGTGCGCTGAAGAGGCAAAGGAAGCCGTTGAGGATGCTGCTGAAGAGGCAGGCGAAACAGCAGAGGAAGTTCTCGATAAAGTAGAGGACGCTGTTGAGGAGATCGACGAATAATTCAGATCTAACGGATTTTTTTCTTTTTCATACTTTCCTGAAGAGAAGGGGCTGTATCTTTCAGCTCCTTCTTTTTTTCTGCCCGCGCCTGAGCTGCATCTGTTTCACTAAAACCGGATGCTGCGCACCCGAAGGGGCTCGGGGGCGAACGGAAAGCCCCCGAACCTAAGCGTGAGCTATTGTGAAGTCCCCGCACTTGGTCTGGGCGGGGCAGCCCCCTTTACACAACGTCCCGCCCCTCTAAAGGAAAGGCGCCGCTGAACCTTCCGGCATCGTCGCAGGCCGTACAGACGACCCCGCAACGACAGCAAGTACCCGAAGGGGCTCGGGGGCGACCGGAAAGCCCCCGAAACTAAGCGTGAGCTATTGTGAAGTTTTTGCTCTTAGGTCGGGCGGGGCAGACAGTTCGCTCATAGTCCATGAACTATTGCCTTGTGCGGAGCCATACGGAAAATCGTTCGCTGCGCTCACTGTTTCCTGTGCCAGCGGGCTAATGGGTTTTGTCGGCGCGGCATTTTTTGTTTGTCCACATAAAAATGTAGGGAGACCTTGCTTTGGTCTCCCTTATTTTTCGTTATGCCGCGCCTTGCCGGAACTGCGTTCCGGACGAGACTCTGTCTCGTGCTCTGCAAAGGGGACGCTGTCCCCCTTGACCCCCTGCCAAGGGCTGGCGCGCCCTTGGATTGGCGCAATTTTGCCCGCTTTGTGCGGTGCAG
>Ga0310691_10000453_pt1 | contig 78005 bp, 48 predicted proteins | sample 176DNAGHGlowgp2_FD_203887 | JGI IMG/M metagenome (GOLD analysis project Ga0310691, IMG submission 203887) | Sheep rumen microbial communities from Palmerston North, Manawatu-Wanganui, New Zealand - 1766 DNA GHGlow gp2 (v2) (version 2) | ecosystem: Host-associated > Mammals > Digestive system >...
ACACTCTGACGGCCGACATAATGCTCTCTTCGCTCGGGAATAACACTCTGACGGCCGACAGAGTACTCTCTTCGCTTGGAAATGACACTCTGACGGCCGACAGAGTACTCTCTTCGCTCGGAAATAGCACTCTAACGGCCGACATAATGCTCTCTTCGCTCGGAAATAACACTTTGACGGCCGACAGAGTACCTGCCACAAAAAATATCCCTCGATACCTGTTTTTAGTACCGAGGGAGAGTTGTATGAGACGATAATGCTATCGAAAAATGCTTATTTCACCATAATAAGTTTGCCGTTCACCACGCAGAGGCCCTTGGCAGCGTTGAGCTTCTGGCCAGCGATGTTGTAGATAGCGCTATTGGCAACAGGTGCAGCCTCCACTTCGCTGATGGAAGTTTCGCCGCTGGTCACAAGCACTACTTTCGTAACCTTGGCATCGATGCCCTGAAGGACGAGACCATAGTTGGTGAGTTCAGTCACCATGTTCGAAGTGTAGGGATCGAGGTTGTAGGGCTCAACTGTGATATCAGTGTCGGTGATGGCTACGGTATAAGTGTCAGCTGCAGGTACGTTGATGGTGGGAGCAATGGCACCCCATCCTTCGGCGAGAGACTTGACGAATATCTGTCCGCCCCATTCCCAACTTACAGCCTCCACGGGCTCGGCAGTGATGAGGAGCTTGTCGCCTGCCTTCACGTCAATCTTGCCGATGCTGACCGAACCGCTCCAGCTCTCGTCGAAGGTGTATTCGCCTTCCCAGAGGGTCTTCTCGATTTGTGGTGCGATGTCGCCTACAAGGGTCACATGATCCACGCCGCAGTCATTGTAGATGTTGATGGTGATGCCAACATCGTGATACTCTCCTGGAGTGGTGCCAGCGACTTCCTTGATGGCAGCCACGGTGTACTCATAAGTCCAGCTGTCGCCAGCCATGCCTGTCCATTGTACGATAGGGCTCCAGTTGTCGGAATTGGCAAAACCACCAATGCCCCAAGTATCGCGGCTTGCACCCGAGTTGTTGACGATGTAGAAGCGCACGATGTCGGTGTCAGCTGCGCCCAGTCCGTCGATTTCGGAGATGAGGAGGGTGTGTCCCTCTACGAGGGTGAGAGGAGTCTCAGTTTCAGCAAAGGCGAGGGCTGCGCCAAGGGCCAATGCAGAAGTAAGTAGAATTTGTTTCATAAGCAGTAGTGTTAGAAGTTTGTGTATGTCTGATATAGTTTGTTCCAATGTAGGATTTTGATGGTGCAAAGATAGGATTTTCCAACAAAATCGCCAAATAATATTTTTATTTTGGATAAGAAAAATCAAAAAATGGATAAAATATACATAAATTGCCCAACTTTTTAACCCCTTTTTTTGTTTTTCTTGGTTAGATTTATTATCTTTGCACCATAATTCCTAACACATATGAAACATATTTTTTCGCTTTTCGTTCTTTTCCTCTGCGGCTTTTCGCTCCAAGCAGAGGAATTTACCAGTCTGTCTGCAGATTTTCCCAAGGTGGCAGCCTATACCGATGCCACAGGCTATGGTTATGACTTGGGCACCACTTGGGATGGCCGTTCGACGGCTCCCTTCTTCTTCAGTGTCAATGTACCCGATGGCAACTATCGTGTAACGGTCACCATCGGCAGCAAGAAACGTGCTGCTACTACAACCATCCGTTGTGAGAGTCGTCGCCTCTATGTCGAAAATCTTGCTACCAAGAAGGGCGAACTGGTGACGCGCTCTTTTGTGGTCAACAAGCGCGATTCGCTCTTCACCGATGCCAAAGGCAAGGTCGATAAGGTGAAACTGAAGCCCGGTGAGGGAGGAAAACTGCATTGGGACCGCAAGCTCACCTTCGAAATCAATGGCGATGCCCCTGCCATCCAAAGCATCGAGATCGAGCGCGACGACCAGATTTCCACCCTATATCTCCTGGGCAACAGCACTGTGGTCGATCAGAGCAACGAGCCATGGGCAAGCTGGGGACAGATGATCCCGCGTTTCCTCAACGAAGGTATTGCCGTGGCCAATTATGCCGAAAGCGGACTGGCAGTAGCCACCCTGATTGGCCAGAACCGTTGGGCCAAGGTTCATAGCCTCCTTCGCGAAGGAGACTACGTGATACTCGAATTCGGCCACAACGACCAGAAGACCGACGACCACCCCGGCAACGGAGCCTACTACGCTTTCAGCCATCAGGTGAAGATGATTCTCGACCAGTGCCGACAGAAGGGTGCCACCCTCATCCTCTGCACGCCAACGATGCGCCGCAGTTTCAAGGACGGTGTGAACCAGAATACCCATAAGGACTATCCTGCCGCAATCCGTGATATCGCAGAGCGCGAAGGTCTGCTCTGTATCGACTTGCAAGCCATGACGGGCAAGTTCTATGAGGCGATGGGAGAGGAGGACTCGAAACGTGCCTTCGTGCACTATCCTGCCGGCACATGGCCCGGCCAGGAAAAGGCTCTTGCCGACAATACGCATTTCAACCCCTACGGCGCCTACGAGATTGCCAAGATGGTTGCCGCCGCTCTCGCACAATCCGAAATGCCCATCGGCAGTTTTGTACTGCCCGAATTTGCGGATTTCGATCCCTCTCATCCCGACGATTTCGAAACCTTCCATTGGAACAACTGCCCCTTTGTGGATATGACCAAGCCTGACGGAAACTAAATGATAATCTCTAGAACCTCTGGATAATCTGGAAAATCTAGAGTTTCTAGAAAATCTAGAAAAAATATAACCAAGCACACACTTATATGAAAAGAACCCTCATCACTCTAGCCCTTTTCTCCGCTGCCTTTGTTGGTGGAGCCCAAGTGAAGGATGCCAACGGCATCAATGATACCACTGTCGATAACTACAAGCAGTCGGAGGATGCCGATTCGAAATATGCACGCCCCGTTCCCGGCTCCAGCCGCAAGGGCAACAATCCTGTGCTCTTCCTCGTTGGCAACAGCACGATGCGCACTGGTACCAAGGGCAATGGCAACAACGGACAGTGGGGCTGGGGTGCCTTCGCCTATCAGTATTTCGACGAAGAGCGCATCACCGTCGAGAACCACGCCCTCGGCGGAACGTCGAGCCGCACGTTCTACAACCAGCTTTGGCCCGATGTGCTCAAGGGTGTTCAGGCTGGCGACTATGTGCTCATCGAACTGGGTCACAACGACAATGGTCCCCTCGACACCTGGACCGCACGCAACAGTATTGCCGGCATCGACCCCGATACCTGCGTCACGGTGACGCTCCATGACTGTCGCTCGAAGGACTGGAACGGACGCGTCGAGACTGTCTATAGCTACGGGCAGTATATGCGAATGTTCATCAACGACGTGCGTGCCAAGGGCGCTTATCCGCTCATTGCTTCGTTGACGCCCCGCAACTCTTGGGACAACGAGACCACCATCACCCGCAAGTGGAACACGTTCACCCCGTGGGGAAAGGCGGTGGCCGAAGAGATGAACTTGCCGTGGATTGACCTCGAAGGCGTAAGTGCTTCGCGTCTGGAGAAGTTCGGACATTGGAAGACCGAATATATGTTCTATTATGTCGATAAGATCCACACTTCGCGCTTCGGTGCCGAGAACAATGCCTACAGTGCAGCCCTTGCCATCCAGCAGTGTGAGAACTGTCCGCTCAAGGATTATCTCAAGGACCTTACGCCCATTCACGTCGATGTGAATCGCACGCCGGGCAAGACCGTCGTTTGGCTCTGCGGTGATTCCACCTGCAAGAACTCCGACAACGATCCCAATGGCATGTGGGGCTGGGGCAGCCAGGCCTACACCGTGTTCGACACCGCCACGGTCATCTTCCAGAACGAAGCCATGGCAGGCCGTTCGTGCCGCACCTATCTCAACGAGCGCCGCTGGGAGAAGGTCTATAATTCGCTGCAGCCGGGCGATATCGTCTTCCTGCAGTTTGGCCACAACGACGTGGGCGACATCGAGAAGGGCAAGGCGCGAGGCGAAATAGCCTTGGGCACCGATTCGACCAAAGTCTTCAAGCTCGAAGCCACGGGCGAATATGAAGCCGTCTATAGCTTCGGGTGGTATTTGAAGAAGATGATCCAGGATGCACGCGAGAAGGGTGCTATCCCCGTCCTGCTCAGCCTTACCCCACGCAACGAGTGGCCCGGTGGCAAGATTGAGCGTCGCAACGACAGCTACGGCAAGTGGTATCGCGAAGTGGTCGAAGCCACGGGCGTGCCTTTCATCGACGTACACAACATCACCGCCGACTATCTCGACAGCATCGGTCAGGAAGCCGCCAAGGCCTATTACAACCACGACCACACCCACACCAGCCTGACGGGTGCACAGCAGAATGCCAAGAGCGTTGCCCAAGGTATGCGCTTCCTCGGATATGATCGATTGCTGAAATAAGGGAATCTAAGGGATTCTAAGAGACTGTAAGTGATTTTAGGGACAAATGTTCTTAGAGTCCCATTCTCATCAAGGCAAAGGTGTCGTCCCTTAATATCCCTTAATTTCCCCAAATATCTCTTAATATTCCTAATAAAATGAAATACCTCCTCTCCGCCGGCGGCTGCCTCATGGGAGCCGTGGCTTCGCTCACCAGTTGCAGCAGCCAGAAGCCTAAGGATGAAACGCCTGCTCATCCCAACATCATCTATATCCTGGCCGACGACCTCGGCATCGGCGACATCCAGCCCTATGGCCAGAAACTGATTCAGACACCCAATCTCAACCGACTGCAGGAGCAAGGCTTGCGCTTCACGCAGGCTTATGCCGGAACTGCCGTGTCGGCACCTTCGCGTTGCTCGCTGATGACCGGTCTGCATACGGGTCATGCCTTCGTTCGTGGTAACAAGGGAGTGGATCCCGAAGGACAGGTGGCAATGCCCGAAGGTACATTCACCATGGCAACGATGCTGAAGGAGCAGGGCTATGCCACCGGATGTTTCGGCAAGTGGGGCTTGGGTTATCCCGGCTCGGTGTCCGATCCCACAAAGGTGGGCTTCGACCAGTTCTTCGGTTACAACTGCCAGACATTAGCCCACGACTATTATCCCGACCATCTGTGGAACAATGAAGCACGCGTTGACTTGCCGCAAAACTACGAGCAGCGCGAAGTCACCTATTCGGCCGACACCATCCATCAGCAGGCTCTCAAGTTCATTCGCCAGCATGCCGACCAGCCGTTCTTCACTTTCCTCAGCTATACGCTGCCCCATGCCGAATTGATTCTGCCGCACGACAGTGTCTATGATATGTACTGCCGCCTGATTCCCGAAGCCGACGAGGTGCCCTATGCCCCCAAAGACCCGAATCGTCGCGGAGCCTATGGAGCCACGGCGCGACCCTTGGCGTCGTTCGCGTCGATGGTGACGCGCTTCGACCGCTATGTGGGCGATGTGATGCAGCTGCTCGACTCGCTCGGTATCGCTGACAACACGGTGCTCATCTTCACCTCCGACAACGGTCCGCATCGCGAAGGTGGAGCCAATCCCGATTATTTCGACAGCTATGGCCCCTATCGCGGCATCAAGCGCGACCTCTACGAGGGCGGCATCCGTATGCCCTTCCTGATCCGATGGCCTGGCCACATCAAGGCTGCTGGAACCGATTGCGACCACATCATCGCCTTCTGGGATATGTTGCCCACCTTCGCCCAGCTGGCAGGTTACGAGAAGCCGCTCCAGACCGACGGCATCTCATTCGTTCCGACACTCTTGGGTCAGGAAGGCCAGCAGAGCCACGAGAGTCTCTATTGGGAGTTCCACGAGCAGAACGGCAAGCAGGCCGTGCGCCGTGGCCAATGGAAGGGCGTGCGCCTCCAGGTGGGCACCGACCAGCCCGTCTTCGAACTCTATGACCTTAGCAACGACATCCATGAGGACCACAACGTAGCCGCTGAGCATCCCGACATCGCTGCTGAGCTCAACGCCATCATCGACAGTTGCCACACAGAGTCGGAGCTCTTCGACTTCGGACGTGAGAATACGCCGAAAGGCATCACACACTAAATTCATAATCTTATGCAACGCACACTTTCCTCTTTGCTTGTCCTTCTGGTTTCGTGTTCACTTCTTGCTGCCCCCGTCACGATCACCAAGAAGGGTACGCAGCAGCGTTTCCCCGATGGGACGGTCATCGAACCGTGGTTCCTCGACGCGACAGCTCCTGTGCTGTCCGATCTTGGCCCGGCTTACCGACTGGACGACTATGGCATCATCAGTTCGCCCTATCAGGTGCAGACCGAGGCCATACAGCAGCTCATCGACCGCGCGGCAGCCGATGGGGGAGGTGTGATTGTAGTGCCCGAAGGAATATACAAGAGCGGTGCACTTCATTTCCGACAGGGCGTAAATCTGTACCTTTCGCGTGGCGCCGTCCTTTTGGGCAGTGAGGACATCTACGACTTCCCCATCCAGATGACGCGCATCGAGGGAGAATGGTGCAAGTACTTCCCTGCCTTGATCAACGTGGAGAGCACCGATGGCTTTACGCTCTGCGGCGAAGGCACGGTGGATGGCAACGGTTCGACCTATTGGCGTAACTTCCGCCTGCGCCGCCAGTGGAACCCCAAGTGTACGAACAAGGACGAGCAGCGTCCGCGTCTTCTTTATGCTGAATTTTCCAAAAACATCACCATCTCGGGTGTTACGCTCCAGAACTCTCCCTTTTGGACGAGCCACTTCTACAAGTGCGACCACGTCAAGATTCTGAACGTACGTTATTTCAGTCCCAATCATCCCATCGCTTCGGCCAGCACCGACGGCATAGACCTCGATGCCACTTGTAACGTGCTCATCAAGGGTTGTAGCATCACCGTGAACGACGATGCAATCTGCTTGAAAGGAGGCAAATACCCCGATGCACCCGAACTCGAGGCCAATGGCCCCTGCGAGAACATCCTCGTCGAGGAGACCTCGTGGAATAGCAGCATCACCTGCGGCAGCGAATGTCTCGGAGCCCGTAACCTGCTGGTGCGCAACTGCACCGTCAATGGTTCGAGCCACCTGCTCCAACTCAAGATGCGACCCGACACGCCGCAGCACTTCCAGTATATCACCTACGAGAATGTCAACGGCTATACGCGCGACGTGCTTCGCGTAGCTTCGTGGCGTCAGTTCTTCGACTTGAAGGGACGCACTGAGATGCCGCGTTCCTACGCTGACCATGTTACCTTCCGCAATTGTAACCTCGATGCCAATCGTTTTACCAATGTCATTGCCATGCCCGAAGAATATGATCTGACGGATTTCACTTTCAGCAATCTCACTGTCACCTCTCCCGACACTTCGCTCAATCGTGCTGCCTTCAAGTCAGGGCTTGTTGAGCAGAATGTAACATATATTGTGGCTCCTCGTATGCAGTGGCCAAAGGTGACTAATCAGACCAAACCTTGGACACGATGGTGGTGGTTGGGTGCTGCCTACGACACGACCGATGTGCGTGTCGCCCTCCAACAATATGCTGACGCAGGTCTTGGTGGCCTTGAAGTGACCGATATTTATGGCGTACAGGGCGAAGAGGAACGTTACAAGGAATTCTTGTCTGACGAATGGGTTGACCTTTTCTGCTATACCCTCGATGAGGCAAAACGCCGTGACCTCGGCATTGACTTGGCCAATGCTTCGGGATGGCCCTTTGGTGGCCCGTGGATTTTTGGTGATTTGGCTTGCAAGACCAAGGTGCCGCGTGTGTGGCACGTGAAAGCTGGTGAGCGTTTCTCGGAGAAAGTTGTTTGCCATCAGGAGCCGATGATCAAGGGTTACAATGTGCCGGACATCAGCGAGGTGCAGTCACCTTTATACAAGAACACACAGCTTCAGCAGTGGGGTCTCGAACAACTGCGTTTCGAAAAGAATCTGCCGCTCATTGTTCTTACGGCCAATGGTCCCGATGGACAAGTCATCGACTTGACATCTCAGGTACAACCCGATGGAACGCTTGACTGGACGGCTCCGGCTATGACCAATACGTCGGCTGACAAATCTTCATCGCAAGGCGATTGGATACTTACCGCTCTCTTCCTCGGTGACCACGGCAAACTCGTGGAGCGCGCCGGTCCTGGCGGTGAGGGCGACGTGATGGACCACTTCTCAAGCGAAGCGTGCCTGACTTTCCTCTCGAAGTTCGACGAGGCCTTCAAGGGACGTGACATCAGCTATCTGCGTTACTACTTCAATGATTCCTACGAGGTGGACGATGCGCGCGGCATGAGCGACTGGACCGCTAAGATGTTCGACGAGTTCGAGCAGCGCATGGGCTACGACCTGCGCCAGCATCTGCCAGCCCTGTTGGGACAAGATACTCCCGAGATGAACAACCGCGTGACCTACGATTTCCGTCAAGTCATCGAGGCACTCATCCTCGAGAAATATACCATGACGTGGAGCCAGTGGGCCAAAGAGCACGGCAAGGGAATACGCAATCAGGCGCACGGCTCGCCAGCCAACATCCTGGACCTTTATGCAATTGCCGACGTGCCCGAAATCGAAGGTCGTGACCTCATTAGCATCAAGGCAGCTCCATCGGCTGCACATCTCACGGGTAAGCGTCTCATCAGCAGTGAGAGTTGCACATGGCTCAACGAGCACTTCCTCGGCACCTTGGGCGATGCCAAGCAGGCTATCGACCTTTTCTTCCTCGGCGGTGTGAACCACATCTTCTATCACGGCACCTGTTTCTCGCCCGTGAGAGCAGAATGGCCTGGATGGATGTTCTACGCTGCTGCACATTTTGAACCAAACAATCCTTGGTGGGGTGACTTCCGCCACCTGAACGAATACGTCACACGCACTCAGTCGTGGTTGCAACAAGGTCGTGCTGATACCGACGTATTGGTGTATTACAATATCACCGACCTGCAGGCCACCTACGACGAGCGTCGGCCTTTGCGTCATTTTGCTGGTCTCGACCGCGAGATGCAGGAGAGCAACACGCGTCGCTGCATCGAGCAACTCGACAAGTCGGGCTTCTGCTGGGATATGGTGAGTGACCGACAGATCCTTCAACTCGGTGTCAATGCCGAGGGCGGCCTTTTCTTGAGAGATCAGAATAGTCTGAGCAATCGGAGTGCTCGGAATACTCAGAGTTCTCCGAATATTCCGAATTCTTCGACAACTTACAAGGCCATTCTCGTTCCTTATTCCCATCAATTGCCCTACGAGACCATCCTTCAACTTTATCGTCTTGCCGAATCGGGTGCAAAGGTAATCTTCGAACGCCAGTTGCCCGACGATGTGGCTGGGTTCAAGGATTTCGCCCAGCGGAATGCTGAGGTGCAGTCTTTGGCTCAAAAATATGCCGATAGGGTAGAGGTGCTGACCAATGTGTCGAAGTTAATGATCGAAGGTACACGCCCAGAGACGAGTCTGTATGCCCAGCACTTGCTTTGTCATCGCCGCATTCTCGACGATGGCAGCGAAGTTTATTTTATTGCTAACCGAAGTGGTAGTGACTATGCTGGCACCATCAATCTCAAACCTGCACGTTTGCACGACTGTGCTTCGATTTACAGTCCGATGACGGCTGCTTTTGGCAAAGTGGATGTGAAGCGAACGGCTCTTTCCAACAACCTGTATCTTCAACTTGCCCAGGGAGAGGCACTCATCGTCCATCTGCACGATCAGCGCTATTTGGGTGCGCCGAGTTATAGTTTTTATGCTCCTATGCCTAATACAACCCAAAGCATCACGGGTCCTTGGCAACTCACCTTTGTCGAAGGCGGCCCCGTTCTGCCCGCTTCTCGTACACTCTCCAGCCTCGGTTCTTGGACAGACCTTGATGACCTCGATTGCAAGGCTTTTTCGGGTACCGCAGAATACTCCATTACCTTGCCTAACGTCGATCGGTCGGGTCGCGCCGTACAGTTATCCCTCGGCAAGGTCTGCAACAATGCTTCGGTTTATCTCAACGGACATTATGTGGGAACTGTGCTCCCTACTGGTTCATCGATGTCTGACGTTGCGGAAGGAACCAACTGCCTTATTATCCCAAACAACTATTTCCGGGGCAACGACGTGCTTGCCATCCGTGTCGCCAACGGCATGGGCAACCGCATCGCAGACCTGGAGCGTAAAGGTGTGCATTGGCAGAAATTCTACAACATCAACATGAGTCCACGTCGTCCTGAGAATCGCAGAGATGGCGTCTTCAGCGCTATCGACTGGGAGCCTCTTCCTTCCGGATTACTGGGCCCTGTGAAGCTTACACCCTTGAAAATTGTTCAGTAAGACATTAATTTCGTCCAAAAATACACCAAATTATCCATTTTTTTGTACAGCAATTTGCTATTATATTATTTTTTTCGTTATCTTTGCGCCTGATTATTATGCATGCATTCACCAATACAATGTTATCGGTACACATACATGACGGTTTTTTATACTAACTGACGTATATAAATTTTTTTACACATAATTAATAATTAACTTAACACACAATTCTGATGAAAATCAAAGTTTGTCAAATGTGGTCACGCATGGCCACTATGCTCTTTGTGATGTTCTGTCTGTCGACTGCCGCATTTGCGCAGAAGACGGTGACAGGAACTGTGCTTGACGAACTCGGAGAGCCTCTCCCTGGCGTCAATGTCGTTGTCAAAGGCACGACGAATGGTGCTACTACCGACCTCGATGGTAATTTCTCCATCGCCAACGTAGCAGACAAGTCGGTGCTCGTTGTTTCATTCATCGGCTATACCACACAGGAGATTTCCGTGGGCAGCCGCAGCAATTTCCAGATTAAGCTTGCTGAAGACGCAGAGATGCTCGAGGAGGTCGTAGCCATCGGTTACGGTACCGCCAAGAAGGGCTCCCTCACCGGCTCGGTGGCCAAGGTGAATTCCGAGAAGCTCGGTGACCGACCCATCACGGATGTCGCTACCGCACTTCAGGGACAGATGGCAGGTGTCGAGATCCGTTCGACCTCTGGCCAGCCTGGTCAGGACACGCAGATCCGCGTGCGTGGCGCCGCTTCCATTCATGCCAACTCCGACCCTCTCTATGTGGTCGATGGTGTGGCTACCGACAACATCAACTCCATCAACCCCAACGACATCGAGTCTATTGAAGTCCTCAAGGACGCCTCCTCGTCGGCCATCTACGGTTCGCGTGGTGCCAACGGCGTGGTGCTCATCACCACCAAGCACGGCAAGAGCGGCAAGGCCCGCGTCGAGTTCCACGGCACCTGGGGCTGGCAGCAGATGGAGCGCAAGATCGATCTCGCTTCTCCCGAAGAGTGGATCTGGATGAAGAAGTATGCCCTCAACCGCAGCTATGTACAGAAGTTCGGCAACCAGGGCGCTACCGCCAATGACGATTACGCTACACGTCTTGCCATGAACGGCGGCAAGTTCAGCAACCAGTATATGTATGATCCCCGTTGGGCCAACGGTGGCAAGGGACTTTCTGCTTCCGACGCCCAGGCCTACGCCTCTTCCTATACTTCCAGCGACCTCACCACCGACCTGATGTACGTCGACTGGCAGGACGAGTTCTTCCGCACCGCACCCACCCAGAGCTACGAGCTGGCCGTGAGCGGCGGCGTCGATAACACCAGCTACCGCATCAGCGCCGGCTGGAACGACCAGGACGGTATCGCTGTCAACACCGGCTATCGTCGTCTCACTCTCCGCGCCAATGTCGATTCGGAGGTCAACAAGTGGTTCAAGTTCGGCCTCTCCGTAGCTCCTACCATGAGCTGGCAGAGCCTGGGCGGCGGCGTCGATAACAAGGATGCCGAGACCCACCATGCCCTCTCGATGGTGCCTGTCGTTGAGTCGGTAGGCGGCCTTGCTTCGGGCTCCAACCCATATCCCATCTACACATGGGCCAACTCCACCGTCTCGCCTGTCGAGAAGATGAAGCAGACCGACAACAACAAGGACGTGGTCCGCATCCTCAGTTCCGCCTACATGAAGTTCGACCTCACCCATGGCTTCACGGCCAGCGTGACGGGCTCCTGGAACTTCTATGACTACGAGCAGCGCAATTTCGTTCCCTCCGATGTCGTCAACTCCTCGACCTGGAAGACCAATCCCGAGGGTTCCAATTCGGTGAACACCCGTACCGATGCCCGCAACAACAAGTTCGCCATCGAGGCACTGTTGAACTACCATGGTGAATTCGGCAAGCACGACATCCAGGGCATGCTCGGTTGGGGTGACGAGGAACAGCGCGGCTGGACCACCACCCTCAAGGCAACCGGCTTCCCCAACAATGCCCTCGAGACCTTCAACACCTCGACTGCCACCACGATCAATACGGCTACTGCCGACATCTCCACCACGACCCGTCTCGTGTCGTTCTTCGGACGTGCACAGTATGACTATGACAGCCGCTACCTCCTGACTGCATCTCTCCGTCGCGACGGTTCGTCGCTCTTCGGCAAAAACGCCAAGTGGGGCTGGTTCCCCGCCGTCTCGGGCGCATGGCGCATCAGCAACGAGGCCTTCTGGCCACAGGGCGCCGTGATGAACAACCTCAAGGTGCGTGCCAGCTGGGGTATGAACGGCAACAACTCCATCGCCTCGACGGCTGCCCTCGCCACCCTCGGCGTGGCCAACTACTCGTGGGCCGGAACTTCTTCGTCAGGCTATGCTGCCACCGCAGGTGCCAATCCTGACCTCGGCTGGGAGAAGACCAACTCGTGGAACGTGGCCGTTGACATGGGCTTCCTCGAGAACCGCATCAACCTCTCGCTCGACTATTACCAGAAGAAGACCACCGACCTGCTCTATCAGGTACAGGTGCCTGCCGTAATGGGCTATTCAAGTGCATGGGACAACATCGGAACCATCTCGAACAAGGGTCTTGAGGTTGAGATCAACTCCACCAATGTCCGCACACGTGACTTCCAGTGGAACACCGTCCTGAACCTCGGCTTCAACAGCAACGAGGTGACCGAGCTCGCCGAAGGCCAGTCGGTATATACCGGTTTCTCCTCGACCCAGATATTGGAGGAGGGCCAGCCCATCAATGCCTTCTATCTCTACAAAACCATCGGCGTGTTCACTTCGCAGGCCGACCTCGACAAGTATCCTCACCTCAGCAACCAGATTGTCGGCGACTACATCTTCGAGGACTACAACGGCGACGGCAAGATCAACAGCGATGACCGTCAGATCTGCGGCTCTCCTTCGCCTAAGATGACCTGGGGTCTCACCAATACGTTCAAGTACAGGAACTTCGACCTCTCGATGCTCATCACTGGCCAGGCTGGCGGTAAGATTTATGGCCTCCTTGGCCGCGCCATCGACCGTACGGGCATGGGCCCTGCCGGCAACGTGATGAAGCGCTGGGTGAACGCCTTCTATGAGGAGGAGTACCTCGACAGCCAGATGAAGAGCACCTACAGCTGGGACGGCAAGACGCCTCTGCTCGTGGGCGGTACCAACTCCACGACCTATTATACCACCGACTGGCTCTACAGCTCGGACTTCGTGAAGATCAAGAACATCACCCTCGGCTGGAACGCTCCCGTCTCGAAACTGGGTCTTCAGAACCTTCGCATCTATGCATCGATCGAGAATGTCTTCTCGTGGGACGGATACGACTACTTCTCTGTCGAGTCGTCGAACTCCAGCACCAGCTCCACCAACGGCATCAGGGGTAACTACGACTACGGTGCCTATCCAAGCGCTCGCGTATATTCCATTGGTCTTAACGTGACATTCTAAAATAATAAGGTTAAGAAAGGTTCTGAAAGTTCAAAAGGTTTGAAAGGCTACTTTGACCCTTGAACCATTCAGAACCGCTCAGAACCATTCAGAACAAATAATATAATTATGAAGAAATATTTGCTGGCTTTGCCACTTGCAGCAGTCCTTGGCCTGACTGCCTGTGAGGATTACCTTGACGTGGCTCCGTCGAACACGTTGACCACCGACTCGTTCTGGGGCTCGCCCTACCAGGCCGAACAGGGCCTCAACGGCATCTATCATGACCTGGTGCCCATGGCCTATCACACCTATTACCTGGCCGACATCCCGTCGGACGAGACCTACGGCGAATGGGACACCGAGCGCACCTGGTCCACCCTCTGCGTGCATGACCATAACATCACCGCCCTTGATGAACTCAATGGCGCCTGGACCGACTATTATGAGGCCATCGCCCATGCCAATACATTCCTCGAGAAGGTGCCTGCCATCGAGGGCTTCACCAGTGACGCCATCAAGAACCAGATGCTTGGCGAGGCCTACTTCATCCGTGCCTACTGCTACTTCGACCTCGTGCGTTTCTTCGGCAACATCCCCCTCTTCGACCACACGCTGAGCCTCAACGAGGCATTGACGTTAGGACAGAGCGCTCCCACCGAGGTGTACAAGCTGATCATCAGCGACCTGGAGCAGGCCGAGTCTCTGCTCAACAATGCGCCTACTGACTTCCGTGGCAACGCCGTGGCAGGCAAGCCCACCCAGATTGCAGCCAAGGCCATGCTGGGCCGTGTCTATCTCACTATGGCCACCCATCCCGACGTGAATGGTGGCGACAGCTATAAGCAGCTTGCCAAGGGCAAGTTTGCCGAGGTGCTTGCCTATGCCGGCATCGGCGAGGGCAACACCACCGGTACCCCGACCCGTTACTGGGCTGCAGATGCCAAGGAATGGGCAGGCATGTTCCTCCACGAGAACGACAACAAGTACTTCATCTGGGAGCTCCAGTATGCCACCGACGCTGCCAAGACCCTGGGCAACAATGCCATCTTCGAGATGCAGCCCGAGGTGCGCTGCGATTCCTTCTATCCCGTCCGCATCTTCGGCAACAAGCTCTACGTGGCAGCCGACATCCTTGAGATGTACGGACACGACGGCACATCGAGCTTCGGTTCGGAGGGCAACCACAACAAGGACAAGCGCGCCGACTGGACCGTCTGCTACCTCAACGGCAACGACCTCGTGAACGCCACCTCTGGTACGGGTTATTCGGGCGAGCCTTTCTACACCAAGTTCCTCGAGACCACACCCAAGCGTGAGGCCTACGGCTATGAGGCCCTCACCTTGGGTTACAACGACTACTATAAGGACGAGATCAACTTCCCCATCATCCGACTGGAGGACGTGATGCTGATGTACTGCGAGGTTGCCGGCTACAGCGCCTACACGCTCCATCTGCTCAACCTCATCCGCGAGCGTGCCACCGATGCGGTTACTGCTACCGAGGCACAGGCCGACTGGGCTGGCGTAGTGAAGCGCGAGCGTCGCCTTGAGTTCACCCAAGAGGGCATCCGCTGGCACGATATGGTTCGCAATGGTCAGATCGAGGAGTACAAGGCTATGCTCCAGAAGTACTACACCACCGACTATGCGCAGACCGCCATTGCCAACATCAGCAGCAAGTACTATCGCTATGCCATTCCACAGGACCAGATCAACATCAAGGACGGTCTGTATGTGCAGAATCCTGAGTACAAGTAAGGCCTGAAGAAGGGTCTTGGTACCGGATTATCTATAATCTCTATGACTGCCGATCAGGGGTTCCTTGCCCCGGTCGGCAGTCTTTTCTCCCATTGTTAATTGTTAATTATTAATTGTTAATTTAAATAATTGCCCCAAAATTTGCCTATTTCCCAAAAACTTCCTATCTTTGCCGCGCAAACCCCATTGTTGATAGTAAATTATTAATTGTTAATTGTTAATTATATATGATTCATCTTGTTATTATGGCTGGTGGCATCGGCAGCCGCTTCTGGCCTATGTCGACGCCTCAGTGTCCAAAACAGTTCCTTGACATCATGGGGACAGGCCGCACGATGATACAGCAGACCTACGATCGTTTCAAGGGCCTGATTGATATGCAGCATGTATGGGTTGTCACTTCGAAGAACTTCTCCCAGCTCGTGGCCGACCAGTTGAAGGGCATCAATCCGCAGCATATACTTCTGGAACCTTGCATGCGCAACACGGCACCCTGTGTGGCCTACGTGAGCTGGAAGATTCTTGCCGAAGATGCCGAGGCTACAATCGTCGTGGCCGCTTCTGACCATATTGTTACCAATGTAGGAGAGTTCCGTCGCGTCATTGCCCAGGGCATCGACTTTGTGGAGGGAGGAGAGCGCATCCTCACGCTGGGTATGCAGCCAACTCGTCCTGAGACGGGCTACGGCTACATCGAGCAGGGCGAGCGTCAAGCCGATCCTACCCTCGAGGTGCAAAGCACAGGCGGTGGCCGTAAGGGACGTCGCGCTTCGGCGATGGCAGCGTTGATGAGTCCTATCTACAAGGTGGCCAGTTTCCGCGAGAAACCTGATCTCAAGACCGCTGAGCAGTATCTCGAATCGGGCAATTTCACCTGGAACTCGGGAATGTTCCTCTGGCAGGCCAGCACCATCGTGTCCGAACTTCGAAAGTATCAGTCTGAAATCAGTGCCATTATGGACCGTCTGGCTCCCACGTTTTTCTCTGTACGCGAACAAGCGATGGTGGATCAACTGTATGCATCTTGTCCGAAGATATCGATTGACTATGCCGTGATGGAAAAGACCCAGATAGCCTATGTGATGCCAGCCGAATTCGGATGGAGCGACCTGGGCACATGGGGAAGCCTCCACACTCTGACGCCCCAGGATGACGACCGTAACGCCGTGATTGGAGATGGTGTCAAATTGCTCGATAGCGAGGGTTGCATGGTGCGTATGCCTCAGGGCAAGCAGGTAGTGATCCAGGGCCTGAAGGATTTTATCGTGGCTGAACACAATGGCACCCTGCTCGTCTGCCGTCTCGACCAAGAACAGCACATCAAGGATTGGCACTAGAGGGAAGGTTCTGAAGGGTTAAGAAAGGTTCTGAAAGGTTAAGAAGGGTTTGAAAGGTTATGAATCTAACTCTTGTTAAAGTGGGCGGCGCTATCGTCGAGAACGCCGATTCCCTCAGCTCTCTTCTCGACAAATTTGCAAGCATAGAGGGCCATAAGGTGCTCGTGCATGGCGGTGGTCGAAGTGCCACCCGCATCGCTGAACGTCTGGGCCTGCCGCAGCAGATGGTGGCAGGACGCCGTGTCACCGATGCCGATACACTCCGCGTTGTCACCATGGTATATGCAGGTCTGGTCAACAAGAACATCGTGGCACAGTTGCAGGCTCGCGGCATCAATGCGCTTGGTTTGACGGGCGCCGATATGAACGTCATAAGCAGTCATCGACGTCCTCCCAAACAGGTGCGCATGGATGATGGCAGCACTCAGACGGTCGATTACGGCTTCGTAGGCGATATCGACCAGGTGAATGCCGATTTGCTGGCCGACCTGATTGCCAAGGGCGTTGTGCCTGTGATGTGTCCTATCGGACATGACACACAAGGCTCCTTACTCAACACCAATGCCGATACTATCGCTGCCGAGGTCGCAAAGGCTTTGGCTCGCAATTTCGAGGTCACGCTCGTCTATTGCTTCGAGAAACGAGGAGTGCTGCGTGATGCCGACGATGATGATTCGGTGATTCCCTGTATCACCCAGGCAGATTTCCCTGCGCTCGTCGAGCAGGGTATCGTGTCGGGCGGTATGTTGCCTAAGCTTGAAAATGCTTTCGACGCTATCCGGGCAGGGGTACAAGAAGTTGTCATCACCCGTGCCGATGCGCTCGACCATCCTTCCGAAGGCACCCGTCTGCACTGATCCAACCATTTCCCTTTTGTCAATACTTTCGATATGTCAACCGAAACATCAAGCAAACTGCTGCACAGAGTCTCGTCGGAGGCGTTGTTCTGCCTTGCCATATGGTTTGCCATCATGCTGGTGCCTCTTTTCTCGGAAGTGTATGACTATCTGACGGGTTTTACAGATCATTTCGAATGGCGAGAATTGTTGTTCGGTTACATCAGGTATGTTCCGTTCCTGCTGATTTTCCTGCTTGGCAAGTTAATTTACGAGCCGAAACTTTTCTTTAAGGGACGACTTGCTGCGTTTTTCCTTATCTCGTTTGTCACAGCCTTTGTCATTACCTTGGCATCAGAATATTTGCTGCCCAGAAGGATTCCCAGGCACAGGCAACGCGTGGAGCAACGTATGAGCCAACGGGAGGCTATGGGCGCCGCTGATAGTCTTCGTTATGATGAGATACCGACGCCTTCGACTGACATTCGTCCTCTTGATGACCAGCGCGTGGGTCAGCGACTTGGCCCCAAGCCCTATCTGCAAGGGCCTTTTTTCCCTAGGCTGCTGATGGCTTTGCTTATGATGGGTTCAAGTCTGTCTATTGCTGTCTTCTTCCGAACACAGCAGGAAAGACTTATGTATAAGGAACAGCAGGCACTGCATCTCCAATCGGAATTGGATTATCTGAAATTTCAGATCAATCCTCATTTCTTTATGAACACGCTCAACAATATCCACGCCCTTGTCGATATTGACAGCGAACGAGCCAAGCAGACCATCATCGAGTTGTCGCATCTGATGCGATATATTCTTTACGAAACCAATCAGCCCACAGTTTCTCTGCGTCGCGAACTCACCTTTGTCCGTCATTTCCTGAAGTTGATGAAGTTGCGATTCGATGAATCGGTAACCCTCACTTACGAGGAGCCAGACTCGGCTTCCACAGGACTTGAGGTAGGCATTCCGCCTCTTCTATTGCTGACATTCATCGAAAATGCCTTCAAACACGGCATCTCGCATCGTGAACCGTCATTCATCGACATCAAGATGACCTTTGAGGATAAGCAGCTCCACTTCCACTGTGCCAACAGCAACTTCAGTTCGGTGAGCATGCGTGCCCAACAGGGCGGAGTAGGGCTTGAGAACGTCAAGAAACGTCTTCAGCTCATCTATCCAAACAACCATACCCTCAATATCGTTCCTACGGACCAGGTTTTCACCGTTGACCTCTGGATACCTTGTCTCCAATATACTCCCTTGGCAGAGGGACTTCATAATCCTTCATAACTCCTCGAACCCCTCTTAACCCCTCGCTTCGCTCGGATGCGACCAAAGGGAGCAACCCCTCGAACCTTTCGAACCCCTCGAACCCCTCTTAACCCCTCTTACCTCATGATCCGCTGTATAGCCATAGACGACGAGCCATTGGCGCTCGCCCAGATTTCGTCTTACATCAACAAAGTGCCTTACCTCGAGCTCGTAGGCCGATGCCGAGACGCTGCCGAGGCACTCAAAGTGCTCCGGCAGACACAGGTTGACCTGATGTTTGTGGATATCAATATGCCCGACCTCAATGGTCTCGACTTTGTGCGCAGCCTCGAAGAGCCGCCGAAAGTTATTTTCACCACCGCCTACAGTCACTATGCTGTTGATGGCTATAAGGTGCAGGCAGTCGATTATTTGCTCAAACCCTTTGGGCTTTCAGACCTCGAAGCAGCAGCAGAAAGGGCGCGCCAACGCATCGAGAGCGAGACGTCGGCCTATGGCTTCGTGCCCCAACCCACTTCTGCTATTGAACAAGACGGGTACTTCTATGTCAAGAACGACTATCGCATCGTCCGCATCGTCATCGATGACATTCGCTATGTCGAAAGCATGGGCGAATATGTGCGTATTTTCGTTGAAGGTCAGGACCGGCCTTTTATGCCTTTGCTCTCGATGAAACGCATAGAGGAGATACTTCCTTCCGACCACTTTATGCGCGTTCATCGTTCCTACATTGTCAACTTGCGTCGTGTCACTGACATTACCCGCCAGCGCATCATCTTTGGAGAAGTTCAGATTCCCATCGGCGACAGTTACAAGCTGGCACTCCTCGACCACATTAACGCACGTCTGTTGTAGTATTTGTTACAACAGCACCTTTCGGATGATTGGGGTGGTGTAGGAGTAGGGAATAAATGCGAGTGAAGGGATAGGATGGGTGAGGATAAGGTGTGCTTTTTTGCCAATGGTGATGCTGCCGTAATCATGGCTTAGCCCCATGGCGTAGGCGGCATTGATGGTGACGGCGTTGAATGCTTCCTCGGGGAGAAGACGCAGTTTGATGCAACCCAATGACATGACGAACTTCATATCGCCCGAAGGCGTGGAGCCGGGATTATAGTCGGAGGCGAGGGCAATGCCGAGGCCACGATCTATCATGCGGCGTGCGGGAGCGTAGGGCATATTCAGGAAGAATGAGGTTCCCGGAAGACATGTAGGCATCGTGGTCGTGCCAAGCAGGAGATCGATTTCTTCGTCGGGCATACTTTCGAGATGATCGACCGAAAGGGCTTGATGGTCCACGGCGACACGCACACCGCCCGATGCAGCAAGTTCGTCGGCATGAATCTTGGGACGCATGCCATAGCGAGCACCAGCCTCCAGGATGCGGGCTGTCTCTTCGGGAGTGAAGAACCCCTCGTCGCAGAAGACGTCGATGTAATCGGCTAAGCCTTCTTTTCCTACTGCGGAAATCATTTCGTTGATGACGAGACGCACGTAATCGCTCTGCCGGCCTTTATAGGCACGGCTTACGGCATGTGCTCCGAGGAAGGTGGAGACTACCTTGACACGCGATGCCTGGCTGATGCGACGAATGACGCGTAGTATTTTGAGTTCGTCCTCAGTGGAGAGCCCATAACCGCTTTTGATTTCGACACAACCAGTTCCCTTTGCCTCAATCTCTTTCATTCGGTGCATAGCCTGCTCGTATAGTTCCTGTTCGGTGAGCCGATGCAGGAGATCGACCGAATTGAGGATACCGCCACCGCGTCGCGCTATTTCGGCATAACTCAACCCCTGAATCTTATCGACAAATTCCTGTTCACGACTGCCCGCATAGACCAAATGGGTGTGCGGGTCGCAGAAGCATGGCATCACTGAGCCACCTTCGGCATCGATGACCTCGAAGAGTCTTGTTTCGGGCATCGATGACATGGGGCCAAAGTCGATGATGCGGCCTTCTTCGATAGAGAGCCATGCATCATCGATTGTTTCGACGTGTGCCATCTCCTTGCCTTGGAGACGTTCGACGCCAGCGGGGAGTATGCCGAAGAGGTGGGCGATGTTTTGGATGAGAATTGACATGCTTTATAAAGCCTTATACAGGTTCTCGATCTTCGAGTTGCGAAGGAATTCAACCGACTTGGCAATGTAGGGATACATCACAGTGTCGGTGTCGATGAACGGAACGACCTGACGATACTCGTTGTAGAGGTTCTCGAGGATGGGGGAAGTCTTGAGCGGACGACGGAAGTCGAGCGCCTGGCAGGCATTAAAGAGCTCGATGGCGAGCACACGTTCGGTGTTGAGTACCACCTGGTAGAGTTTCGTGCCGGCATTGGCTCCCATGCTGACGTGGTCCTCTTGTCCCTGGCACGTCGGAATGCTATCGACCGAACAAGGCATGCAGAGCGACTTGCTTTGGCTGACGATGGAGGCGGCAGCGTACTGCGTGATCATAAAGCCGCTGTTGACACCTGGATAAGCAACGAGGAAACTAGGCAGGCCACGAGTGCCTGAAACGAGCTTGTCGATACGACGTTCGGAGATGTTCGAAAGTTCCGACATGGCGATGGCAAGGAAGTCCATAGGGAGAGCAATGGGCTCGCCGTGGAAGTTGCCGGCCGAGATGATGAGGTCGTCGTCAGGACAGACGGTGGGATTGTCGGTAGTGGCGTTTATTTCGATGTCGGTGACCGTCTGGACGTAGCGTACGGTGTCCTTCACGGCGCCATGTACCTGTGGAATGCAACGGAAGGAATAGGGGTCCTGCACATGCTTCTTGGGCTGCTTGATGAGTTCGCTTCCTTCGAGAATGTTGCTGATGTTTTCGGCGGTGTCCATCTGTCCCTTGTGAGGACGCACTGCATGGACGGCATGATGGAAGGGTTCGATACGACCGTCGTAGGCATCGAGCGAGAGGGCTCCAATGTAGTCGGCCCAGTTGCTGAGTTGTGTGGCGTGGATGATCGACCAGCAGCAGAAGGCTGCCATGTTCTGTGTGCCGTTAAGCAGGGCCAGTCCTTCCTTCGAGTCCAGCTTGATGGGTTCCCAGTCCTTGAGTTTAAGCAGTTCTTTTCCGCTCATGCGACGGCCTTGATACTCCACTTCGCCGAGACCAACGAGGGGGAGGCAGAGGTGAGCGAGGGGGACAAGGTCACCCGACGAGCCGACAGAGCCCTGCATATAGACGATGGGGAAGATGTCGTCGTTGAAGAAGTCGATGAGGCGTTCGACAGTGTGGAGTTGCACGCCCGAATAGCCATAACTGAGCGATTGAATCTTGAGCAGGATCATCAGCTTCACGATGTCGTTGGGCACACGTTCGCCGCAACCGCAGGCGTGGCTCATCATGAGGTTGATCTGCAGTTGTGAGAGCTGATCCTTGTCGATGTTGATGTTGCAGAGCGAACCGAAGCCGGTAGTGACACCATAAATGGGGTCTTTTGTATCGGCAATCTTCTGGTCGAGGTATTCGCGGCAGCGCAAGATCTTCTGGCGGGAATCTTCGCCCAATTGGAGTTTGTAACCTAAACGAATGATCTCGGAGACTTTGTTCAGTGTCAGATGGCCTGCACTGATTTCATGTATTTTGAGTGCCATAGGTATTTTTTGTTTTTTCTTTTTCCAGATTTTCTAGAAGGTCTAGATATTCTAGATGTTCTAGATATTCTAGAAGCGAACCGAATCGATGATGTCGTCATCTACAAAGTTGGGGAGGGTAACTTGGAGGTCGGGGGTGCGATCCATCTCGCGACGGATAGCGTCGATGGAGCCTTGGTTGCGGGCCCATGCGCGCCGAGTGATGCCGTTGTTGACGTCCCAGAAGAGCATCTCGCGAATGTTGCGATCGGCTTGATCTGAGCCATCGACCACCATACCGAAGCCACCGTTGATGACTTCGCCCCAGCCTACTCCGCCGCCATTGTGGATGCTGACCCAGGTGGCTCCGCGGAAACTGTCACCGATGACGTTCTGTATGGCCATGTCGGCACAGAACTGCGAGCCGTCGTAGATGTTGGATGTCTCGCGGAAAGGCGAGTCGGTGCCCGAGACGTCGTGATGGTCGCGGCCAAGGACGACGGGAGCATGCAGTTCGCCGCGACGTACGGCATCGTTGAAGGCCAAGGCAATGCGTGTGCGGCCTTCGCAGTCGGCATAAAGGATGCGTGCCTGTGAACCCACGACGAGGTGGTTGCGACCTGCTTCGCGTATCCAGTGGATGTTGTCGTCGAGCTGGTTGGCGATGTCGGCAGGTGCATGGCGACGCTCGTCTTCGAGCACTTCGGCAGCAAGTCGGTCGGTGACCTCAAGGTCATGCGGGTCACATGAGGTGCATACCCAGCGGAATGGTCCAAAGCCATAGTCGAAGAACATGGGGCCCATGATGTCCTGCACGTAGGAAGGATAGCGGAAACGGCCATCGGGCAGCATAATGTCGGCTCCTGCACGGCTGGACTGGAGGAGGAATGCGTTGCCGTAGTCAAAGAAGTACATGCCGCGAGCCGTAAGCCGATTGATGGCAGCCACCTGTCGACGCAACGAAGCCTCGACACACTGCTTGAAGCGGGCGGGATCGTCGGCCATCATGCGCTTGCTTTCTTCGAAAGTGAGTCCCACGGGATAGTAGCCACCTGCCCACGGGTTGTGGAGCGAAGTCTGGTCGGAACCGAGGTTCACCTCGATATCCTCGTCGGCAAGACGTTCCCAAAGGTCGACGACATTGCCGACATAGGCCATTGAGACGGTGCGCCTTTCGGCAACGGCTTTGCGCACAGCGGGGATGAGTTCGTCGAGATTGGTATGCAGCTCATCGACCCATCCTTGTTCGTATCGTTTCTCTGCCGCCTTGGGATTGATTTCGGCAATGACGCTCACCACGCCTGCGATGTTGCCGGCCTTGGGCTGGGCACCGCTCATGCCGCCAAGACCGGAACTGACGAAGAGCGGAATGCAGTCCTTGCGGCCCTGCATGACACGTCGGGCCGCGTTGAGCACGGTGATGGTGGTGCCATGTACGATGCCCTGCGGACCTATATACATATACGAACCTGCGGTCATCTGTCCGTATTGGCTTACGCCGAGTGCGTTGTCGCGTTCCCAGTCATCGGGTTTCGAATAGTTGGGGATCACCATTCCGTTGGTGACAACGACGCGTGGGGCACCAGGGTGTGAGGGGAAAAGTCCGAGGGGATGTCCCGAGTACATAACAAGGGTCTGATGGTCGGTCATCTCGCTGAGGTATTTCATCACGAGGCGGTACTGTGCCCAGTTCATGAAGACCGAGCCATTGCCTCCGTAGGTGATGAGTTCATGAGGATGCTGGGCAACGCGTGGGTCAAGGTTGTTCTGGATCATCAGCATGATGGCAGCGGCCTGCTGGCTTCGATGTGGATAGTCGCCGATGGGGCGTGCCTTCATCTCGTAACGGGGACGGTAGCGGTACATGTAGATGCGACCATAGGTGCGGAGTTCTTCCGCAAACTCGGGTGCAAGCGTAGCGTGGAACTTCTTGGGGAAATATCGCAAGGCATTGCGCAAGGCAAGGCGCTTCTGTTCGGGAGTCAGAATGTCCTTGCGACGTGGTGCATGGTTGATGTCGGGATCGTATGCCTGCGGTTCGGGCAGGTAGTCGGGGATGCCGGCTCGGATGTCGGCCTGGAATTCTTGGAGGGTCATAAGGTTAAATCTTTTCTTCGACGATGCGGGTGATTTCTTTTTCTTCGAGGTCAGCCTTCAGGGCGATGTCGTTGGCTTCAAATACAAGACGCTCGGCGGTGGGCCGGTCCTTGAGCGAAGCGGCATTGATTTTGACGTTGAGGCAAGCGCCACGCACGGCAGCACGGATGGCGAGAGCCCCCACGCCGGCATCCGAAGCGCTGGCAGGGTTGCCGGTCAAAGCCATTGCACGACAGATGCCGAAGCCACGGAAAGCCGTCTTCATGGTTTCGAGAGGTACTTGTGTGGCAAAGAGTGTGGCTCGCTGGATTGCCTCCGAGCGAAGGCGTTTCTCTTCGTCATTGCCACGTGGCATGCCGAAGGCACTCATCAGGCCGTTGAAGGCATCGGTGTCCTTGTCGACCAGGATGAGCAGTTCTGCCATGATCTTTTGTCCCTGGTCGGCCCATTCGCTGAATTCGCGCCAATGTTCGTCCCAACCGCGCTTGTGGCTCGAAAGGTTGGCAACCATGGTGCCGAGCGCAGCGCCAAGAGCGCCCATATAGGCTGAGATGGAACCGCCGCCTGGTGCGGGTGATTCGCGTGAAGTCTCTTCGGCAAAGCCTTTGACCGTGAGATCGACAAGACGTCTGGCCTTCTGGTCGTCTTCGAGCAGGAATTCGATGACCTTCTCGCGCGGGTTGAAGGGCTTGAGGTCGTCGAGGCCCATCGAACGGATGGCAATGCGGATGATGTCGTCCTCGGGGATGCCTGTCGAACGTTGCTGCTTGGCAAGGAAGTAGCGGCCTGCCTCGATGAGCGTGCGTTTGGGGATAAGCCCGACGATTTCGGTGCCAGTGACGCGCAGACCGCGAAGGCCCGCGCAGCGACATACTTCGTCGAAGGCAACGTGGAGCGGGGTGACGTTGATGTCGGTGATGTTCATCGAAACCTGTGCGATGCCATATTCGTCGATGTACCAGCCGATGGCCTTGGTCCCCTTGAGCGTACCAGGCGTCATGAGCGGCTTGCCATCGGCATCCTTGAGCGGCTTGCCGGTAAGAGTCCCTCCCTCGCGCTGGGGACGGCCCTTCTCGCGCACGTCGAAGGCGATGGCATTGGCGCGGCGGGTAGATGTGGTGTTGAGGTTGAAGTTGACGGCAATGAGGAAGTCGCGTGCCCCCACGACGGTGCAGCCCGTTCGGGCAACGTCGGCATCGAAGGGCCGTGCTCCGTAGTCGGGAGCTGTGTCGGGCGAAGCAAGTTTGTCGGCCAGTGCCTCGTATTCGCCTGCACGGCACACGGCGAGGTTCTTGCGTTCGGGACGCAGGGCAGCAGCTTCGTAGCAATAGGTAGGGATGCGCAGTTCGTCGGCGATGCGGCGTGCCAGGGTGCGCGCAAGGGCAGCACATTCCTCAAGCGTGATGCCCGCTACGGGAATAAGGGGCAGCACGTCGGTGGCACCCATGCGTGGATGGGCACCATGATGATGTCGCATGTCGATGAGACGGCCGGCAAGGGCAACAGCGCGAAATGCCGCTTCGCAGACGGCTTCGGGCGAACCCACAAAGGTAACAACGGTGCGATTGGTGGCCTCGCCGGGATCTACGTCGAGTAGCTTGACGCCTTCGCAGCCCTCGATTTCGGCGCGAATGGCACGGATGATGTTCATGTCGCGTCCCTCACTGAAGTTGGGGACACATTCGATGATGCGGTTTTCCATCTTGGGGGAATAAACGGTTATGGGTGATGGGTTAACGGTTTTGTGATTCGAATAGCACGGCAAATTTAACCAATTCTGCAAGAATATGCAAGTATTTTGCAAAGATTCTTCTGCCTTCGGTCGAAAAAGGAACGTTTTGGCAAATTTTGACAGCCGAAGTTGGAGAAATTGGCATCTATGGATGTAAAAAGGGGCAGATAATTGGCTTTTTTGTTGAATTTCCTGGATGAAGTGGATTAAAATTTGGAAAAACGAAAAAGAACGCTTATATTTGCAGCAGTTGTTAGGCTATTATGGCCACAGAATCTCATTTTTACTACAAGGTATGGTTCCTAATAGATAAGCAAAATTAATGTTTACTACGAAGACAGGCGTGACCGTGAGGCCGCGCCTGTCTGCTTTTCCTTATCCCTTGTATTCGCTGGGCAGGACACCAAACTGCTTCTTGAAACTGGCTGCGAAGTGCGACGAACTGCTGAAGCCCGTCAGTTGGCCGATGTAGGCAATCTTCTCCTTGCCCTCGCGTATCATTTCGGCAGCACGGTTGAGGCGATAGGTGCGGAAGAAGGCATTGGGCGACTGTCCCACCAGGCTCTGCATCTTGTAGTAGAGCTTCGAACGGCTCATCGCCACCATGTCGAGCAGCTGGGGCAGGTCGAGTTCGGCATCGGAGATGTGTTCCTCCATGAAGGCATAAAGTCTGGTCATGAATACGGAGTCCTGCTGGAGGATGGCAGTCTCCGCGACATCCTTGATTTCCGGATTGACCTCGACGCCCTCTTCCTGCAGGGGCTCGACCCGAACGTCGCGCACCGAAGTGGACGACGTGAGCAGATGGCGTAGACGGACGCGGTTGTCGAGCAGGCTTCCGATCAGTGCTTTCAGGTAGTCGGGGTCGAAAGGCTTGGTGACGTAGGCATCGGCTCCGACGTTGAGGCCGTGGATGCGTTCCTCGATCGAAACCCTGGCGGTGAGCAGCACGATGGGCAGATGGCAATAGGTCACATCCTTCTTCAGCCGGCTGCACAGCTCGTAGCCGTCCATGCCCACCATCATCACGTCGCTCACGATGAGGTCGGGCGTGGCTCCCGAAAGCCAGGCAATGGCCTCGATGGCGCTGCTTTGGGTGACCACCTGGTAGGAAGGTTGGAGGATGAGGCGAAGGAAGCGCAGCACCTCCGTATCGTCATCGACCACGAGGACGGTCGGTCGGTGGTCGTCGGTCGGCAGGGGTGAAGGCGTGTCGATGGTCACGACCGAAACGGATTCCTTTGGCTTGGGTGCCTGCTCGAAGGCGATGGCCTGGCTGAGTTCGTCGGGCTTGTATGCTGCTTTCTCGATGGGCAGCAGGAAGTAGAACGACGTTCCGCTGTCGGCATCGGGGTTGTGGATGGCTCGAATCGCACCGTGATGCAGCTCCACCAGGCCACGGCAGAAGAAAAGGCCGATGCCCGAACCGTTCTGATGGGTGGCTCCCTCGGGCGTCTGGTAGTATCGCTCGAAGATGTAGGGCATCAGTTGGTCGGGAATGCCGATGCCCGTGTCGCTCACCTGCGTGAGCAGCCAGCTGCCGTCGGTCGGGATGTCGGGTAGAGGAGCCAGTCGGGCAGCGTCCTGGCTCTCGATGGGTTTCACCGTGAGCGTGACCTTGCCTCGGGTGGGTGTATATTTGAGCGCATTCGAAAGCAGGTTGAAGAGCACCTTCTCGTATTTGTCCGGATCGATCCAGACGAGGTCGTTCGTCGAACGGATGTCCACGGCCAGTTCGATCTGCTTTTCTTCGAATCCGTTCTGGAACATCTCGACAATCGATTCGATGAGGTTCGTCACCCGATAGGGTTGGACGTTGAGTTTCAGCATGTCGGCTTCGAGTTTCTTGAAGTCAAGCAGCTGGTTCACCAGGCGCAGCATGCGGCCCGTGTTGCTGCTGATGATGTGATGGGCATGCCGTTCGCCTTCGGGCAGACGATGGTCGTCGATGAGGCCAAGGGCGCCAGAGATGAGCGTCAAAGGGGTGCGGAATTCATGCGCCATGTTGGTGAAGAAGCGCATGTTGGCATCGCTCATGCGCTGGATGACCGCCTTTTCGCGCAGCGACTGTTTGATGCGGCGTCGGTTGCGCAGGTAGTTGGAGGTCAGCAGCGAAGTGTAGGCAATGGCAAGCGCGGCGAATAGGGGATAGACCAGCCATCGCAACCACCATACCATCCACCAGGGCTGACTGATGACTATGGGCATGGCGATGTGGCGGACGGTCTGCCCGTTCTGGTCGAGAGCCCATGCCTCGAAGGTATAGCAGCCCGGATCAAGCGAATGGTAGCTCACGACGGGCTTTGCCGTAAAGACGCGCTCCTCGTCCACGCCTTCCATCCGGTAGAAGATGGCGCTGCCTGTGCTATTGTCGAAGTCAAGGGTGCTGAGGTGGATGTTGAGGTTGTGGAAGTCGTGGGGCAGGGTGAGGCTGACTGCACCATCGTTTCGATCGAGGAGGTAGCCGCCCTGAAGGATGTTGGGCGGAAGAAGGCTGCCGTTCACCTCGATGTTCGAAACGAGCAGGGTGCGGCTCTCCTGCGGACGGATCTCCGAGGGGTCGAAGATGGTGATGCCCTGTTTGCCGCCAAAGACGAGGGTGTGGTCGTCGCAGCGGGTGGCGCAACGCTCGTAGAACTCATTGCTTTGCACACCATCGTTGGCGTGATAGGTCTGGAAACGTCCCGTCGTCGGGTCGAGGCACGAAAGGCCGTCGAGGGTGCCTATCCAGATGTTGCCTGTCGAACGATCGACCTCGATGCACGACACGTCGGTGCACATGTTCTGAGCGCGGAAGTTGCGCACCTTGCCCGTATTCAGGTCAAGGCGGAACACGCCCATGCCGATGGTTGCTATCCAGATGCCCCCTTTGCTGTCCTCTGCCACGTCGCGGCAGCTGATCATGCCCTCCTTTTCGCAAGGAAGGTCGAAGTGGGTTTCGGCAAAGGTGTCGGGGTCGAAGATGGAGATGCCCGAATTGTACGATCCCGCCAGGATGCGTCCGTCGTGGAGTTCCTCGATGTTGTTGACCTGCCGCAGGTTGTTGTCGAGGATGGTCGAGGTATTGGCTTCAAGGTCGATGATGTGGCATCCCGACTGTGTTCCGATCCAGATTCGTCCGTGCGAGTCTTCACTGATGGCATAGATGTTGTAGTCGGTCGAAAGGTCATGCAGCAGTTGCAGCCGCCCCGCGTCGGTGGCGCGGCATTCGTAGATGTGACCGATTCCCGAAAGCAGGAGGTTCCCGTTGGCACGGCTGGCGATGTGCATGATGTAGTTGGCTCCCACCTGGCTCATGTCCATTTCGGTCACTTTGCCGCCAAGGTCACAAAGGGCGATGTCCGAACGTCCGGTGCATACCCACAGGCGGCCGTCGGGGTGTCGGTCGATGGCGGTGATGTCCTTGCCGGCGAAGTGATGGCAGAGTTCTCCGTCATCGACGAAAGCGGTGCGGCCGGCGAAGTGTGTCTGGTAGCCGCTGCTTCGCGAACCGCACCAGAGGTTCCTGTGGCTGTCGCACAGGAAGGCTCCGATTTCGGTGGCTCCGATGGGGGCAAAGGTGGAGTGGCTGACGGTAAGTTCTTCAAGGTCGATGAGTCTCAATCCTGCTTCCTCGCGCAGCTTGACTGCCAGCACATTTCCCGACAGGAACACGCGGAGTGCTTCGCGTGGATTGGGAATCCGGGCATTGAGGAAGTCGCACGTCGGGTCGGTTCCAATGGTGCCGTCGGTGGTGTTCATGATGCTGAATCCGGCATCGGTGATCAGCAGGGTACGGAGCGTGTCAAGTGTGAAGACATTCGACACATCGGCGTCCACCGAACATTTGCCCTTGTAGTTGAACTGAACGTCATACAGTTTGAAGTCACGGCCGCTGTTGACCCAGAAACTGGTGTCCGACTGGCGTATCACGTATGCGACGACGCCATCGAGGCTGATGTTGCGGATGGGGCGGTACTGGCGCGAAGGCATCTGCAGGGCATAGAGGGAGAACTGGTTGTCGTAATAGCCCAGGATGAGGCTGTCCGAAAGTTCGATGGGCGGACGGTAGCCGCCGGGGCAAAGCATCGAGGCTGTGCCGTCGGGGAAGACGATGCACGATCCGACGAAGGTGGTGACCATGCACCAGTCGGGGTGATGGGTGAGATAGCGCACCTCCACGATGTTGTTGTTGGGCAACGAGCAGCTGTCGGTGGTCGAAAAGTACTGTGTGTAGTTCTGTCCGTCGAAACGGTTCAGCCCGTATTCGGTGCCTATCATGATGTAGCCCTCGGGACTTTCGGCAAAGGCCTTGACCTGCTGGCTCGACAGGCGGTCGCTGAGTCGCGTGTAGTCGTGCCGGGGCATGCCTTGTTGGGGAGTGAACCGATGGATAGCGGCGGTGATCAGCAGCAGGGCAAGCAGACAGCCCATGCCGATGAGCAGCCATCGTGGCGTGTTGGAGGAGATTCTCTTTCAGAAGATGTGCATTTTCATGTGGCAAAGATAACGACTTTTTGCGAAATGTGCAAATAATAAGGCAAAAAAGCCCGCCGACACATGAAAATATGCCGACGGGACACACACATATAAAACTAAAAGGGGTTTTACTCGACAGTCCATTCGGCGCTGTCGTTACCTTGGGCGGTGCGTACCTCAATGCGGTTGACACCCTTTTGCAGTTTGACGTTCTTCCATTCGCAGGTAGCGTAGGCATCGGTCCTGCAGGCCCCTATCTGCTTGCCGTTGACGAAGAGCTTGGCCGAAGGAGCTGTGGTGAAGACGATGATGTCGGTGACGTCCTCCTTGCGCTGGGTGAAGTCCTTCGAACAGAGGTGAACCGTCGTTTCCTGCTTGTTCCAGTTGGCCTTGTAGCAGTAGAATGCATCCTTGCGGCGCTGGCGGTCGTGGCTCACGAGACCCTTGTCGTTGAGGTTGTTGGTGTCACCTTCGCGACGCAAGGCGGAACCGAAGTCGAACATGTTCCAGACGTAGGAGCCCCAGATGTAGTCGCGCTCGGTGATCATCTGCAGGTGCTGGCGGTGGCTGGCGGTCTGCTTCTCCATGGGGTGCCAACGTCCACGTGATGATTTGCGCACATCTTCCTCTTCGACAAACTGGCTCACGTGCTGGCTGAAGGCTGCACCTGCTCCGTATTCGCTGATGCAGATCTTTACATCGGGATACTTCGCGTGCCATTGGTCGAAGAAGGTGGCGAAGTCGGCAATGTGTCCCTCGTACCAGCCGAAGTACTTGTTCCATCCCATCAGGTCGGTGATGAAGTTGAATGGTCCTTCGAAGCAGGTGGCTGCCGTGGTGTAGCGATGCGGGTCGAGCTCGTGGGCGATGGCATTGAGCTCCGAGGTGATGGGCATGTGATTGCCTGGCACTTCGTTGAAGATGCCCCAGCAGAAAATCGATGGGTGGTTGTAGTTCTGGATAATCATCTCGCGGAGCTGCAGGCGCAGGTTGTCGTCGAGCTGAGTGGGCACGTAGTTGCTTACGAATGGGATTTCTTCCCAGATGAGCAGACCGCGGCGGTCGGCTTCGTAGAACATATAGTGAGCCTGCGGGTAGTGGGCAAGACGAATCGAGTTGACACCCATCTCCTGGATGATGTCAAGGTCGGTGTCGTGCTGTTCCTTCTTGAGTGCAGAGGCATACTGCTCCCAGTCCTGATGGCGCGAAACGCCACGGAGTTTGAGCGGACGGCCATTGAGGAAGAAACCCTTGTCCTTGTCAATCCAGAAGTAACGTAGGCCGATGGTGTCTTCCACGCGGTCCACCTCCTTGCCATCACGCTTCAGCACGGTGACGACTTTATAGAGATAGGGGTCGGCGGTGCCGTTCCAAAGATGAGGACGATCGATGGCAACGTTGATGAGTGCCTGGTCGCGGTAGATGCCGGCAGAACTGCTGCTCACCACGGTATTGCCTTCTGCATCGAGCACGGTGAACTCCACTTCGCAGCCCTTGTAGTCGCTCTTGGTCGAAAGGTGTATCTCGGCCGAAAGCTCAGCGCGTTGCTCGTTCACGAAGTTCTGGTGAACGAGGAGTCCGTCAGAACCGTAATAGAGAGGTGAAATGCAGACATCGTCAGTCACTTCGAGCCACACGTCACGATAGAGGCCACCCAGAATATTGAAGTCGCCCGTCTGTGTGGCTACATCGAAGGCGTGAGCATTGTTGCAGGTCACGGAGAGATAATTCTTCTTGCCGTAGTCGAGATAGTCGGTGAGTTCGACGGCAAAGGCATTGTAGGCTCCTTTGTGCACAGCGATCTGCGAGAAGTTGACCAGGATATTGGCTACACTGGCTGCGCCTTCAAATTTGACGAAGACGCGTTTGCCGCGCCATGTCTCGGGCACGTCAAGTTCCTTGATGTATGTGCCTTCGCCACGATAATAGCCGGCATCCGACATGAAATCGTGCTCATTGAAGGTGTGAGGTAGGTTGACCACGGTATCGGCTTTCGGAATGTAGATGTCCGGATAGACGCCCCATGGTGTAACGGTGCCTTTGCGGTATTGCCACTCGGCGTTGAGGCTGGTGACCTCTCGAGCTTGTGCGAAGGCTGTTGCCCCAAGGAGGAGAACAGCTGCAAGGAGAGAATGATTCATGTAACGCATAAGAAGGAGGGATTGATAAGAAATAATGTGGGTTGTTGGGAATTGATGGGAGATAATGGTGTCGCACTTTGGCGATTGCGCCAGTTAACTCCCATCAATAAAATTAAGTTATTTCCAAAGTTCAGTCTGCTCAACGAATTCGTTCACGTCAATCTCACCCTGGGGCAGAGGCAGCTGGGCGAACTTGGGCTGGAAGCCCTGGCTGGCAGTCTCGGTGTAGGAGATGTTGTAGCCGTTGACGTTCTCGGCGAGCGTGTTGTTGTTGTCCGAATGGTCGTAGAGTCCGTGGAGCGAAGGGATGCGCTTGCCCTTGTCCTTGTAGACATCGGCGATGATGCCCCAGCGTACGATGTCGGGATAGCGACTGCCTTCGAAGCAAAGCTCCAGTCGGCGCTCCTTCTGGACGTCGGTCAGCGTGTAGTTGCCACGCATCTTGCTGGCATCTTCACGGGCGCGGCTCTTGATCTGGTTGAGGTATTCGTCGCACTTGGCCTGGTTGCCACCATTGGCGGGAAGTTCAGCTTCGGCTGCAAGCAGGAGTACGTCGGCATAACGGAAGAAAACGATGTTCTGGGCAATCTTGTGGACTACGACACGCTCTTCGGCGCGTGGTGGCACCTTGGTGCAGAAGTAACCGGCATTGCCATAGACGGCCTTGCCTTCCTGGATGCGCAGTGGAATCTGGACAAGTTGCTTGTAGGTCTTCATCGTCTCGTTCAGACGCCATCCGTCTTCACCCTCCATTTCGACGAATGCCTCGTAGAGTTCCTGGCTGGGGTTGAAGAAGCCATACGACTCGTTTGCGCAGTTGATGGCACCAGACGCCTGTGCCGCATCGAGTTCGGCGATGTTGAACATCTCGGTACGCCAGCCAAGACGCTGTACGGAGTAGATGTAGGAGAGGTTGTTGGAGTCGAAGACGCGATTGTTTTCGAACATGCTTTCGGTGCTGAATTCGCCAGCCTTGTGGAACTGGTCGTCGAAGTCGTTGGTGACAAGGGCATACTTGCCCGAATTGATGACGGCTTCAAGAGCTGTACGTGCGTCGCTCCACTTGTTGACACCGGTAAAGGTGCTTTCATAGACGTAGGCCTTGCCCAGCAGACCCTGTGCGGTCTGTTTGGTCACGTTGACCATCTTGTCGTTCACACTGCTCTTTTCAAGCATGGCACCCGAATTGATGGCCTCGGTGAGGTCCTGTTCAATCTGTGCATAAATCTCTGAAGGAGAGGCAACGGGCTTGGCATACTTGCCGTCGGTGATTTCCTCTACGATGAGGGGCACGCTACCGAAATAGCTGGTGAGCTTCAGATAGCAGAATGCGCGGATGGTCTTGGCCTCGGCGATGATGCGCTGCTGGACGGGAGTGGTTCCTGCTACGTGGCTCACAAGCAGGTTGGCACGATAGATGGTGGTGTAATAGATCTGGAAAAGACCCGAAATCTTCGCATTGCTGGCAGTGAAACGAAGCTCGTTGATTTCTTCCCAACCACTGTCGTTGCCGCGGGCGCCACCGCCCGTATAGCAGTCATCAGAGATGGCGAAGCCAAAGTGCTGTTCACCGGTGTACCAGTTGGAGCCGCTGGGCATTGAGTTGAAGGTGGTATAGAGGGCAGCGAGTCCTTCGAGGCATTCAGCATCGTTGCTGTAGAAGGAGTTGGCGCTCACGGCACCGTGCTGCTCCACGTCGAGTTCATCCTGGCAGGAAGAGAATGACATCACACCTGCAGCGAGTGCTGCTATGAATATATAACGTTTCATAATCAGAATTATTATATGTATTAGAAAGTAAAATTCAAACCGAACACAAGTTTCTTGGAGTTGGGGAAATTACCGAGGTCAACGCCAAGCGAGGTGGTGGAGCCGCTCGAAGCTTCGGGGTCGAGACCAGGATAGCTGGTGAAGACGAAGAAGTCATCCAGCGAACCATATACGCGGAGGTTGTTGATGTGCATCTTCTTGCAGAGGTTCTTCGGGAGGGTATAGCCCAATTGGATCTGTTTGATCTTGAAGTAGGAACCGTCGAATACCACGGCCGAGCTGTTCCAATAGACGCTCTCCTGGTAGTCCATGCGTGCATACTTCGCGTTCTGTCCGGGTGCAGTCCATGCATCCTCGTAGTAGGTGGCCAAGCGGTTGGTGCTTGGGCGGTCGGTCTTTACAAGGGCACAGTAGATGTCGTTGCCAGAGGTTCCCTGACCGAAGACGGTGAGGTCAAAGTTCTTGTAGCCGAGGTTGATGGTGAGGCCATAGGTCAGATTGGGGATGGCCGAACCGATCATGGTGAGGTCGCTCGATGCTGCATTCTCCGAAAGGCTGCCGTCAGCTTTTACGAAGACGGGGTTGCCGTTCTCGGGATTGATGTGGTCAACCTTGTAGCCGCGGAAGTACCATACGGGATAACCCTCCTCGAAAGCGGTGACAGTGGTTCCGTTGTAGGATGTGCCGTTGATGCGGTCGATCGAATGGTCGAGGTAGGTCACCTCGTTGCTCAGTGTAGCAAGGTTAGCAGTGATGCTGTACTTGAAGTCACCCTTCTGGTCCTTCCAGCTTAGGTCGAACTCCCAACCCTTGTTCTCGACGTCACCGGCATTGACTGGCGATACGGTGTTGCCGATGGTGAGTGTAGGCAGGGTGTTGCTTACGAGCAGGTCCTTGGTTTTCTTGACATAGTAGTCCATGCCGAAGGTAAGACGGCTGCGGAAGAAGCTGGCATCCAGACCGAAGTCAGTCTGCTCGGAAGTCTCCCACTTCAGGTTCTTGTTGCCTGTCGAAGAGGGGAGCGAAGAGGTGGTATAGCTGCCTTGGCCAGGTACGAATGAGAAGCCTGCTGCAGAAGTGATGGCATTGGCGTAGGCGAAGTTCGAAAGACCTGCGATCGAACCGTTCTGGCCCCAGCTGGCGCGGAGCTTAAGGTTGGTGAGGAACTGCTGATCCTGTGGGAACCACTTCTCCTGGCTGATGGTCCAACCGGCGCTGACAGCAGGGAAGTACCCCCAACGCTGTGCCTCAGGAAGGATGGAGAGGTCGGCAGCATCGGCACGCATGGTGAACTGCAGCATGTAGCGGTTGTCATAGCTGTAGGAGAGACGACCGAAGTAAGAGAGCTTGTTCACGGTGAGGTCGTCACCGGCATGGAGCAGGCTCGTTGCGCTTGCCGAAAGGTAGGAAGGATAAGCATAGTTGGGCTTGTCGGCCTGCAGACCGGTACCGCCAGTCTGGGTGGTTCCAGTGCGGTCGGACGAGAACGAGGTACCGAGCATCACAGTGATGTCGTTCTTGGCAATGCTCATGTTGTAGTTGGCGAAGTTCTCCCACTGGTAGTACTTCTTCTGTGTGGCAGTCTGGTTGACGGTAGGATCCTGCACGTTGCGGGCAGCGGTGGCATAATAGGCAGCCTGGTAGATGTTGTTGAACATCGAGGCGAAGCGATAGCCGAGGCGGCTGGTGAACACCAGACCCTTGATGGGCTTGAAGTTGAGGGCGGTGTTGCCCTGGGTGAAGGTGCCCCATGTGCGCTGCGAGCGTGTGTTGATGAGGATGTAGGGGTTGATGTCGTCACCCAACTGGAACTTCGAGATGCCGTAGTAGTTGCCTTCGCCATCGCTGACGAGCTTGCGACCATTGTCGAGAAGTTCCTGCATGTTCTTTGGCAGGTTGTTCTCGGGATAGGTGTTCCTGGTCAAGGGATCGAGGGCGAGGGCTGCACGAAGAACAGATACGTAGGGGTCGTTCTCGGCAAGGGAGTTCTGGGCATGATAGGTCACGCTGTTCTGCGACGAAATCTGGAGCCAGGGCTTGATGTTGTATTCGGCGTTGACGCTGCCTGCGAAACGCTTGTAGGTGTCCTTGTCGGTCTTGACGATACCGTCGTTGCCGGTGTAGTTGAACGAGATATAGACGTTGCCCTTGTCATTGCCGTTCTGGAAGTTGACGCTGTGCTTCTGCATGAGGCTGGTCTCGAAGAGCTCGTCGCACCAGTTGATGTCGGTGCCGTCCCATTCCTTGGCAAGGCTTTCGCCGATGCCGCCGCTCTTCAGGTTGTAGGCGAGGTACTGGTCGGCGTTCATCACCTCGGCTTTGCGACCCAGGCTCTGGATGGCGAACTGTGCGTTGTAGCTGATCTTGCCGATGCCTTCGGCCTTGGCGCCACGCTTGGTGGTGATGAGGATCACACCGTTGCCTGCCTCAGCACCGTAGATGGCAGCCGAAGCGGCATCCTTCAATACCTCCATCGACTCGATGTCGGAGGGGTCGATGTTGACAATCGAATTGACGCGAACGCCATCGACTACATAAAGAGGGTTGGAAGTTGAGTTGGATGAGAAACCACGCACGCGGATGCTCGACTCGGTACCAGGAGCAGCCGACGAACTGATCATCTGCACGCCTGCGGTCTTACCTTGCAGCGACTGGTTGACATCGACAACCGTACGGTTTTCGATATCGCCCGACTTGACGGACGAAATGGCGCCAGTTAAGTTCGACTTGCGCTGTACGCCGTAACCTACCACCACTACGTCCTCAAGAAGCTCGGAGTCTTCGAGCAGGGTGATGTCGATGACGGTGCGGTTGCCCACGGGAATCTCCTGCGATGCATAGCCGATGAACGAGACGGCGAGCACCTGGTTGGGGCTTACATTGGGGATGGAATAACGGCCATCGAGGTCGGTGGTCGATCCGTTGGTGGTGCCTTTCACCAGCACGGTTGCACCCATGACGGGTTCACCTGTCTGGTCAACGATGGTACCAGTGATGGTCTGCTGGGCCCACACCTGGGCTGAGGTCACCAGCGAGACGATAGCTGCTAACAATAGCATGCCGATTCGGTTGCAGAGATTTTTGCTTCTCATTTCAATTAGTTTTAAATGTGTAAATAATCAGATTCTTTTTCCAAAGAATGAATAAGTGATGAAAAATCTGCTGCAAAGATAGGGAGAAAGAGAAAGGGATGTGAGCACGGGAGTCCAATCGAAGGAAACAGGCGTCCGCTGTCGGGCAATCAGCGTCCAACGGGCCATCAGCGTCCAAATCAGGGGGTCGAAACGTACACAACGACGTGCTTCTGCTCGAAGCCGAACGAGCAGAGCAGGCGGGTGATGCATCCGCAACCGTTGGCGATGGCATCGGTCATCAGCCCGTCGCGCAGGGCATGGTGTTCCACTTGGTCGAGCGCCTGCTGGTGCATTTTGTCAAGATCTGCCTGGCTCCAACGGTTGCTGTCGTGGAAGACGGTCTTGTCGCTCGGATTGCATCGGCGCGTGAGGATGCCTGGGGCAGGCAGACGCACGCTGATGGCACTGTCGCCTTGGAGGGTGACATCGGCTTCGGTGAGGCGGCTGAGGTCGAAACCTGCTTCGATGGTGACGTTGTAGATGATGACTAGGTCGTCGTCGGGGATGGGCCACTGACGGTCCTTGGTGCTTACGATGGGCAGTTCCTCGTAGTAGGAGGCTGTGACGAACTGCTGCATCGAGCGGATGCTCTCGACGATAGGGGTGTCGGTCCAGATGGTTTGCTGGGGCACAAAAGCTTCGTGCATGCGTCGGCCCAGTCGGCTGAAAGGTGTCTCGACACCAGGGAGCAGGTGGATGCCCCAAAGGATGATGGCTGCAAGGAGGAGCCAAGAGAGGGTTCGAAAGGTTCGAAGAGTTCGAGGGGTTCGAAAGGTTATTTTCATGGCTTATTCGAATACGATTTTACAACGGGCAGGATTGTAGCCCGCCTGAGATAACATGGAGCGGAAGAACACTTCGGCCTTGGCTTCGGCCTGTGGGATGATGCCGAGCTTTCGGATGGTGAGCTTCACCTGCTTCTCGCCTTCCGCCAGCACGGCATTGCGCTCGGCTGCAGTGAGGTCGCTCGAGATGCCGGTGATGCGTTCGTAGACGTGGCGCACCTCGTTGTTGGGGATGTTCACATCGAACACCTGGCAATGGGGTAGGGTAAGGACAACGGTGCTGTCGTGGGCAATGGCAAGCGCATCGGGGCGGATCCTGCTCGTTTCGATGCCTGCCGTGACGTGTGCGGTGAGGCTGTAAAGCACTTCCTTGTCGCCGAGTATGCGCCAGACGGTCTGGTCCTTGCTGCCGCAGATCTCGCGGAGGGTGTATTCGACGAAGACCAATCGGCTTTCTTCCTGCAGACGGGCAAGGCGCTGCTGTGCCATGGCTTGGCGTCGTTGCGCCTCGTCGCCATCGATGCTGCTACATGCGCAGAGAAGCGTCATCATGACGAGCAATGTCAGGGAGGGGAGAAGGGTTCGAAAAGTTCGAAAAGTTCGAAAGGTTCGAAAGGTTCGAGAGGTTCGAAGGGTCATGGTTTTGGGGGTTTGTATGGCGCAAAGATAAGGTCTTTTTCGGGAATCTCCAAATTTTTGTTCCAAAAAAACGTGCATAACCGAGGCTGGCACCATCCTCACGGACGATGCCAGCCTCGAATTACACATATACACACATATTTTTTACTAACACTTTAACTGCTGCAAAGATAGTGGAAATGGGTGAAACAGAATAGCATTTTTCGTTCAAAGTAGGGAGATTTCAACATTTGTTGCATTTTTTGAATCAAAATTTGCATAAATCTGATGAAAAATTTGGAGAAAAACGCATTTTTCGCTATTTTTGCCCTCAAAAGATAGTAGAACAATACCGTCATGAAACGACATTTTTATCGCATTATTATACTTCTGCCCCTGCTCGCCGTCGCCTTGTGCTTCGTGTCGTGCGGGGAAGCAACGACTGTGGATTACCGCATCGGCGTTTCGCAATGCAGCGACGATGCCTGGCGCACCAAACTCAACGAGGAGATGCGCCGCGAACTCCTGTTCTACCCGGGTGTCACCCTCGAAGTGCGTTCGGCCGACGACGACAACGAGCGCCAGGCGCGCGACATCGACTACTTCATCGGTCAGGGCGTCGATCTGCTCGTGGTTTCGCCCAACCGTGCCGACTCGCTCACGCCCGCCGTGTCGAAGGCGTTCGATGCAGGCATTCCCGTGATTGTGGCTGACCGAAAGGTGACGGGCGACAAATATACGGCTTTCGTGGGCGGTGACAACCTTGAGGTGGGCAAGCTGCAGGGCGAGTACCTGCAAAGGGTGCTGCCCCGAGGCGGCAAGGTGCTCGAGGTGATGGGCCTGATAGGCTCGACGCCCCAGGAACTGCGTCATCAGGGCCTCGTCGAATCGCTCAGCGACACGGGCGACCGTTATCAGTTCGTGCAATGCATGGGAGCATGGAAGCGCGACAGGGGCGAAGCCGAGGTGCAGAAGGTGCTCGCGCAGCATCCCGACATCAGGGTGATACTGGCACAGAACGACCAGATGGCCATCGGGGCAAGCCGTGCCCTGCAAAATGCCCGGCTCGACCATAAGGTCTTCATCATGGGCGTGGATGGCCTGACAGGCGCGGACAATGGCATCGAAGCCATCCGAAACGGTACGATTGACGTGTCGGCCACCTACATCACAGGCGGTGACCTGATAGTGCAGACGGCAATGAAGATCTTGCGCGGCGAACCGTTCGAGCGCGATGTGGTGCTGCCCACGTCGCTCATCGACATAGGTTCGGCCAAGAGCATCGACAACGTCTATCGCGAAGTGGACCACCAGATCGAGACGGTGAAGATGCTGCAGGCGCGTGCCGACTCCTACTGGCGGCAGCTCGACCTCGAACGCACGCTGATGTACGCGCTGCTGGCACTGCTGGCGATGGCGCTCCTGTTCCTTATATTCTATTATAGCAACTACCGCCAGAAACGTCGTCTGGGCGAAAGCCTCAACCGACAGAAGGCGCTGCTCAAGGCGCAGCGTGACCAGCTTGCCGAGCAGAACATCCAGCTCAAGCGCCTGAGCCAGCAGGTCGAGGAGGCCACCAAGGCGAAGATTGCATTCTTCACCAACGTGAGCCATGACTTCCGCACACCGTTGACACTGATTTCGGCACCCTTGGAGCAGATACAGCAGAAACTCGACCACGGTGACCTCGACGGTGCCGGTGGCAAGGACCCCGAGGCGACGCAACTCCTGAACCTGGCGTTGAAGAACGTCAAGGTCCTGCAGCGGTTGGTGGGCCAGTTGCTCGACTTCCGCAAACTGGAGAGCGGAAAGCTCGAACTCGACCTGAAGCCCGTCGATCTGCGCCAGGCTTGTCAGACCAGTTTCGGCTACTTTAAGGGCCTCGCCTACAAGAAGCACATCAAGCTCGACTTTTCGGCCGACGAGGGCGACTACCGCACCATGGCCGACCTCCCCAAGCTCGAACGCGTCTTCTTCAACCTCATGGGCAATGCCTTCAAGTTCACGCCCGAAAATGGAAAGATTGCGGTATCCCTCTCAACCTCAAACCTTTCGAACCCCTCGAACTCCTCAAACCCCTCGAACCCTTCGAACCCCTCGAACCTTTCGAACCCTTCGAACCTTTCGAACCCCTCGAACCCCCGCATCCTCTTGCGGGTCTCTGACACCGGCCCCGGCATCAACGTGGAGCACATCCAACGCATCTTCGAAAACTTCTATCAGGTCGATTCGGCACGTCATGAAGGATCGGGCATCGGCCTGGCTGTGGCAAAGAGTTTCGTCGAACTTCATGGGGGCACCATCGAAGTGCAGAACCAGTCGGTGGGTACAGGTACCATCTTCACCGTCAGCATCCCTCGTGTAGCCGTGACCGAGAGCGAAAGTGTCGGCGCAGCCGACCTGCAGATCGATGCCGAGGCCATCGAGACCGAGCTGGGCGATTCGTTCGAGGGCGAGAACATCCTCGAGAGCGAACCCAAGCCCCTGGTGCTGGTCATCGACGACAATGCCGACCTGCGCCAGTATATGCAGATGCTGTTGGGCGAACACTATCGTGTCATCACGGCAGGAGACGGACTGACGGGTGTGGGCAAGGCGATGCGAACCGTGCCCGACGTGATCGTCTGCGACATGATGATGCCTGTGATGGACGGCATCGAGTGTTGTCGCCGCCTCAAGCAGGAGGTCAACACCAGCCACATCCCCATCCTGATGCTCACCGCCAATGCCATGGACGAACATCGCATCGAGGGTCTGACCGAAGGTGGCGCCGATGCCTACATGTCGAAGCCTTTCAATGCCGACGTGCTGCGTGCCCAGCTCCGTTCGCTGGTCAACAATCATAACCGCGTGCGTGACTTCTTTGGCTCATCGGGCATCATCACCCCTTCAAAATCAGGACCCCTCAGAACCTCTCAGAACCCTTCGAACCTTTCGAACCCCTCAGAACCTCTCAGAACCCCCTCTTCCCTCGACGACAAGTTCCTCGTCAAGATGAAGGAAATCATCGAACGCAGCTTCAGCGATTCGGACTTCGGCGTGGAGCAGCTGGGCGACATGATGGGCATGAGCCGTGCACAACTCTATCGCAAGACCAAGGCGCTGACCAACTACTCGCCTGTCGAACTCATTCGCAACATGCGACTCAAGCGGGCACAGCAGATGTTGGCCCAGGGCGACGACACCATTGCCCAGGTGGCCTATTCCGTAGGCTTCACCGCACCAAGCTATTTCACCAAGTGCTATAAGGACTTTTTCGGCGAAATGCCCAACGAACTGGTGAAGAGAAAAACAGGAAATAACTAGAAAATAACCTGGTCTGACGGCAAGTGGCACGTCTTCTTCCAGAAGAACGGCAATGGTCCCTACATGTGTCGTCTCCACTGGGGGCACATCGTGAGCGATAACCTCTACAACTGGACCGAAGTCAAGACTGCCATTGCCCCATCCGAATACTACGACATCAAGGGCTGCTGGTCGGGCTGTGTGGCCGAGGATGAGAAGATATTTGGACAATATCCCGGCATCATCTATACGGGTGTCGATTACGGCAAGGCCATGATCAGTTTCGCTTCACCCACCGATGCCACCCTCATCGACTGGACCAAGGCTTCCAACAATCCCCGCATCAACGGTCGTCCCGCTGGTCTCAGCGACGACTTCCGCGATCCCTTCTTCTTCCGCACCGAGTATGGTGCCTACATCATCGTAGGTTCGAGCAAGGGAGGCGTAGGCTGCTGCACCCTGCACAAGTACAACGAGGGCACAGGCAACTGGAGCAACGACGGCACGCTCTTCTTCCAGGGCACCAATGTCTCGTCGCACGGCACATTCTGGGAGATGCCCAATGTCACCCCGATGGGCGATGGTCGCTATCTCTTCACCGTCACTCCGCAGAACACCGGCCTTGGCGTACGCACACTCTATTGGGTCGGCAAGATTGACGCCGACGGAAAGTTCCAGCCCATCGACGGCACCTGGCCCCGCACCGTCGAACTCAGCGGCATGGCCAAGGACGGCTATGGCATGCTTTCGCCCACCATCTATAAGAGGGACGGCAAGACCATCGCCCTCGGCATCGTTCCCGACAAGGTAGCTTCGTCTGTCAACTACGACCTCGGTTGGGCACATTGCTACAGTCTGCCACGCGAATGGAGCCTCGATAACAATGGCCTGCTCCTGCAGAAACCCTATAGCGGACTCGCTGCTATGCGCAAGGAAGAAGGTGCCTACACCAATCCTGGTTTTCAGCTCAATGGCACCGAAACCATCCCGACCGTCTCCGGTCGTCAGGTCGAAGTGTGTGCCACCTTCCAGTCCACAGGCTCAGCCTTCGGCATCGACGTGCTGAAGAGCGGCAACAGCCAGGCCCGCATCTCGCTGAGCGGTTCTACGCTCACTGTCGATCTCACTTCGCTGGCTCGTATCAACAACGATGGCGGCAGCTTTGGCGGTCGCTATGAGAGCGCACTGCCCACAACCATTGAGGTAGGGCAGGAGGTCAAGCTGCACGTATTCCTCGACGGCTCCATCCTCGACATCTTTGTCAACGACACCTACGCCGCTTCGATCCGCATCTATGCCAACGATGCCGATGCCACGGGTGTGGCGCTCTTCGCCGAGCGCAACACGCAGGTCGTTTCTGCCTATGCCTGGAACCTCGACCCTTTGCAGGATGCTAGCCAGGCAATCGAGGAAGTTCGCACCGACAGCAAGCCCAGTCCTTCGGGCGTCGTGTACCGTATTGAAGATGATCACTCGCTGCATCTTTATCGTGGGGAAGTTCGGATTTTTTAGGACAAATGATGCAACTTTGTCATAAAATAGTCAATGAAACGTTCGATGCAACATTTTTTTCGCATTTTGCAACATATTTTTTGTTTCTGCATGTAAATATTCATTATCTTTGCACCGAAAAACTCCACGACCTCTAAATTTAATCATCTTTAATTAATACGTGAACATGAAAATTCAACATCTTCTGATCGCAGCAAGTGCAGGCCTGATGCTCGCAGCTTGCAACAACCAGCCCGCTGGTCCTTCGTTTACCGTTTCTCAGCAAGGCGACGTAACCGTTGTCGACGTAACCAATCCTACCCGCTACATTCTCCTTCCTATCGAGGAGGATAAGGGTGAAGCCCTCGTACGTGTCAGCACTGGTGATGAAGCCGACGTTTGGATGGACGTTCGTCTTGCCATCGATACCGTCGATTACTATGTTCCCATGGCTCTGCCCGCTGGCAAGAAGGCTTGCGTCGAGATCAAGAACCTCCCCGCTGGTGCCCTCGCTCTTTCCCGTCTGGAGCTCAGCGACGAATTCGACACCACCAACCGCGAGTACTATCGTCCCGCCTACCACTTCAGCCCCGCCTATGGCTGGATGAACGACCCCAACGGTATGACCTACAAGGATGGTGAGTATCATCTCTTCTACCAGTACAACCCCTACGGCAGCAAGTGGGGCAACATGCACTGGGGTCACACTGTGAGCCCCGACATGGTGCACTGGACCGAACTCCCACCAGCTATCGTACGCGACACCCTCGGTCAGATCTTCTCTGGTTCGAGCATCGTGAAGGGTGACACCATCTACAGCTACTACACCTCTGCAGGCCGTGCTCAGGTACAGTCTGGCGCTTGGAGTGTCGATGGTGGCCGCACCTACACCAAGTTCGCCGACAATCCACGCATCGTGGCTGCCGATGGCCGCAACGACTTCCGCGACCCCAAGCTCTTCGAGTACAATGGCAAATACTATGTGATCATTTCTGCCGACAACGAGATGCAGTTCTTCTGCTCCGACAACCTCCACGACTGGACCTATGTCAGCGCTTTCGGCGACGGTTACGGTGCCAAGCCTCGTATGTTCGAGTGCCCCGACTTCTTCGAACTCCCTGTTGAGGGTACCAACCTGAAGAAGTATGTGATGATCGTCAACGTCAACCCAGGCTGCTGGTTCGGTGGCTCTGCCAGCGAATATTTCGTAGGCACCTTCGACGGCAAGGACTTCAAGTGCGACAACCCGAAGGAGACCGTCAAGTGGCTCGACTGGGGCAAGGACCACTATGCAGCTGTTACCTTCAGCAACGAGCCCAAGGGCCGCATCATCAGCATCCCGTGGATGAGCAACTGGCAGTATGCCAACGACCTCCCCACTCGTCAGTATCGTTCGCAGATGGGTATGCCTCGCCAGCTCTTCGCCTTCCAGCAGGGCAAGGAGGTTTACGTAGGCCAGAAGCCCGTCGATGAGATCCTCGCTCAGGTGAAGCCCGCCGAGTTCACCACCGAAGGCAACACCATCAAGCTTGGTGACAACAAGGCTCAGCTCGTCATCGATATGGATGTCAAGAACGGAAGCACCTTCTCGCTCACCAACAACGAGGGTGAGGAAGTCTTCTTCGCTTGCAAGGCCGGCCGTCTCATCATGGACCGCTCACGTTCGGGCATCATCCCCAACGACGCTTTCGCTCCCGAGACCTACGATCCAAAGCCAGCTATGGGCACCAACAGCGGCACATGGATTCCTGTAGAGCAGATCTGCGGCAAGAAGAACACCTATCACGTGCAGCTCTGGATGGACATCTGCTCCATCGAGATGTATGTCGATGGCGGACGTGCCACGATGACCAACCTCGTCTTCCCAAAGACTCCTTACAACGCCCTCACCGGCAATGGTCTTTCCAACGTGAAGGTTTGCACTGTTGAACTCTAATCTGTCATTGGTAGTAAAAGGGTAGTAAAATAGTTATAAAAGGGTAGTAAAAGGGACGTTACTACCGCTTGGCCGAATAGGTTCCGTTCAAGAAATGCATATGTCCCTTTAACTCCCTTTTTACTCCCCTTTAACTCCCTTTTTACTCCCCTTTAATTCCTTTATAAAAAATGAAAAAGACCTCTGCTCTTGCCATCATCCCCGTGATGCTCGCCTTCTTCTGCATGGGCTTCGTCGATCTGGTCGGCATCGCATCCAACTACGTCAAGGAAGATCTCCAGCTCTCCGACTCGGTGGCTAACGTGTTCCCTTCGCTCGTGTTCTTCTGGTTCCTCATCTTCAGTGTTCCTACAGGCATGCTGATGAACAAGATCGGCCGCAAGAAGACCGTGCTCCTCTCGCTTGTTGTCACTGTCATTTCGCTGTTCATTCCCTTGTTTGGCAAGTCGTTCCCCGTGATGCTCGTGGCCTTCTCGCTCCTCGGCATCGGCAACGCCCTGATGCAGACCAGTATTAACCCCTTGGCTATGCTTGTGATTGGTGACAAGAACCTTGCATCCACACTTACCTTCGGACAGTTCGTCAAGGCCATCGCTTCGTTCATGGCTCCTTACCTCGCCATGTGGGGCGCTACCCAGGTCATCCCATCGTTCGGTTACGATTGGCGTGTGCTCTTCCTGATCTACTTCGTTGTTGGCATCATCTCCACTGCCCTGCTTTGGGCAACTCCTATCTACGAGGAGATCAGCGGCGGCAAGTCTTCGTCATTCATGGACTGCCTGGCACTGCTCAAGAAGCCCATCGTGCTCTTGTCGTTCTTTGCCATCATGTGCCATGTCGGCATCGACGTGGGTACCAACACCACAGCTCCTAAGCTCCTCATAGAGCGTCTGGGTATGACCCTCAACGATGCAGCCTTCGCCACCTCGCTCTACTTCATCTTCCGTACCATTGGTGCCTTTACCGGTTCGTTCTTCCTTCGCATCATGAAGACCCGCTGGTTCTTCATCATCAGCGTCGTCCTGATGGCTCTCTCGATGTGCGGTATGTTCTTCGGTACCGAGAAGTGGATGCTTTATACCGCCATCGCCCTCGTAGGCTACGGCAACTCCAACGTCTTCTCTATGGCATTCTCCGAGGCTCTCCTCTCTGTTCCCGAGAAGCAGAACGAAGTCAGCGGTCTCATGATTATGGGCCTCTTCGGCGGTACCATCTTCCCACTCATTATGGGCTTTATGAGCGATGCAATGGGTCAGGCCGGTGCAGTAGCAGTTATGGCCGTCGGCGTCATCTACCTCTTTACCTATATCAAGAATATCAAGAATTAAATATATTGGTAGTAAAAGAGTAGTAAAAGGGTAGTAAAAGAGTTATAAAAGAGACGTTACTACCGCTTGTCCAAGTAGGTCCTGTTCAAGAAATGCATTTGTCCCTTTAACTCCCTTTTTACTCCCCTTTAACTCCCTTTTTACTCCCCTTTAACTCCCTTTTTACTCCCCTTTATCCCCCTTAAATATTATGAAAAAAGACTTAATCGTAGGCATTGGCGAAGCACTTTGGGATTGTTTCCCCGAAGGCCGCAAGTTTGGAGGCGCTCCAACCAATTTTGCATATCACTCTGGTCAGTTCGGCTGGCACAGCATCGTTATCTCTGCTGTAGGTCAGGATGCACTGGGTGACGAGATTCTCGAAATCATCAAGGGCATCAAGCTCGACAGTCGCATTGCACGCGTAGCTTATCCCACTGGCACCGTACAGGTAACCCTCAGTGGCGATGGCATTCCCGCATACGAGATCTGCGAGAACGTAGCATGGGACAACATCCCCTGGACCGACGAGCTCGAATCTATTGCCAAGCGCACACGTGCCGTATGCTTCGGTTCGCTTGCTCAGCGCAGCCCCGTCAGCCGTGCCACCATCCTCAAGTTCCTCGACACGATGGATCCCGACACCGAGCGCATCTACGACATCAACCTTCGTCAGCACTTCTATAGCCTTGAGGTTATCGAAGCCAGCTTGAAGCGTGCCACCATCCTCAAGCTCAACGAGGAGGAGATCGAGATCGTCAGCGCACTCTTCCACCTCACAGGTTCAGCCGAGGAGCGTTGCCGTCAGCTCATCAGCAAGTTCGACACTCTCCAGACCGTCATCCTCACCTGTGGCGCTGTGGGTTCGAACGTCTTCACCGAGAACGAGACTTCCTACGTCGATACTCCAAAGGTAAAGGTAGCCGACACCGTAGGTGCAGGCGATTCGTTCACCGCAACCTTCGTGGCTCAGTACCTCAAGGGCAAGAGCATCCAGGATGCCCACCGCATCGCAGTCAAGGCCAGCGCCTTCGTCTGCACCCAGGAGGGTGCCACTCCAGTCTTCCCCAAGGAGATTCTGGAAGCCTAAGGACTCGCTCCCCTCACTCCCTGACGTTTCATAACGTGTATTAATTATAAAGATGGTAGGGGTCGCAGATGTGATATCTGCGGCCCCTTTTTCATTTCTAAAGGATTCTAAGGGAATTTAAGGGATTCTTAGGGATTCTAAGGGACATCACTTTCGCCAGAACAATTCGGATCGAACCAATAATTGTTAATTATTAATTGTTAATTGTTAATTGAACATTCGTCCCCTAATATCCCTTAATATCCCCAAATATCCCTTAAAATCCCTAAGTATAATACACCAAATTCCCATAATTGAACCTCGTCAACGCCGACTTCGTATCGTCCAGTTCCAGCATTCGCTGGGGCACCTCATCCAGCGGATAGTTCTCGATGCAGTATTTTAGGCGGAGGGTGAATTTCTCCATCTCCGCATCAATCTCCTCCTTCGTAGCCGTGATGTTGTTGTCGATGGCCTCCTGCAGTTCCGAGATGATCATCCCCGAGAACAATCCATGCAATCCATGTCGATATGCATACTCATCGGCATGGCACCAGATGCCGATGCAGGTCTTTCCGCGCAGGAACTGCGTATGACCATCGTCAATCAGAAGTCGTGTAAACACCCCTTTGCGATTTGGTGTTGAAAACAATCCATACCTGTTTCCATGTCCCAGCATCATGATGGTGTCATCCGCCTTCAGTGCACGTCGCACAGCCCCATTCGTACTCTTCTCCGTGATACACATCTTGACATCCTCCCGCTGCTCATACAGCAACCTCAGCACCCTTGTCGTCGGGTCATTCGCATGAACTACAATCATATTATTCTCTCTCCTTTCTTTCTTAAAATTATAATTCTCCAATTCTCTAATTCGTGATATAAAGATACGGAATCCGGATGGCTTTTTTCTGCCGAAGTATCCATTGCAATTTGACAAATATTATTTTCTGCGTCAGCAATTTTTTGCTGCCATTGGGGCAGCTCATTTTCCGGATTGTGAGACGGGCTATTGAAGCCCAACGTCTCCAATCCATTTTCTCCTTATCTCTTTTTTCATATTCTCAAATTCTTTGTTAATTCGTGATATACAAACTCGGGATCTGTATGGCCTTTTTTCTATTTGTAAAAAAAAGATACGGGATGGTATCTTTACACCAAATCACCATTCCATAGTAATATGTGAGTTTTGCGCTGCAAAAATAGGACTTTTCCCCGATATCTCCAAACCTTTCTGCATTTTTCTACATCATCACGCCATCTTTTTGCAAAAATATAGTTCTCATACGACAAGATTTAAGTTGCCTCTTCCCCTCTGTCGCGCATTCGCGTGCCTGTCGCCACATCCCCATCAAATAGTGGAAGAAAAACTTGCGAACGTGCAGAAAAGGGCCTACCTTTGCGGTGTCAAAATGAAAATCAATGAACAATTAACGGTTAATAATTAACAATTGATTTTCGAGACAAAAACAAATAACAATAATATTAACAATAAAAAAATATACAACTATGTATGCAATCGCATTCTTCACCACCGTGATCCTTTTCTCAGCTAGCCTCTATGTCGGCAACAAGATCGCTGAGGCAGTTCGTAACCACAAGAGCAGCACCGCTGAGTCTGACTTCTTCATCAGCCCCAATCCCTATATCGGTGCATTCCGTCACTCCGCATAATGCTCGCGAAATGCAACAACGCATCCCATATCTTGACAACCCTTTGTCATGAAACAATCCCCGGGAACCGAAAGGCTCTCGGGGATTGTTTGTTCTATGGAATCATTAACGAATAAATAACTCCTTACTGATTGTCAATCCACACCTGCTGACCTTCCTCCTGAAGCGCTTTCGCAAAGACCGATCCCTGCACACTCATCGTCGTGCTCAAGGCAAAAACCACAATTGGGAAACTGTAGTCCTTCAGGCACTCAACAAAGAGTTTCGAGACAATCGCTATGGGATTCTTGAAAGCACCGCACCCCCAAGCTCCCAGGATAATCACCTCATTCCCCTCTTTCGCAGCCACATCGAGAATCTTCTTGATGCGTGCCCGCATAACGTCCTCGTAGTTCTCCGGTCTATTATCTGGGTCCGACAACACAGGTGCTGCACAAGTGATGACATTCGCCGTGTACCAGCTGTCGGAGTCCATCATTTGCGGATAAATCGGATCTGTTCGCACATCCGTCTTGAACACCAGCACATCAGGTGTGTAGATGAGGTCGGCATTACCCATGTTGTCCATTTGGCCCTTGTTGTACATGTCGATATGCTTTTGGTAGAAAGGTTCCTTCATCGCCTGCAGGCAAGGCAGCAGCGTAGAGCATCTGCACAGTGACTCCTCCTGGGCACCGGAGAGATAGGGAGCGCCTCCTATCGAATGGTTGTTGGCATAGTTCAGCACCGCAACTTTCATGCTCTTGAATGCCTTGGCTGCTTCGAAACTACGCTTGCCCGACACAGTATTTCGTGGTCACAGCCTCGCAAGCAGGCAGTTCAATCTTATCCTCCTCTGCCACCATGTACTGCTTCGCTATCGAGTGTTTGATGGCACTCTTCAGTTCCGGCATCTCTTTGCAGCAGTTCGCCGTGTCCATCATCACCTCGAAATTGAGTTTCATGTACTTTTTGTCCATAAATAAAAACTATTAATGATTAATGTTTATGTTTCCTCTCTCACCATTATGTGTCAAAATGACGGAAAGGTAAACTCCCTTGTCCAGAATTAATCCTTGGGGCAATTCTGCGCTTCAATCACAAATTGTCGCGGCAAAGATAAGGATTATTTTCAATATGCACAAAAAAGTCGGGAAAAAGTTCACTCTTCCCGACTATTCTTATTGATATTACCAACTTCAGTCGTTCCAGTACTTCTCAGCCATCTGCTCAAAGCATGGAAGTATGCAGAGTACGTCACGCTCGTCCATCTCCTTGCCCTGTGGCATGCGTAGGCCAGATATGCCAACTCTGTTGCATGGCTATTGCGTTTGAACGCCTCTTCGAACCATGTGACAGCCTCGTCATATCGGCTTAGTTTCAGATAGTATCGACCTATAAAATGAGGCCAATAGGCATTGTTACTCTCCGTTTTTGCCAGTTCTTCAAGCCCACCCATGAGCGAGCCCTCAAACTCCGACGGAATCTCATGCAAGAGAATCTGTTCACTCCGTTCCTCCCCATTGTCATTCCGAAGAGTATCGAGGCAATCCACGATCCTCGAATTCCAATCATTCTCACCCATCGTTTGGTTCACTGTTTCTTTTTGTGTCATCATAAGTTTTTGTTTTTAGTTTTTTTATTTTTCCCCATTTGGGGCTTGCAACTATATATGTCAAAACTACATAAAAGTAAACTCAATTCATTAATGGTAATTAACGTCCCATTATGCGGCCATTAACGTTAAAGAATAGAGGTCCCCTTTTTCTGGCTTTGCCTTTTTTCTTGCTCCTAAGATAGGAGCTCTTTTTCTCTCTGAAAGGTGTAGCACGGCAGCAAGGCCGTGCGCTGAAAAGTAATGCATGCAGATGAGAATGCTCGCATTCACACCTGCATGCAGTGCTTGTCAGCATAGGGTGCTCAGCACCTACACCTTTCAGAGTTTTTTTATATTCGTGAAGATTCGCACGATTCGTGGTCTTTTAACAACCTCCGCATCACTTCAGCGCGAACTTCGCACTCTGCACATCCGCACTATTCGTGCCGATCATCACCTCGAACTCACCCGGCTCGCACACATATTCAAGCTCGCCGTTGTAGAACTTCAGCAGATCGGCATCGATGGTGAACGTCACGATGCAGCTCTCGCCCTCCTTGAGGGTAACACGCTTGAAGCCCTTGAGTTCCTTCACAGGTCGGGTCACACTGCCCACGAGGTCGCGGATATAAAGCTGTACGACCTCGGTGCCTTCACACTTGCCGGTGTTGCTGACGGTCACCTTGGCCTCAATCTCGCCATCCTTCGTCAGCTCGTTGCTGCTTAGGGTGATGGGTGAATAGCTGAAGGTGGTGTAGCTCAAACCGTAGCCGAAGGGATAAAGCGGTGTGTTGCTCACGTCCATGTAGCAGCTCTGGAACTTCACGAAGGCATCGGCCTGTACGGGACGACCCGTGTTGTAATAGCTGTAGCTCATTGGCAGTTGTCCGACATGACGTGGGAAGCTGGTGGTGAGTTTGCCCGAAGGCACGACGTCTCCGAAGACGACATCGGCAATGGCATCAGCAGCCTCGCTGCCACCGAACCATACCTCAAGGATGGCGGGGATGTGCTCGGTTTCCCAATTCAGGATCATCGGACGACCTGAGAAGTTGAGCAGCACGATGGGCTTGCCAAGTTTCACAAGCTCGACAAGGAGGTCATGCTGTGCATCGGGCATTTCGATGCCTACACGGCTCGAACACTCTCCTGCCATCTCCGAAGCCTCACCGCCGGCAAAGACGATGACGTTGGCCTGACGTGCTATGGCAAGTGCCTCAGCACGCATAGCAGCATCGCTGCGGTTGTCGCGCATCTCACGTCCGAACATGGTGGCATCAGCCTCTGCCTGGGCGTCGTACATCAGGTTGCAGCCCTTGGCATAGAGCACCTGTGCCTTGTCGCCCACAGCACGCTTCAGACCCTCTACCAAGGTGCTGTAACGCTCGCTGGTGGCAGCTACGCTCCACGTGCCTGGCATGTTGGCACGGGTGTTGGCCAAAGGTCCGATGAGTGCAATCTTGCCCTGACGCTTCAAGGGAAGGATGTTGCCCTCGTTCTTCAGGAGCACAAAGCTCTCGCCGGCAATCCTGCGTGCCTCACGGCGATTCTCTTCGGTATATACCTCCTTGGCATAGCGAGTGGTGTCGCAGTAGCGGTAGGGGTCTTCGAAGAGTCCAAGCTTGTACTTTGCTTCAAGGATGCGGCGACAAGCCTGGCCGATATCTGCCTGTGTGGTGCGTCCCTCCTTGAGGCTCTCGGCCAGCGTGCCTACCAGGCCGTCGCTCACCATGTCCATGTCCAGTCCTGCATGCAGTGCTAGGGCACTCACCTCCTTCAGGTCGCCCATGCCGTGGGCTATCATTTCGTAGATGCCGGTGTAGTCGCTCACTACGAAGCCGTCGAAGCCCCACTGCTTGCGCAGCACGTCGGTCAGAAGCCAGCGGTTACCCGTTGCAGGCACACCGTTGACGATGTTGAAGCTGGCCATATAACTGCCGGCTCCTGCATCGCAGGCCGCCTTGTAGGGTGGAAAATATTCGTTGTACATGCGCCAAAGGCTCATATCCACGGTATTATAGTCACGACCTGCCTCGGGTGCACCATAGAGGGCAAAGTGCTTTACGCAGGCCATCATGGTGTTGGCGCTTGTGAGGTCACCCTGCTGATAGCCGCGCACCATTGCCTCGGCGATGCGGCTTCCGAGGAAGGGATCCTCGCCATTGCCTTCCGAGATACGTCCCCAGCGTGCATCGTGGCAGATGTCAACCATTGGGCTGAACGTCCAGCAGATGCCGTCGGCTGTGGCTTCCTGGGCAGCAATCTGTGCCGAACGTTCGATGGCTTCCATATCCCAGGTGCACGAAAGGCCCAGAGGAATGGGGAAGACGGTCTCATAGCCATGGATCACGTCCATACCGAAGATCAAGGGTATGCCGAGGCGGCTTTCTTCGACGGCAATGCGCTGCAGTTCCGCTACACGGCCTGCACCCTTCAGGTTGAAGAGTCCGCCAACGCGTCCTGCACGGATGTTTTCGGCCACGTTGCTCGACTGTGCAGCACCGGTCACGATGTCACCGGTCACCGGCAGATTCAGCTGGCCCAGTTTCTCTTCGAGGGTCATCTTGCCCATCAGGTCGTTGATGAACGCATCCATCTCGTTGTTCGACTTGTTGCCCGAACAACTTGCAAGGCCCAGCAGCAGGGCCAAACCCCATATCGTTTTTTTCATAGCCAAATTCTAATTGTTAACTATTAATTATTAATTGTTAATTATTAATTGTTAATTGAAAACCCCAGTTTCTTCAACCCCTCCTGCACCTCCGGACAGCTCATGAAGAGCATCCAGAGCAGACCTGTACGATAGTTCTCGATCATGGGTGCAATGGTCAGTTGGTCGATGGCAAGATAGCGGGGTAGTGTCCAGGCAGGATCCAGCGAGAAGGCATCGTATGGGCCATATTTGCCCCAAAGGAACGACTCCATCGAATGGAAGCGACGCAAGGCTGCCATGCTCTGTTCGGGCGTGTAGGGGAAGCTCGAAAGTGCAGCAGTGGGAGTGATTACGCCAAGGTCCTGGTTGGGCGCATGGGCTGCATAACCTTCGGGCGAATAGCTGGCGGTAAGACCCCAGCAATCCTTGCCGTATCCCTTGTAACCCTTGGGATTATCTACGCAGTAGGCATAGTTGGCAAGGGCGTGGTTGGCTGTGACGTGCCAATAGTCGGCATACTGGTCCTTGAGGCCTTTCGGGCAAAGTCCGATCCAGCTGTAGTGTGCCCAGAACAGTGGACCACCATTCGTCTCGGCACCATTGTGCTTCACGTCGAGCGGATAACCGTAGGGTGCAGCATCGCTCTTGATGCCTCCGCTGCGTGCCCAACCCTCGTGATAACATTCGGCAGGCACCGAATGTGTCGGGCTAGCTGCTGCGAGGATGTAGGTGATGAGGCACTCGTTGTAGCCCTCCAGCGGGAAGTTCATCTCCCATCCGTAGTTGGGGCTCCAATGCCAATAGATCACGTGTTGTCCTCCGCGGGTGTACCAGTCGAATTCCATGGCCTTCCACAGCTCGTTGATCTTGTCGATCACATAGGCTTCTGCCTCGACATCGGCCTTCATATATTGGCGTACGCAAAGCAGCGACTGCATCAGGAAACACGACTCCACGAGGTCACCGCCATTGTCCTTTGTGCCGAAGGGGATGGTCTTGCCCGAAGGTCCGTCCATCCAGTGCGACCACACGCCATGATAACGGTCGGCCTTCGCCAGATAATCGACGATGCGGGTCAGTCGGGCCACGCCTTCTTTACGCTTGATCCAGCCGCGATCCATGCCGACAATCAGGCCGGCAACACCGAAGCCCGAACCTCCTGTGGTGATTGTCATCTTGTCGTTCGATGGATAGATGCCATCGAGGTGGATACGCTCGTAGGCCAGTCCCGAAGTCGGGTCGGCGCCTTCCCACATGTAGTTCAGGCACTGTTGCTGCACAAGGTCGAGCAGTTCGTCGGCACTCAGTTCGGTGGTCTCGCCTTCCTCTTGACTCGTTTGCTCATGCGTTCCGCCGCACGAGCAAGCAATCAGAGCCAGACTCGCCAGTCCTATCAGTAATTTGTGATAATGTTTCATGCTAAGTGTCTTTCTATCTTTTTCACGAATAATCCTGTTTTTCTTTTATCACGAATTATCGAATTTTCGATTTTTTTTTAGCTCTCTACGGATTTACCAGATTAAACAGATTATTTGTACGGTCGTACAAAAAGAAATCCGATAAATCTGTGCAAATCCGTAGAGCTTTGTCTAATTCTCAAATTCTCTAATTCGTGACAGAAAAAGATTATTCGGGATCCTCACCCAGCTCAGGCGTATTGATGATTTGGTTCGAAGGAACCGGGATATATCGGCTGCCCTCGTTCCAGCCATACTTGCCAAGCACGCTTGTGGCCTGACCTGTGCGGCAAAGGTCGGTGTAGCGCAAGCCCCACTCTGCGCAGAGCTCCACACGACGCTCTTCCAGGATCTGATCCACCGTGACACCGTTCACCGAAGGCATCTGTGCACGTGCACGCACCTGGTTGAAGGGTGCATCACCGTTCTTGCCCAGGCGAACCTTGGCCTCGGCATTCATCAGCAGCACTTCGGCATAACGGATAAGGCGCACGTTGTTATTGCGGCCCCATTCGCTGTTGCCGGCTGTCATCTGGTCGAATGGAACGTACCCCTTGCCGTCGTAGATCTGTGCGATTTCGGCAGTACGGTCCAGGTCGCCATTGATGGTCCAGCCTTCGCGGGTGGTGGTGCCTGCCACGAGCAGCGAAGTCTCCTTGCGGATGGTCTCGCCACGGTTCTCCATCAGTTCGAGGAACTTGGGGCTGTAGCGCATGAAGGTCCAGCCGCCGATGCCGTTGCTCCAGTTGCCGGCAGCGTCAAAGAGGGTGAGACCTGCACCACGGAAGTTGAACCACTGGTCAACGCCTACATAGTCGCCGCTGGCAGTGCCGAAGTCCGAGCACTGCACCTCCATCAGGCTCTCGTTGCAGAGCTTGCCGGGGATTTTGAAGAGGTTGTAGTAGTCGGGGTAGAGCTCGAAGCCGCCACCATTGACGATGTCGTCGGTGAGGCTCTCCACCAGAGGAAAGTTGCCGGCAAGCAGCGCTGTGCGGGCTGCAAGAGCCTCGGCTGTGTACTTGGTGAATGCACCGGGGCGTGACATCTGGTTGGGGCGCTTGGCCTCCATGCCGGCAGCTGCCTCCTGCATCTCGGTGATGATGTAGTCATAGACCTTCTCCACCGTGCTGCGACGGAACGAGTTCTGCGTGTTGTCGCGATAGATGACGCAGGGACCGAAGTTGGTGACGAGCTGGTAATAGGCCCAGGCACGTACCACGCGTACCTCGCCCTTGTACTGCAGGTAGTTCTGGTAGTCAGAGCTGCCTGTGCTGAGGTTCTCGGCATACTGGTCGAGCGCGTCGATGTTCGAGTTGCAGTCGATGATGATGTTGTACATCGTGCTCCACATGTTGCCTACTGCCCAGAAGGCATTCGGGTTGGTGTATCCGCCGGGATAGCCGAACTTGAGGGCATCGCCCTGGTCATCGGCACGGCCCGACGACATGTCGTCGTCACGACCCATCCAGATCATGGCATTGGCCCAGTGGATGCCCTGTGTGCGCAGGGTGGCATAGGCACCCGTGGCAGCCTCGTGCATGGTGCTCGCATCGGTGTAGTCGATGGCATCCACGTCGATAGTGTTCTCCGCATCAATGTCGATGTAGTCGGTGCAGCTGGTCAGTGCCAGCATTGCAGCAGGGAGTACATATAGTAAAGTCTTCATATTTTTCATAACTTGTTGGTTGTGGGTTATGGGTAATGAGTGATGGGTTAGAAGTTAATCTGCACACCCAGGGTATAGGTTGCGGAGAGTGGATAGACCTGCGAATCCCAACCGTCGGCATCGCTCACCTCAGGCGAGAAGGTGTTGGCCGAGAACCAGGTGAATGGACGGTCGGCCGAAAGGCTGACGCGTGCGCTGGGCAGGGTGTAGCCGCCCATCTCGATGTTCTTGAACGTATAGCCGAGCGCAACGTTCTGCAGACGGAAGTAGTTGGCGCTCTCTACGAAGTAGCTGGCATTCTGGCTGTCGCCCACGTTCCAGCTCTTCATCAGGGCCTTGGCCGAAGGATCGGTGTTGCTCGTTCCCTCGCCGTGCCAGCGGTTCTCGAACTGTGCAAGGTCGAAGTTGTAGTTCTGGGCTGCATAGCGCAGGGCGCGCTTGCGGTTCCAGAGCTCGCCGCCTGCCTGGCCGTAGAAGCTGATGGCAAAGTCGAGGTTGCGCCACTGTACGGCTGCATTCAGTCCGTAGGTGATGTCGGGCACGTAGCTGCCCAGGGCCTGCTTGTCGCTGCCGTCGATCACCTTGTCGCCGTTCACGTCCTCATAGCGGAAGTCACCGGGCTCGAGGCCGTTGGCAACAGCCACGGGGTCGGCTGCCACTTCGGCGGCATTCTGATAGACGCCCAGCACCTTGTAGCCATAGTAGCTGTTCATCTTCTCGCCCACGATCTGATAGACCTTTCCGTTGGTCTGCACCTGCTTCACGCCGTCCTTCAGGCTCTTCACCTCATTGTGCAGCCAGCCGAGGTTGGCACCGATCTGGTAGCTGAAGTCCTTGGTGAGACGCTGGTTCCAGTTCAGGGTCATGTCCACACCCATGTTGAGGATCTCTGCCCAGTTGCCTGCCACGGTGGTGTTCTGCATCGGGCGTGCGGGGCTGATCACGGCGTCGCTGGTCAGACGATAGTACCAATCGATGTCACCGGTGAGGTGGTTGTTGGCGGTGGTGAAGTTCAAGCCGATGTTGGTCTCGTTGACGGTCTCCCAGCTGAGCCAGCTGAAGGTCGAACCGTTGATGTAGCCGTCGAGGGCGTTGTTGGTGCCGAACACGGCACGTGCCGTAGCGCTGGCTGCATAGCCTGCACTGGCTGCAATCTTGTCGTTACCGAGTTTGCCCCAGCTGGCACGAAGCTTCAGGTACTGGAAGAGGTCCTGGTCCTTCATGAAGTCCTCGTTGGTGATTACCCAGGCGGCACCTACCGAGGGGAAGAAGCCCCAAGGCTCGTTGTACTTCGAACTGCCGTCCTCGCGGAGGGTTACCATGAGCAGGTACTTGTCGGCGTAGTTGTAGTTGAAACGTGCGAAGTAGGAGAGGGCACGGTTGCGGAAACCGCCGTCACCCAGGGTGATGCCTTCCTTGTCGCCCAGCGAGAGGTATTTCCAGCTGTCCTGTCCCTCGGGTACATTCTGTGCGGTGCCCCAAAGGCCGTCGTAGCGCTCCTGGCGCAGCGAGGTGCCGAGCATGGCGGTCAGGCGATGGTCACCCCACTGGTCGGTATAGGTCATCGTGTTGTCCCATACGTAGTTGTTAAAGTTGCTGTCGCTCTTGGTCAGGCTGGTGGTCGAAGTCTGCTGCACGGTGCCCAGGTAGTACTGGGGAGTGAATGCCGTGGCACGTGTGGTCGAATAGTCGTAGCTGTAGCTGGTGCGGAAGTTCAACTTCTCGGGAATGAGGTTGAACTGTGCATAGAAGTTGCTCAGCACCTGGTAGTTCTTGTTCTGCGAATCGAACAGCTCGGCGGTGGCTACTGGGTTGAAGAAGTTGTTGGTCACGCCGATGGTGTTCGGGCTGGCATAACCGTCGGTGTAGATGTCGGCGGTCGTCTTGTCATACACGGGGAAGATGCCGGGCATGTTGAATGCCTTCTCCCACGCTGCATTGTTGGGCAGTACCTGGGTGCTCTGGCTGAACACGCCGTTCATGCCTACGGTGAGCCAGTTGAAGGCCTTGTACTCAAGGTTGCCGCGGAAGTTAAGGCGCGAATAGTTGTTGTCGGCATCCATGATACCGTTCTGATAGAGGTAGCTCATGCCCACGCCGTAGTTAGCCTTGTCGGTACCGCCGCTGATGTTCAGGCTGTGGTTGGTGATCACGGCTGTGCGAAGCAGTTCGTCGTACCAGTCGGTATCCGAGTTGTACTGGTTCTGCTCGAAGTTGCCGCCGTACTTGGCCACACTGGCCTGCAGCATTGGCAGATAATCGGCAACCTCGCTCTCACGCAGCATCTGTGCATACTGGCTCGAATTGCTCATCTCGAGCACGTTGGTGGCCTTCTGCATGCCTACGTAGCCGTCGTACGACACCTTGGCGCGTTCGTTGTTCTTGCCTTTCTTCGTGGTGATGATTACCACACCGTTGGCAGCACGTACACCGTAGATGGCGCTGGCGCTGGCATCCTTCATGATGCTCATCTCCTCGATGTCGCTGTTGTTAAGGAAGTTGATGTTGTCGTAAAACATTCCATCCACCACGTAGAGTGGGGTGGTGTTGCTGAACGAACCCAGACCACGGATGGTCACCGTAGGTCCGCCACCAGGCACACCGCTGTTCACGATGTTCACACCGGCAACCTTGCCCTGCAGGGCTGCCATGGGCGAAGAGGTAGGCACGCTGACGATGTCCGATGCCTTCACCGTCTCGATGGGTGCGGTCAGGTCCTTCGACTTGGCGGCGCCGTAACCGATCACCACGGTCTCCTCAAGGTTCTGCACGTCGGGCGACATGCTGATGTTCATCGTTCCGCCCTTGACCTTCACGTTCTCTGTCGTCATGCCAAGGTAGGAGCAGGTCAATGTGGCATCCGAAGCCACACCGTCGAGTTCGTAGTTGCCGTCATAGTCTGTGGTGGTCACGATGTCGGTACCTGCCACGCGTACTACAGCACCCAGCAATGGTTCGCCGAACTCATCGAGCACGCGACCCTTCACCTTGCCCAGGCTCTGTGCCATCATCGACATGGGGACCATAGCAAGGACAAGCAATAATGCAAGCGTTTGCTTTTTCATACTTAATTGGATTTGGTTGGTTATTAATATATATATGTATAGGTTGTATATCCTGTTCAGTGATGTGTGTTTAATCTCCGACTCACTAATTCGTGATAAGAAAACTTTGTTATGCTCTTCGAGCAGAAATCTTGGAGGAAATCAAATGTGGAAATATCGTTTGTCCCTACAAGTGCTTGACCAGGCATCCATTTCTTCATAAAGATTTCCTCAATGATTTCTAGCGTTAGCTATAATGATGGATCTTTTGGTCTCCTTTTTCTGGCGAAGCCTTTTTTCTTCCTCCTGAGGAGGACTTTTTTTCATATCTTGATTCATTTCTCGCTGCAAAGGTAAAGCCTTTCGAAATATCATCCAAATTTTCCACTACGATTCTATTACGCTACATTCTGCACCCACTACGCTTTTACTACGTTCATTTTTGCAACTTATTGTTAATTATCGACTTGAATATCGAAAAAAATACGCCAAAAATTTTCTTGTTTCAATAATTATCCTTATCTTTGCCCCCGAAAATACATCATCTTTATAAATACTGTCACCCGCCATGAAGCTCCGTCACCTCCTCCTTTGGCCCCTTCTGTCTGCCGTTATGGCCCTGCAGGCAGCAGGTTTTCGGCCCATCATCACCAACTTTACGCCCACCGACTACGGATTCTCCACAGGTTCGCAGGTATGGAGCTGCTCGCAGGATTCCAATGGTACCGTCTATTTCGCCACCAACAAGGGGCTGCTTGTTTTCGACGGTTACCAGTGGACGTCAGTCTCTTTGCCCGACAATACCATCATCCGTTCCGTCAAGGCTGTGGGCAACCGCATCTATGTAGGCACTTACGAGGACTTCGGTTACTTCGAACGCGATGACTTCGGCCAACTCGTTTATACTTCGCTTCTTCCCCTTATCGGTGACTTCCCGATTGAACTCGAGGAGCCCTGGTTCATCCTGCAACAGGGCGACGACATCTATTTCCAGACCTTTGCTTCCGTCTTCCGTTATGACCCGACCGCCAACGACGGGCAGGGTAGCGTCACCCCTATCAACATCACCGACAAGCATCCGCTCTACCTGCATCTGATAGGCGGACAGCTTTGGGCACAGCTCATCGAAGGTGGCTACTACCGCTTCAACGGTCACGACTATGTGCGGGCTATTCATCCCTCGATCTATGGCAACAGTCGCATCGTGGCTGGTTTTCAGCTCCGTGCTACGGGCGACATGCTGCTCTGCACCGAAAATGCAGCCCTCTTTCTGCATCGCCCCGCTACGGGGCTCACCATTCCCTATCGTACCTCCATTGACGATGAGCTGCGCCATGCCTCCATCAACCGTGCCGTCATCACCCGCGACAGCACGCTCGTCATTGGTACCATTCGCGATGGCATCTATGGCCTCGACCTCAACGGGAAACTGCTATGGCATTACAACGTGGCCGACGGACTGGTCAACAACTCCGTGCTCAATCTCTTCTGCGACGCCGACAACAATGTCTGGGCATGCCTCGACAACGGTATAGCGCTCATCCATTGCGGTATGCCCATCACCTGCCTCAAGCCTTCGCCCGCCCATCAGTCCATCGGCACGGTCTTTGGACTGCTGCTCCATCAGGGCGAACTACTCATGGCCACCAACGAAGGCTTCTACCACATCCCTATCGATGCCGATCCCGTTTCCATCACGAAAGGAGAGGGTCGGGGAGAGGCTTCCCTCATTCCCGACACCGAAGGGCAGAACTGGCACATCACCCGCATTGGCCGTCAGTTGTTCCTCGGCAGCAACCGAAGCACGTTCATGGTCGATGCCGATCACGGTTACATGCTCACTCCTGTGCCCAACACCGATGCCAGCAGCACTTGCCTCAAGCAATGCCGCATCTGGGACCAGGATGTCCTGATCGAGTCGTCCTACAACGTCCTGCGCGTCTATCGCCAGCAGCAGGGCAATTGGACCTTCAGTCACGAGGTCGAAGGGTTCTCGTCACCCATCCGTCATTTCGAGGTCGATCACGTTGGACGCATCTGGGCAGCCAATATGCAGAAGGGACTCTTTTGCCTCACGCTCGACCGTGACCTTCGTGCCGTCGATCACCTCCGTACCTTCGACCGTCTCAGCAGCGACGAGGGAGGTGCCTCCACCTGTCATGTCATGAAGGTCTTAGGACGCATCGTGCTGAGCGACGAACAGCAGCTCTACACCTACGACGACGTGTCGCAGTGCATCGTCCCCTATGACCCGCTCAACCGTCTCCTCGCCAATACCCAGGACATCTACAATGCCACCGATGCAGGCACCTACGGCGTCTGGTTGGCTGGTCAGAAGGGCTATGCCCTCATCGACAAGCAGGCCGACAGCCTCTGTCTGCGCCAGTATATCCCCGTCTCTTCGCTCGGCATGCTGGCTGGCGACAGGTGCGCCACCGTCTATCAGTGCGGCGACTGTGCCTATTTCAACATGTCGGGTGGGGTAGTGCGCTACGATTTCGCTGCCCGTCGTTACGCCCCGCTCATCCAGCCTCACATCGCCATCACCACTTCCTACTTCAACGAGAGCAATGGCCAACACCACGACATCCCGCACCAGGCGCTCATCAGCGGTGAGCCCGTCATCGAACCCAACATCAACCTCCTCTTTTCCTATCCCGAGTACAACGGACGTGGCGTTTCCTTCCGTTATTCCCTTCCCAAAGGTACCCACCGCGATATTCCCACCACCGACCAGCAACTGACGCTCAACAACCTGAAGCCCGGCTCCTACATGCTCCAGGCCGAAGCGATTGGTCCCACCGGTCAAACCCTCGACATGCTCCAGCTGCATTTCCGCGTCCTCCAGCCTTGGTATCTCCGTTGGTGGTCCATCCTCCTTTTCCTGGGCGTCATCGGCATCATGGCTTGGATCTACGCGCGTTGGAGCATACGCCGTGCCATCCTCCGTCAGAAGCATCAGCACGAGCAGGAGAGCCGCGAGCAGCGCATCATCATGCTCGAACAGGAACAGCGTATAGCGCAACAGCAGCGTCAGATACTCGAGACCGAGCTCTCCACCAAATCCAAGGACCTCGCCACCCTGGCCATGGACGTCTTCTCGAAGGAAAAGGTCATCGAGAACCTCCGCGAATCGATGCAGGAAGAACAGAAGAAGGGCAACATCTCGGTACGCGAGATGAATGCCCTCCTCAAGCGCATCCAGCAGACCGAAGGCAACCTCGAGTTCTGGAGCATATACCAGAAGAACTTCGACCTCATCCACGAGCACTTCTTCCGCAACCTCCAGGAGCGCTATCCCTCCCTCACCTCCAGCGATCTGAAGTTCTGCGCCCTCCTCCGTCTCAATCTCTCCACCAAGCAGATCGCCACCTTCACCAACCTCTCCGTCCGCGGCGTCGAAAGCGCCCGCCTCCGCCTCCGTCGCAAGTTCTCCCTCTCTGCCGACCAGAATCTCGTCGACTTCCTCATCAGCTTCTAGGCTCAATCGGTAATTTTTACCATAAAAGTGGGGGATAGGAGTTTTTTTTCTTTATTCCTCCTCCTAAGCAGGAGTCCGGTCCTAAATTATTCAGCAGGTTGGTAGTAATAGGTCGTCGAAGGAGTGTAGATGCCACAGGTGATGCCAGCGAGGAATCCATCCCAGAAAGTCTGCTTGGTCTTGATTATGAAGTGCTGCGTATCCTCCACGTAGTTCTCTACCTTGTCGTAACGAGGTTCGACAAGACCATCGATAAACTGGTGGTTCTTAACTACAGCGACCTGCTTCACAGGATCACCCTCATTCATGCCAACACTGAGACTCTGCACGTAGCAGGACTGAAGCATCATCATAGCGCAGATGCCCAAGATGCACATATATACCTTTTTCATTGTTTTATACATTATTATTATTTAAATTTACTTTGATGTTTAAGCAGCTTTGCTGAACTGAACGATGCGAAGGTCAGCAGCGTTGGTGCTGCTCTTGCGGTTGTTTACTGACTCAGCGATCTTGTTGCCAACATAGAGGCGGGCTGAGAAGAGGATCACGGTGGTGAAGAATGCGATTGCGTACATAGTTGTATATTTTTTAAATGTTAATATTTTTGTTTCTGTCTGAACAATCAATTGTTAATTGTTAATTATTAATTGTTAATTGAACTTGTTGATTGTTCATTGATTTTCATTTTCACACCGCAAAGGTAGGGGCTTTTTCGCACCCCTCCAAACATTTTCCTCACTTTTTGCATCAGACATAGCGACACGACAAAAGAATGGCGACAAGCATGGTCACCACCCTCCATTCTTGTCGCCTCGATCTGAAATTCGTTGCATTTTTTGTGCCAAATCATGGCCTCCTCGAATGTCTCGCCACAACCATCAAATCCTCCCCATAAGAGGACCAAAGAGCCTTTTTTCTGGGCTTCTGCCCTTTTTTCATTAATGGTAATTAACGTCCCATTACACGGTCATTAACGTTTTAAAGAATCCCCGTAAAATAATTCACAAAAAATTTGGAAATCCCCCAAAAACTGCATATCTTTGCGCCATCCCAAAGTCCCATAACGACTATGGGGTGCTGGGACAACCAACTAGTCATTCTTAATGGTCTTATTGAAAGATGAGAGTGTGAAGATTTTGAACGAGTTCGACAAGACGAATCGTTCAGCAGTAATGAACCTTCTGATGCACCGCTACTCCATCCCGGAGTTCGATGCCGCAGACATTTTGCAGGACGCGTGGGTGTTCCTTCTGGAAAAACTCACGGTTGGTGAAATGCTCGATGTGCCGAAAAAGTTGTCGGCTTACCTAGCAAAGGTATGCAGCCTGAAGGCACATGAGTATCTCCGCAGAAAGCAGAATGCTATCAAGAATCCTTCCTTCGATGACACTGCTTTTACACCGGAGGAACTCACTGCCTACGAGATGGAAGCCCAGTCATGGGAAGAATTCTTGGAGGAGTCGAGAAGAGCCGAACACCGCAAGCTCGACATGATGGAGAAAGAGCTGCAAAAGCTTTCCGACAGGGAAACCGCCCTTCTCATGGCCTATTACGAAACCGACGGTACCAAGACCTCGATGAAGCAACTGGCCGAAAAGTTGGGCTACAGCTGCGACCGAGTGGCCATCACCATCAAGTCGCGAATCTTGAAGAAATTGCGCAACGGAATTCAGCAACAGGAGAGAGCCTACGGCGACGGGCTCTCCCCTGTTGCCCTTTTTTATCTATTCCTGGTCATTCCGAGGGGGTCTTTGTCAAGTAATTTTCACCGTTATCGGACACCATTTGCGCCATCCCTTCTTCTTTGACAGCGCATCCAAGTCTTCGCAATAAAACCTAGTATAAAATTCCTCGTACCACTGATTATTTGAATAGCAAGTGAGCTCCCTTCGGAATAATTCCAAATCAATGTTACCCTCACATATTCGTTTCATGAAAAACTCATAAAATGCATCCACCTTCTCCTCAATCCTTTCCCACCAGTTTGGGATATAGTATAAGAAAGGAGCATTGACGGTCAAATCATGTTTATTGTACAATGGAACAATCACCCTTATCCTATCCTCGTCCAACTCGCAAAGCCCTTGATAACGCGACTGGATATATGACTCAAGGTTTCGCATCCCCATCAATTTTGCCCGCAGCTTATTCATTTCCTTCCTCTTTTGTATCTTCGGGATTTCGTGGTAAATGATGTACATATCCTGATTCCATTTGGTAAAGAATTCGGGCACATGGTCGATGAAGTCGACCACATCCTTCTCCGGCCATTGTTTGAAGCTGATTCGAAAATGAAAAGCGGGAACCTCAATATAGGGATTTTTGCACAGACGCCTGCTACAGTAACAATTGATAGTATATCTATCCACCCGGTCATTTGGAAATACAAAACGAATGGTTTCCACATAAAAATGGCCGAAGAGGTCTTCGGCTTGTATAGGCAGATACCCGCCCTTCTCAGAAAGGACATAGAAATTAAGTCCATCGTCCATCAACTTGCGAATCAGAAGATAGGTCATGACGGTCTTGCTCGTACCGATTCTCCCTATTTGTGGGAACCTCTCACGCAGCTCCTTTTTCCGGTGCTTATAGTAGTTGTTCCAGATCATCCCCTCATCCATCCGGGTCCTTCTCAGCCATTGTAACAGATTTCTTGACATATATTCCGAATTAAAAGAAGGAGCAGAAAGGAATAAGTTTCGGAAGTGAATACCAAACGATACCTTGCCTTACGAAGCATTTTCTTAGATATAAGTTTTCATTAACTTATTGTCGATTTATCCCACCGATTCTTGCCCAGAGCCTCTTATCGCCAACTCTTTCCGGCATTCTAGATGTTCCAAAACAATTCCTTTCCACACCTTCAAATTTGACATCTATTCCTATGTGTCGAAATGCCGAAAATGTAAACCATTGTATATGCTCTTCGAGCAGAAATCAAGGAGGAGGACCGAGAGGGTCCTATAGCGGCTGAAGACCCGAGTACACCCACATGATATTGTTGAACTCGACATACAGCTGCAGTACCGAGTTCTTCTGCGTCCGCACCCGTATGACCCCGTTATCCCCATCCTGGTCAATCACCGAAAACTCGACCTGCTCACCACCCGCATCATCCTGGTCATCATCTCCTCGGTCCAAGATGATGTATCGTTGTTCCTGCTCCGAATAGATGGTGATGGTCTCCTTGTCCGTGTCGATGGAAAGCACGATTTTCGAAGGCTCCCAGTCCGACCACTCATTCCAATGATTGTCATTGTCAACATACTTGTATGCAAAAAAAGATGCACGATAGAACAAAGACTCAGCCTCGGCAATACCAAAGCTGAAACATGCCAATAAGGCAACGATCATTTTTTTCATAATTGTACTCTTCTATTTCAAATCACTTCTGTTCACATTCTCCCTTTGCAAAACTACGCCTCATTTTTCAATATAGCAATTATTCTGGCCGTATTTAACCATAATTAACGATAAATAATATGTTCATTAAAGTTAAAAGTAAATAGGCCTAGGCGTCCGTGACATTTGTCTTGAATGCAGCAAAGAAATATTCTCAAGTCTCCCCTCGACCCACTTTCAGCGGTTGCCCGTTCTCATTTCTGCTTTTTTTTATCAAATGTTTTGGTGATGTCAAAGAAATCCTGTATCTTTGCACCATCAAATGTAAAAGAAGAGTATATGAGTACGCAATCCATGAATAAGGCAATCGCCGACTATTTCAAGAGCCAACCCATCCAAAGGGCATGGCTTTTTGGCTCGTTCGCGCGTGGCGAAGAGACACCATTGAGCGACGTCGATATCCTTGTACAGTTTGATGAAGGAGGTGTAAGCCTGCTGAAACATGCTGCAATGATTTGCGAACTTGAGAAAATTCTTGATCGTCCTGTGGATATCGTTCCCGAAAAGATGCTTCGTCCGAGAATTAGAGAGAGTGTAAACCAAGACAGGATATTGATTTATGAGAGAACCAGAAGAAATTAGCCGAATTACAGGGCTAAGTCGAGAAGACATCGATTCACTATAAAAGCAATTCCTCTTCATCACATATCAACAAAGAGCGATTCCCTCATCGGAACCGCTCTTTTATTTCTACAATCATTAATGGTCATTAACGACAAATTATACGGTCATTAACGTTAAGACACCTCTATTGTGTTCATAGGAAGTCCCAGAAGGCGGCAGGCAGGGAGATGTTCTCAACATCGCGACAGCATTCGAATAGAGGGGCGACGTCAATGGGAGTGTATCCGGCAATGCCACATCCGATGGGAGTGACCAGGAATCTCTTCTCAGGGTGAGCTTTTGCGTATTCACAGAATTGCCTGACAGCATCGCCCATCGAGGCGAGTCCACCCATCGAAGGAATGGCATAGCACTTTCCCTGGGGTCCTACCCCTTGTCCCATGATTGCTCCGAAATGATCAAGGGCATATCGGGCAGCACCACCATAATGCATACCTTGTGCGTTAGAACCGAACACAAAGATCTCATTGTTGGCCAGTCTTGTGATCACATCAGGCGTCACTCTGCTCTCAGGGTTGTTGACCGATTCTTCGCGGTTCTTCCTTTCCTCCTCCTCAACGATAGGCAGCTGTTTTCTCCATTCTTCGAGGAACTCCTTCATATCGTATCTCAGGTCCTTCAGCTCCTCCCTCTTGAATACGCCATTCTTAGCGACATATTCCTCAATCTTCTTTCTGACAGTCGCCTCCGTCTTGTATTTGGCCATCTTTTTCGGATCCATGCCAAAACTGAATGACTTCCCTGTCTTCCGCCCATTCACCGTCTCGAACTTGATAGCTGTAATCTTGATTTCCATGTTTGTATTGTTTTCTTTACTGTTCCAATATTATGTGATGTTTTGCGGGAAAGGTAAACGCATGGATGTATTAGAATTATTTGTTCTGTCTTCCCAAAATAATGCGACATTTTTAATCAATGATTTGGTAAAAACAAGGCTCCTAGTGAAGGTCTGCTTGCTTTTTTATTCGTCCATACTTAAGAATTTTAAACTAAAATTTGGTAATATTGTGAAATCGTCATATATTTGCAGCCAAACAACAATAGATTCAAATGGGAAGCATCAATATGGGACAGAATGATTATCTAAAATTGAGTTATGATGGCAAGATTGTCATTGGCTGTGACAAATATTATAAAGGGAAAGTAGTGATTCCATACGGAATAGTTAAAATCGCTAATGGCGCTTTTAAGGGCTGCATTAACATTACGTCAATAGAGATTCCAAGTAGCGTGATTGTAATAGGAGTAGAAAGTTCAAGTTATTATAGTGACAAATATGGTTCTGGCGCCTTTGAAGGCTGCACCAACCTCTCATCTATTGAGATTCCTTGGAGCGTGACAAAAATCAATCGCCATACTTTCAAGGGGTGCACAAGCCTCAAAAAAATTGAAATTCCCAGCAGTGTGACCGAAATCGAAGAAAATGCTTTTGATGGTTGTACCTGCCTTAAGGAATTTGTAGTTGCTAATGATAATTCTAGCTTTTGTTCGTTTAATGGTGCGATATTTACCAAGAACATGAAGACTCTTTTTCGTGTTCCATTAAATATTGAAAGTTTCCATTTACCAGCAGGTGTTAATGAGATTGGATGGAAAGCCTTCACAGGATGCACCAGCCTTAAATCTGTTAAAATTCAAAACGGTTTAGTTAAAATAGGGGACTCTGCTTTCTTTGGCTGCACAAGCCTTACAATGATAGATATTCCTAGTAGTGTGACTGAGATTGGAAGTAGAGCTTTCTCTAACTGTGTCAACCTCACATCGACAACAATTAAAAACAATTTAGTCAAGATAGGTGCCCATGCTTTTGAAGGCTGTTTGAGCCTCTCCTCGTTAACAATCAAAAGTCGTTTGGCAAAAAAATGTGACAAGGTTTTTCCTTGCTGTACCAACCTCTTTGATATTCCCAATAGCGTGACCGAGATTGGGTATAGATCTTTCTTTGGCTGCACTAGCCTCACAACTGTAAAAATCCAAAGCGGTTTGTTTAGGATAAGTGACGAGGCTTTCTTTGGCTGCAATAGTCTTACCTCTATAGAGATTCCGAGTAGTGTGACTGTGATAGGAAGTGGTGCTTTCTCTGGCTGTACGAGCCTCACCTCTATAGAGATTCCAAGTAGTGTGACTGAGATTGTAAGTAGTTTTTCGCATTATGGAGATAAAAAAAATGGAGTTTTTGCAGGTTGCACTGGCCTTAAAACGGTAATAATTCAAAATGGATTGACTAAGATAGGTGACGAGGCTTTCTTTGACTGCGCCAACCTAACATCGATAAAGATTCCATGTAGTGTGACTGAGATCGGAGCTAGTGCTTTCTCTGGTTGTACGAGCCTCGCCTCGATAGAGATTCCGAGCAGTGTGACTGAGATAGGAAGAGGTGCCTTTACTTGCTGTACGAGCCTAACGTCGATAGAGATTCCGAGCAGTGTGACTGAGATCGGAGCTAGTGCTTTCTCTGGTTGTACGAGCCTAACGTCGATAGAGATTCCGAGCAGTGTGACTGTGATCGGAGCTAGTGCTTTCTCTGGTTGTACGAGCCTCACCTCGATAGAGATTCCAAGCAGTGTGACTGTGATAGGAAGTGATGCATTCTCTGGTTGTACGAGCCTCACCTCGATAGAGATTCCGAGTAGTGTGACTGTGATAGGAAGTGGTGCCTTTTATGGCTGCACGAGCCTTACTTCGATAGAGATTCCGAGTAGTGTGACTGAATTTATAAGTAGTCTTTCGCTATATGAATATAAAAATAATGGAGTTTTTGCGGGTTGCGCGGGCCTTAAAACGGTATTAATTCAAAATGGATTGACTAAGATAGGTGACGAGGCTTTCTTTGACTGCACCAACCTAACATCGATAAAGATTCCATGCAGTGTGACTGAGATCGGAGCTAGTGCTTTCTCTGGTTGTACGAGCCTCGCCTCGATAGTGATTCCAAGCAGTGTGACTGAGATAGGAAGAGGTGCCTTTTCTGGCTGTACTAACCTAACGTCGATAGAGATTCCGAATAGTGTGATTGTAATAGGAAGTGATGCATTCTCTGGTTGTACGAGCCTCACCTCGATAGTGATTCCAAGCAATGTGACTGTAATAGGAGGTGATGCTTTCTCTGGTTGTACGAGCCTCACCTCGATAGAGATTCCAAGCAGTGAGACTGAGATTGGAAGTGGTGCCTTTTCTGGCTGTACGAGCCTCACCTCGATAAAAATCTCGAGTATTGAGATGTGGGACGGTGTCTTCAAAGGCTGCACTAGCCTTGTCTCGATAAAGATTCCGAAAGGTGTTACAGAGATAAGAGAAAACGCTTTCTCAGGTTGCTCAAGCCTTACATCAATAATGATTCCTGATACCGTGACTGAAATTGGGTTTGGTGCCTTTGCTGGATGCACCAAACTTACTTCAATAGAGATTCCTAATAGTGTAACGATAATTAGAGATTTTGCCTTCTCAGATTGCACAAGTCTAACATCGATAGAAATCCCGAACAGCGTGGATGAAATTTTATGTGGTGCCTTCTCTGGTTGTACAAACCTTGTCTCGATTGATATTTCGAGATCTAGTACAGTGTTCAGAAACGAATGTAGTTCTTCTTCTCATGAATATGGTGTATTTGAAGGTTGCATCAGCCTCGAATCGGTAGTGATGAGCAGTGGGTCTATAATAATAGGAAGAGCCTTTAAGGATTGTGAGAGACTTTCAGCAATAATAATACAATTTCCTTATGGAATAACTAAAATTGAACAAGAAGATTACGATCTGGAAACCTTCAATAATCTTTACGGCTTAAGAGTGATATTTCAAATTCCTGACAGTGTGGTCAAAATTGGAGCATATGCATTTATGAAATGTATTTCGCTTACCTCGATAGTTATACCCAGCAGTGTGAAGGAGATTGGAGCATATGCTTTTTTAAACTGCGACACACTATCCTCGGTCAAGATTCCCGAAAGTGTAACCCAAATAGGGGAAGGTGCTTTCCAGGGGTGTACTTGTCTTTCCTCTATAGATATATCTAGCAGCGTGAAGAAGATTGGAGCAAATGCCTTTGGGGATTGTTTCTTGTTATCCTCGATAAATATACCTAGCAGTGTAACCCAAATTATGGCGGGAACATTCCGAGGCTGTAATTGTCTTTCCTCTATAGAAATTCCGAACAACGTGATTCAAATTGGGGCAAATGCATTTCGAGATTGTGGTCGTCTTACTTCTATTAAGATTCCCGACAGTGTGACAAGGATTGGAGCAGGAGCTTTCATTAACTGTAACATGCTCTTCAATATAGAAATCCCTAAAAGTGTGACAGAGATCGGCTATTATGCCTTCAAAGGCTGCACACATCTCACCTCTGTAATAATACCAAATACTGTGTCTGAGATTCAGGAATCTATTTTCGAGGACTGTAAAAACTTAACTTCTATTATAATACCAGAGAGTGTGACAAAGATCGGTTTAGGTGCCTTTAAGGGCTGTTTGAGCCTGAAATCAGTAGATATACCTTACAGCGTAAGCGAAATTGGGGCATTTGATGTACAGCGTGAAGATTTTTCTGGCGTGTTCAAAGGTTGTACAAAACTAACTTCAATAAAAATAAAGAATGGTGTGAAGATAATTGGTGATGGCTCTTTTGAAGGTTGTACACGACTTAGAACGATTAAAATTCCCAATAGTATAACCGTAATTGGGAAAAGGGCTTTCTTTGGTTGTTCTCACCTCAAAACTATAAAACTACCGAAAAAATTAAATACAATTAGCGATTTATCCTTTTATAACTGCAAGAGCCTTACCTCGATAATGATCCCGAGTAGTGTGACAGAGATTGGTTTTTGTGCATTTGGCAATTGTACAGAATTAAAGGAGATTATTGTAGATGAGAAGAACCCCATCTTTTGTTCAAAGGATGGAGTTCTTTACTCTAAGGATATGTCTAAGTTAATTGCAGTTCCAGGAGGTATAGATTCTATACAAATCCCTAGAAGCGTGACCGAAATTGGAGCATGTTCATTTTCCGGCTGCACGAAACTCACCTCTGTAAGGCTTTATGAAAGTGTAATTAAGATTGGGAATAATGCCTTCACTGGATGTACTGGTCTCACATCGATAAATATACCCGAAGGCGTGAATAGTATAGGGTATGGTACCTTCTGTAATTGCACGTGTCTCACCTCGATTGTGATTCCAGACAGAGTAACTGAGATTGGAGGGCATGCCTTTGAAGGTTGCACGAGCCTTATCTCGATTGTGATTCCAGACAGTGTGTTTTGGATTAATCACTGTGCCTTTAGTGGCTGCATAAGCATCAAAAAATTATTTTTCAGGTATAAAAATCCTATTGTTTTTACTGAAGTTTTTAGAGATCTTGATATCTCAAAGATAACAATGTATGTGCCTTTTGGCTCTGTCGAGGCATATAGAAATCATAAATACTATGGGAGATTTAAGAAGGTACTCCCCTTTATAAAAAAATATAATTGTTTATATATTAGTGATGATAAGAAAACTGTAATTGGTTGCAAAAAAGACTATAATGGAGTAGTGATAATCCCAAACTATGTGATAGAGATTGAGGATAAAGCCTTCAAGGGCTGCACACGCCTAAATTCCATTGAGATTCCACATAATGTGACTAAGATTGGGGAGGAAGCCTTCAATGGTTGCACAAGTTTGGTCGAATTGCATCTTCGACACAAAAATCCGATAGACTTCTCTAAACCATTTATAGGGCTTGACTTATCAAAGATTACACTATATGTGCCAATAGGTTCAGGTTCTGACTATCGACAACACCCATTCTACAGTAAGTTTAAGGAAGTGGTGATTGAGAAATGAGAAGATAAAAGACACAAATCAGGCTGGTCCCAAAGGATCAGTCTGAATTTGATTCTCATTTGAAGATGCTTAACTTTAACTACAGTCAATTGCACCGATTAAGGAGAGGAAGATACCGACCTGCACACCCCAGTGTATTCGGCTTCGGATTCCGATGCTCCGCAATCGTCGCAGGTCGTAAGGCTCCCTGTGGTGCTGACGAAATTGCCTAGCTACTGGAGTCTTTGGGAGCCGCTCCTCCAACTCTTCCAGGTTATGGCTCATCCTGGGTAGCGCAAAAGCCATTTTGACAGATGAAGGGGGACTGAACTCACTCCGACTAATCTCCGAGAAAATTCCAAACTTGTACAAGTTTCTCCGAAAAACTCCTACTTTTTCGGAGAATGATTTATAGTCTTTGAAAGCCGATGCCAATACGGGTGTTACCGTATGCCTACATTCGTTTTTAATAGAATAATTCTCAAATTCGTGATAAAAAACAAATATTATCTTGATCGGGGCGACGGGTTTTAGGATGTCTCTTCTCCTCTGTCGCGCATTCGCTCCTCTGTCGCCATATCCCCATCAAAAAGTGGAAGAAAAACTTGCAGGCGTGCAGAAAAGGGCCTACCTTTGCGGTGTGAAAAATGATTCACAGACATCCTTTCGATGTCAAAACATCAAGAATAATAACAATTAAAAAATATACAACTATGTACGCAATCGCATTCTTCGCAACAGTGATCCTTTTCTCAGCAAGTCTCTATGTCGGCCACAAGTTCGTCGATATTGCAACCCACTTCGACGACAGCCCCGCTGAATCTGACTTCATCATCACTCCCAATCCCTACATTGGTGCATTCCGCAAGTCTGCTTGATGTCCCAATCATAATCAGCATCCCACCCGTATCTTGACATCCCTTTGTCATGAAGCAATCCTCGACAGCCTCTCGGTTCTCGGGGATTGTTTGTTTAAAAATCGGCCCCGCATCCGTGTTCTCTTTCCCCGGATGAACAAGTCATCCCCCTAAGCAGTATTCATCCCCCTTCACGTCCAAGAGAAGCGGGGGATAGAGGGAGTGCGGAGGACCGAGGGGGTCTTATTGTCAGCTGGTCGTTACAAACCATCAATAAATCACCAAAACAAACTCCTGCAATCCCATTTTTCGCAGTCATTATTTGCAAACTCGCCCCGAAAAGTGTATCTTCGCCCCGAAAAGTCGCCTAGAAAAGTGTAACAACTATTCAAAAAGTCGCCCCGAAAAGTGTAAATCACTATCACAATCATTTCATAATCAATAATTATGTACAAACGAAAGATTGAGAAGGTTTTTCAGGAATGGAAAAATCGCAAGGGACACAATCCCCTTGTCGTAAAAGGTTGCCGCCAATGTGGAAAGACCAGCAGTGTCCTCGACTTCGCACATAAAAACTATCAACACGTCATATACCTCGACTTCCATGAACATCGCGAGTACAAGGCGTTCTTTAACGGCGCTCTCGATACCGACACGCTCACCATGACAATCTCCGCCGGCATCAAAGGCGCGAAGTTTGTGGAAGGTCAGACATGCCTCGTGTTCGATGAAGTCCAGGATTGTCCATTTGCGCGTTCCTCCTTGAAATTCTTCAAGCTTGACGGACGTTACGATGTCATTTGCACGGGCTCTCTCCTTGGCGTGAACGGCTACAAGACGAAAGAAGATCTGGAAGAAGAATCAGCCGCCTCCATCCCCGTAGGCTTTGAGCAGCATGTCACCATGTATCCTATGGACTTTGAAGAGTGGTTGTGGGCAAATGGCATTCAAGAGCAGCATATCGACTACCTCCAACGATGCCTGGCAAACGAAACGCCTGTCGAAGATGGCATCCACCAACGGATGCGCGAGTTACTCCTTCGATATGTGGTAGTAGGAGGAATGCCTCAAGCCGTCGTTACATTCATGGAGACAAATAACATCAATGAAGTACAGGAGGTGCAGCGCAGCATCATTGAAAGCTATAAGTCTGATATGCTGAAATATGCACGTCAGGAAGACAAATCCCACATACGCGAATGTTTCGATTCGATTCCCGCGCAACTTGCCAAGGAAAACAAGAAGTTCCAATATTCAGTCATACGCAAAGGTGGTCGGTCCAGCCAGTACGAAGGCAGTCTGCAATGGATCGAAGATGCAGGCATTATTCAACGTTGTTTCAACACCACCATCACCGAACTCCCATTAGGTGGCAATGCCATCCGCGAAGTGTTCAAGGTCTATATGACCGACATCGGGTTGCTCATCTCCATGCTCGACGAAGGGACGGCGTGGAACATCCTGCAAGGCAATCTGCATGGATACAAGGGTGCCATTTTTGAAAATCTTGTCTCTGACATGCTGTGCAAGATGGGTCGAAAACTCTACTATTTCCAAAAGGAAGGTGGCCTGGAGCTTGATTTCCTGCTGCAACATAAAGACGAATGTTTGCCGCTGGAATGCAAAGCACGTACTGGCAATGCCAAATCACTGCAAACGGTGTTGAAGCATCCCGAGCACTATCATATATCTCATGCCATCAAGTCAGGCGACTACAATGTAGGACGAAATGGCCCATTACTGACCATCCCTCATTACCTCATCTTCCTATTAAATCGAATTTAATCATCCACCCTGTTAATTATTTATTTTCACGAATCCGTGAAATCCGCGCAAATCCGTAGAGCTTGATAATTCTCAAATTCGTGATAAACAAAAAACAGGCCTGTCCTCACGGATGGGCCTGCAAATAAAATTACACATACAATTTGCTATTCACTTGAAATAGTGCTGCAAAGATAGGACTTATTTTGCAAATCTCCAAATCTAAATAGCAAAAAATTATCGTATGTCCCCCAGGGAACGTAAGAGGACATCATTCAGTAGAACCATGTCCTTCCGCGAAAGTTAGAGGACATCCTACCACCATTGCATATCCTTTAACAACCGTTAGAGGACATGCTATTATCGATGCATATCCTTCAATGAACCTTAGCGGACATACTGCTATCGACGCATGTCCTGTAACGGACGTTAGCGGATATGCCACCACCTCCGCATATCCTCCAACGACCGTTATCGGACATGCCTCCATCTCCGCATTTCCTTCAATGAACGTTAGGGGACATGCTGCCACCTCCTCATATCCTCCAACGAACGTTAGCGGACATCTTCCCACCTCCGCATATCCTCCAATGAACGTTAGGGGATATGCCGCCACCTCCTCATGTCCTTCGACAATCGTTAGCGGACATACAACAATCGTGGCATATCCTCCACGGTACCTTGGGGGACATGCCACGACTTGAAATAGGGTTTCAGTTTTTATTACTGTTGTTCGTCCATCTGGGATAGATGTTCCTTCGCGATATCAAGTGCAGTCTTCCGCGTATGATAGTCCTTGTTGACCACGTAATTGCTGTTGCGGAGCAGCTTGCCCGTCCGGTACGCTTGCGGCGTGGTTCCCCACCGTCGACGGAATGCCAGGATAAGGTTCTTCTGACGCTTGAAGCCGCAGCGATGGGCCACCTCAGTCACCGACAAGCTCTTGTCGTCGAGCAGATCCTTTGCTTGCATCATTCGCCATTCGATGATCATCGTGCTCAGGTTTATGCCCGTGAGCATCTTGAAGGCATCGTTCAGCTGTCGATGTTCTACGTCGAGGAGCAATGCGATATCGCTTGACCGCTGTGTCCTGGTCTTGCGTACTGCATCTACCACCGCATCAACAATCACTTCTCCAGTTGGTTCTCGTGCGTGGAACAATTCTTCCACGCTCTCTACGATATGTTTCATTTGTTTTAAGGGATTTTTATTAAGAAGGCGAAAAATGAGCCATTAGGATAAGATGCGCCCGATGGCGCATCTGCTGCTTGTCTTAGAACTGTCAGCCATGAGCAAGCTCCTGTCTGCCCGCTCTAAGCCACCCAGCACCCCTTTGGGGTCATATCCTAATGTCTAAAAATCGCTATCGCAGAAAAATACTGAAAAATTTTTGCCTACCCCTTTTATGGGATAAAATTCTGTTCGTCCATTTTTATTGCCATCGGCAAGAAATCATTGAGGAAATCTTAAGAGGAAATGGTTGGGTCAAGGATTTGTAGGGTCAAGCGGTTATTTCCACACTAGATTTCCTCCAAGATTTCTATCCGAAGGATATAAGTACCCTGCAGAATTTTATCCATAAAATATTGGGATAGACGTATTTTTTAATATTTTCCTGCCGAAGGCGATTTTCGATTCATGAAGATGTTGCCCCAACGGGGTGATGAAGAGTTTGGAAGGGACAGATGAAAGCTCGCTTTCAGATGGCTCTGCCAAGCTTTTCATCAGTGCTGCTATCGAGCAGCACCATCTTCATGAATCCATT